>Ga0209542_10010909_pt1 | contig 16248 bp, 15 predicted proteins | sample RifCSPhighO2_01_FD_184028 | JGI IMG/M metagenome (GOLD analysis project Ga0209542, IMG submission 184028) | Soil microbial communities from Rifle, Colorado - Rifle CSP2_plank highO2_0.1 (SPAdes) (version 2) | ecosystem: Environmental > Terrestrial > Deep subsurface > Rock core/Sediment ...
CGGGATTCGGACATGTGGCCGCAGCTTCTTTCCGAAACCCCGGATAAAGCCCAACCACAAAGGCTCTATATAGAAGGATCTCTCCCGCCCAGCGACGCGCTTATTGTGGGCGTTGTCGGGACGCGCAGGCCAACAAGCTATGGCCGCGATGTGGCTCATGAAATTGCGTTTACTCTTGCCTCGCATGGCATCGTCGTTGCAAGCGGTCTTGCTATCGGAATTGACGCGACTGCACACCGCGCCGCACTCGAGGCTGGTACGCCGACCGTGGCAATTCTCGGGTCGGGCATCTCGCGGAGCGTTCTCTACCCGCCGCAAAATAGGGATTTGGCGGATAAGATTATTGCCGCGGGCGGCGCGATTATTTCAGAATACGAACCGGACGCCCGCCCCGAGATCTGGACATTTCCCGCGCGAAACCGTATTATTGCGGGCATCGCGCATGCGGTCATTGTCGTAGAAGCAGGCGAAAAAAGCGGAGCACTCATCACGGCGCGATTCGCCACCGAATACGGGCGCGACGTGTTTGCGATTCCGGGCGCAATTACAAGCGACGCGTCGCGCGGGACAAACGCGCTCATCAAGCAAGGGGCAACGCCTATACTCTCTCCGAATGATATTCTCGAGGCGCTCGGCATCGCATCTGCCACTGCACGCGACACGCAAAACGACAACGTGAGCCCTAACGAAGAAAAAATTCTTGCGGCGCTCACGGAAGAACTCCCTATCGATTCTATTATCAAACAAACGGGTCTTGCCGCGCACATAGTACTCGCCGCAACAACAGAACTCGAAATTCGTGGTATCATCAAAGGAACCGGCGGAGGCATGTATCGGAGGGTGTAAATTTTGTCGCGATATTGGAGTGAATCGCGCGCACCGTTGCATAACACAATCACACCCCGCCCTCTCCGCGCCGTATTGAGAAAATTACTTTAATATAATATCTATGCCATTAGAACGACTTGTATATCTTTCTGAAAAGGCGAGAGGGCGGGGTACGCAAAATTTAGCCATCGCGTTCGCTCTGTAAATTTTGGTATGCCGAAAGCAAAATTAAAAACACTTGTTATTGTTGAATCCCCCACAAAAGCGAAAACAATTTCGCGTTTTTTGGGCAAAGGATATATCGTGGAATCGAGCTATGGCCATATCCGTGATCTCCCCAGCTCGACATTGGGCATCGATACCGAAAATGGTTTCTCTCCGCATTACATTATCCCGCGCGGCAAAAGCAAAGTCGTAAAAGAACTGAAAAAACAGGCAAAAAAAGCAGACTCGATTGTCCTTGCAACTGACGAAGACCGCGAAGGAGAAGCAATCGCGTGGCATCTGGCGGCCGCGCTTGGGATTGCTACTCCAAAACGCATCGTATTCCACGAAATAACCGAAGCGGCAATCGTAGAAGCTCTCGCGCATCCGCGCGAGCTCGATCTGCGGCTTGTGGATGCGCAACAGGCACGGCGAATCCTCGATCGGCTCGTTGGCTACAAACTCTCCCCTTTCTTATGGAAAAAAGTCATGCGGGGATTATCGGCTGGGCGCGTCCAGTCGGTTGCGCTCCGGCTGATTGTGGAACGCGAGCGCGAACGCCAAAGTTTTACAAAAGAAGAATACTGGACGATTGAAGGAACACTGGAGACAAAAAAGAAAGAGAGCTTTGTGGCGGGACTTATCGAATATAAAGGAAAACTGCTCGAGAAATTTGATATCAAAAATGAAGCAGACGCGAAGCGCATACGAGAGACTCTTGAAAAAGACTCATGGCACATCGAACACGTTGAGAAAAAGCGCACTGAACGCTCCCCTTTGGCGCCGTTTACGACAAGTACGCTCCAACAAGAAGCATCGCGCCGCCTTCGATTTTCCGCAAAACAAACCATGATGTTTGCCCAGCAACTCTATGAAGGAGTCGAGCTCCAAGAAGGATCGGTGGGTCTCATCACCTACATGAGAACGGACTCGACCAATCTCTCGGCAGACTCGCAGACTGCGGCGCGGCGTTTTCTTGAAAGCGAGTACGGCAAAGACTACGCGCTCGCAACCCCAAGGACATTTACGAAAAAATCAAAAGGCGCGCAGGAAGCGCACGAAGCAATCCGCCCGACTGACCCTGCGCGAACTCCGGAATTACTCAAAGAATATCTCGAGCCGCGCCAGCTAAAACTCTACGAGCTCATCTGGCGGCGGTTTGTAGCATCTCAAATGTCGAGCGCAATTTTTGACTCGACCTCTATTAACATCCGCGGACAGGAAGGACTTTTTCGCGCAAACGGACAGACAATGATATTCGACGGGTTTCTCAAGGTGTGGTATTCGAAAGCAGAAGATGTGCTTCTGCCGGAAGTCTCCGAAAAAGAGAGTTTAGCGCTCAAAGAAGTCAAACCCGAACAGCATTTTACCGAGCCGCCTGCGCGCTATTCTGACGCAACACTCATCAAGACGCTTGAGAAAAACGGCATCGGGCGGCCATCTACCTACGCGCCAACCATCTCAACGATCGTAGACCGCGGGTATGTCCAGCGCGATCAAGACCGCCGTTTTTTCCCAAGCGAAGTGGGAACTACCGTCAACGACATGCTTGTCGAGCATTTCCCAGAGGTTGTCGATATCGACTTTACCGCGCGCATGGAAGGGCATCTGGACCGAATCGCGGAGGGCGAGCTTGAATGGATGCCGGTTATTAAAGAATTTTACGACCCGTTCGCAAAACACCTTGAAGCAAAATACGAAAGTGTTGAGAAAAAAAACATGATTGAAGAAACAAATGAAGTATGCGACAAATGCGGGAAACCGATGATCGTACGCCACGGCCGTTTCGGTAAATTTATGGCGTGCTCCGGTTTCCCAGACTGTAAAAATACGAAAACACTCCCGCCGATATCGCTTGGAATCAAATGCCCCGAATGCGGCGAGGGAAACCTTGTTGAACGGCGTACGCGCCAGCGGCGGCTTTTTTATGGCTGCTCGCGATACCCAGATTGCAAATATGCGACCTGGAAACGGCCGGAGGAAGCAGTGAGAAACGACGAATAATAATTATGTGGGAGTCCTTCAAACAATATCTCACGGACTACTCACCAAAGGAACAGGAACTTATCCGGCAGGCGTTCCTCATTGCCGAAGAATGCCACAAAGGACAAAAACGAGAATCAGGCCATCCGTACATAACACACCCAATCGCGGTTGCCCAAGAGATCATCAGACTCAAACTAGATGCCCAAACCGTATCGGCAGCGCTTTTGCATGATGTTCTTGAAAACTCGACTTTTATTACCAAAGAGGACCTCCAAAAAAAAGTCGGCAAGGACGTTACGTTTCTTGTGGAAGCGCTTACCAAGCTTGATCGCGTACGATACCAAGGGTTTGAACGCACTGTCGAATCAACACGAAAAATGTTCCTTGCGGTCGCGGAAGACGTTCGAGTCGTTCTCGTAAAGCTTACCGACCGCCTCCACAATATGCGGACGATAGACGCGCTTCGCCCGGAAAAACAAAAACGCATCGCGCAAGAAACACTTGAAATATACGCGCCGCTTGCTTATCGCCTCGGCATGGGAGAAGTGAAAGGCGAGCTTGAAGATCTTGCATTCCCTATTGCCTATCCGGAAGAATACGCGTGGGTTCTCAAGGAAGTAAAAGAACTGCTCCCCGAGCGAAAGGCATATTTGGAGCGCGTCCGGCCGATTGTTGCATCTGAACTTAAAAAAGCTGGCGTACAAAATTTTATAATTGATTTTCGCGCAAAGCATTATTACAGTCTTTGGAAAAAACTTCTCCGCCAGGATTTGGACCTCACGCGCATCACAGACCTTACCGCGTTTCGCATCACGGTACACTCTATCGAAGAATGCTATCAGGTGCTCGGCATTATCCATGCGCTCTGGAAACCGGTTCCTGGGCGGATTAAAGACTATATTTCGCTCCCGAAACCAAACGGCTATCGCTCGCTTCATACGACCGTATTCTCTATTGACAATAAAGTAATTGAATTTCAGATCCGCACGCGAGAAATGCACGAGGAAGCCGAATACGGCATCGCGGCTCATTGGGTTTGGGAAGAAGCGGGAAAACCGAAAGCAGGTGTAGCCGCAAACCCGAATAAAATCGCGTGGGTGAAAAAACTGCAGGAATGGCAACGAGAATTTACGGAAGAGTCGGGCGAGGAGTTTTACGAAGCGCTTAAAATCGATTTTTTCAAAGATCGCATCTTTGTGCTGACCCCAAAGGGGGAAGTCATCGACCTGCCTGAAGGAGCCACGCCAATTGATTTTGCTTACCACATTCATTCTGATATCGGAAACCGCATGGCGGGAGCAAAAGTAAACGGGCGCATGGTTCCTTTCTCATACACTCTTGCATCGGGAGATTCGGTCGAAATACTCACGAACAAAAACAAAAAACCAAGTATTGACTGGCTTGATATGGTCCGCTCCTCGCTCGCGCGCGGGCATATCCGCTCGGCGCTCCGAAAAACGGGAGTTGAGCTGAAAGCAATCGCGCGCGAGAAAATACGCGAGCACGACATCACACTCCATATCGTGCGAACAACCCGCATAGGACTCTTAAAAGATATTACAACCGTAATCTCGCGCGCAAAAATCAATATCAAAAAAGCGGAAACAGACGCAGATAACGTCAGCAAGCCCTACATCTCGCTCTCCTTTCGAGCGCCGAAGCAATTTAACCTTGAAAAACTCTTAACGCGCATCCGGCGCGTTAAGGGCGTTAAAGAGGTAAAGGTTATATCGTAAACGAATCGGCGGCTTTTGCATCTGCCGCAGCATCGTCAGCGCGCGGTTCGGGAGACGGAGTAGCGCCTTCTTCTTCATTTACATGCGCGAGGCGCGCCGTAATGCCGTAAAGTTCTTCGTCCGAGAAAAATTCAATTGAAATCTTGCCTCTCCCCCTCCCCTCTTTTGTAATCGCAACGCGCGTCCCAAGCACCTGCTCGAGCTTCTCCTCAATAGCACGCGTCTCATCCGACGGGAGATCGTCTACTTTGCGCGCGCGCTCGCGCGCAATGCGCCGCGAGATGCGTTCCGCTTCGCGGACAGAAATATGATGCGCAATAATGTCTTCAAAAAGCTGTTTTTGATCCTCGGGTCTGGTTGAAAGCATGAGGAGCGGCCTCGTATGCCCTTCGGTAATCGAGCCCGAAGCGACAGCGTTTTTTATCTCTTCAGGGAGCATCAGGATGCGAACCGTATTTGCAATCGCTTCGCGCGACTTGCCGATGCGGAGTGCGATTTCTTTCTGGTCCATCCCGAATTCATCCATAAGGCGCTTGTACGCAATCGCGCGCTCAATCGCGTTCAGGTCTTGCCGCTGGACATTTTCAACGAGCGCCAATTCAAGCCTTACTTTTGCCGGCTCCTCTTTACGAATTATGACGGGTACCTCTGGGAGCCCAATCATACGCGCGGCACGAAACCGCCGTTCGCCCGCAACAAGTTCATAGTCAACGAGCGTCCCCGCTTCTGTGTGCTGCTCCTCACGCGTTACGACGAGCGGCTGTAAAATACCATACTGCCGGATAGACTCGGCAAGACCCTTCAAGCCCGCCTCATCAAATTCCGTACGCGGTTGGTACGGATTGGGTTTAATTTTATCGATTGGTATCCAAAATACGCTTTCCTTTGCTCGCGGCTCTTCTACCATAAACCAAGCGTACCCAATTCTTTCAAAAATGACAACGAGGTGGTATACTTTTTTTGCTTGCTGGGGTGCCCCATTAGAAACAGGTTATCATTAACAACCGTTACCATAATCCTTTTCATCTCTAACGGGGTAAAGCGGAATCCCATACCAACATAAATTTGGTACGGGATAAGTTGGCAGATTTACCCCACCTAATTGGTGCCGCCGTGGCGGAACTGGTAGACGCGCACGACTCAAAATCGTGTGGGGAAACCCGTGTCGGTTCGACTCCGACCGGCGGCACCAATTGTGCGGGGCACACAGAACTCCCCATACAAAAAATTATTTTTTACGGGGCAAGCAAAATCCTGCGATCGCAAGGTCATGTGGGGCCCGAAGCAAATGGCTTTGCTTCGGGCGGGCAAAGCCCGGGGATTTTCGAGAAGAAAATCGACTCCTCACGGCGATAGCGCTAACCAATTATTTGGTTTAATATGGTAGTATCGCACTGATAAAAACAGCTAAAGAACCCGGAGAAAAACATCGGCTCGCCTGCCCGCCTCTGGCGGAAACCATATTTTAATTTTGGGGGGAAGAAAATTTTTTAATCATAAAACTTATGAACCAAAGAAATATCATTTTAATATCTATGTTAGTTGTTGCCCTAGGCGTAATAACATATTTTTTCGTTTCTAAAAATTCCTCTGCACCAACTAATTTGAATGGTAAAAAACTTTTGTCCGTTAATTTTCCCCTGAAGTCTGGCCACAAGTTATACATGGAATTTGACGAAAGCATTGTTCCTGTGGGAAAATTATTTGATTTAGAAGTTTCTAGTAGAAATATTACACAAGTAAAAGGCGTTGATGAACTCTCTCGCATAACTGGCCAGATTAGCACTAAGGAACAAGCGTTAGCTTTTGTAAAGTTTTTTACCTCTGCGCCGACAAAATTTTTACTAAAACCAAATCCTCTTTCAGGTATTGAACCTAGCGACGAGAGAAGACAGGGCGGACAAATGCCAAATTCTCTAACTCGACTTATGACTGCTACAAATGTTGAATTACGCGATGGACAATGGGTCATAGAAAGAGATTTGTTAATGTATCCAGACTGGGCGGACCAAAAACAGCAACCACCCGCTCAACTGGTAAGGTCTCATGAAACCATATCCCAAACAGGAACTTACACTTTTGGCATTGGTAAAGTGCTTACGGAAGGCGATGAGATAAATAAATTTTTGCCGTATTATCAATAACATAGAATTTTAATTTTTGAATCGCCGCCAAGCTACTCCGAGCGTTGCTCGGAACGCTCTAGGAAGAAAAACTTGCTTGTCCGCCATAGCCCAAAGGGCGGCGGAAACTTATCACTCGCCTTGCTTGACGCAAGTCGAAGCGGGCCTCCCGCGGCATAAAATGTAACTTATTCGGAATTGATTTCTCCGCTAAAAACTGGCTATACTACGAGCGGAGGTATCGCAGACCGCTTGGAAGAAAAGGGTGCGTAAGCGGCTCAAGAAGCGCACACGGGGACGCTGTTTTTACTGTAGTAAGCGTCTCGATACGCGCTGGACTATTGATCACCTAATCCCGCTTAGCCGAGGAGGCACCAGCAGGAAGTCAAATCTCGCTCCTTCATGCAAGCGTTGTAACAAAGAGAAAGGAAGCATGACGCACATCGAATACTTTCAGGGCTTGTCATGAACCCCCATAAAAATCTAAAGGGGCCCCGCAGTTGCGAAAGCCCCTTTTTTCTTTCTTCGTTTTGTTGTGTTACGCCGACTTGCTAGTCGGTGCCGACGGCGCGCAGGCGCTCCACCTTCTCGCCCTTCTCCGGCTGCCGCTTCTTGTTCCTGAAGCGCAACCGGAAGACAAGGTTGTAGACGGCCGCAGAGGCCGTCATCAGCCCCACGAGCGCCGACCACCAGAGGTAGTCGGGCACCACACCGTTCCCCCTCGCAAAGAGCACGACGAGGAGAGAAACCCACAACAGCTGACCACCAAGTGCCCACGGCATGATTCTTCCTCCTTTCGGGGACCATCCCCCATTTCCGTGATACATTATATATCATAAAGTCATATCCGTCAAGCCCAAAAAGCGCCCCCACTGTAAGAGCAAGTAGATTTATTTAATTGACACACCGGGAGTGTCAATTTACATTTGAACCGTTTACCAAGAAAAACCCCGCAAGATGCGGGGTTGCTTACAATAGATTAGGAAAGAACGTGAGAAAGAACCATTCAACGAATACTCCGAATATCATCCAACGCGGGAAGTAGTCGAGTCGAACATACCCATTCAGGTGCCATCCGTCCGTATACTGCCATGGGCGCACGTCTATATATCGGTGGAGAACATAACCCGCGCAATATTCGAACATCATAATACCGGCGGCATAAAAACATGCACGAATAGGCAGAAACCATTCAGAAACGATCCGGTATCCGAGCGGAAAGAAAATGGCAAGGCTTCCGTAAATCGGAAACATCCAAAGAGAAGAATGTCCCCGAAATGTCCAGTCAATAACACCCACAGCTCGCTTTTTAAAATGATCGCCTACGGAAGTATGGACAATTTCCACTCCTACACCGAGAAATCCGAGCGCGAAAAACGAGACAATGAATGCGCGCACGCGCCTACCGCCGCGCTTCCAGAAGCTTTATAAGATTCTCAAAAAGGATTGCAACCGTCATGGGTCCGACTCCTCCCTTCTCGGGTGTCGCATATGACGCCCTCTCTTTGATTGAGTCAACATCAACATCACCGACAAGCGCACCCGCTACATCTGAAACACCCACGTCAACAACAACCGCGCCCTCCTGTATAAGCTCGCCAGTTATGAGCTTCGGCTTACCTGCGCCAGAGATAACGATATCCGCGCGCTTGAGAAACTCAATGTCAAAGTGCTCCTCCGCCCCGATGATGGAAAGCTTGGCACCCGTGCGCGCAAGCCATATGGAGAGCGGTTGACCAACAAGCCTGCCGTAGCCGATGAGCACCGTTTTCTTTCCGGAAATTGATATGCCGTATTCCCGAAAAAGCTCTTCGATGGCGCCGACTACCGGCGGACGGATTTGGGATTTCCCAACCTGGTAATCCCCGGCCGCGCGCGCGGACAAGAGATCGACATCTTTTTCGGGGACAATCGCATTGAGAACCGACTGCGTATCAACTCCCCGCGGCAGGGGGAGCTGGACGATCACGCCGTCATTGCGAGTTTCGTGCACAATGTCCTTCATGTGTGCGCGGAGCTGATTGGTGCTGATTGTTGCCGGAAACTCGTATCTCCGCGTTTCAATGCCCACATCGCGCGCAAACGCCTCTTTGAGCAAAACATATTTCGCCGATATTTTGTTTTCGCCAACAATGACAATCGCGAGTCGCGGTGCGCGACCAAAACCGCGCACCTCGCCTGCAATGCAAGATTTGATCTTCCCGGCTGTTGCTTTTCCGTCAAGAACAATCACGGCATCGGAAATTTCCTTGTAAACGCGCCGACTTCTTTTCGCACTGCTTCCGGCTGCTCCTTGCGCGCGAGAACACGATCAATAAATTCCGCGATACGGCTCATGTCGTTTTCACGCATACCGCGCGTGGTAATTGCGCTCGTCCCGATGCGAATGCCAGACGGATCAAAGGGCTTCCGCTCATCATACGGGATAGCGTTTTTGTTCACGATAATATCCGCGCGTTCGAGAAGCTCACTTGCCTCTTTCCCAGACACTGCGCATGTAGAATATGTGTTGAGAAGAAAGAGATGCGTATCCGTACCGCCAGAAATGATAGGCAGGCCGTATAAGTGAGAAAGCTCCAATGCAAGCGCTTGTGCGTTCTTCACGATCTTGGCGGCGTATTTCCGAAACTGCGGAGTTGACGCTTCAGCAAACGCAACGGCGGCGGCGGCAATCTGATTCACATGCGGCCCGCCCTGAAGCCCGGGGAATACGGCGCGATCTATATCTCGCGCGTGCTTCACTCGCGAGAAAATCACAGCGCCCCGCGGGCCGCGGAGAGTCTTATGCGTCGTTGTCGTTACAATATCCGCATACTCAAACGGGCTCGGATACACCTTGCCAGCGACAAGTCCCGCGAAGTGAGACATGTCGACCATCAGTATCGCACCCGAGGCATCGGCAATATAGCGAAACTTCTTAAAATCGATAACACGCGAGTACGCGGTGTACCCAGCAACGATAAGCTTTGGACGCTCGCGGCGAGCAAGGGCCTCAAGCACATCGTAATCGAGCAAGCCCGTCTTTTGGTCAACACTATAGCCAACCTGCTTCCAAAATTTACCGGTCGCGCTCACCGAGTGGCCATGCGTGAGATGCCCGCCCATATTGAGCTCGAGCCCCATGATCTTCTCGCCAGCGGGGACGAGGGCCGTGTATACCGCAAGATTTGCGGGCGAGCCGGAGTATGGCTGTACGTTAACGCTCCACTCTTTTGAATCGAGCTCGAAAAGCTCAAGAGCGCGCATTTGCGCAAGCTGTTCGATTTCATCAACGACACTATTTCCCCCATAATACCGAGCTTTCGGATATCCCTCGGCGTATTTATTGGTAAACACGCTCCCCAACGCATTTCGCACTTCGGGAGAAACATAGTTTTCGGACGCGATAAGATTGATAACACGTGCTTGGCGCTTAGTCTCATCCCGAATCAGGCCTCTGACAATTTTGTCTTGCTTCATAACATCCTCCTCAAGGTTATCTTACCCATTCATAGCAGACTCGAACTTTGTTTGAAAGACCTCCTCAAGTTCTGTTTTTATGAATGGACCGCTCCGCAAAATCCGCGGCGGCGCGACAGTAAAATCAACCGCAATAGACTGTATCGTATCAATCGGCTCACCGACGTCAATAATATACTGAAGACTATTTTGCATATCAAATACACGTGCGATATCTGCGGCAGTTGTGAGTACGGGCTCATCAGAAACATTTGCAGATGTCTGTACAAGCGGCCTCCCGATCCGCCGTATGACTTCGAGCAGAAATGCGTTGTCGGGAATGCGTACTCCGATATTCGGCGTCTTTTGATGAAGTATTGCCGGCAAGATGTTTTTTGATTTAAGAATCGCGGTTATAGGCCCGGGCCACAGCTTCGAAAGCCCATCATAATACTCCGGCGGCATCTGGGCATACTCCTCAAGCATGGGAATGCTTGAGACAAAAATACCAAGCGCTTTTTCGGGACTTCGTTTTTTTAACTCAAAAATTTTCTGTATCGCTTCTTCGTTTGCTGCATCGGCAATAAGCCCGTAGACGGTATCGGTAGGTATCGCAACAACACCCCCTGCTTCAATCGCAGAAACTACTTTTTCAAAAACATCGTCCCGCCCGAGAGGAAGAACCTCCACGTTAGATAATTTCTATGCGCTTCTTGCAAGACGCATATCCGGAGACAATCTCAACGCGCGAAGGAGCAACGTCAAAATAACGGGCAATGATTTTGATAACCGCTTCATTTGCCCGCCCTCCCTCCGCGCGCGCTTTTGTAGAAACAGCGAAGCCGCCCCCGTGCTTCTCGATTTTTTCTTCACGTGCTCCTGCCTTCACGCTCACAGCGATTTTCATTTACGAGCGTAAAACCAATGCCGATTTTCGACATACACCATCTGCCACCAGCGCTTACCAACTGCATAGCCGCCGATAACGCCAAGAAGTGCAAGAATGACCGAGGCGATATCGTGGATAAAAAACCACGTGGACCACGATAAACCAAAGCTATAGGTTTCAAAACTATCAACGAGGCGCCCAATGTACCAAATCTCGACGACCGCGTGGACAAGAAAAGAAATTAAAAAACCGAGCACTATCGAGAAGAAAAGATACGCGTCTCGCTTGATATTTTCCATATCTTTATTATATTTCTTTCTCGAATTCTTGGAAATATGTAGAAATATCCATGATATCAAAGGACCCGAGGATGTTCTCTTTAGGCTCGCGCGTAAGGAGAAAACGAAATACGTCTCGAATAAACGTTTCCCTTGGACGCCCTTTTGCAAGACGGCTATAATCGCTGTCTTTGAGCATTACGCGGAAAGACCGCGCCGACACGAACTCATCTACAACAACATCAAAGACTCCGGGCTCGACTTCACTAACGTCAATTTGCGCCGAGCGGCTCATTTACCCGCCCAAATTTTTTTGCCTAATAACTTAGCGCGCTCGCATAAAAAGTCATTTTTCATATTCATGGAGAAATGTACTGCACCATAAAAAACTTGGGTCGGGTGAACTATTTAAATCTGACCGGCACCTCAAATGATTTTGCGTTTTCGGGAAGTCCGCTTGGGTTGTCATTCTCAAAAAGCACAAAACCGGTCGGTGTCGTTGATTTTGTAAATGGAATCCGCCCCTCAAACTCAACAAAGTCTTCGGTCATCCATTCTCCTTTTGCTTGCACAGGTACTTTTGCAAGAACTTTTTTGTCGGCATCAAGAACCGAAACAGGCATGCTTGCTTCAAAAAACCAAAAACCCCGCACTTTCCCTTTTACGGCGAGGGGGCTGGAAATAACGTCATCTGCCTTTGGCAATTCGACTTGAATTTCGTCAGCAAAAGCTTGGTTATCGGCATTATCATACCAAAGATTCATATACTCACTACTGATACTGGCACCGGCATTATTGAAAACTTTCACCCATACATCTCCCAGAAGATTTTTTCTGTCAATTTTAAAACGTATCTCTCCTGATTGTATCGAGCCCGAAAATAATTGTGTCGACGGGACAATTTCCGGAGCTATTGGCATAAACCATACTTCTACGCGATCGGCATACTCTGCTCGCACAATAAATTCCGCGCCACTTTTATAAAAATGCGTGTTGTTCTCAATTCGATCGGGTTCTACCCCAAACGAGAGAATCCGCGGTTCCGGAGGAGGCGGCTCGACGCGCGCGGGAAGGAAATAGAGTATCGCCGCAAAAATAATCAAAGCAATAAATAAACCGAGATATATTTTTTCCTTCATGGAGTGTGTATGTAATAAATAGTAAGCCGTATCGGCAAAAATGTGAACCCCGTCAGTAGAAAATCGCATTGTGCAAGGGCAAATCTTTGTTTTCTTTCTCATAGCACCCATGGAGAACAAAAATATGGCTTTCTATAGCACAACCCATAGCACAAAGATTTGTAATGCGATTTTTCACTGCGGGGTCAACCCCGTATCATGACTACTGAGTAATGTTAGCGGCTAAATAGACCAATCGTGCGTGCTTCGGCAATCACCTTGCCAGCCATCGCTTTTTCAACATCTTTTTTCTCTACCCCCGCGGGAATATCGAGAACAGCATCAAGCGCGTACAACTTGAAAACATATCGATGCGGCTTTGCGCCAGGCGGCGGGCAGGGACCGCCGTATTTTTGATCCCCAAAACTCGTTGTTCCTTGTTTAATATCTGCTGGCGCGCTCCAACCCTCAGGAATCTCACGTGTTTCTGGGGGAATATTCCATACTACCCAATGATCCCAAGTCTCGCCGCGCGTCGCATCAGGATCATCCATAATAAGAACAAGTGAACGTGTCCCCAAGGGGGCGTCATCAATCGAGAGCGAAGGATTGATATTGTCGCCTTCACAGGTAAACCGCCAGAGGATTTGCTCGCTTTCGCGAAATGAAAGCACGCGGATAATCATCCCTCTATAATGAGATTGATAAGACGCCCGGTGACAAAAATAACTTTCGCTGGATCTTTGCCTGCGAGATACGGTTTAATTTTTTCTTGAGCAAGCGTAAGTGCGAGCGCATCAGCTTCTGAAATCTTTGCGGGCGCCAACACAACATCCCTCATCTTTCCATTTATTTGAATAACGAGCTCGATTGTTTCGTCATGTATAGCTTCCTGAATGTATGTCGGCCATTCTGATGTATGGATCGAGCCTCTTCCCTCGAGAAATTCGTAGAGCTCTTCGGTCATATGAGGAGCGAATGGCGCGAGGAGTTTGAGAAACACAACATACGACTTTCGGTCATAGGCCTCGGGATTTTTTTCAAACTCGCTTAACAATATCATGAGCGCGGAGATTGCGGTGTTGTACTGGAGCGACTCAATATCTTCTGTAACTTTTTTAATCGTCTTGTGAAGCATTTTTGAAACAATATCACTTGGGAGCGAGCGGTTCTGTATCCCGTGCCCCATCTCCCATACGCGAGAGAGAAACCGCGTGATGCCTCGGATTCCTGTATCACGAAAGTCGCCTCCCTGTTCATAAGGCCCCAAAAACATGAGATACATGCGGAATGCATCGGCGCCGTACACGCGCACATATTCATCGGGATTTATGACATTTCCGCGGGACTTCGACATTTTTGCTCCGTCTTTGACAAGAAGGCCATGCGCGCGAAAACGCGTAATCGGCTCGCCGCCGACATTTTTTGCAAAATCAATAACATCAAGATCATGGAGAGCCATCGAGATAAACCTAATATACAAGAGATGGAGTACCGCATGTTCCGCGCCGCCAATATACATGTGGACAGGGAGCCACGTGCGTGTGCGTCTTTTTTCAAACGGCTCTTTGTCGTTTTTCGGATCGAGATAGCGGAGATAATACCACGCGGAATCAAGAAATGTATCGGACACATCGGTCTCGCGCCGCGCAACACTCCCGCATTCTGGACACTGCACTGTATAAAATTCGGGGAAGTTTGCGAGCGGAGATTTATCAGTACCTGTTGGGCGGAAATCTTTTACATATGGCAAAAGCACGGGCAAGCGATCTTCACGCTCTGGGATCCATCCGGGGTTTTCTAATTCTCCCTTGCTTTTCGCTTTCCGCTTTTCACTTTTCACTGTCTCCGCGCAATGTTCGCAAAAAATAAGCGGAATTGGCGGCCCCCAATAGCGTTGTCTCGAAATAAGCCAATCGCGGAGGCGGTACTGCGTCTTTTTCTCGCCGCCCACTTTTTTTGTTATCTGCCACTTCGCTTTTTCCGATGCCATGCCGTCAAATTCTCCGGAATTCATTATTACACCGTTGCCAACAAAAGCCATTCCTCTTGTCTTCAGAAATAATTGAAGAATCTCTTTTGTAAAATCAGTAACGCGCTTGTTTTGTATCGCTTCCTCAATATTTATTTCGATAATTTTTTTACCTTCTTGTAAATTTAATTTCTCAAGAAAAACGTCGCGGACATAAAACATCTCAACCCACTTGCCTCTTTCAAAACGACTTTCAAAAAATCCAAGGGAATCAAGATCCTTCTCGTGGGCAGAATAGCCAATCTCTTCCTGTAATTCTCGTATTGCAGACGCGACCGATGTCTCACCTTCTTCAATCGCCCCTCCAAAAGGCGCAATCATTCCGGGATAACGAGCCGTCTCTTGATCGCGCTCTTGTAGCAATAACTTCCCAGTACTAGATTCAATAATGACGCCGACCCCACTTACTGTATCGCGCGCGGGAGTAATAACCTGAATTACTGACAGCCCAAATTTTTTCGCAAACTCAAAATCCCGCTCGTCATGCGCAGGAACCGCCATAATCGCGCCCGTACCGTACCCAGAAAGCACATAATCAGCAACCCAAATCGGGATTTCCTTTTTTGTAGCCGGGTTTACCGCGCGAACGCCTTGTATCTCAACGCCGGTTTTCTCTTTTTCTTCCGCCATACGTTCGTCTTCGCGCTTTGCAACAGCGGTTTTCACATACGAATCAACGTCTGCCACATTCGTTATTTTATCCCGGAGCTTTGTTACGAGTTCATGCTCGGGCGCCAATACAACATAGGTCGCGCCATAGAGAGTGTCTGGCCGGGTAGTAAACACATCGATCGAAAATTGAGAATTGGAAATAGGAAATTTCAGTAAAGCTCCCTCTGATCTTCCTATCCAATTTTTTTGCGCAATTTTGATTTTTTCTGTCCAGTCAATTTTTTCAAGGTCGTTCAAAAGCCGCTCCGCATAGTCCGTAATTTTGAAAAACCATTGCTCAAGCTCTTTTTTTATCACAACAGTGCCACACCGTTCACACTCGCCTGAAACCACCTGCTCGTCCGCAAACACCGTAAGGCACTGCGGGCACCAATTCACCGCCGCAACTCGCCGATAGGCAAGTCCCGCTTTGAAAAGTTTTATAAATATCCATTGAGTCCACTGATAGTATTTCGGGTCCGATGTAAAAAGTTTTTCACGCCACGCATAGGCAATGCCGAGACTTTTTAATTGCTCTTCGTAATGCTTTGTTGTTTTTGCTGTAAGCTCTCTAGGGTGCTCATTTACTTTTATCGCATAATTTTCCGAGTGAATCCCGAATGAATCATATCCGATTGGCTGGAAAACATCATACCCCTGCATGCGTTTCATCCGGCCGTAAATATCCGCGCCGCTAAAGGCAAATGCATGCCCCACATGAAGCCCCTCGCCCGACGGATACGGGAACATTATCAAGTTATAAAACGGTTTTTTGGGCTGCTCAAGGTTCGGCTCATATACATTCAGACCAAGCCACCGCTCTTGCCATTTTTTTTCGATTTTCGAATGGTTATATTCCTGCATTTTGTCATTATATGGTAACGGATTTTTACACTTCTATCAATAGTGTGCCGGTTTTGCCAATCCCACCTTTCACCATTTTTAAGTATAGCCTCTGACACTTT
>Ga0209542_10010911_pt1 | contig 16246 bp, 19 predicted proteins | sample RifCSPhighO2_01_FD_184028 | JGI IMG/M metagenome (GOLD analysis project Ga0209542, IMG submission 184028) | Soil microbial communities from Rifle, Colorado - Rifle CSP2_plank highO2_0.1 (SPAdes) (version 2) | ecosystem: Environmental > Terrestrial > Deep subsurface > Rock core/Sediment ...
TTCCGGCGTTTTGAGCTGGCCGTTAGACTCGATAAAAATCACTCAATATTTCGGCAATACCGATTTTGCCACCAAAAATCCTCAGCTTTATAACGGCGCGGGGCATAACGGCGTAGATTTCAGAGCTTCGGTCGGCACGCCGATAAAGGCCGCACGGGGAGGCATCGTCAAGGGCGTTGGTGATACTGATCTGGCCTGTCCAAAGACTTCTTATGGCAAATGGGTTTTGATAGAGCATTCAAACGGCCTTTCAACTCTTTACGCCCATTTGTCGGCTTTTAACGTGAAGGCCGGTGATTTGGTCTCAACTAGCGAGACGATCGGCTGGAGCGGCAATACCGGCTACACGACCGGCCCGCACCTTCATTTTACGGTTTACGCCACAGCTGGCGTCCAAATAATGAGCCGGAAGAGCAAGGTCTGTAATGCCACTTACACGATGCCGATTGCAAGTTTGAACGCCTATCTCAATCCACTTTCGTACTTGTAAATACCATTATACGAATTATACTAATCATACGAATCCGCCCCGCCAGCGGACGAATAAACTCCGAAGACGCATTATTAGTAGTCAATTAGTTTCCGCCATAGGCGGATCCGTCATTGGGCGGAAAGATTAGTAACAAATTTATTAACTATTGACTTATTACGATTTTATGATGTTTCACAGAATAGGGCAGAAGAGGGGCGGTTTTATTAAGACTATAGTTCTTATAGTTATCGCTTTGATTATTCTCGGATATTTTGGCTACAATGTTCAAGATATTGTAAATTCGCCGACTGTTCAGAAAAATCTAAATTACGCTTGGGATATCGTTAAATACGTTTGGAACAATTATTTAAAAATCCCGGCGATATTTGTTTGGGAAAAAATCATTATCGGTTTAGGTTGGAACAATCTGGCTAAAATGATTGATAACAACAAGGCCGTGCCTGATGGACTGGCGCCTATGGCCCCAAGTCCGGCTCCATAGCCTTGGTATTGGAAATTTGAGGTTCTATTCGGATTTTTGGCATACCATTTGGTCGAATCCAATATGAATCCCAACCGAGACCTTATTTAAATGAATAGAAGGCAACAGGCGCCGTTTGTCGTGTCGTGTGGATAAGTCTTATTGCTAAGCAGCGGCAGTCCGGTATAATATGAGTGTTAGAGATATTATACTCATATCCATAACTTCCAATACGCCGAGTATTTTAATAAAATAGTTGAGTCGCCTGCCCCAGCCCCGCCTATCGGGGGCTATCATAAAAAATGGAATCAAAAGAACCAGCTACAACAAATAATAATTCAGAACTTCCCTTGCTGGACGATTTTTTATTGCATATTCGCGCTAATAATTATTCTGAAGAAACTCTTTACAATTACGAGAGAGATCTCAATACATTTTATCTTTTTTTGAAAATTGATATGAGGGGACTTCCCTTTTCCGATTTAACCAAAAAGACCATCGATCAATTCAAAGCCTATCTGAATTCGCGCGACAGGAAAACCGCTCTGGGGAAAAATTCAGCGCAAAAGTTATCAAGCCTCTCGATCAACAGAGCTCTCGTTTCGCTCCGGCGCTATCTGGCTTATCTTGTAGATATGGATTATAAAACTCCGATTGTTCCTAATTCCGTGAAGCTCATAAGGACCGAAAAAAGACATCCTCATATTTCTGAAATGGAGGAACTTGTAAAGCTCATTGAGTCGCCGATGAAATTTGAAAAGGAGAAAATCATCGCTCTGCGCAACCGAGCGGCGCTCGAAACATTATTTGCGAGCGGAATGCGTATTTCCGAGCTTATCTCTCTCAAACGTTCACAAATAGACAATTCCGGAAGAATTTTCGTGCTGGGTAAGGGCAAGAAGCAAAGATTTATTTATTTGACGGAGCGAGCCAAAAAGCACATTAACAATTATCTAAAAAGCCGCGTCGACGATTCTCCCTATTTATTTGTCGCTAATAATCGCGGCCGAAATGCCGGAAAAAATGATAAACATATTTCAGCCAATTATATTGAGATGAAAATGAAAAGATATAGAGAGTTGCTAGGAATCAATATACCCATCAGTCCCCATTCGCTCCGGCACGGTTTTGCCACTTATTTGGCCGAACAAGGAGCCAATCCCGCGGCCATACAGATACTTCTGGGCCACGAGTCTTTAGATACCACTACGCGGTACGTCCATGCATCCGACAAATATGCCGAAGCCAGTCATAAAAAATTCCACCCCTTAAAATAATAATGAAAATTAAAAATAGACAAAGACAAGACCGCCACGACGTAAGTCGTGGCGGTCTTGCATTCTTAGTTTGAGCTTTTTCCGCTATTTAAGGCTATTTCACCTTCTGCTGTATTTTTCCAACATTTCGAGGACGACATCCAGGGTTTTACGCCTTCTTTGTCATACAACCACTTGGCATAGGCCATATTGCCTTCCAAAGTGTAAATGTCGAAGCCAAGCTTCTCGGAGACCTCGGAGTGAAATCTTTCATTGATTTGCATCACACCGACGTCTTTAGGATTGACGATTCCTCTTATCACTCGGCCGTCCTTTTTGAACTGCCGGTAAGTGCTTTCGCACTTGGCGATTTCAGCGAGAATCGGTTCGTCTTTGAAATAGTCTTTAACGTGCTCTTCAAGAGTTTGAGGTCCAGCGATAACAATTTCTTGTTTAGACTGGATTACTTTATCAACTTCTTTTTGAAGAACGTTATCGGTAGTGGTAGCGGGCCCATAAATACTTGTCATTAAGAAAGTGAGGCTCGTTGCCAATTCTATTATCATATTTTGTTCACTTCCGCGACTTCTTAAGGTCTAATGGTGCGCAAGAGGTGTTGTTTGCGTGAATCTCTTACATAAATTTGGAATCTGCAAACGAAAATCAGGGCTTAACCCCGATCTATATATCCTATCATATTTTGATTTGCTTGTCAAGCTTAGCCAATAAATCTCTGATGGTGTCAAACGTCAAAAAATGGCCCTATAGAGCCGTTTTTTGTATTTACATAGGTCGATTTATATAGCCGAAATTTTAGTAATCAAGTTATTTAGTCAATGAAAAACCGCCGCAATTTCATGCGGCGGCGAGAGTCGGTTCAGAAATCATGCTTTTTGCCTGCCATATATCGGCGCGTAGACGGTTTGATAGGTTATCGGGGAGCCGGATTTGAAGACTGCCTGTCCCACGGCCCTTATGGCATGTTGAACTTTCTTCATGAACATATCAAATGTCACTATTTTGACCGAGCATTCTCTATGTTCCGGTTTAAGATCTAGTTCGTCAAGTTCCAACTTCATAGGCCAGTGTCCTGACTCTTTTTAGAGGGTTTGTCGGATTTCTCCTGATAAAATAGCACTTTGATTTACCATTATCAATTTTTCCGTCCCCACTCCGCCGCAAGCGAACGGAGTATTGGACTTCCAATAAAAAAACCGCCCCGATGTTACATCGGGACGGCGAGCCAGAACCCAAGATTTTATGCCGGCACCTTTTGGAACCAAACTCGGTGCATGTCTTCGAGGTCGCCTTTGACCTCGAGAACCAAGGCAGCCGGTTGCTTGGGAGGAACAGCAGCCAAGACCCTGAACGGCCCTTCTCCGAACCGAGCTTTCCTTTCAGGGAGAGTGGCTGGAAAGCACCGCTCACTCCAGGTAACGGTGTCTCCGACATTGAGTTCACCCGCTGCGCTTTTGGGTGGCCGGACGACGTTGTGCTGGGTTCTCCCTTCGTTGAAGAAAGTTCCCGCGCCAACAGCGCGTATAATCCACTGGGCCGTGGCGGTAAATTTGTCGAAGGTTACCGCCATCGGTTCGAGGTGCCTATGTTCAGGCTTGAGGTCGTCGCTGAAGAGTTCGAGTTTCATATTTAATCGATTTTTTCTGTTGGGAACGTTTAAAACAGCCGTTTTAGAAAATAGCACGTTGTTTAGTAATTGTCAATTCAAGAGATATTTAGATTTTTTTCTATTCTAGTATTCTATAGAATTCTAGAATGATTTTTGGCAGAGGAGATTTTCTATCCAGCCCCAGGTGCGGGTGGTTTTGGTTATCTGTAAATTATTTTTTGTTAAATGTTCTTCCACGATTGTCATATTGTCTTTAGTGTAAGCGTGGCTCTCGGAAAGCCAAGCAAAAATTGTGCCGAAGAAGCCTTTTGGTCTGCCGAAATCTGTGATCAAAAGTTTTCCGCCAGGTTTTAGGACGCGAGCGATTTCCCCTATCGCCTTCCCTTTTTCTTCCGCGCTCATGTGATGAAATGACAAAGTAGAAATAATCCAGTCCATCGAGCCGTTTGTGTAGGGCAAATCGCTCGCATAAGCGATTTTGAAAGAGATTTTAGAGGAGGAGTTAAATGATTTAGCAATTTCGATTTTCTCGGGTTCGGAGTCAATGCCGAATAGTTTGAATCCGCCTTGGGCGGATTCAAGTTCGTGTAATATTTTTCCCCTGCCACAACCGATATCAAGAAGTGAGTCTCCCTTTTTAAGGTCAATCAAAGCCAAGCTGTTTTTGTAAATCAAAAACAGTCCGCTTTTGTGGAATAGTTTACCGACTGTATGTACTGAATTATTTTCGGGCACTTTTTAATTATAACCTAGATTTTATTAATTTTTATCAAATAAAGTTTGTCGCCCGTCTATCCCCGCGGTAAAACCGTTCCCTCGTCCGCCGCGGCGGATCGGCGAGATATTTCGCGGGCGACACCACGGAAACTTTGTTGGAGGAGTGTGCCCCACCGGGCACTCAATTCATTATGCGTCCATTCATCCCCGCCCCAAGGGGACGGGGTATTCTGGACGCTCCCAATAAAAAACCGCCGTCTCGCGACAGAAGGTTTCTGTTTTTGAGACGGCGATCAGTCGTTACCAGTGATATTCCATGTTCCCGTTCGGTTTTTGCTGCCAATCGGGATAATCACCAGTTGGAATGTGGGCACCCCATGTGACAATCGTGAACCCTGCCACGAAGGATGACTTGAAAACTTTGCCGCCGCAGATTTCGTCATCTGTCGCCTGCGGAAACGTTTTTCGAAGTTCGTCAGCCATCTTTCGGAAATCCGAGATGGAAGCTTGATTGTATCCGACAAGGAGGTGGACGTTGGCGAATGTTTCGCCCGCTTCGTTTTTGGGTGAATCTGGTCGCCAATAGATGTATTTGTGTGTAGCCATATTGGATTTTTGAAGTTTGAACTAAGTTAAAACCGCGCTATTTGCAATAATAGCACGTTGTTTTTAGATTGTCAATTATAACATTTTTTTACTTTCAACTTTACACTTTGAACTTGAAACTTTTTAACTTCCCCACCGGAATGTGATAAATATCCTCAATGATTCGGCGGGCATCCAGAAAGACTGCGTCGGACCAATCTAAATCAAGAAGCGAGGCGGATTTGCGGATTAATGATTCGCTCGGGCCTTCTATCTCAAGAAAGGTCGGAATGCGGGGCCAAGTATCAATATCAAAAGTTACCTTGCCAAGCCGGAAAGTGTGGCGTTTTTTCTCTTGTTCGCGATAAGCGACGAGGCCGAGGCGTTCCAGAAATGTTTTTGTTTGGTCCCAATCCCCCACCGAAAATTCGATTTCTTCCGTGCCGTCGATTGTTCCGGGCGCGAGCCGATTTTTAAATGTCAGTTTAATTTCCTTCCCGACTTTCCGCATCCGGACAAACTTTTTCCGTTTTGGAAGCCACGTCAAATCCTTGTCATAAAAAATGATTTCACTGACAAGTTTTTCGCCAAAATCCTTAGCGCCAAGCTTTTTGAGTTTTCGTTTTAATTCTTTCGCGTCAATTTCCAAAAACCGCGCTTCAATTTCCAAGTTTTTGGGGTTTTTAGGCATATTTAGAAACTATACACCAGCTTGGATATGAGAATCAATTTTTCTCAAAACATCTTCAGGATTAAGAATATTTTTTTGTTCTAATCTCAATAATGGCATTTTGGCGTCTTTCAAAATACGCTCGACCTCCTTGTCTCTATCTTGTCTGTCCGGGTGTTCGTGAGATCTATCGTCTAGCTCGATAGCCAATTTTGTCGAATAATTTTGTTTGTCACTCAATACAAAATCTACAGACCATTGATTTATATGATGAAATGCACCAAACCAGTTTTGCCCGTAAACTTTATGATTCAAGATGGCATCTAAATGCACCTGGGGAAAAATATAATATCTTTCGCCAACTAATTTTATAAGAGCATTAAAACATTCTCGTTCCGATTGGGTCATTACACATTCTTTTCTTTTGTATTCATATTCCGGTCTACGTTTTCTATTAATCCAGACATTAAAAACCTCAACGGCAATTAGTATCAGAACCAATATGAAAATCCAAAAAATTAGTGAGGACATTTTATTTCCAGATAATACTAATTATACTAATAACAATAGCGGTAAACGCTAGAATTATAGTTCTGAAATTTTGAATATTTTGACTTTTTCGATCTAAGGTGCGGTCAATAATTTCTACATATTTAGTTCCCTCTTCTATACTTAACGAGAATGCGTCTTGAAATTGAAAATAATCAGCAATATTTTGAGGGTTATCATCTAATCCGGAAAAAAGAATATCGGGTGTTTTTAGTTTCTTTGTAACTGTAAAAAAACTTGTTGCTAAATCAGAATATTTTAATTCCAGATCACTCAACTCTTTTGAGTAAATTGAAAAATTTATCCGACACTTTTGTATGCTTACAAGTAAATCTTTTAATTGATTCAAAATTGGAAATAATTCATCTTTTACGGTGTTTAAAATTTTTTTTCCTCCATCTGAAACTTTATATTGCTCGTTCATAAAATTTATTATTGGTCAGTTTATTAAAAATTTAGAACTTATTTATTCCACGGAATCGGGAATTTTTGGTATTCAGGCAGGAGCGATTTGTCGTAGAGTAGGCGCGAGAGACATTCGGCCTCAAGAAGAGTGTCTTCAAGGGCGTTATGGCTCCCCCGTTCAAAATCAATGCCGACATATTTGATGATACTCGTTAAATTTATCTTTGAGTGTTTATTCTCAATCGGGATTTCAATACCTCGCTTTATCATATGAAAATAAGCGATTGAGTGAAGGTCGATGGTGCGGTGCGCCAAGGGCCAATTGATATGATAGCGATGAGCCGTATACATCAAAAAATCTCGGTCAAAAGAGGGATTTTGGCCCGCCAAGGTATGTTCTCCGCAGGTTTCTATCCAAGCCAAAAATTTCTCGACGACTTCCCTATCGGTTTGCTTGGAGGGATTGGTGATTTGTTCGCGAGTCATTCCCGTTACGGCGAGCGCCGAATCTTCGACATGAGCGCCGTCCCAAATCCGGCATTCTTCATAAAACCGATTTTCGGGATTATCAAAATCAATCGCCCCCACCGATATGAGCGAGTCCTTTTGTGCGTCTACTCCTGAAGATTCTACGTCTACTATGATCATTTTTAACGAATGAAAATACTAATCTACGAATTATACCAATAATACGAATGTCTACGAATGGCCTAAATCTATTCTCTAATTCTGCAGAATTAGAGAATAGAATCATAAATAATATTTAGACTCAATTTAAATTACCTTACCTCACCTAGATTATTCAGAGCTTTTTTCATACTCGGGGCGCCGAGAATCGGCCGCGACTCTCATTTACCCGTCGGTAAATTCGGTCTGGCCACCACCTCGTTTATTTTTTCTGCTGAAAAAACATAACTCCGGCGTTCGCTTCTCTAACACGAGCAAAGCAGTTTGCTCGCTGCTTCCTCGCTTGCGCTCGGGGCGCCGAGAATCGAACTCGGGCCTTACCCTCCCGAAGGGTAAATACGACCACTATACTACGCCCCGTTTAACCTCTTTGATTTTATCGAACTCGAACCTGCCAAAATATTTTTCTGCTGAAAAATCTTTCGGCCCTGCCTCATCCGCCCAAGGCGGACTCCGGCCTTGCGAAGCTCCATGTATTCGTCTGCCTGTCACGGATAATTTTCTGCTGAAAATTTCCGCGACCCCGGCTCGGCCCGTCGGCCTCCGCCCTTGCGGTGCTCCAAGTATTCGCACCTCACCCTCCCGAAGGGTCGGGCCACTATACTACGCCCCGCTTTTTAATTACGGGATAAATTTATCAGAAAATCGACCTAATAGCCAACTCTTTTTAAATTTTGAATCCGCAGTCCCCTACCCGTTTATCGGCGTAATCTTTTAGGAACTCATCACAGAAAGAGTCGGTATATTCTTTGTCGAAAAATATCGGCTGCATGTTTTCGATTTTGTAAGGCAGGATTTCGTAGGTTGGCCAATCATTTTTATCAATATCCATTTTTACCCCTATCCCCTCGTTGTTTTCCAGCTCAAGCTGGTCGAAGATAAAATTGCCGAGCGAATAGAAAATCGGCCTGCTGTTATAGATTTCCATCGGCTCTATGACATGAGGATGGTGGCCTATGATGACATCCGCTCCGGCGTCAATGATTTTATGGCCGGTTGTTTTTTGCGAGTTCACCGCCACCTTGGAATATTCCGTGCCCCAATGGATATTGACGATGACGAAATCATTGCGGATTTTAAGCTCTTTTATCAAATTGAGATAGCTCGGATCGAGCCGAGGATCGAAAGTCAGATTGATGCCGACAAAGGCGATAATTTTATCGCCGACCGCCTGTTCAATATAGCTCTCACTGACATTTCCTCCGCCAAAGTATCCGATTTTTGAGAGCTCAAGAAAAATCCTGGTGTCAGAAAGTCCCCGCTCGTAACAATCGGCACTATGATTGTTTGAAAGATTGACCAGGCCTATTTTATTTCTGGCTAGCAAATCGGCCGTGTCGGGCTCAAATCTGAATGAATAAGCTTTTTCTTGGCAGATTGTGGCATCGCTTATCGGTCCTTCCAAGTTTAAAACTATCAAATCGGCTTTATTCCAAATGTCATCCGGATAATTTTTTATGAATTCAAAAGGGTCCATTCCATTTTCATGAATGAATTTTCCGACCTTGCGGCCGAACATCGCGTCGCCGAAATTCAAGATTGAAACAATCTCAGGTTTTAATTCAACAGCCTGGGCCACGCTCGCTATATTGACGGACTGGTAAGAAACACTGGCCAAATCGCTGTGATTTAAAATATAAATCACAAAAGCGCCCGCCGCGCTCAATATTGTCACCCCGAAACATTTCAAAATAAATTTCATTTTTGTATGCGCCTTGTTGGGATCGGACCAACGGCCTTTCCGATGTGAACGGAACGCTCTACCACTGAGCTAAAGGCGCAGATTTAATTTTCAATTTTTAATTTTGCAATTTTCAGTGAATTTCCAATGAATTAATTTTCAAGAATTGAAGCATTAAAAATTGATTGAAAATTGGGAATTGCAAATTGATAATTTTTTACTTCAGTCCTTTGCAATTGGCCGCCGGAGTATACCCTGCCGCCCGGGCTTCTTCAATCGAATTGAAATAAATCTTATTGGTTTCGGAAATGGTCTTCCCACCCGAACACCACGGGAAATGATACTTAGTGCCGTTTTTCGAGGCAACTACTTGCCCGCTCGAGTCCCCTTCCGTAACATCTGAATTAACCTCGTTTATAGGCTCTAAATTGGCATTTAAGGCCTGATTTTGGCCATTTAAGGCGTTTACTACTGCCGCCGGCGCTTCTATCGAAATGCCCTGTTTTAAGGCCTCTATTTTTGACAGCCGGCCCAGTCCAAAAGCGCCGATTCCAACGCAAATGACGATTAGGATAATGAATATTCTATCCGACTTTATCACTAGGTTGCATTTTTCCTTGAATTCTGTTAAATTCATGGTCACTTAATTATATAATAGTTAGACTAATATACGAATTTACTAATCTTGCGAATGTATACGAATAACTCCGAAGGTGCGAATTGGTAGTCATTAGTCAAGATTAGTATCGTTAGTATATTGGTATTTTAATTCGTTAAACAACATGGCACATAAAAAAGCAGGCGGTTCAGCCAAAAACCTTTCAACCCAAAGCCCACAATATATCGGAATAAAACTTTCTGGCGGACAGACGGCTAAAGTTGGCGATATCATCGTGACCCAGCGCGGTACGAAATATATGCCGGGCGAAAATGTCGGTATGGGCAGAAATTTCTCGATTTTTGCGATGAAAGCCGGAAAAGTTGAATACAAAGATAAAAGAAAGATTCGTTACGACGGACATAAGGTTGTCAGAAAACAAGTCTCCGTAAAATAAACTAAAAACAAAAAACACCCAGATGGGTGTTTTTTGTTTTTATGATTTTTTAGCGGTCTTTTTCTTGGTTTCTTTCTTTGCCGGCTTTTCAGCAGTTTCTGATTTTTTATGTTCCACTTTGGCCTTTTCTTCCAAGCCTTTTACATTAAGAGTGAAGGTGACCGAGCGGTCTTCCACTTTGACTTCAATCTCATGCTCGCCTACCGTTTTGATCGGCTCTTTGATTATTATGAATTCAGCTTCAACGTCTAGGCGGGTTTGGTCTTTAATGGCAGTGACAATTTCTCCGGCGTGAATGGCGGCGAAGAGATGGCCTTTATCATTGGCCACTTTTTCCATATCGATTTTAACACCCTTCAGATCGCCGAAATTCTTGAGTAGCAGGTCTTGTTTGATTTTCTTTTGTTCGGCCTCCTGTTTTTTGATGAGCTCGACTCTTTTTAAGGATTTTGAAGTGGCCGTTTCCACCAAGCCTTTTGGAATAAGGAAATTGAAGGCGTAGCCGTCGGATACGTCTTTGACATCGTTTTTTCGGCCGACTTTCGGCACATCATTTAACAATACAACTTTCATCCCGTAGTGAATTTTCAGGTCGTCCGCTCGAGGCGGACTGTCCTTACTTTTTATTAATATTAAACTTAATTTTCTAACGATTACCTAAATATTTTCCCGTGATATTCCACAACTTGAAAATCTACTACGGGATTTCATAGTCGGTCAGTATACCCGAACATATTGGATTATGCAACTCTTAATTTTCCACAAAAAAACTTGCTCGGAGCGAGCAAGTAGGGCCAAAACGGGCTGCGGGTTTATTGATAGGAAATGGCGAACAGCGAAGCCAATCCCGCAATGAATGAGATGATTGCCAAGAAGAACATACAGCCGTAAACATTCGCCCAGTCACCGCCCCCGGTCATTGTCTGGATTCTTATCCAAGCTTTTCGCTTTTCCGCCGGAGTGGCTTTTACCAAGCCGACCGCCGTGTTGCAGATAATAAGGTAACTGGTTGATATCAAAAACAAGGTGCTAGCCCCTACGAGAACCAGCAGTCCGATGCAGTTTATGATTACGCTCATAGGATTCGGTGTCGGAGGTTTGAAAAACTGACTAGATAAATAATAGCAATAGAGTGATTTAAGTCAACAAAAAATCCCGATTTAGCATCGGGATTTTTTATCTACATACTTTTGAGAAGTTCCAAAGCCTTTTTGAGCTGGGGGTCCTTATTGGCCTTACGATCATCCTCGGTGATTTCAACTTCATAGTCGGGCGTCAGGCCTCCGTCGGAAATCGATAGACCGTTTGGAGTGAGCCATTTGGCTATTGTCACCTTAAGAGAAGTTTCCGGTGTGATGGATATCAGCTCTTGGACCGAGCCTTTGCCGAAAGTTTTCGTGCCGACCAGTTTAGCAATACCGTATTCCTGAAGGGCGCCGGCTAATATCTCCGAAGCCGAGGCCGAGCCGCCGTTTACCAGAATTATCATCTTGAGATTGCTGTTGAAAATATTGTAACCGTAGCTTCGATGCGAGTCCTCTTTTTGTTTGTCGCCATAATTTTCTCGGACGATCGTTTTGCCGGCCGGCAGGAACCAGCTAGCCATATCGATGGCCGCACCCAAGTAGCCTCCGGGATTGCTGCGCAAATCGAGGATCAATTTATCCGAGCCGCTTTCTATGAATTTTCGGAGCGCTTCCCGGAAGAGATTTGGCGACGGTTCGGAGAAATTGTAGAGCCTCAAGATGAATACGCCTTCTTTGGTCAAACCGTTTTCATCTTGGTAGCCGGGTTCGTTTTCGGCGATCTGTTTAGACTCGGTATCGATAGTCGGAATATTTATCGTATCCCTGACGATCTTTATTTCAAACGGATCTGTTTTACCGGTCCTCTGGATGAGCAGCTTGACCGTCGTGCCTTTGGGGCCGCGGATGATCTTTACCGCTTGGTCGCTATTCATTGTTATAGATGATTTGTCGTCGATTTTTAATATTATGTCTCCGGGCTCTATTCCCGCTCGGTAGGCCGGTGTGCCTTTTAACGGCGCGATGACGACAAGGTTTCCATCTTTATTTCCGATTTCCATGCCGACGCCTTCGAATTTTCCGCTGACTTCGCTAGTGAATATCTTGTTTTCTTCCGGCGGAAAAAAGACCGTGAAAGGGTCGCCAAGCGACGCGGTCAGTCCTTGGATTGCGCCCCAGACTTTTTCTTCCGTCGAGACGGTAGTCGTGCTTTTTCCGACGAACTTCTCATCAAGCAGGCTCCAGACTTTCCAAAATGACGAGAAGTCAACTTTTTCCGCGAGCTCGCTTTCTTTATTGCTAAGCTCTGTAGCAGTATCGGCGACCGGCCGATACGCGACGCCGTATTGAAAGCCAAAATAAAAAGAGCCGCCAAGGACAAGGATGGCGATTACTATCGTTGTCAGATTTTTATTATTAGAAGTCATTAAGTCTTAAGATTATCTCAAAAGACGCAAAATGGCACAAGTTTTGCACATGATATTTTAAGTGTATAATTAAGTTGTGATTCAAAATTATAAAACAAACGGCCTCACTTGGGTTGATTTGAGCTCCCCTACCAATGAAGAAATCCGCAAAGTGGCGGACGAGTATCAGCTTCACCCATTGGTCGCCCATGAACTTTCGGTTTCGACCCTTCGGGCAAAAGTCGATCTCTACGACAATCTTATCTATTTGATCCTCCATTTCCCTTCAAGCCACAAAGATGGCGATGGCATTTCCGATCAGGAAGTCGATTTTGTGATAGGTAAGGATTTTATCATTACGGCGCGCTATGGCGAAGTTGACGCCCTGCTTTCTTTTTCAAGATCTTTTGAGGTGGAAGCGATTTTGGAAAAAGGCAATATCGGCAAGCATGCCGGCTACATTTTCTTTGCTATGGTCAATCGAATCTATGATAATCTGCTTCACCGCATCGAAGGATTAAAAGAAGAGGCGGCTCTGATTGAAGCGCAGATTTTCAAAGGCAAGGAGCGCGAAATGGTTATGAAGATTTCCGAAGTTTCCCGCGAGATTTTGGATTTTAAGCGGGCGACCAGTCTGCATGATGAGATTTTTGAATCATTTGAAGTGGCAGGAGCGAAATTTTTCGGTGATGATTTTCGTTTCCATCTCCGAGCTCTGACTGGCAATTATTACAAATTGGAAAATTCAATAAAAAATACTTTGGAATATATTTCCGAGCTTCGGGAGACGAACAATTCCCTGCTCTCAAGCAAACAGAATGAGATCATGAAGACTTTGACGATTATGGCTTTTGTCACATTCCCACTGGCGCTCGTAGTTTCTATTTTTGGTCTTGATACCAATTATGTTCCGATTATTGGACAGCCGTATGATTTTTGGATTATTATCGGCATACTATCAGGTTTAACTGCTTTATTTTTTGTCTTCTTTAAATATAAAAAATGGCTTTAACGAATTAATATACCAATATGCTAATGATACTAATCTTAACTAATGACTACTAATTCGCGTGCTTAGAACCTATTCGTCCGCCGGGGCGGATTCGTCAGATTAGTAAATTCGTATATTAGTCAAACATAAAATGTCGCTATTTTTATACAATACTCTAAGCCGAAAAAAGGAATCTTTCAGACCTATTAACGGAAAAGTGGTGGGTATGTATAACTGCGGGCCGACTGTCTATAATTACGCCCATATCGGCAATTTGCGGGCCTATATTTTCGCCGACACTTTAAGGCGGACTTTGGAGTGGAACGGCTATAAAGTGAAGCAAGTGATGAATATCACCGATGTCGGCCATTTGACGAGTGATGCCGATTTCGGAGAGGACAAAATGACTAAAGCGCTCCTGCGCGAAGGCAAGCCAATGACCTTGGAGGCGATGAAAGAAGTAGCCGATAAATATACCAAAGCTTTTGTTTCTGATCTTAAATCTTTAAACATTCAACTGCCAACCGATATGCCTCGCGCTTCCGAACATATCGCCGAAGATATTGAAATCATAAAAAAATTGGAAGAGAAAGGTTTTGCTTACAAAATTTCCGACGGCATTTATTTTGATACGGCCAAATTTCCCGACTATGGAAAGCTCGGTGGTGTAAACAAGGCGTCGCTAAAAGAAGGCGCGCGGGTGGAAGTAAATCCGGAAAAGAAAAATCCAGCCGATTTTAATTTGTGGAAATTTAATAATGAGCTTGGCTGGGATTCACCTTGGGGCACACCCGCCTCCCCGTCGGGCAGGGGTTTCCCGGGCTGGCACATCGAATGTTCGGCCATGTCGAGGAAATATCTCGGTCAGCCGTTTGATATTCATACGGGCGGGGTGGACCATATTGGTACGCATCACAACAATGAGATTGCCCAGAGCGAAGCGGCTTTCGATGTTCCGTTAGTAAATGTTTGGATGCATAACGAGCATTTGAATATGGCCGGAGACCCCAACGCCGCCAAAGGCTCTGCGGGGCAAGTAAAGATGGCCAAATCCGGGGATAATTTTCTGACTCTGAATTCTATTGTTGAAAAAGGTTTTAGTCCTCTCGCCTATCGCTATTATTTGCTCGGGGCCAATTATCGAACGCCGATGATGTTTTCCTGGGAAGCTCTAGAGGCAGCAAAAAATACCATCAAGAATCTAATTATGTTTCTTGCGGGAATGCCGGAAGGTAGAAAAGTCAATTCGGATTATGAAAAGATGTTTACCGAAGCTATAAACGACGATTTAAATACTTCGGATGCCTTATCGGTGCTTTGGGAACTTTTAAGAGATGAGAAGGTGGAACCGGCTGACCGCCGAGCTACCGCTTTGAAATTTGATGAAGTATTGGGACTAAATTTAGTCGAACTAATTAAAAAACAATTGGAGCCGATTACGGTCCCTTCCGATGTCCAGAAACTTATTAAAGACCGGGAAACTGCCCGCGCTGAAAAAGATTTCAAACGTTCCGACGAATTACGCGAAGAAATCAAAAAATTCGGATTTGAAGTTAAAGATACGGAAGACGGACAGAAAGTCACAAAAATATAAAAAAAGCGCTCCGATGTCACGTCGGAGCGCCCGGTAGAACTTTTTTACAAAGGAACAAGGCTTGAGGCGGTCAGAAGATTTGGACTTGAACGGCGCTGTCGGTTTCTAAGACTTCGCCGATGTGCCAGGCTTTGTGACCCTGCCCCCGAATGAACTGGAGAATATTCAGGATTTCGTCTGCGCGGACAATCGCCACCATGCCGATGCCCATATTGAAGACCTGGTACATTTCACCCTCCTCGACCTCGCCCTTTTCCGCCATGATTTTGAATATAGGCGGGATTTCCCAGCGGTCTTTATGAAGAACCGCGCAGAGCCCGTCCGACAGAACTCTCGGGATATTGTCCACGAAGCCGCCGCCGGTGATGTGGGCGAAAGCTTTGACCACTTTTGATTCGCGGGTGTTGAATCGCCGCAGGAATTCCTTGATCAGGGGTCCGTAGCTCGTGTGGACTTTCAACAGTTCCTCGCCGATCGTGCCACCAAGCTCAGCGACTTTGTTGTAGGGTCCCCACCTCAATTTCTCAAAGAAGATTTTCCGCGCGAGCGAATAACCGTTCGTGTGAAGTCCGCTTGAAGCGATACCGATGATGGCGTCGCCGAATTTTACCGATTTCTTGCCATTGAGCATTTTCGACTTTTCCACCACACCGACGATTGTACCACTTACGTCGTACTCGCCGGGCTGATAGAATCCCGGCATTTGCGCCGTTTCGCCGCCAATCAAAGCGCAGTGATTCTCGGCGCAGGCTTTGGCGAAACCCTTGATGACTTCGGTGAAGACATGAGGCTCCAATGTGCCGGTGCCCATGTAATCGAGGAAGAAGAGCGGTTCGGCGCCAATGACGGAAATGTCATTGACGCAGTGATTGACCAAATCTTGTCCGACCGTGTCGTGGCGGTTCATAGCGACGGCGATTTTCAGTTTCGTGCCGACGCCGTCCACTGATGACACGAGGACGGGCTGGCGATACTTCTTTACGTCGAGCGCGAAGAGTCCGCCAAATCCGCCGACTTTGCCGAGGACGCCAGGACGATGAGTTGA
>Ga0209542_10010914_pt1 | contig 16245 bp, 19 predicted proteins | sample RifCSPhighO2_01_FD_184028 | JGI IMG/M metagenome (GOLD analysis project Ga0209542, IMG submission 184028) | Soil microbial communities from Rifle, Colorado - Rifle CSP2_plank highO2_0.1 (SPAdes) (version 2) | ecosystem: Environmental > Terrestrial > Deep subsurface > Rock core/Sediment ...
ATTACTCTGGAGAAAAACCCAGGGTAAAAGCCGTTTTGCAAGAGAAGGCATGGGAGAAGCCCAGCCCATTCGATTACGTCACTAGCGGCTTTATAGCGGAACGAGGAGGTGAAAGTTCTCGGGCAATCCTTTTTTGCAGGGCGCAATCTAGCAAGTTAGGCAACGATACCTTATTTTTTGCCGTAGAATACGCAGACGGCAGGCCAGTTGGCACGATGACTAGGAGAATAGGGTTGAGGGAACTGCCAATTTTTGAAGAAGCCGTAAGAGAAAGACCGGGGAGCCTTTTTGGAGACCTTTCTTTGCAAGAGGGGGTGCTTGGTTTCTCCGGTAACGTGGAGTTCGAAGGCGTTACCGTGAACTTTCCCCGATTTTTCCACCTGGAAAGTGTAATTGAGTCCCAGGTTCCGGCCTTCTTGGTAAAAGCAGAACTACCAGAATCGGACTCGGCCGACGATGTTTTGGAAGTTGATCTTGATCCAGAGATCGATTTGGATTTAAGCAGGGCTCTGACGAGTTTAAAAAAGAGTTTGGGAAAACATTTACTGGAAGTTTATTTTTACGGCAGCATCCCTCGGGGTTATAAGAGATTAGGATCCGATCTAGACCTTCTTGCCGTTATCTCTGACGAAGAGAGCGTCGATAAACCCGTAAGTGGATTGAGAAGAGAGCCGTATCTTATCCATGATGCGCTAGGAACCTACACAGCTAAATCCGCCCCGCATCCCTACAGAAATCTTGAGGTTCACGCAATTAGAGAAACCCCATTCAGAAAACCCAGAAATTTATTTTTGGCTGAATTTTTAAGGAATGCGATGGATGGCGCGATTAAAATTTATCCGCCGCGTCCGACGCGATCCGTCGAGTCTGACTCGACAGCCACGTTTGACGTGGCGCCGGGTTTGACTTGATTTTCGGTAGTCTTGCTCTATACTTTTAACTAAATCTCGCCGGCGGGCCAACGCGGAGAGGAAAAGACTTTGACTGTGGTAGGAGTACCTGTAAGCGTGGCTCAGGAAGTTGCACTGACCAAGTTAGCGCAAAAACGCAGCCCGGGCCATTACAATGGTCTGTGGGATGTTTCCCACATGGTTCACGACGCCATAGACGCTTACCTCAAAGCAAACGGGGTAGAGTTTACCGAACGCGAGATCCGAATTGATGGGCAGCGGGTCGCGTATCTTCACGTTGGTGGCAGTGATGTTTTTGGAGTAGTTGACTAACTTCAAGGTCAATTCCGGGTCCGTAGTTCAGGGGCAGAACACCAGACTTTTAATCTGGGTGTCGAGAGTTCGATTCTCTCCGGACTCACAGTGCTCCTAGGGTTCGAATCCTGCCGAGCGCACATGTTTCATCGCTCCGATTAGACCGCAAGTCTGGTCGGAGTTTCTTTTTTAAGTTTCAACCCAGGTGCCGCCGCCTCGCCTTTCCTTGTCTCGCTCATGGGCTCGCGATAATGCACGGTAAAGGTTTCGCCAATCTTCTTTGGATAAGTGAGCGGGACGAAGGTGAGATTGAATACTGGCTTGTTCCAAGACTGCTGCGGGAAAACGGTGTTTAATCATCTTGCGAGGGCTGGCAAAACCGCGGTGGAGCAAAGCTGCATAGTGATGAGTGATTAGTGACGAGTGATTAGTGGATAACTGGATGTGTAGAATTGCGGAATCAACTTTCGGAGCAGGGCGGAAAGCACTGGGTTTTATGATGCGGATAATCCTTGCTTCTCCAAAATGGGATACAAAGTTGGAAAGGTAGGTTGCTTTTGGAGGTTGGGCGACGATTTTTTCCGCTACCTCTTTTTGGATAATAAAAGTAACCGATTCTGGTCGCTTTTTAAGCTTTAAGATCTTGTGTATTAAAGGAGACGTGATTTGGTAGGGAATCGATCCGACTATTTTAGTGGCTAGGGTATAGCGACTAGGGTCTAGTTTGAGAATGTCCTCGTTGACGATCTCGACGTTTTTAGCACCTTTGAGATTTTCCTTAAGCTGGGGGATTAGGTCTTGATCAATTTCAACCGCAATGACTTTTCCCGCCGTTTTCGCCAGCCCTTTTGTTACTGCTCCTTCCCCCGCGCCAACTTCCAAAACAACATCGTTTTTGTCGATTCTTGCAGACTCAATAAGGTCAGAAACAACATTCTGATCGACCAGAAAATTCTGCCCAAGTTGTTTTTTGATTGATGACATTTGTATCTCAAGTATAATCAAAATGAAAGGGAGGGATATGTGGCCAGCAGGAAAGTGCTTTGGACTTGGACCATATTTGTTTGGGAGATCGCTTCCGAAGTTTACGAAGAGACAAAGAAGAGAAAGAAAAATAGGGAGACAATCAAGGATCTAAATCGGCTTGTCAGGAAGTTGATTCCAGAAATTCGGCCATTGCTTGGCAAGACTTATGAAGAGCAAAAGCAAATGGCCCAGGAACTTTTGGAAGAGCAGAGCCGGCTTAGTATTTCTCTTAAGGACGAGGAGACTTTTGTTGTTCAGGGTGTCGCAACCGCCGCCTTGAGGAAGATAGCTAACAGTTAATCAACGGCACCGTTTGGGTTTTGGCAACGGTGCCTTTTTTTGACGAGCTTTCGGTCTATCGTTAAAGAGCTCTCCAGGCGCATTTATTCTCCCAAAATCAAAACGTCGGTATACCTTGCGCTCCACCAACTTTGAGCAGTGTCTTCGAAGCCAAGATCAATTTCTTTGCCTTTGATCCCCCCGCCCTTGTCGGCCGCTTTGCAAGGCCCGTAGCCGGGGATATAGAAGGTAGAGTGAGGAGCAATGACATCTTGGTCAATAGCACAGATACCGCGAACGACGGGTTCGTTGGTAAAGTGCGTCCGGCCCGAGCATCCCGGGCAATTTCCGTCGTAGGAAGTAGCGCGAAAGTTTTTTAGGATGCAGTTATATCGGAAGGTAAACTCCTCCCCGTTGATAGTTTCGGTAATAATGCGCGGGTAGTTTAGTTTTATTCCCAAGCAATTGCTTTTTTCACCGAGGACTCGCGTGGGAGAATCTTTGAAGATAGGCGAACCCGGGTAAAAAGCAATTACCCCGGCAATAATTAAGAGGAAGATTGAATGAACAGCGCCCCTGGCGGCAATTTCGAGCATCTTAGGCGAAATCCTCGGCAAGTCCGGCAGATGTAGGTAAATGGTGGATAAAGTGTTCTTCCCCGATCTCCTGCAAAAAGCGGGAGGGGGTGCTGATCGCACGTGAGCCAAAGAAAAGCCGCTCGCGAGCAAAGCAAAGATGCAGCTCTTTTTGGGCCCGAGTCATCCCCACGTATAACAATCGGCGCTCCTCCTCAAGTTCTTCCTGATTTGTTAGTGAGCGGGAGTGGGGAAGAAGTCCCTCTTCTAGTCCGGTAATAAAAACGAAAGGAAACTCCAGACCCTTGGCGCTATGGAGAGTCATCAGTGTGACGAAGCCACGCGGATTAGGATGGGAATTGGACGGCATGGCTTCGCCATACCTAGCAATTCCGGCATGAGTATTGGTGCGTGGGCCGGAATTGTCGACCAGGGCAACGTGTTCCAAAAATTCGGCTAACGTACCAAATTCCGAAGCGACGGAACGCAATTCTTTCACATTTTCGATTCTCTCTTCTCCAACTTTTGTGCCGTCTTCAAGATATTTTAGATATCCAGTTTGCTCAAGAATTTTGTCCAGAATTTCAACCGGAGAAAGAGAAAGAAAATTTTCTTCTTTGCCAACCTCAAAAAATTTTAAAAGCCGCCTTTTGCCGATTTTTTCCGCTCGTTGCAAACTTACTCTGTCTTTCGGGTTGTGGATAAGCCGTAGGTAAGCAAGTACATCTTTGATTTCTTTTCTTTCGTAAAATTTAACTCCGCCAACAAGAATGTAAGGGATTCCACCGCGAATAAAAACTTCTTCAAGAACACGCGATTGGGCGTTTGTTCGGTAAAGAACAGAGAAATCGTGATAATTTTTTGCTCTTCCATCGGAGAGCATCGCTGTAATTTGGGCAGAGATGGAAAAGGCCTCCTCAAGCTCATTCTCCGCGGCGTAAAGAACGATCGGTGTGCCTATTTCATTTTCTGTCCAAAGCTCCAAAGGCAGGTGGGTACGGTTATGCTCGATGAGGGCCCGGGCGGCCAAGAGGATACTTTTTGTTGAGCGGTAGTTTTGGGCGAGGCGGAAGATTTTTGCTTTTGGATAATCTTTCTCGAAGCGCAGGATATTGCGAAAATCAGCTCCGCGCCAAGAATAGATCGCCTGGGACATATCTCCGACAACGGTTAAATTTTGATGCTCTTGAGAAAGAAGTTGGACAAAAAGATATTGGGCGTGGTTGGTATCTTGATATTCATCCACAAGGACATGGCGGAAGCGATTTTGCCATCTTTTTAAAACGTCCGGCTTGTTTTTAAAGAGGCGGACAGCCTCTCCAAGAAGATCGTCAAAATCCATTGCTTGCGCTTTTCGCAGTTCTTCTTGGTAGCGCGGATATATTTGGGCAACTGTTTCTTGGAAATATCCTTCAGCCAAAGAAGCATATTCTTGCGCATCAATCATTTCGTTTTTGGCACTGGAAATCGCGTTCAAAATTGACGCTGGGGCAAACTTTTCTCCAACGATTCCCACTTCTTCAAGAATATTTTTGAGGAGATCTTTTTGATCGCTTTCGTCGTAGATGAGAAACCCTGGAGGAATGCCGATTGCGTTCCCATCCACGCGGAGGATTTTGGCGCAAATGGAGTGGAAGGTGCCGATCCAAGTAGGTAACTCGGTAACCGGGTAATTGGGTAACTGGGCGGCTGGAAATGCAGGTTCTTCCCTAGTTACCTGATTACCTAGCAACCTAGTTATCCTCTCTCGCATCTCGTCTGCGGCCTTGTTGGTAAAAGTAACGGCAAGAATAGCCTCCGGTGGTGTTTTTAATTCTTTGATAAGATATGAAATTTTATGAGTCAGAACGCGCGTTTTTCCTGACCCAGGGCCGGCCACAACAAGCGAGGGGCCGTTGGCATAAGTTGCGGCTTCTTTTTGCTGGGGGTTAAGAGCGCCTAGTGGATCCATCCTGGATCAATCCTAACATAGGAAAAAATTTGACTTCTCATGTAATAATTAGCTCAATTAATTCTTCCATGAAAGGAGAAGAAAGGTGGGGGACCAGCAATCGGCCTCTGGCGAAAGAGTTCGTGTTGGTGAGCGGGCCTTCAACCGGATTTTTGCCCGCTTTTTGCGCGACATTGAGCCCGGCGATTTCACTTTGGTAATGCGTTTTAACCCACGGGGGAATATGGGTACTCGCTACGAAAGAAGTTGGAAGAGAGAACAAGAGGCAAATCTTTAAAAAGATTTCGCCCCTTTTTTTGTTGACTTTGAAAGAACTTACTTTAAAATAAGGTTCGAAATAACCCAGGAGGAGAAAAGATGATCGGAGAGATTTTGCAGTTGGCGGGGCAGTACTTTGTGTCAAGCTTCGAGTCGGGCTTTGGATTCTTTGGCTGTTTGTTGGTGGAGCCCTTTCCTTGCCGGTTCTTGTTCGGGTGGCTGGGTGGGTTACTAAGAAAATCGGCCACATCGATCCTGTTCCTGCAATGTTTGCTTGGACTTTTGTGCCAGTTGTTTTTTTGGTTTACGCTTATCTCTGGGCCGCTTCGGCCGTTTGGCTCAATCACAATGTCTTTGGGATTCCCGAAGGTACAGAGCACTTTGGAGTTTGGTCGTATGTGATGATTCTCTTTGTTCTTGTGATTGTGGGAATTAAGATGTCATGGAAGTGGGCGCTGGAGGAATAACGATCATCAGCCCCTGGTCTTTTTAGGATCGGGGGCTTTTTTTATCTTGCCCAGTTTGTTATTTTGGAACTAATGGCTGTAACGTTGCTTGATTTTTGGGCGGATTGGTGTCCGCCTTGCAAAGTGATGAATCCCACGATTGATGAACTAGAAAAAGAACTCGCCGGCAAGGTCGAGTTTGTCAAATATGATGTTGATCAAAATGCCTCCGCCGCGCAAAAATACGGAGTGATGTCCATTCCCACTTATGTTATTGAAAAGGACGGAAAAGAGGTTGCCCGAGTATCCGGCGCAAAACCAAAGGAAGAATTTAAACGTTGGATCGAAGAACACCTATGATCAAAGTTGCAATCAACGGTTTTGGGAGAATCGGACGAGCTTTCTTCAAGCTCGCCTTTGAGCGACCTGAGCTTGAGATTACCTGCATCAACGATTTAACCGCACCAGAAAATCTTGCCTATCTTCTAAGGTACGACACTGTTTACGGCCGTTACGACAAGACTGTTTCTGCAGGGGAGGATTTCTTAATTGTAGACGGTAAGAAAGTTCAAGTTTTGGCCCAAAAAGACCCAGCCCTTTTGCCCTGGGAGGAACATAAAATTGATGTCGTTGTTGAATCAACGGGTCGTTTTGCCAATTACGAGGATGCCTCTGCCCACTTAAAAGCTGGTGCAAAAAGGGTGGTAATTACGGCTCCTGCAGAAGGAGAGGTTCCTCATACGCTAATCGGTGCCAATGATGATGCTTTTGCTGCGGGACTTTCGCCAATTACCTCAGATGCATCCTGCACGACTAATGCTGTTGTGCCTGTTGCGGCAATTATGATGGAGAATCCGGGAGTGGTAAAAGGGATGTTAAATACAGTCCACGCTTATACCGCCACCCAAAACCTGGTTGACGGTCCAGCCGAAAAAGATCCTCGCCGCGGTAGGGCGGCCGCCCAAAATATAGTGCCTTCCTCAACCGGTGCGGCAGACTCTGTGATCAAATCCCTCTCTGCCTTAAAAGGAATTTTTGATGGGGTAGCGCTCAGGGTGCCTGTGGTTTCCGGCTCTATAATGGATTTTACTTTTCTTGCCAAGCGCCAAACCACAGTCGAGGAAATTAACAGCATTTTCAAAGAAAAGGCTAAAGACCCGCGCTGGGAAAAGGTTCTTTCGGTTACCGAAGAACCAATAGTTTCTTCCGACATCATCGGTGATACTCACGCCTCGGTTGTTGATCTTTCAATGACTCGCGTAGTCGACGGAGATTTGGTTAAGGTTCTCGCCTGGTATGACAACGAGTGGGGCTACAGCAACACTCTTGTCGAACATGTGATTAGGGTCGGTAGATTAGTTTCGTAACCAGCAACGCTTGCCGAACAACTCGCCAACCCTTCGGGCTTCGAAACAGGAGCGTAGGGTTTCCTTGCCCTGCTTCTTCCTGTTTCTTCGCAAGTTGGCTCAAACAGTGATCGGCTTCGCTTTTGCTGATTTCTTCAACTAACTACTCGTTACTCGATACTCGCTATTTCCGCTCCGCGGATGCGGAAGGAAAGAAGGTTCTCGAGCGTCTAGCGAGAGGTTCTTACTAGCTACGCGATACTATTTCCAGAAGCGCTTTTGCGCGAACCACCAGCCAGTGGCGGAAGAAAATCCAAATAATGATGGCGGCGATGCCTGTCCACCAAAAGTTGGATAAGATGGAAGTTAAAAGCGGTCGGTTTGTTCCCAAGAAGTATCCAAGCGATACAAAAAACCCTTTTCGTACAGCCGCCCCCACCACTGTGAAGATAAGATAATCCCGCCATTGTACTCGTAGAGCTCCCAACGCAACGCAAAGAAGAAGCCTTGGGTATGTGGCAAAGTAAATGAGGAATGCTTCAAACCAATGCCCCCTGTGAACGTACTGTTTTTTGAGTGCTTCGATCTCTTTTTGGAATCCAGAAATTCTAATCAGGTGATAGATTCCGCTGTGGCCAATGGCATAGTCGATTTGGTTTGCCAAAACGGCAAAGACAGTTGCGATTATCCAAACGAGAAAAACATTAAGTACTCCTTGGCTAGCGTAAAAGCCAGCGATCCATATTACTGTTGATCCTGGGATAAGCAGATCAACGATTGCGATATTTTCAATAAAGGCAGTAAAAGCGACTGCGCCGTAGCCGTAAGTTGCAAATATGGCTCCGAAAGCATCGATCATCCCGTCTATTGGAAGTTGGGAGACCATAAAATCAAATATACGCTATATTTTAGGTATGGTTTATGAGGTGAGGCGCTTTTCTTTCTCGGCTATCTCTTGGAAAAAAATTAGTTTCGGTTTGCTTTTTGTTCTCGCAACTTCAGTTGCTACGGCAGCAGGTTATACCGCCGTTGCCCTCTGGCAGCGCTATCTTGTTCCTTTGGAAAAAACGGAAGACAAGTATGTCGGTTGGCAGGTTTATTTTAATGAGCAATACGCCTTGGGCTTACGTTATCCGGAAGATTGGGAAGTAAAAGAAGTAGCGAAAGAGTTTGTTGTCTTTACTTTCCGCGGAGCGGAAATTACAACCGAGCAAAGCGAGGACAGTACCAAAGCGCCGCGCGATTACATTACTCTTGAGGTGAAAGCGGCGGGGGATCGTCCTTCTACCGAGTGCGAAAACAACCAACTAAGCTGCAGTTTTTATACCAACGATATTTACGGAGAAAAAACAGCTAATCCTGAATCGGAAATAATTTTTTTCACCAAAGGTGGGAATGATTTTAGCTTTATTTTTCACAAATACGGCGAAGCCGGATTTGCTAGCTCCGCTGAAGGCGGGGCGTCCAAGTATGGCGATGCAGATTTTTCAAAAATCTTTGAGGATATGAACCAAAGTTTACGTTTCGTTACCGATGAGACTAATACGGGAAGCGGATCTTAACGGGAAAAAGGTTCTTGTTCGGGCAGATCTCGATGTCCCTATCGAAAAGGGGATTGTTGGAGAGGATTACCGGTTAAAAGCGCTTTTACCAACTCTTAAATATCTTCTTGAAAATGGAGCAAGTGTTTTAATCATCGGCCACCTCGGCCGGCCGGAAGGAAAGCCGGATCCTGCTCTTTCCCTTGAACCTGTCGCCAAAAGATTATCTGAACTGCTCGGGCAAAAAATCAAATTTTCCCCCGACTATTCACTAATCACTAATCACAATCGAGAGATTGCTAGGTTTGGCGTAACCAAGCCGTCCTATTCACTGGCGATGTTGGAAAACCTCCGTTTTTGGCCGGGAGAGGAAGCAAATGATCTGGATTTTGCTAAAAAACTTTCCGCCTTGGGCGATATTTACGTTAACGAAGCCTTTGCTTCCCACCGCGCACATGCTTCAATCGTTCTTGTTCCCAAACTTCTTCCTTCTTATGCCGGATTGAGACTGGAGCAGGAAATCTTACACCTTTCGGGTGTAATTGAGAATCCGGCGCGTCCGCTGGTTTTTATTCTTGGCGGAGCAAAAACAGAGATAAAAAAACCTCTCATCGCCGATTTTGCCAAAATCGCTGACAGGGTTCTTTTGGGTGGGTTGCTCATGTTTGACAAGGAGTTGGAGAAAATTCCCAATGTTGTTTTTCCAGTAGATTCTGCTGATGGCTCCGATATCGGTCCGGAAACAATCAAACTTTTTGCCTCCATAACTAAAGAGGCCAAAACAGTTGTTTGGAATGGCCCGCTTGGGATTTGGGAAGATAATCGTTTTGAACTGGGAACAAGGGCAATCGCCGAGGAATTGGCCCTTCTTCCCGGCAAGACAATTGTCGGTGGAGGAGATACGATCGCCGCAATTTCTGCTTTCGGGCTTCTTGACAAGATGAGCTACGTTTCTTTGGGCGGGGGAGCAATGCTGGAATTTTTAGCCGGCAAAAAACTTCCGGCTCTAGCCGCTTTGGGTTATTATTAAGAACTGATGCCAAAAATCCTCAAGGGAACGCGGATGGAGCGTTGTATCGGCTGCGGCTTATGCGAGCTTGTTGCCTCCAGAATTACCAAGAAAAAACATTCCTACTCCGATTCTTTTGTCCAAATCCGCAAAGCTGCCTCTGGCCAGCCGCATTTTAAAGCGGTAATTGATTACGGTCAAAAGACGGATTACCCGGAAGTTAGAGATATTTGTCCAGAGAACTGCTTCGATATTGTTAACGAATGAAAAATGCCCCAGATTATCCCAACGTTTCTCCATCTTAATCTCGCCGATCAAAACTTTGAAGTTAAGTCTTACGAGGAATTTGTTCCTAAAGTTGGGGGTTTGGGTTGGGCACTTTCTATTTACGAAAAGTTTATCGATGACGACCCAATCGTTTTTGCCATCGGCCCTTTGAGTGGGATTTTTCCCGGCGCGTCTAAAACGATTGCCGTTTTTAAGTCTCCCCAAACCGGCGGTCTAACTACTTCCCTGGCTGGCGGACATTTGGCAAGGTTTTTACGTTTTGCCGGTTATCAGGGAGTTTTAATTACAGGAAAAGCCCCCACTCCCGTTTTAGTTTCAGTTGATGAGGAAACAGCCGATTTTGGCGACGCAACTCCGCTTTTATCGCTGGAAGTTCCCAAAATCTTTGAGCAGATTTTTTCTTCGGAAGGAATTCCTGGCCGCCGCTCGGTTGTTGTAACCGGCCCCGCCGCTGAGCTTGGCTTCACCTATGCCCCCCTTTATCTTGATGAGTTTTTCTCCTTTCCCCGCGGAGGATTGGGGCGTGCCTTTGCCCAAAAGAATCTCAAAGGATTCGTCGTTTCCGGCACAAAAGGCGAGTTCGTCGAGAACGAACGGCGGTACAACGAAGTTTTTCTTTCATTAATAAAAAGTCTGAAAGGATACCGGGAACTTTCGCAGTTGGGAACTTTGCGTAATTTGACCGTTGAGAAGAAAATTTCCGGAGTTCCTTTTGAAAATCTTCGCGAGTCAAATTTTGAAAGTGACGAGCTTGCCGCCCCGCAGTTTTTAAGGGGTATTTTTGGAAAACGAGTTTCTTGCGGCGGTTGTCCTGTTGGCTGCATCCATCTTTTAAGATTTGGTGATAAGTACACTTTTTATGACTATGAAGGGGTAGTTTCTCTTGGGCCGCTTTTGGGATTGACCAAACAAGAAGATGTCGGGCAGTTGCTGGCGCGGGCGTGGGGCTTGGGTCTTGATCCCACCTCTGCCGGTGCAGTTCTTTCCTATCTCACGGAAAAGGAAAAGCTTGCTTTTGGAAATCTAGAGACTTACCGGGATCTTCTTACTGCTCTTGTCACATCCAACGAAGAATGGGCCCTTCAACTTAGATCGGGATTGCCGGATGAAGAGCAGGCTCTTACCGTTGGGGGAATGGAATTTTTGCCTTATTTCAATGGATACGCTTCAATTCTTTCCCAGATCCTCAGGTTAGGTGCAACAACGGAGGAAAATTGCGGGTTTATTCTAGATTTGGATCTTTTGCAAAAAGAAATCTCTGCGAAAGCAGTAGTTAACCAACTTGTTTTGGCCCAAGAGAAAAAGACCTTATCTGAGCTTTTAATCGGCTGCGGCTACCTGGCCAATGTTTATGAAGATCCCGGAGTAGCTTTTGGTGCGTTGGGGGCAACAGGAAGTTCTATCTCCCATGAACAGCTGCTTGCCGCAGCCAAAAGTATTTTCCGCCATAAACTGATGCTTCAGAAGCGTTTGGGTTTTGAGCCTTTGGATGTTAAAATCCCAGAGAAGTTTTTCCGCATCCCTACCCCTGCCGGTTTCTTGCAGAAAGATAAGTTGCGGGAGATGATTAAAATTTACGTCCATGATGTCTATGAACAGGCAAATTGATTTTGACAAAGGTGTAAAGAGAAGAAGTAGTAGAGGCCGCAGGGCGATCATTGCGGCGGGAATCCTTGCCCTTGTCGCCTCCGTCGGCATTATCCTGGCAAAGGTCGATCTTCTGTCTCCAATTTCTTTTGTTGCTCAGTTAGTCAGTCCCACTCAGCTTAAAGAGACGGATGGGAGAGTTAATGCCTTGATCCTTGGGCTTGATTCTCGGGGGGGAACCGGACTTCTTAATACTGATACGATCCTTGTTGGTTCTCTCTCAGTAACCGGAGAGGAACCGGTTCTTATTTCTGTGCCTCGCGATTTTTGGATAAGCCTCGCTCCTTATAGTTATGGGCGGATTAATTCTGCTTACAGCGTGGGTGGAACACAAAAAGATGGAAGTTTTGATGAGGGTGAGGGGGCAGAGTTCGCGAAAGGTAAAATTGAAGGGGTTTTGGGGATTCCTATTCACTACTTTGCAGTGATTGATTTTGAAGGCTTTAAAGAGGTTATCGAAACTGTAGGAGGAGTGGAAGTTTGTGTGGAACGGGCTTTTGATGATTATTCCTATCCTGTTCCCGGTCATGAATCCGATCCAATCATTTCGCGGCGTTACGAGCACCTCCACTTTAATTCTGGTTGCCAGTTAATGGATGAAGAAACTGCCCTCAAGTACGCCCGCTCTCGTACGGGGACAAATGGGGAGGGAAATGATTTTGCCCGTGTTCGTAGGCAGCAGAATGTGATCATGGGTGTAAAAGATAAAATATTTTCACTCAACCTTCTTACTGATTCAGGAAAAATTGTCAAGTTATATCAGCAGTTTTCCAAATCGCTTCGAACTAATATGACGCTTGGTGAACTTAAGCGTGCTTTGGAGATAGCTCAAAAGGTTGTCGACTTCGCCCAAGTTAAAAGTCTCGTCCTTGATCCAGATTCCCAGCTCGTTTACCACCCCGATCCCGCCTCTTATGGAGGAGCTTATGTTTTGGTTCCGACGGGGGGAAATTATGAGAAGATCCACAGCGCAATAAGGGGCCTCCTTTTTGTTGGGAAAACTGATGCGGAAGCCCAAAGCGAATGATCCTACTTCGTTGCGCTAAAACTAACTACGCGGGATCATCCTGCAAAGCCGGAGGCGACGTAGGATGATCTTTGTTTTTCATGGCGATAATCAAATCAAGCTGCGGGAAGAATTTTTACAGCTTAAAAAAGAATATGACGAATCTAGGTTTTGGGAAAAAGAATTGAGCTTGCTGCCCTCCTACCTTTCTTCTCCATCGCTGTTCTCAGCTGGAAAAAAAGAACTTATCGCAATTGAGGATCCAAAGCTGGAAGAGCTGGGAGAAATCCAGAGCGCAAAGACCGAAAAAGATGTTGTTCTTCTTTTTTCCCGGCGGCTCAGCGGGCGAGACATTGCAAAATTAAAAGGGATGCGGATAGCTACCTTTTGGGAAGATGTTCCTAAAAATGTCTTTCCATTTTTAGATGCCCTTGCCGCAAAGGAGAAGGGGGCGGCAATTGTGGCAATGCGCAGTCTTATTCGGGCAGGTGCCGATCCAGACTTCTTACTCAAAATGGTTGGTTGGCAACTGCGTAACTTGATCCGCGTGCGAGGGGGGGCAACTGCCGGGATTTCTCCATACGTAATAAAGAAATTTGAAAAATTCACTAAAAATTGGAGTACTGGCGATCTGCGCCAAGCGATTTCACTGCTTCTTGTTGAAGATCTTCGTCAAAAAAAAGGAAAGAAAACCCCGCTTGAATTTTTGGTAAATAAGTTAACGCAGAGCCTCAGTTCTTAAGTTTGGATTAAGCGGTTCAACCGAACGATTATTGAAATTTGGCCGGCTTGGGGAACTAACTAGGTCAAAAACAAACCAGGCACTCCACACGATCAAAGTCACAACAGTTAGGACGGCAGTTAGCGTGAGTTGTCTATTCATGGGAGGTAGAACGATTTCCCCTCGATTGTAGTTGTAGTAACCTCGTTTCCTCCCTCACTTCTTCGGGTAGCTTGGATCCCCTCAAATCTAATTAACCGATCTTTTTCCAGTGAGCGTAAGAAATCTGATAAGCGTTCTTCTGGACCAGAGACGGAAAAACTAAAAGCTTCTGATCCGATTGTTCCTAAAGCATTTCTTTCTCGGAAAAAAATGGAAGTAATACTCATTCCCCCCCGTCCTGCATCAAGTGAAAGTTCCTGAAGAAGCTTGGGTTGGGAAGAATCACTGGGGATGGCATCCTCGATTTCTTCAAGTCGATTGGAGACAATGGCAAAATTCTTCTTTGCTTCCTCGAGCGCAGCAAGCTTTTGGATAAGCGCCGCTTCGTAAGTCCTTCCTTTTTCAAGTTCTCCGTAGATATCAAAAGTAGAGGAGGCAAGAGGCAGAACCCCGAAAAATCCAAAGAGAACAAGAAAAGTAGAGGAGAGTGTAAAGAGCATTAGTTCCCAGCGTTGAGTAATCAGGAAAAATCCCCTTTTAATATCTATCATTTGATCATCTGCCTATCTAAGACTAGCCCCATCGTAAAAGAAAACTGGCCTTCAGCGTTAAGAGCGCCGCCGGTAATCGCCGCTTCTTTGATCGATTCGTCTTTAAGGATGCGGTCGACGAAAAGAGCAAAATCAATTGCTTGAGATGTTTGCGCGGAGATGGTCAGCTCATCTTCCTTAATAGATATGCTGTTTATCGTGGTTGTGGCTGTTTTAAGACTGTAAAGCTTATCTATTGCGCAAGATGAGCAGAGGTCATCTTGGACTTGTGACATTATGGCAAGCTTTGCTTGGACGTTGCGAAATTGCTGCTCAAATTCCGCCTCGGCGGCAAGAGCACCTTCTTTTTCACGAACGGAAACGTCAAGAGCGCGGAGATTCAGCTCAAGACTAGCGCGAAAGGAAGATAGGATAAGGAATAGAAGCTCTAAAGCAATAAGAAGAGGGATTCCTATTCTTTTTGCCCAAAAGATGAAAAATTTTTCCCAACCTGCAGGGGTTGCCGGGGGAAGAAGCTCAATTCCCAATCTTTTGGGAGGTAGTTTACCGGATCCTTCCATTATTTAACCTTGCGGCTTATGGAGCTTTTTATTCTCGCTGCCCTCCCTTTGGAAAAAATGCCGCGCTTGGACGCTTTATCCACCGCTTTAAAGATGGTTGGGAGCGTTTTCGCGGTGGCCGGGCCACGGATCAACTTTTCCAGCCGCTCGGAAATTCGACGATTTTCGGCTTCTCGCTTTTGATTTTTCCGTAAGTTTTTATTAGCGCTTTTAAGATGAGGCATTTCTTGGTTATTTGGTTATCTGTTTGTTTAGTTTTTTAGTTAACCAAACAACCAAACCACCGAAAAACTAAATCACCAGTCCTGTCATATGTTAGCATTTTATCGCATGTTTCTTCTTCGGATCAGAGATAAAATCCAAGATTTTTTTGCTGCCCGGCAAGTTGACATTCTTTCCGCGGCGATGGTCCTCGCCGCATCAGTTCTGGTTTCGCGAATTTTAGGGTTAGTGAGGGATCGTGTTCTTGCGCATTACTTTTCCGGAGAAGAGATTTCACTCTACTTTGCGGCCTTTCGCATCCCTGATACTCTTTTTGAAATTCTTGTTTTCGGAACCTTATCTGCCGCCTTTATTCCAACTTTTATTTCTTACCTCTCTCGCGGCAGGCAGAAGGAGGCTTGGACGATCGCCGGTATCGTGATGAATCTTTCTTTGGCAGCTTTTGTTGTACTTGCGGCGGTAGTTTTTTTCTTCGCTGATTCCCTGTCCAAGTTTCTTGCGCCCGGATTTTCGCCGAGCGAGATTTCTTTGATGGCTCAGCTGACCAAAATTCTTCTCCTTGTCCAAGGTTTTTTTGTTCTCTCCTTCTTTCTTAATGGGGTTCTTAAATCCTACCAGCGATTTTTGATTCCGGCGATTTCTCCGATTTTTTATAATTTGGGAATCATTGCTGGAGTTGTTTTCTTAACCCCAGCGGCGGGAATCTTTGCCCCCGCTTGGGGAGCGGTTTTGGGAGCCTTGCTTCACTTTATCCTGCCTCTCCCTTTCGCTATCCGATTTGGATTTCGCCCTAATTTTTCTTTCGATTTTTCACATCCTGGTGTGAGCAAAATTTTACGGTTGGCCGCCCCGCGCGCAATTGAGCTTATCGCCCTGCAAATTCTTAAGGCCTCCGATCTATTTTTCGCCTCATTAATTAGCACGGCCTCTTATGCTTATCTCACTTTTGCCCAGCACTTGGAAATGATTCCCGTTTCACTTTTTGGCTTATCGATGGCGGAAGCTTCTCTGCCGGCTCTTTCTTATAAGCGCGGCAAGAACGATTTCAAACGAACCTTCTTCCTTAGCTTTCGACAAATACTTTTTCTGACATTGCCGATAGCGGCTGCTTTTATCGTTTTGAGGATTCCTCTCGTCAGATTGGCTTTTGGTGCGGCCCGTTTTACTTGGGACTCAACTGTTCTTACCGGTTATACGCTCTCGGTGTTTGCCATTGGAATTTTGGGTCAGGCGCTAACTTTATACTTTGTGCGCGCTTTTTACGCCCTTGGGAACACAACAATTCCTGTGACAATCGGGGTGGCAGATGCTTTTTTCAACGTTGCCCTTTCGGCTTATTTCGTTTTAATCCTTAAGCTTCCTGTTTGGGGATTGGCCCTTGCCTTTGCAATCGCCGCTTTAATCCAAGCCTTGGTTCTGGGTGTTATTTTGGCGCGATGGCTAAAATTTTCC
>Ga0209542_10010915_pt1 | contig 16243 bp, 14 predicted proteins | sample RifCSPhighO2_01_FD_184028 | JGI IMG/M metagenome (GOLD analysis project Ga0209542, IMG submission 184028) | Soil microbial communities from Rifle, Colorado - Rifle CSP2_plank highO2_0.1 (SPAdes) (version 2) | ecosystem: Environmental > Terrestrial > Deep subsurface > Rock core/Sediment ...
TGCCATTCCGCCACACCAGCTTTTATACTTATTACTATGAGTGCGGAAGAGACCGAGTTTACGAGGACTCATTCCGCCACACCAGCTTACAACAAATTTTACCAGAAGTAGCCCTACTTGAAAAGAAGGCTAAATAATTAGTACCATTTCCACCAAAAAACACCGTGACTAAACCGAAGAAAAATCTCTCGAGTGAATCCAAAAAGGGAATTTTTAGATGTTAAGAGGGTCTGCTGTCCTCTCTGGGACGAGCTTCATTGACCACAATCTTTCTACCATCAATATCTATTCCATTCATCTCAGTAATTGCTTTATCAGCTTCCGCATCGTCAGATAACTCAACGAACCCGAAACCTCGTGATCGTCCTGTTTCTCTGTCCGATAAGACATCCGCTTTAACAACTGAAGTAAATTTGGAAAAAAGATCTGAAAGTTTATTTGTGTCAACTGACCAAGGAAGATTTCCTACGAATAACTTTTTCAAAACAAACTAGTAAACTATTCACCACCTTTCAACTATTTAATTTTAGGTGATTCAATAATAAATGTAAATAGTGAGCTAATTTTGGTGTAAAATAAGTACATGCGTAATTTATTACAAAAGCTGCCTTTTTCTTTAATCACCACTCTTTTATTACTATTTTTTGCCTTTAGTATCTTAATCAACTCCGATTTCTCGTTCGATCAAGACTTGGGCAGACATATTAAGCTAGGAGAGATTATTTTACAGACTGGTTCAATTCCCAAAACTAACCTTTTCTCATACACCTATCCTGATTTCCCTTTTGTGAACCACCATTGGCTGTTTGAGGTATCTTCCTACCTCGGCATGAAAGCTGTGGGAATAGATGGATTATTACTTTTCAAAATAATAGTTATCTTAACAACGGTATTTATCACTCTTAAGATATCCCACACCTCTTCACTATTAACCTTACCAGTGGGATTTATCTTCTTCCACTTATTAAGTGAAAGAACTGACTTTCGGCCCGAGATATTTAGTTTTTTATTCACAGCTCTAACCTTGTATTTATTAAATAAATTTGCATCTGGAAACAAAAAAGCTCTATTATTTTTACCACTTATTCAGCTCCTGTGGATTAACATTCATATATATTTTATTGTGGGGTTTGTCTTACAGGGTATCTACCTAATTCATCTAGTATATGGAAGAAAGGCTACTCAAGCCAAATTAATATTGGGGTGTATTTTAGTCTCACTTTTAATTAGCCTCCTGAACCCTAACTTTTATAATGGATTAATTTACCCCTTAACTATCTTTAATAACTATGGATACTCAATTGTGGAGAATCAAACCATCTTCACTTTGGAATCAATTAACTTTCATAACCCTAATTTCATATACTTCAAAATCTCTGCCGGAATTATATTAATATTTTCTTTAATTAGCTTAGTCAAAAAAAATCTTTCCATTAAAACTTTTTTATTATTGCTTACAGGCGTAGGGTTAGCCACTTTACACATCAGAAGCTTCCCATATCTGGTTTTAATTAGCTTTTCTGCTCTAGCTAAACATCTCCCGATAATAAAAATCAACAATATCATCCTTATTTTATATTTGATATCCGCCGGCTATCTAGTTTATGAATCACTCAATCTGCTCTCTGGAAACTCTTATCTTATTAACAACTCTTCCCAAAGAGCTAAATTAGGGGCTCCCGAACACATTAAAGGTGCTACCGATTTCTTAATTAATAATAACTTGCCTCAACCAATTTATAATAATTTTGATGTCGGCAGTTATATTAGTTACCGGGGATACCCAAAATATAAAGTCTTTGTAGATGGCCGTCCCGAGGCCTATCCTAAGGAGTTTTTTCAAACTAAGTACATCCCTTCGCAATCAGATCCCCTGGTATTCCAAAAACTATCTGATAAATATGGTTTCCAAACCATTATTTTCTCCCATACCGACCAAACTCCCTGGGCTCAAACTTTTCTCCAAAATATAGTTAAAAATCCTCAATGGGAGATTGTATACTTAGATGACTTCATGATTATTTTAACTCTTAAAAACGTTGTTGAACAATTAAAACTTGAGCCAGTTAATCTGCAAAAAATTGATGTTATTAAGTATCGTTTTGATTCACATATTCCATATTTAAGGCTAGCCATATTTTTAGATAAAATTGGATCCTATGAAGCTTCACAAAAATTTCTTCTGCAGGCTAAAAGATTAAATCCAAATATATGACACTCAAAGAGATTTACATTAGCAACCGTTTTTTTTATCTCGGTTTAACTATTTTGATAATATTAGTTTATGGATTAAGCCTGGGTAACGGTTTTGTCTCCGATGATATTGCCGAGATTGTTAATAAAACAGAGCTGGGAAGCAGTCAATACATCTTTGATCATATATCTGGATTCGTCAGACCGCTTTTATATTCACTGACTCTTTACACCTTTGGGAAAGAAAACGCCTTTGGTTTTCACCTAATTAATCTATCTTTTCACCTTTTTAGCACCTTATCCCTCTTTACCCTCATACGCCTACTGTATAATCAGAAAATTGCCCTTATCTCAACTCTACTGACAGCCATTCACCCTCTTTTATCTGAAACTGTGGTTTGGGTCTCCGGGGGGTCCTATACTCAATACTCATTTTTCTTTTTGACATCTTTTTTACTTTACCTAATCTCCCAAAAATACCTACCAATCTCACTAAAAAACTCATATATCCTATCTTTAATCGCATACTTTTTTGCACTTACCAGTCACGCTGTTATGAGTTTTGTTTTTGTCCCCATACTTATCATTTATGAACTACTGTTTGGTTCTTTACAATCTAATTTTAAAAAATTATTACCGTTTGTCCTATTGTCCGGAATTTTTTTATTAATCATTTTAACTAGTATTCCGGAGAGGCAAACCACCTTACAAAGCGCCCATTACCAAGAAGGTGGTGTGGATAATCCTTTTGTCCAACTGCCCGTAGCTTTATCATCCTACTTTCAGCTACTGATATTTCCCAAAGATCTGACTATTTATCACTCCGAGCTAGCTTTTTCCACACCTGAGTTTATTGTCAGACTGCTTTTGGTAATGGCTTTTTTAGGAATGGTTATCTATACCTTTTTTAAGTCAAGGATTATTTGCTTCTGGTTAATTTGGTTTTTAATTACCCTTGCTCCAACTCTGACTCCTTTCAGGCTAAATTGGATAGTTGCCGAAAGATATGCTTATCTACCATCAATTGGATTATTTGTAGCTCTTGGTTATTTACTTTCCAGGATTAAAGTGCAGGGATCAGCTCGGGAGATTCTTCTAATTGGATTTATTATTGTAATAACACTACTTTCTGTCAGAACTGTGGCCAGGGTTATTAACTGGAAGGATCCTGATACCCTTTGGCTGTCTGCTGAATCTATCTCGCCCTCAAGTCCTAATAACCATAATAATTTAGGAGATTTATATGGCCGGCGGGGAGACTACGAGAGGGCTATTAAGGAGTTTCAGACCGCTATTGTACTAAAGCCGAATTATGCTGATGCTTACCATAATTTGGGTAACACCTATGCTCAAATTGGCAAAAACCAAGAAGCAATGGATAATTTTATGAAAGCTATTGAATTTAATCCCAATCTTTGGCAATCCTATCAAAATATCGCCTCAATCTACTTTACTCAAAAAGACTACCAAAAAGCTGCTGAGTATATGGAGAAAGTAGTACAGCTTATCCCTAATAACCCTGATGTTTTGAATAATCTAGCTTTGGTATATCTAAATCTGGATCGAAAGACCGAGGCAAAAGAGATCTTTACTGGTATCTTAAGAGTAGACCCCAATAACCAGAAAGCTCAGGCTGGAATTCAAGAAGCCAGTAAATAAGATGCGCGATAATTTGCACGATTATTGCGTGATTTATGGTATAATTTAGAGATGTTTAAGCCCAAATTTAGGATTACCTCTGATATACTGACCGCGGTTAGCGAGGTGGCGGTGATTAAAGACCGAGTTGAACGATCACGGGTTTTACCGCTAAACGAAGCTCAGCTAAGAAGGCAGGCTATCGCCCGGATGGCACACACCTCTACCTCCATTGAAGGAAATAAGTTGGCCCAATTTCAGGTTGACCGGGTACTATCCGGCATGTCGGTTAATGCTGATGAGAGAAGTATTCTCGAGGTTAAAAACTACCAAACTGCCCTACAGCAAATTGAGAAGATGGTCACAAGCGATAAGCCTCTCAACATTGAGAATATCTTATATCTACACTCAATATTAATGAGTGGGTTACTGCCTAAAGAAAAAACTGGACGTTTCCGTCCTGGTCCAATTTATATCGTTGACGACATGGGAGATGGAAGGGAAAAATTGAGATATGAAGGTCCGTCAGCTGAACAAGTCAGATACTTTATAAAAGAACTGCTTACGTGGGTAGAAGAGGCCAAGAAACAAAAACTTCATCCGATAATTAAGGCTGCTATATTCCATTTAGAGTTTGTGACTATTCATCCTTTTTCCGACGGCAATGGACGATTGACCAGATTATTAACCACCTACCTTTTATATAAAGATAAGTGGGATTTTAGAAAAATTATTGTTTTGGAGGATTTTTATAATCAGGATCGACTGGACTACTATAACGCCCTAAATACAGTTCAAGGTCATAAATACCATAAAGGCGAGGATGAAACTTCTTGGATCGAGTATTTTATCATTGGGTTTTTAGTGGAAGCTCGCAAGGTGATGCAAACTATAAACTCAATCGGTTTTGGGGCAGCAACTGACACAAACCAGGTGTTTCTAGACAAAGAGGAGATCAGGATTATGGAAGTAGTTACCTCAACCGGGAAAACAACTAGTGATGAGGTCAGAGGCTTACTAAAGGTTGCTAAAAGAACTGCCCAGCTAAAAATAAAAACGTTAGTAGATAAAAAGCTGATCAAGAGCCAAGGCAAGGGTCCAGCTACATATTACGTTCTGCGGGAAAAGTGATGCGCGATAATTTGCACGATTATTGCGCGATCAACTCTTTTTAGACCTCTCCTGTCCATCTGAGATGATGCTTTGGACTATCTCGAGCGGTTTAGTGACAGGATACTTTAAGATCTCGGGAAACTCCTTGGCCAACTGCTCCATTAAAGACTTATTGGCTCTTTGTAACTGTTCTACTACTGATCTCTCAATATAGTTGGTATCCGTCCGCTCCAACATCTTCTCTAACTCCATATCTTTGGTTTTAATTCCCATCTCGCGCCTCATCTCAGCTAAAACCTGTAATATCTTGGTTATCTCCTCCTCAGCGATTAGGTTTACTTTTAAATGAACCTCTTCCCGAATGGTATTAATGTAGGACTGTCTGTTTTGGGAAACTAATACAAAGATAGCTAAAAAAATGGCCTCCAGGGAAACACACATCGTCAAAAAACCAAATGGGTAGGGATCAAAGGTGGGAAGACCCAAAATCAATCCCGAGTTAACGGTGATCCAACTGGAAAACAAAAAGATATGAAAGATAAAAAATGAGGTAGAGCCACAGATCTCGGTTAGGTCATCAGCAATCTGGGTTAAAAATGAACGCGAACGCAGCGACTTTGCCTCAAATGACCTGAAAAACTGTTGACGGCGCTCTGGGTTATGCATTCTTTCCAGTGTAGCAGATTTTATAAAAATGCAAATACTTAATTTGCTATATGACCCATAGTCTGCTATAATACGTAGTTATATGTTGACTAACTTAGTCACCACTGCCACTTTAATCACCTTACTTAACCTCACTCCTTTTAATAAACCCCAGGAGCAGGTTTTGTCAGCCAACTCTATCTCTTTAAACAACCGACAGCCTGTAGTAGCCGTTAACGAGGTCTTTAAGTACAATATTCTTTTAACTTTAGCTTACCTTAAAGGAGAGCCTAAAGGCGCCAATCCAATTAATTTAAACGAGGTAGAGTTTACTCTACAACCCGGACAAGTCTTTGCTTTCCATGAAGATATTTTACCTGAGTATCAGGATAAGGTGGTCAGAGTCACCGGAGCCCATTTTAACGGTAATGATGGGTTCAAATCAGATGGATACTTAATGGGGGATGGGGTCTGTCATTTAGCCTCACTAATTTACATGGCTGCTAAAAATGCTGGACTCGAAGCTAAGTCCCCAACTAGCCATGATTTTGCGCTGATTAATCAAGTTCCCAGAGAATACGGAGCCTCAATTTATTTTAATCCCGGTTCGCAAACTGCCAATGCTAGACAAAATGTTTATGTTGTAAACAATAAATCCAACCCCGTATCCTTCCAGTTCACCTTTGATGGTGATAACTTAAAGTTGGCAGTAGTTGAATTATTGTAAATAAAAACTATACTCACATAAATAGGAGATAGCATCACTCGCGCTGGAATCTGTTACAAGATATAATTAGGAGGTGAAAGGGATTACCCCATATCTTTTTATCTCTGCCATCATCACCCTTATTTTTAGTGCCATAGCCACAGCTACCAACCATCAAGGATTCTCCTTAAAAATCCTTAACCTAACTCTCATACTACTTTCCATCTCCATCTTTTTCTATCTCAAGGAGTTTAAACAAAAGTGATTAACAGAAACTTTATATTTTTACTGATCTTACTTGCTGTAATGTTTTGGCAGTGGTGGATCCCTGGTGAAAAAGCTGCCCAGGATCTTCCATATATCTCCATCTCATCCCTAAAATCTCTCTTTAACCCACCTTTTGTTTGGTCAGAATATGGCTCCGAAGGCCTGGGTCAATATAGCGTCTTTACCCTTTGGTCCTGGCCCCTCAATCTAATCTCTGGATTTTTGGCAAATATTGGACTTAACTTTACAGCTGTCTCCCGATTTTATTTAACAGCTGGATTTTTACTTCTGGGTAGTTTCTCTATCTGGAAATTTACTAAATATCTAGGGCTTACCCCTCCTGCACAATTCATAGCTTCACTATTTTACCTTGCCAATACTTATATATTGTTGGTTTTAGATGGGGGACAGCTTAGTATTACTATCGTTTATGCCCTAATCCCAACTGTCTTTATTTATCTGGACAAAGCCCTAATAGGATCATTGAAAGATAAAATTATTGCTGGCCTAGGAGTCTATCTAGTCAGTGTCTGTGATATCCGCTTTGTTTATCTTTTAGCTATTCTGATTCTAATCAGATCATTTTTCAGATGGAACGGTTTTAAAAGTTTAGCCTTAACCGGAGGCATTATATCATTAATTCTCATTGGGCTTCATTTCTACTGGCTTTATCCACTATTAAAATCTCCCCTTGCTTCCGGAGTTTATGCTGGTTTTACCGAGTCTTCAGTCAATGCTTCATTAATAAACATCGGCCACAGCTTGACCCTTTTAGCACCACACTGGTATCAAAACACCTTCGGGGTAATTACCCCCTTAAGAGTGGAGTTTTTCTTAATCCCAATGCTAGTTTTTTTGGCAGCAATTTTAAGACGCAGAGATGGACGGGTGGCCTTTTGGCTGTTGGTGGCCATTATCTCAGTATTTTTATCTAAAGGATCAGCAGATCCTCTGGGAATAGTTTATACCTGGGCTTATAACTACCTCCCAGGATTCTCGCTGTTTCGGGATTCCACCAAGTTTCTACTTTTAGTAGCCCTTTCCTACTCAGTCTTGATAGGAATTAGTGTGGACGAACTGCTTAGAAGATTTAAATCCATACCTTATATGAGATTCATTCTACCCTTAATCTTAACTGTTGTATTTGTAGCTTTTATAAATCCTGTCTGGTTAGGTAAAATGAGAGGAACTTTTTCCCACCTACCTTTTCAATCTGATCAACAAACAATGCTGAGAACGTTAGAAACGGATAAAAAGTTTTCCAGAATCCTCTGGATTCCATCTTTGCCTCCACTGGGTTATTTCTCACCAACGCACCCCTCAATTGAGGCCTCCAGAATTTACAACAGGCGTCCCTTTGTCAGTGGGGTTTTGGGAACTTATGAAAAATATAATTTTCTCCGCGAGGCCTCCTATAGTGGTCAATTATTAGATGTCGCCGGAGTTGCATATCTTATTTATCCAGCCCTTGATCCCAGACAGCCTAATCTTAATTCAGATAGTAAGCGTTATTATCAGATATTTTTAAATCAGTTGCGGTCACTTCCGTGGATAATCAGCTCTGATTCATCAAACCAAATTCCACTTCTACAAACTAAGGCACATCAAGATCGTTTTTTCTTGACAGACAAAAGCTGGATTATCATTGGATCGGATGATATTTACCAAAAGTCCACACTCAACCCTCAAGCTAAGTTGTCAACCAACGCCCTGATCTTTGCAGAAGAAAGGCCGGAACTTATCCAGCAAATCATCAATAAATCAGAGGTTAAAATTGTCCTCAATAACAAAACTGCCACTGATTTAGCTGCCTCTTTAATACCATCAATAAATTTAATTTTTCCTGCCCAATATCTCACCAGTGAGCCTAATAATAGTGGTTGGTGGAAAAGGAATAGCTCTGATTATTTATTCTGGCGGGACTTTCTTAAGGTAAAATATAATCTGGACAACCAGGATTTTGATTTAGGAGGGGGGTGGGCAGTGGGAGAAGGTCAGTTAGAGTTTTCAATTTCTAATTCTCAATTTTCAAAGAGAGATATCCTTTTAGCCAGGGTTATGGAAAGCTCCAGAAGCGGGGAACTAAATTTTCTACAGGAGGGTCAGTTAATAGGCAGGGTTGATACAAAAAATGATAACACTAATATGAGATGGAAGGAGGTGGGTAAACTCAATAATTCATCAACTCTGGAGGTTAGATCATCTGGAGATATAAATGTTATTAATGCTTTAGCTGTTTTGGATTCTAATTTGTGGGGAAACTTTCTGAAACAAGCAAACAGTCTGGAGCAGAGAGTCCGTACATATCCCAGCTCTGATGAACAAAACTTAGAAACTGTGCCTCAAGTTACCTATCAAATAATTAACCCGACTAAGTTCAAAGTTAGTATTAATGGATTATTATCCCCTAAGATGCTGGTTTTCTCCCAAACTTATGATCCAAGATGGCATATAGATCAACAACAAGCAGTACCGATATATAGCTTCTTAAACGGTTTTTGGGTTGAAAAGGATGGAGAGTATTTAATTGAATTTGCACCCCAAAAATATCTTGACCTAGGATTAATTATTAGTGGATTAACTGCCTTAATCATTCTGGTAACTCTGAAAAAGATTAAATCCTGACCATCCAAATTTGCGCGTTAGCATTTTCAAAGATCTTCTCAACGTTTAAATCCCCTGGGGAGAAGGGTAATACCTCCTTATAATCTTCATACTTAACAGTATAGACATACTTAACACCTAAGTTCTTCATCTCCTGTCTAGCTTGAGATCTATCTTTGGCAGAAAAAATTGCTGAATTGTAAACAATTGGTTTTTTACTAACTCGGGAAACATACTCCCTGCGATTTGCAAAAACTGCTGGGCGTTCAGTTGAATGCGAAATACATTGCAAACAGTTACGGTCAGCCACCATAACTTTCCCATTAGGCAAGGAGGATAACTTAAGTAAAGCTGCCAGCTCGTCACTACTGACAAAATAACTAATTTGGTTGGTGCTATACCAAAAAATTCCCGGTCCCAGTAATACCATTAAAATGACTGCTGCCATAAGTATCTTTAAAGATATTTTGACTTCACTCACCCTAATTTTAGCTAAAATAATCACCAATAAAATTGATACTAGGCCCACTAATAGCTGCACTTTTCTGGTATGTAAAAGATACTCTGCCTCCAAAGTAAGAGCCGTAAATACTAGACCCTCCTGCGGAAACGGCCAAGTAAGAGCTGGTTTAAGAGATTGTGAATTGTACTTTTGATAGGTGAGCAAGGGGTAATTTTTAACAGACTCCGGTATTTTAATCTGGCTTGAGAGATTAATATTTGCAGATGACAACTCGAAGTATTGGTCGGCACCCAAGTTGACCCTGATGATATTTTCTGGTTTCACCTCTACCTTAAATTCTTCAGCCAATAACTCCCATTTTTCTAACTGATTATCTGCACTATCAAAAGCCGAGAGTAGATTAATATAGAGATCTAATTCTTTATTGGGAGATTGGAAGTAGGGCTCACGGTAGCCATCTGTATAAACCCGTAGATCAACTACCGAAAACAATTTCTTGCTTTTATTATATTTAAAACCAATCCGGTAAAAGGGGGACTGATACCAAACCGAGTCATCGCTAATAATTGAATGGATGGGTGAAAGTTGGGGAAAAGATTTTTTGTACCAAGTAGCAAAATCTTTCATATTAGTAACCTGAAACTCCCCACCATCCCTTAATTTTTTAATAATCTCCATCTCGGTTGCAAAAATTCCCCTATAAGTCTCTTGCGGGAAATCTCCTTCTAATCCCAAAACTATCTGGCCAAACTGGTTATTGTGAGATTCACCATAAAGATTGATTAATTCAATAAAATATTCCTTGGGTAAATTAATCACAAACCAATCCTGGGTGCTGTATAAACTGGCTCTATTCGTGCCGTAACCCTTTAAAGGATCTCTGGGAGCCCACTGTAGATTGACCACATCAAGCTTATTTTCCATTTTTTGGGCTGGGGAGCCAGAGTGAAGCTTAGAGGGATAAAAAGGAATGCCCCAATATTGTCCCCAAACATGGTAACCATCGGTGGAGTGTTGGTCAGCCACCCCTAAATTAGCTACTACACCATATTTTGTTTGCATATATTCTAGTGAGTAAGCATCAATCCACCAAGCTCCTACTGATTTAGGATAATATCCAAACGATCCCTTAAATTTTTGGAAAACATGATCAATCATCCTAATTCTTTCCGGCTGAAGGTACCCCGATAAAAATACTGAGGTTGAACGGTGCCAGGAATCAGTCTGGTTATATTTAACATTAGATTTTTCTGCCAAATTGGGAGTAACTTCCATCCAAATCCCTAGTTCTTGGGTTAGATCAAGGGAGTTGGTAAATTTATCAAGTCCTGGGGTTTGCAAAACATCATAGCTAAATAGCCAGGTGGCGGGTAGCTTTCTGGATGATATCTCCTTATATTGACTAAACAGAGAGGTTATGGGGTCCCTGTCTTTAAATTCAGAAACTCGGACAGGGTTGGCGATAGTAATAAATTGATTTTCTAGAGCAAGGGCTTTTACAGGGAATGCTGCCAATAGAAACAGTAACGCCCAAATTACCCAAACTGCCCTCATCTCAAAATATTAACATAAAGTTAGTGTCGGCTCTGGTTGACTATGTAGGAACTTACTATGCTAGTATTTAGCTAATGAATAAGGGTAATGCTTTTATTGAGATTGAGATACAAGTGCAGATCTCAAACTCAGCTGAGCTATTAAAGTTTCTGGAAAAGGATGCTGAATATGTGGGTGAAGCTCATCAAATTGACACCTACTATTCTCTAGCTCACAGAGATTTTATAGCAGTTAGACCAGTTGAGGAGTGGCTAAGACTTAGAGATTCTTCAGGCAAACAATCTATAAATTATAAGAAGTGGCATTATGAAGAAGATGGACGTAGTCATTTCTGTGATGAATTTGAGACTGTGATCCAGGATATAAGCCAGTTGGAGAAGATCCTAACTGCGTTAGATATGAAAGTTTTAGTAGTTGTAGATAAAAGTAGAAGGATCTGGAACTATAAAGACTATGAAATTTCATTAGATAGTATTAAAGAGTTAGGTGATTTTGTTGAAATTGAATATAAAGGGAAAGGTGCCCAGAAGGAACCTAAAGAGATTACAGCGGAGATGATAGACTTTTTGAAACAATTTAATGTGGGAGAGATCTCTAAGAACTACGTTGGTTACCCATTTCAACTCCTTTTTCCCGATGAAGTTGAATGCGAAAGAATTTAAAAAGTTGCCAGGCATGGATTCGAACCATGATACGCAGATCCAAAGTCTGCGGTCCTACCATTAGACGACCTGGCAGCGAATATGCCTATTCTAACAAATCTCTTTGCTAAAAACTAATTGACTTTTAGTTGAAATTTGCCAATACTTAGATTAAGCAAATGAGAGCATTGAGGGAATATTCACAAATAGCTGTTTTTTTAGTGGTGGTTGGAGCACTTAACTGGGGCTTGGTAGGCCTAACGGGTTATAACCTAATAAATTTTATTCTGGGCACAAACCCTAAAGTTGAAAGTGTGGCTTATATTTTAATCGGGTTATCAGGAGTTTGGTTAGTCTGGAGTCATTGGCTGGATGGAGTAAAGAATAAGTGATAAGTCTACTTTGACTTTGTCTAAGATCTTGTTTTTATGGATAAAAAAATAAAAAAAGCTTTAATTCCAGCTGCTGGATTTGGTACCAGATTTCTCCCACAAACTAAGGCCATGCCCAAGGAGATGATGCCTTTGGTGGATAAACCAATCATTCAAAGAGTAGTGGAGGAGTTAGTAGAAGCAGGTATTGAAACAATTGTCATAGTTACCGGCTGGAATAAACGTTCCATAGAGGATCACTTTGATAACAACTTTGAGTTAGAGCAAAAACTTGAATCCACCGGAAAAACTAAAGAGTTGGATATGGTCAGAAAAATCTCTGATCTGGCTGAGTTTGTTTTTATTAGACAAAAAGGTCCCACTGGCAACGCTACCCCAATTTTAAACGCCAAGCATGTCATGGGTGATGAGCCATTCTTATTTTTTTGGGGCGATGATTTTATTGATGCTGAGCCGTCCCGGGCTAAGCAACTAATGGCAGCTTATGAAAAATATCAGTCAATGATTATCGGTGGGCTAAAAATTGATACTGAGGATGGATATAAAAAGTATGGCTATGCCGGAGGTGAGGTCGTTGAGGATGGAGTCATTAAATTAAGTAAGGTGGTGGAAAAGCCCGGCTCTAGAGAAAACGCCCCCTCTGACCTGGCATCTTTGAGTGGTTTTGTGATCACACCGGATATCTACCATCACCTAGAGGTAGCTGCTAAAAGCTTAGAAGAAGGGCAGGAATTAGTTTATTTGATGGGAATTCAGGGAGTGATTAACGATGGGATACCGGTTTATGCGGTAGAGCTTAAAAATGCTGTTTATCATGATACCGGTAATAAATTGGATTATCTAAAAACGGTGGTTGATTATGGATTGAAACACGAGGAGTTTGGTGATAAATTCAAATCATATCTACAAGAGCTTCTAAAATAACCTCAATTCTGCTAAAATCTGAGTTGGTCAGTACCGATGCCGAAGTGGCGGAACTGGTATACGCGCACGGTTCAGAACCGTGTCTCGCAAGAGTTGTGGGTTCAAATCCCACCTTCGGTACATGTTGAGGAGGTTCAATCCCGAGCGCAGCAAGGGACAAGATCTCTGAGCTTGTCGAAGAGTAGGCTTACTCCTCTCATCGGCACCAAGCCGGGGTGGTGAAATGGTATACACGCTACCTTGAGGTGGTAGTGCCCGTAAGGGTGTGCAGGTTCAACTCCTGTTCCCGGCACCAAAATGGATCCCTAGCTCAGTTGGTTAGAGCGCCTCATTTACACTGAGGAGGTCAGAGGTTCGAGTCCTCTGGGATCCACAATTAGACTTATAGTTATATATTTGTTATAATTCTCTCATGGAAAAGGAACCCACAAAAAGAGAATTAAGAGAAGCACGTAGGATTGCCCAGCAAGAAAAAATTCAAAAACAGTTTACTCAAAGAAGACTAAAAAGAAAATTATTACTGGGGATTACTGCTGTTTCTATAATTGGTAGTGCTACTACTATTGCCATGAAATTATCTGGATTATCTGCTGTAAATAGTGACACAAGACCGCAAACAGCTCCAATCTTAGCTTCAAAGGAAAATATTGAGGTTATCAACCAGGAAATAAACAGGTTAAGAATCGCTCCCGATCCTGCAGAAAGAGCCTGGTGGGTAGCCAACAGTTTTCCTAAATTAAATAAACCTTTATCTTTAAACAATGAGACAAAAAACATGGCAGGTAAGAGGGTTGTTGATATGGTGTCAGCACTAGTTTTATCAAAAAATCCCAAATTTACAGAGGCCGGAAGAATTTTTAATTATGCCAGAGATACCGACCGATTAGCCATCAGAGTATATGACTCAATAGACGATAATCCAGATGATTCACTCGAAAGCGTGCTATCAATGGGATTTGAAATAGCCCCCGATAACAAACTGAGGTTTATTTTGGCAATAGAACCAATCTCCTTATTAACAGTCGGGCAAGATTTGGATGTTGCCGTCATATTAACCCATGAAGCAACACACTTAAAGCGCATGTTGGAAATTGACGACTCTAATATATTATTACCCGCGCAACAAAAATACCAACTCCAAGTAGATCGTTTGAATTCGGAGGGGATTACAGACGAAGAAACAGAGGCATATTCAGTAGAAGCGCAGTCAAGAATTATTGAGATGGCTTTACTGGATAAGCGAGCCACAGGAAAGGGAATAGATGATAGAGTTATTAAATTCATTCAAACAGGCAGTAATTCTAAAAGTCCACTGTGGCGAAAATATATTCAAGAAAATTGGATTCCAGATCAGATGGACGCAATAAATCGCAAATAATATTCTAGATCTTCAGTTTTTGAGACAGATGAGTTAAAATCTATCCCGAGCCGCAGTTGCCAAGTTGGTCAAGGCGGGCGCCTGAAGAGCGTCTTATACGAGTTCGATTCTTGTCTGCGGCACTTTGTGCGGGAGTAACTCAGTGGTAGAGTGCCTGCTTGCCAAGTAGGATGTCGCGAGTTCAAATCTCGTCTCCCGCTCCAGACGGGACAGTGTTTGATGTTAGCTTCAAAATTTCGGAAAAAGCGGTGGTGCCCCGTGTCCCAGTCAGTAAATTCATAAATCTTAGCCTCAAATTAGTTCGATTCCCGTTTCTTCGTTTTTACTTACCATTTTGCTGGCATATTGATTGATAAAGTCTATAACTCTCTCTTGGTTCTCTTTTAAGAGTATCGAAATCAGCGCTTACTAATCCGAATTGTCCCTCACCAAGCTTCTGAAACCATTCGTAGTTATCTGCTAGTGTCCATGGCATATATCCTTTAATAGGTTGTCCTCTTTTTATAGCATCAGACACTACTTTTAAATGGGCAAGCATAAAATATGGTCTGTATTTGTCTTCTGGATCATCTAATCCATTTTCGGTAATAATTACTGGTTTTCCGGGTAATGCTTTAAGAAAGCGGTTTAGTGTTTGCTCGAAATTATCAGGAGCACTAAAAACTTCTGGGTCAATTCCAAATTCATTACCTGCTTGCGAAACGGTTTGGCGTCGAAGTTTTGCTCCGAGTTTCAAAGGATAGCTTCGGAAATAGTTGATTCCGTAAAAATCATTGTTCGTAATTCTGAAAAAGAGTGTGTTAAACAAAAATTCCCTAAGTGCAGTTTCTGCTCTATCAATTCCATCTTTGGGATCAAAGCCTCTTATTGCTTCTGTGGCAGATACTTGAGTCGTTGGTGAAACATCCTTGACTATTTCTTTGGCGGTATTATGTGCCTTCGCCAAATTGCGGACTGCGTGAATTATTTTAGGTGATCTTTTGTGAAAAGGTGGCCAGATTCCTTTTAAATACCCGTTATTTAAAAATACCGAAGGTTCATTTGTGGTTAATACATAATCTGCGTTATCTCCAACCTCTCCCATAACTCTCTTTGTGTATTCTACAAATTGTCCAACAACCTTCGGATTACTCCAGCCTCCTTGCTCGGCAATAAAAGAAGGTAGCGTAAAATGATGTAACGTAAGCATTAGTGAGAGACCTTGATCCTTTGCCATTCTTACCATTTCTCCATAACGTTTTAGAGCTACATGGTTAACGCTTCCTGCTTCAGGATTAACTCGTGCCCATTCAGTACCAAAACGGACAATCCTAATTCCTAGTTGAGAAGCTAAGGCAATATCTGTTTCAAAAAGCTCTGGATTAGTCCACCAACCCTTTTGGGATGGTTGGGTATTCAATCTGCTCTCAATTGAAGCATAATCGGTTGCGGGTGTTGCACCTTCAACTTGATGAGGAGATCCTAAATTAACTCCAAACTTGAAATCAGGCGGGAATTGTAAGCTTTTTGGGCGTTCCATAGATTGGATTATATCAAACTGTATCGTCTTTATCTTGATAGAAAGCCATTAAGTTGTTAAACTGGGATAGGAAGTTGAGTAGGATTAGTTCAACATAATTTGCATCTCCCGCTCCAGACCGGATAGGGCTATCCTTAAAGCCCTGAATAGCTTGATATATCGGGCTAATCAAAAAAGAGGTATAAGGTATCCCGTCTCCCACCTAA
>Ga0209542_10010916_pt1 | contig 16243 bp, 15 predicted proteins | sample RifCSPhighO2_01_FD_184028 | JGI IMG/M metagenome (GOLD analysis project Ga0209542, IMG submission 184028) | Soil microbial communities from Rifle, Colorado - Rifle CSP2_plank highO2_0.1 (SPAdes) (version 2) | ecosystem: Environmental > Terrestrial > Deep subsurface > Rock core/Sediment ...
ACGCTCTTCGAACTCTATCCCGCCCCTTTCTCACATCTAGTAAAATCATTCTCATCTCCGCAGAAAGCCTTGAAAAGGACCCCGTCCATCAACAATTCCTTAAGCGCTCCAAACTAGACCGAACCTACCGAGAAGGCTTTTGGACTTATACGACAGAACGCTTCTTTTTTCTGTACGATTTTCTTAAGAAAACCAATCTAACGGATGTCTTTCATTTAGAAAGCGACGTCATGCTCTACACCAATCTCGAATCTATCCTCGGAGCTTCCCAGGCGCACTACCCAAACATGGTTGCCGTTCCTTCTGATAGCGATGCTCGCTGCATTGCCAGTATAATGTACATCGCTAACGCTGAACCCTTAAGAGCTTTGACACAATTTATCGTCGACCGGATTCACCTGCTCGACAACGACATGCACTTTCTCGCTCATTTCAGGCACAATTTCTTTCAAATCTACATCGACCATTTCCCCATCATCATGCCCCAATACGCCGCTGAGCACCCATTGGTCAGCCGCTACGGGGATACCACAGCAACTCCTGAGCGCTACACCTGTTACTTTGACGATTTTAAATCGATTTTCGACGCCGCTGCGATTGGGCAATATCTAGGAGGCATCGACCCTCGCAATGGAACATCAAAGCCCGGATTCATCAACGAAACAACTCTCTTCAATGTCTCTGATTTCGAATACGAATGGATCCGAGACGAGAAGAACCGTTTAGTTCCCTACCTCATTTATAAGGGGCAAAAAATCAAGATCAACAACCTCCACATCCACGCTAAAAACCTCGACCAATTCAAATCCATGTGAAGCTGCTTTACATTTAGGCATTTTATCCGTAGACTGGTTGTTTCGAAAAGGAGATTCCGGATGAAAAAAATCAAGCCACTCAGCAATCGAATTCTAGTACAAAGACAGGAAGCAAAAACTGCAAAGGGGAGCATTCTTCTCCCTGAATCGGCGCAAGAAAAACCCAAACAAGGCAAAGTAATCGGCGTTGGCCCCGGGAAAACGGATGCGAATGGGAAAACCCACCCAGTAGAAGTCAAGGTTGGAGATCAAATTCTGTTCTCTTCCTATAGCGGCGTTGAATATAAAGCAAACGACGAAGAGTTTTTAATTCTCTCTGAAGAAGATGTTCTTGCTGTTTTAAATTAAGAGGATGAACCATGGCTAAAATGCTGCAATTTCACGAAGAAGCTCTAAAATCGATTCTGAAAGGAGTCAAGACGCTTGCAAAAGCCGTCATTGTGACGTTGGGCCCAAAAGGGCGCAACGTGGTGATCGGCAAAGACTTTGGATCCCCTTTATCCACCAAAGACGGGGTGACTGTTGCCAAGGAAGTCAACTTGAAAGACAAGTTTGAGAATATGGGCGCACAACTCGTCAAAGAAGCCGCTTCTAAAGCGAATGATACCGCAGGCGATGGCACAACAACAGCAATTGTGCTCGCAGAATCGATTTTTAGCGAAGGCGTCAAAAACATCGCCGCTGGAGCAAATCCAATGGACGTCAAGCGAGGCATTGAAAAAGGCATTCGCGCATTGGAAAGTGCGCTTGATAAACTCGCTACACCAATCAAAACACCAGAAGAAATTCGGCAAATCGCTGCAATCTCAGCTAACAATGATGCAGAAATTGGCGCCCTGATCGGCGAAGCGATGCAGAAAGTAGGGAAAGACGGCATCGTAACGATTGGCGAAGCAAAAGGAATTGATACTGTTCTTGACGTCGTTGAAGGAATGCAGTTTGATAAAGGATTTATTTCCCCTTACTTCATCACAAATGCCGAAAAGATGTCGATTGAATTAGAAAACGTGTCTATTTTCATTACTGACAAAAAATTATCGAGCGCAAAAGATATCGTGCCTTTACTGGAGAAAGTCATGGCGCGAGGAAATCGGCCGCTGCTCATCATTGCAGACGATGTCGACGGAGAAGCCTTAGCAACCCTCGTCGTCAACAAAGTGAAAGGCGGACTGTCTCTCGCAGCTGTAAAATCTCCCGGTTTTGGCGATCGACGCAAAGCCATGCTCGAAGATTTGTCCATTTTGACAGGAGCTACCTTATTCTCTGAAGAACTCGGGTATTCGCTGGACGACGTAGACCTTGAAGTGCTAGGCGGCGCTAAGAAAATCAAAATCTCCAAAGAAGAGACAACCATCGTCGATGGATTAGGCAAGCCTGCAGAAGTGAAAAAGAGAGTCGCTCAAATCAAGCATGAGATCGAAACATCCACATCTGATTACGATCGCGAAAAACTCGAAGAGCGGCTTGCAAAATTAGTAGGCGGCGTAGCAGTGATCAACGTCGGCGCAGTCACTGAAACCGAAGCCAATGAAAAAAAGACCCGCATTGAAGACGCCCTGCACGCTACTCGCGCAGCTGTCGCTCAAGGCATTGTTCCAGGAGGCGGAGTAGCTCTGATTCGAGCATCCAAAGCACTGGATACACTGAAACTGACAGGCGATGAAGCGATCGGCCTCGACATTTTGCGCAAAGCATGTTTTGCACCGGCGATAGCCATCGCAAACAACTGTGGAAAAACAGGCGGAATCATCGCTGAAAAGATCTCAGAAAAAGAAGGCTCTTGGGGCTATAACGGTCTCACAGACGAATTTTCCGATCTCGTTAAAGACGGCGTGATCGATCCCGTCCTCGTCACAAAAAGCGCGCTCGTCCATGCCGCATCTGTCGCTAGCATGTTGATTACCATTTCAGTCGTTATTACCGACAAACCAGAACCTAACAAGCCAGCCGCTGCACCAGCTCCTGGTATGGGCGGAATGGGAATGGGCGGAATGGGCGATTTCGGCGGCATGATGTAATGTAAAGCCGCTTTACATTTAAAGCTATAAACCACTTACGTTCAGCCCGTAGGTGGTTTTTTATTTTATCTTTTCTTCCAGAAGGAGGGCAGGAATAGGAGGAGGACGACGTAATACTCAAGCCTGCCCAGAAGCATCCAGAAGATCGAAAGAGTTTTGGACAATGGGGAAAGAAACGCGAAAGAGTCCATAGGGCCTGCCGCGCGGAAAGCGATTCCGACATTGTTGAGAAAGCAAGCGATGACACCGAGAGAAGTTTCTGGATCGACCCCATCGAGGACAAGACTCACTGTCCCGAGAATGGTGAAAAACGCGACAATACAGAAGAAAGCGAGAACTGTCAGAGCATTTTTATCATCGACTTCAGACTGACCTATGCGCAGAGTTCGCACGCTATCGGGGCGGTAAATCGATTCCAATCTATTTTGAATGATTTTAAAAAGAATGTAGAAGCGCGACGTTTTAATTCCGCCCGCGGTCGAGCCAGACATGCCGCCGACAAACATCAATAACAGCATAAACATTTGAGCAGCAAAAGGCCATGTGTCGTAATTAGCCGTAAAAAATCCAGTCGTAGTTTGCACTGAAAGAGCCTGAAAACTGCCTAAACGAAACGCCTGGCCAATCGGATACATCGGAAGAAGGAATAGAGAAATAAGAATGCAGCCGATGAACGCTGTGCCAAGAAAAAGAAAAAAATCCGGAACGTAGATCCGGGAAAATTTCAATCGCATCGCCTGGAAATACAGTGAAAAGTTAATGCTTCCAGCGATCATGAAAAGAAAAACAATCCATTCGGTAATAGTCGAATGATAACTGGCGATGCTATCGTTGCGCACCGAAAAACCGCCCGTAGAAATATTGCTAAGAGAAATGCAGAGAGCATCGAAGAAGGACATCGAGAAATTAGTCGCCATGAGAAGACCAATTTCCAGCACCGTGAGGGTCAGATAAAGCTTCCAAAGCCTCGCGGAAGTTTCTTTGACGCGCGGACTAATCCCCTCCTTAATTGGGCCTGACGTTTCTACCTGGTAAAGAAACTTCCCGCCGACTTGAAGAGCCGGAAGAACGGTGAGAAAAATCACGACAATCCCAAGACCACCGGCTGCGCCAAAGAAGAATCGCCTGATTGACCGCTTCAATCCCTGAATAAAGAATAAGACCCGTGGCTGGATCGCGGACAGGAGGCACAGTGCCGTAAAATGTGTATGTTTTTTCCGGGAGACGCGCATTGGTGACATAGATTGGAACCTCGTCCCCGCTCGGACTGTATGATTTCGGACACAGGACAGAGGCGCCCGTAGTCGTAAGACCCGACATCGCTTCGAAATACGCGTCTAAAGGATTGGTAAGAGTCCCACTAAAATAGAAAGGAAGAGCGCTCATCAGAGAAGTAACAAGCCAAATAGATACGACGAGAAGAATCCCTTCGCGGCGATTGAGAGCTCCAGTGCCAATGCGCCCAAAAAAACGGAGCGCTAGAGCAAGCGCCCCGCAAAGCCCGATGGTAATTCCAAATGCCGCCGTAGAGTGAGGCTGCGGATAGGAGGAAGGCGCAAAAAATTGGCCATACGCAGCAAACAGAAATGGAATTGCCATGAGTATGGCGAGATAAAGCAAATATTTAGACAGAATGCGAGAAATTTCACGAGACAGTAGCATGTGCAACTATCTTACACCAAAGGTTATTTAGAAGAAAAAAGACTTTGCAACTGCTCAAGACGATGAGGGCTGCAAAGAGCGATCACGGTGTCATCGGGGTGAAAGACGCTATTGCCGCGGCCGACCAGAACTCGACCATGATTTGCAATGACCGCGATGAGAAGATCCCGAGGGAGATGGGCGCTGAGGTTAGAAAGAGGGATCCCGAGCAGTTTAGACGCAGGAGAAATTTTCAATTCGACAATCTTAGCGGCATCATTCGAGAGAGAAGCCACCGAAAGAACCGTCTCTTCGTGGAGAATCGCAAGAAGCCGATTGGCGACATTGATGCGAGCAGAGAGCGCGGGAGTAATCCCAGCTTTTTCAAGAAGAGGAACCGAAGTGGGATCTCCGGTGAGCGCAACGACTTTGGGACACCCGAGATATTTAGCCATCGAGCCGATGAGAAAATTTGCGCCGTCATCATTGGTGCAGCAGACAAGAGCATCGGCCGCCTCAATTCGCTCTTCCGTGAGAAGAGAGTAGTCTGTCGCATCGCGGTTAATGATGGTCGCATTTGGAAATTGCGTAGCGAGCTCAAGACAGCGAGTGGGATTTTTTTCAATGATTCGCACAGAGACACGTTGTTGAAGAAGAAAGTGACAAAGATGCAGCGCGACCGAAGAGCCGCCGACAAGAACAACAGATTTGATGTGCCGCTCAGGGACATGGAAAAGTTCATGAAGGCCAAGCATGATTTTCGAATCGCCGACGACTGTGAGTTCATCGCCGGGGAGAATGTAATCTTCTCCGTGAGGGAAAAGAATTTGGTCGCCATCGAAAGTTTTTCGTCGGATCAGACCCGCGATCAGCCCTTCCGGCAGAGAAAGATCCTTGAGAGGGATGGTCGCCCGATTCCATTTCTCTGGAATTTGTAGGGTTCGCATGAGGATAGAGCCATGAGCAAAATGTTGAAAGGCAATGTCCCCAGAATGAATAAGAATATTGAACAAACCTTGAGCAGAGAGCATTCGATCGCCAATGAGATGATCTACACAGAAAAGACGAGCCATGTTGAGACGAGGACAATTGAGATACTCGCGCGATTTAATACGGGCAGCAGTTTTTGGAAATCCAAGGTTTTTAGCAAGACTGCAAGCGACCAAATTGGTTTCATCGTCGCCCGTTGTGGCAAATAAAAGATCGGGCTTGCTCTCGAGGAGAGTGGAGAGAAAAGACCAGGAAGTTCCTGACGCAAGCACGGTAGCGGCATCGACTTCGCGGGATGCCTGTTCAAGAATTTTTGGATCGCAATCGATTAATGTCACATCATGCTCTTCTTGCGAAAGACAAGAAGCGACATAAGTGCCTGTTTCTCCAGCTCCTACTATGACAATTTTCATGGTTCTATGATATAACATCGAACATTATGCAGAAACAGCCGATTGCGACGATTGTCAATTTTTGTTCCAACGAGAGCCGCTTTATCGGCTCATGCCTCGATCAAGCATTGATCTTCGCTAAACAAGTGATCGTGCCTATATGCGACCACTTTTACGATGGGACCCCAGAGCAAAAAGAAATTTTAGAGCAGCTATACAAGGCCTATCCCGAATGTCTATTTATTGAATACCCCTTTATCCCCTCAGAAATTCCACGTCGCCTATTCAGAGAGGTGACCCCAGCCCATTTTTGGCACAGTTGTTCGCGGCTTGTAGGGTCAGCTTTTTTGCAAGATTCCATTGAATCCGTGCTCTTTATAGACGCCGATGAAATTCCCAATGGCGCGAAATTCAAAGAATGGCTTGAAGCAAGCGATTACCAGCAACACACGGTCATGAAATTGGCCAACTATTGGTATTTCCGCGAACCGACCTACCAAGCCCTTTCCTGGGAAGATTCGATTGTTTTGACCCATGTTCGCTCTCTTTCGCCCGATTTATTGCTGCGGCAAGAAGAGCGCGACGCCCTGTACGATTTACTGCCCGGACCAAAGAGGCGCCACGTCACAGCCTCGGATGGAGAACCCATGTTTCATCATTTTAGCTGGGTGAGGACAAAGGAAGAGATGTTGAAAAAAGTCCAATCCTGGGGCCATCGAGGCGATCGTAACTGGGTTGAATTGGTCGAACGAGAATTTGAGAAACCGTTTCAAGGAACTGATTTTATCCATGGATACCGCTATAAAACAGTCGACCCAGGATTCAATCTTCGATTTGAGCCTTTGCAATCCAAAACCACTACCCCCCAAGTCATCCGGCTGACGACAAGAGATCTTTTGGATTTACTCAAGGTTAAAAAACATAGATTCCTCGACTGGCTTCCCAGGATCTTAAAACCAAAAGGCTAAAAGACCTAAAATCAAATGTAAAGCAGCTTTACATTCACCTAAGTGGCTGATCCTTCTTGATTTTTAAGAGACAGATAGAGGATGATCGGAGTCATTTGAGCACTGGTAGCTCAGTTGGATAGAGTACCTGGCTACGAACCAGGGGGTCAGAGGTTCGAATCCTCTCCAGTGCAATGATTTTAGAAAAATTTTCTTGTGGACCCCTCGATACAAATGCAGTGCTGCTTGGCTGTAAAGCCAGCGGCTCTGCCGCCGTCATTGATCCTTCTTTGGGATCAACTGAACTCATCCTTGAAGAATTGGCAGCCCAAGACCTTCGGTTAGAAAAAATTTTACTCACTCATTCCCATTGGGACCACATCGCCGATGTGCATGAATTAAAGACAAAGACCGGAGCTAAAATATCCATCCACGCATTGGATGCAGCTAATTTAGAGCGCCCCGGTTCAGATGGGCTCCCGCTCTTTTTTCCCATTCACGGTGAAGCGCCCGATTCATTTTTAGAAGAGGGGCAAATCCTTGAAGTGGGAACCCTGCGTATCCACGTCATTCACAGCCCTGGCCACTCTCCCGGCAGCGTTTGTTTTTATCTACCAGAGCAAAAGCTTCTTTTTTCAGGAGACACCCTCTTTCAAGGCAGCATTGGGACTCTCCATTTACCGACAGCCCAGCCCAAAAATATGTGGCTCTCCCTGAAAAAGCTCCTGGCTTTACCGCCCGATACCCGTGTTGTTCCAGGCCATGGAGCCGATACAACGCTCGGTGAAGAAACTTGGCTCCCCCGTGCAGAAGAATTATTTTCGGAGTAACAATCATGACACTAGTTGGAAAGAAAGCCCCTGAATTTCGTGCAAAAGCAGTTGTTAAAGACAAAATTTTAGAAGATTTTTCCTTATCGGATTATTTAGGAAAATACATCGTATTCTTTTTCTATCCCCTCGATTTTACCTTTGTTTGCCCAACGGAACTTCACGCCTTTTCTGAGAAACTGAAAGAATTTGACAAGCGGGGCACCCAAGTAATTGGATGTTCCATCGATAGCTGTTTTTCTCATTTAGCCTGGCTTAAAACCCCGAAAGAAATCGGCGGAATCCAAGGAGTATCTTACCCGCTTATCTCTGATATTCACAAAACGATCGCAAGACAGTATGAAGTCCTCAATGAAGACGAGGGAATCGCTTACCGAGGCCTTTTCCTGATCGATCGAGAGGGAATCATACGCCATCAATTGGTGAATGATTTGGCCTTAGGCCGCTCCGTCGATGAAGTGCTCCGCTTAATCGACGCCTTAACATTTCACGAGCAACACGGCGAAGTATGCCCAGCCAACTGGAAAGCAGGGGCTAAAGGTATGCAACCCACTGATCAAGGCTTGGCTGATTTTTTTTCAACTCGTTGAAGTTAAATAGTCGTAGAGATCTTTCTGCGTTGTAATCAACAGGCTTTTGCGCGTGCGGCAAAGGTCTTCCGCCGCCTTTAAGATCGCCGGCTCTCCAACGCCGGGCAAGCAGAGAGCGTGGAGCACTTTTACTTCTTCTAATACCTTTAATCCATTGTAGTAGTCAGAATGACTAAACCCCTCTTCTTCTACGCGAAAGTAGATCAATTCTCGCTGAAATAGAAGAGCCTGGATTGCGAAGAAAAGCCCTTCGCTTTCTAAAGGAGGATTTCCAAATAAATCGATCAGTTGAGGCAGTTCTTGTAAATAGTGAGCTCGCTGAAACGGACCTTTCTCCGCCTCTCCAAATAAAGCAACCACATGCCGCATACGCTATCCTTTTCTCCTCTACATAGGAGGTTCTCGATTTTTTCCGCAAGATGCTTGCAAAGGACTCTGAATGCCGGTAGTATTTTTCTTTGCAAAAAGGTTTTTATGAAACTCCTTATCTTTCTTTTTTTATGCGTTCAAGCCTTTGCCAATCATTTCGTCACTTTCATCATCCCTTGCTACAATTGTGAGGACTGGATTGAAGAAGCTGTTCAATCCATCTATCAACAAAATTTGAGCTGTCCCTTTGAAGTGATCTGCACGGACGATGCATCGACTGATGCCACCTATGAAATCCTCAACTCTCTAAGCGAATATTTCCCAGAGATGTATGTGTTGCGGCACGATGTAAATCAAGGAGGCGGCGCCACTCGAAATACCTGCGTCCGCGACAGCGACGGAGACTTAATTTTTTGCTTAGATGCGGACAACATCTTGGCGCCTAATTCAGTGCAGCGCCTCATCGACCACTTAGATGCGACAAAATCGGATATCGTTTCCTTTGGAATGGTTCGTTATTTTACAGACGCTCTCCAAGAAGCGGGAGTAGTGACTTATAGTGCGTTAGACAACCAATTTCGGTTGAAGGACATTCTGCAAACGCCTGATTCCCCGCCTTTTTCAGGAAATTATCTCTATACTCGCGAGAGTTTTGATCGAGCTGGCGGATATCCGACGCAACAGGGAGCGATGGATACCTTTGCATTTGGGTTTGAACAGCTAGCGCATGGCTGTAAGTTGACTTATGTGCCTGAGACATTTTATTGGCATCGATTGGGAATTGAGAGTTACTTTATTCGAGAGTCTAAAACACATCAACTCACGGCCCATTTTTTCCAGTTTCTGCTACAACACAAAACTCTGTTCAAAAAGAAGACGGTGCATTGGTTGAAAAAAGAACTCGCGCGCGTTTTGAAGGGAAAAGAATTTCGTGACGCTGTTTGGGCCTTGGCCAACCATAAATTAATCCTCCGATGAGACTGCTCCTTCTTTTTTTGTGTCCTTTCATGCTCTACTCTTCTGTGGCCAAAGAAAGGAGATCCTCTAGTTATCCCTATCTTTCAGGAGATACTTGGCGTTTTTTTTGCGATTGGCAATTCGGCGATAATCAAACCTTCGCTCCCGAGCTCGTTTGGAAAGGAGATACCGTTTTTGTTGAATACGACTCTTTAGGAGAGTTTGCGACGAACTATTTACCATTTATCTCTGGCCCGATCCTCTTGATTACACCCAATTGTGAAAACGGCTCTGATAATCCACTCCCTGGCGCCTACCGCTACCTTTTGGAATCGGGAAAAATCGCCGCCTGGTTTTTGCAAAACATCGACTGTGCACCGTCAAATAGGCTAATCCCTATCCCCATCGGACTTGCGAATCGCTTTTTTGAATGGGGAAATATCGATGTTCTCGACGCTTTTATTGCCCGCGCTAGGCCCGCTCGAGAGAGACCCTTTCTCGTATATGTCAATTTTGCAATCAGCACCAATCCTCCGGAAAGAAGAAGTTGTCTGGAACACTTTCGCTCGATCAGAGGAGTGAAAATCCGAGGCGCTGCAGGCCCTCATAGAAAACAAAAACCATTTATTGACTATTTGCAAGACCTTTCCCAATCGGTTTTCGTGGCCAGTCCTCAGGGGAACGGATTGGATTGCCATCGAACCTGGGAAGCTCTCTTAATGGGTTGTTATCCCATCGTTAAAAGTTCCACTCTCGACCCTCTATTTGAACACTTACCGGTTGTCATTGTCAAAGATTGGAGCGACGCAACAGAATCATTGCTTCATAAAAAGAAACGAGAATTTAGCAATAAACAGTGGGCGCAAGACAAATTATATGCACCCTATTGGTTTGAGCAAGTTCGAGTACTTCAAGATCAATTGCGATAAGAATCGATGAGTCTCGTCCAATAATTCATAGACAGTTTTTCTAGAGAAAATGTGCTTTGGCTAAATTCCTCATAGGCTTGTTCTAAAAAAACTTGTGTCACCTGGCTCCAATCAGAAACAATCAGAACAGGAAGACCCGCATACAAGGGATCGAGTGAAGAAGTTTTCACGACTGGGATGGTGCCAAGGTAAAGGGACTCCCACAATCGATACGTATCAAGGCCAAGTCCGCGGGGGCTAATCATAAATTTGGAGGCAGCAGTAGCGCGAAGATATGTTTCGTAATCTTGCCTAAGTGTGCGATGGCAAAAAGGAACATGAGAGAGAAGTTTGAATAGAGGCCATCTTTCTGAAGAGAACGATTGAATCGTGAAATTGAGATACGAAAGATACTGTTTAGGAAGCAAATCCTTTTGGATTTTGGCGAGCAGAATCTGATTCCCATTCGGGAGATAAGCGTTGGCAATCCCAATAGGGATAGGATGCATTTTGGGATGAGACGTGCCATCGTGATTGATCCCAAACCAAGCAATGAGCTGCGGATCGTCGAGATAAGAGGCGTACACACCTGGCACAGAATCATCGGAAATGTGGGTAATGAGAATGTAAGGATCGTGGATATTCGGATGGATGCTGGAGAAAAAGCTTGCGAGATGGGCACCTTTTAGAAAGACCGTTTGTCCAGAAGCCACCACTGCCGGCTGAAAATCCTGTTTCTCTTCATCATAGACATGATCGGCAAAGCCACGGAATGCATCGCCACAGACAAAAGCCTGAAGGCTGAAAAATGGAAGGAGGTATAAAATCCATTGGATCATTGCGTCTTATAAGAATCGATCAAACGAGTCCAATAATCCATCGAGATTTTATCTTTTGAGAAATTTTTTCGCTTGAATTCTTCATAGGCATTCTCGAGGAATGATTCTGTCACTTGCGTCCAATCAGAAATGATGAGCACAGGAAGCTCCGCATAGAGAGAATCGAGAGAAGAGGTTTTAACGATTGGGATAGAACCCATGTAAAGCGCCTCCCACAGTCGATGTGTATCGAGGCCATTGCCGCGAGGACTAACCATGAACTTTGAAAGCGCTGTGTGAGAGAGATACTTTTCAAAGTCGTATTTTCGGGTGCGATGGCAAAAAGAGGCTTGCGAGAGCTGCTTATATAGGGGCCAACGCTCTTGCTGAAAAGTGTTAACATCTATGTTTAAGTAACATAAGTACTTCTTGCTAAGATGCTTAGACTGAACTTTCTCAATGGTTTGAACATGACCGTGGGGCCACATATAGTTAGCAATCCCGATGGGGATAGGGTGCATTTTGGGGTTGTGGGTACCATCGTAATTTTGAGCAAACCAGGCGATGATTCGGGGATCCTCGAGAAAAGGGGCAAAGGAGCCTGGAGCAGCCCAATCCGAGTTATGAGAAATAATGATGTAGGGATATTGGATATAAGGGTGGACGTCTCGAAAAAACTCTTCCAATCGATCAGTCTTTATAAAAATCGTTTGCCCAGTTGTGACCTCTGCTGGATTGAACGATGCAGTCAATTCGTCATAGGCGTGATCTGCATAGGCGCGAAATGCATCTCCAGAAACAAAAGGCGCACAAGATCGTCGATTCTCAGGAGCTGGAACCGCGGAAAGAGAAAGACAGAAAAATAGCATGACTGTCAGTTGTAGTCTATGTAAAGCAGCTTTACATTTCATGGAAGTCCTTGGTGTTTAGATAGAAACGATCTTAAATTTTTCGAATGTATATGAAGGTTATTGATTCTATATTTTTGATCTTTGTAGAGAGCATAGGGAACTGCTCTGCCCTGGTTATCCAATACCCATTCAAATTGAAAATCAGCCACATTAAATAAAGCTGATTCATTGACAAAACCAATGGTAGGCTGTGATGTATGAATAGGGTCGACACCTCCAAGATATTGCCCCAAAGCCGCGGCATCAAAAATCGATTGAAACTCATCAAAATGATTAGAAAAACGTTCCGGAGTACTTGTGCGATGATGAGAAAGACTTTCGAGAGGATGATCTTGAGCATATGCGGGCATTAAGATCGGAAGATAGTCCATCGCTGTTTGAAAATGGGCATTTTTGAATTGAGAGAGAAGTTCCATATCATTACCGCCGAGATGGATTCGTTGAGCAATGAAATTAGTTAATGCTTTGATTGGTTCTAAATTAGAAATATATAGAAACCCGGCAATACATCGATCATCGTTATCAAACGTAGCGGCGATCTGATTTGAATAGTTTTTTTGAAATACTGGAAGAGCTTCTTTGAGATCGAAATAGATCATGATATCATTTTCCACATGAACTACATCTTTTAGCTCAAATTTTTTCATTAGTTCATAGAGATAAAAGAAGCGTTCTGTCGTATAGAGCCAAAACCCCCTGAGAAAATTTTTATCCAAATGATTGCGGCGAAGAAATAGTTGATGAGAGGAACTTTTGGAAAGAGACTCAACCGCGATGAAAATAACGGGAAGAGTTTTTGGAATCCGAGCAAGCGCGCGCTCATTGCCCAAAAGATAAATAGGCACATCTGGATTAAAGACGCGAACTTGCTCAACACATGTTGTGAGATACTGAGGGATTTCTGGACCTAAATGAATGAGTACAATCGAAGTAGGAAATAGAAAAAAAGGACACAAAAGAATTAACCATCTCACTAGAGTCTCGAAAGTTGTTCTGAATCAATAATAAAATCCGCTTCTGTAATTGTAACAATATCGTCCTTGATACTGAAATTTTTCGGAGAGTAGACGATGGCGTAGTCGTTGAGAAGAGAGGCGACGAGGCTGAAATTGGATTGAGGACGGATGAGAATATCAAAGTTGAATAGAGAAAAAAAGTCTTCGAGTACATTTTTAGCGTGGTGATTATCAGCGCGTCGATAATCGAAGGTGATTGCAGTAGAAGGAGGGAGAAACCCCTGAATTTCCTGCAGGAGTTGGCTAGGATGTACAGCATCTGTGAACAAATAACAATAGAGCAATCGATTCGGGAAAAGATCAACAATCTTTAAAAGCCCCTCTATGTAAAAAGAAAGGGGAGGCAGTTTTAGCGGCACTTCTAAATGAATCTTAGCATGATCATAGCCTCCTCCTTGGCGGACATGGAGAGCGATATTGATCGTATCTGAAGGGGGAATGATGAGAGGCAAAGGCCGTTTAGGCGCGATCATCTGGCGAGCAATTTTTCGAAATTCGGGATGTTTCCAATCCACCTCAAAATAGAACCAATTTTTATCGTGCTCGAGTTCCCATTTGTCTTCCGGAAAATAAGGACATACATAGAGAATCGGCAGACTGATGGAATGAATAGGCCCGCGGACGATAAAATGTCTTGCGGCGGGTTTTGTTGCAGAAATGCCGTAGGATGTTTCTAAATCGTCGAGAACAAGATCGGAAGAGTAGAAAAAAGGCCTATAAATCAAGGGGATATTTCGTTGAAAGGAAAACCATTTTGCATGGAGATATGAGAGAAGGTTGTCTCCAAATCTGCCGCTACTGAATTCATAGGTAACAGCAAAATCCGTCGCAAAAAGAGAGCAAAAAGAAAGAACGAAAAAAAGCCCCCATCGGATCATTTTTTGCGTCTCCAATCATGATAAGCGACGTAGGAATACCCTTTCTTTTGATGTTTCTTTCGATCGTGGAGATGACTGATATTAGTCCATTTAAGAGGCCGTATATGAGCTTGCGGCGTGCGAAGAAGAGCAAAATTAAAATAAATTTCGTATTCGGAAAGGGCAGCAAAATGAATTTCTTTCAGATCGATGCAATGGCAAATCGCTTTCCATGGCTCTGTTCTATGTTCCACAGAAATTAAATGGAATAGATCTTCGAGAATCGGTTTTTGAAAAAGCATGTGATGGACAATTCCCGAATCATTTTCATGCACTCGGCGCAATCCCGGAAGAAGACGCTCAGCTAAATCGAAATAAGGTTTCCAATGTTCTTTTCCCGTCGCGAACAGAGGCTCTCCCGTATCTGTCATGAAAGAGGTTGGGTTGAGAAAAATTACATCGGCATCGAGGATAAGCACATTGGGAGAAATAGCGGGGATCACAAAAGGCGCGTATAGTTTGAGAAATTGTTGATAGATCCACCCGATGCGACTCTTAGGAGTCGCAAGAAAGTCCGCAGCCTCTGCTTCATTTCCCTGAAAAATTTCAAGAGCAATATCCTTTTTTGAAAAAGGAAACTTTGATTCATCAAACCATTCCGAAGAAGAGATCAGGGGAGTTTGGGAAATGACGATCACGCGGCGGATATTTCGACCATATTTGAGAATCCCATTGATGCAGCGCTCGAGAACCTCTACATCTTTGGGGGCACAAGGAATGACGACATCGATCGGATCAGGAGAAAGAGGAAACGTCACTTGCGAGATATCAGCAACTAGATGAACAGCGAGAAGAGCGATTAACCAGCGCATAAAACTCCTACAAAGTGGAGGGGAATTTTGGGGGTAAAGTGATTTTTGAGGCAATGATTATTTTGCAAATGTAAAGCGGCTTTACATCAAGCTACTCTGGGTAGAGGAGGTACTTAGCCCGGGTTTGTAAAAAGGTCGCCCTTTCCTCTTTTTGCAAATTCATCAATTTCCAGGCAGGGTATTTTTCTTCCGATAAAATGCGATAGACTTCTTCAGTTCCATTGGCTTTACAGAAAAGATCTTTGGCGCTTTCTTTTTTCCCCATTCGCTGCATAAATTCTTTGGGATAAAGACTTTTCAATATCCCTAACAGAAGATATTGCACAGTCACCGGCCGATAAATCTTAGAGTCGGTGATGCGAATTAAAACCCCCTGGCAATCGACACCTTTATACATCCCCCAAAACGGCTTGTAATGAAATGGCTGAAAGTGCACTCCTGGCAACTTCTGACTGTTTAATGCATCTGCAAATTCTTTGGCATTGATCCACGGCGCTCCCACCACCTTAAACGGCAATGTAAAACCAATCCCGATGTTTCCAATTTGCAGCTCGCCCAATAATCCTGTCGAGGGACAATACAGTGGAGTATCTGATTCTGGCACATTTGGACTCGGAGGAATCCAGGGCAATCCGGTATCCGAAAATGTCATTTTTCTCTTCCAGCCTTTCATCGACACAACTTTTAATTTACATCCGACTTTGTATTCAGCATTGAAAAATAGGGCCAATTCGCCAATCGTCATCCCGTGACAATAGGGAACATTGATATAGCCGATGAAAGAGCGCCACCGATCCTCGAGCATCAGTCCATCAATCATCACTCCATTGATGGGATTGGGTCGGTCGAGCACGACGACTTCAATGCCTTTTTTGGCCGCCTCTTCCATTACATAGAAAAGAGTTGTCGGATAGGTATATGCTCTCACTCCAGTGCACTGGATATCATAGACGAGAATATCGATCCCTTCCAACATCTTGGCAGTCGGGCGTCTTGTCTCTCCGTGGAGACTGTATACCGGGATATCATTCCATTGATGATGTGCCACCGATTCCCAAGCATAATGCTGCCCAAACAATCCGTGTTCTGGCGAGAACAGCGCAGCCAATCGGTATGCGCCTTGATGTTCGACAAAAAGTTCCACCGTCGAACGCATCTGGCTATCAATGCCTGTATGATTGGTGATGAGTCCAACCTTTTTTCCCTTCCAATCCCGACCTTTTTCTTCTGAAAAAAATACTTCAACGCCTGGCACCACGACGGATGCGGCCAGCAATCTCATGGAGAAAATCAAAAAAATAAGCGTTCGCAT
>Ga0209542_10010917_pt1 | contig 16243 bp, 15 predicted proteins | sample RifCSPhighO2_01_FD_184028 | JGI IMG/M metagenome (GOLD analysis project Ga0209542, IMG submission 184028) | Soil microbial communities from Rifle, Colorado - Rifle CSP2_plank highO2_0.1 (SPAdes) (version 2) | ecosystem: Environmental > Terrestrial > Deep subsurface > Rock core/Sediment ...
AGAGGTGGGTTACTGCTCGGGGATTGAGAACTACTCTCGGCACTTATCTGGTCGGCAAGCGGGCAGTGCCCCAGACACTTTGCTCTCATACTTTGGCAAAGATTTTTTGACAGTTATAGACGAGTCGCATGTGACCGTGCCACAGATATCGGGTATGTTTGCCGGGGATGAGTCGCGTAAAAAGGTTTTGATTGAACACGGCTTTCGCTTGCCAAGCGCGCTTGATAACCGGCCGCTCAAGTTCCCTGAATTTGAAGAACGAGTGGGGCAAGTAATCTACACCACAGCCACCCCCGGTAAGTACGAACTCGAGAAGGGCAACATTACCGAGCAGATCATTCGCCCGACAGGTTTGATAGACCCTGAGCTCACCGTGCGGCCCATTGCCGTGAGAGGCGATTACGGTGGTCAGGTGCTGGATATGATTGCCGAGACGGCCAGGACGGTGAAGAAGGGCTTTCGCGTTATCGTCACAACTTTGACCAAGAAGATGGCTGAAGATCTAAGCACGTTCTTGAAAGAGAAGGGCATTAAATCTGAATATTTGCACAGTGAGATTAAAACACTTGAGCGCATTAAGATCTTGCGTGAGTTTCGCCAAGGTACGTTCGACGTAGTTGTTGGGGTAAATTTGTTGCGTGAGGGCCTCGACTTACCCGAGGTGGCCCTCATTGGCATACTCGATGCCGACAAAGAGGGCTTCCTCCGCAGTGAGACCTCGCTCATCCAAACAATAGGCCGGGCCGCGCGCAACGTTGAGGGACGAGTGATTCTCTATGCCGATGATATGACAGGCTCAATGAAGCGAGCCATCGACGAGACCAATCGCCGTCGAGCCATCCAAGTGGCCTATAACACCAAGTACGGTATCACGCCCAAAACTGTAATTAAGAAAGTACACGATATTATGGAAGTGCTCGATGCCGAGCGGGCCAAAGTGGCCGACCGAGTGCTGGCCCTCGACGCCGAACTCCTCAAACTAAACCCTCTCAAACTGATTAAAGCAAAAGAAAAAGAAATGAATAGTGCCGTGAAAAAACTAGACTTCGAAACCGCCGCCATCCTTCGCGACGAGATTATTTTACTCAAGGCAAAACTGGATAAAGAAGATTGACATGCGCACTAAAGTGCGTTAGTCTAAGGTTGAATAAATGATCTTCGGGCGCCAGCGCATATCCTGTCGACCCCAAGGGGGATCCGGACCTACCAGCGTTCAAACCTGGTTTGGGGTCGTCTAGCGGTACGCGCCCGCGCCAGCTCATGCAGGTCGAGCAACAGATACCCGCCCGGCGACGCGCATGCTCCCGGCCGTAGTAACTGCGTTCTAGCCTGCAAGCCTCCTTCGGGGGGCTTTCTCGTTTCCGTTTTCTAACACTCTGCAGGGGCTACGTCAATACCACTTGTGGTGCTTGGCACTAAGGGTGTAAACTGCTCTAATAAAAATAATAACTCTATAAGAACATGAAGAAAGAACACTGGCTCTATGTGGTGATCGCGATTCTGGCTATTTGGATTATTGCCTCTTATGTAAAGAAGCCAAGCACGAATGATACGACGGACGTTTCCGATGACACCACACTATCGGGCGAGGAGGGAGCTGGTGAGTACAATGACACTGCTTCGGATACTTCAGGCAATTCAAGTAATTCAGACAGTGCGCCAAACAACGCCGTTAACAGTAGCGAGAGCACAAACCCTGGCACAAGTGTATCGGTTGGCGTAGGCGCTTCGGCTGGGCCCAACAAAGGTACTTTGACGGCCAATACTGCCACCACAAATGAGATTGTGGTTAACAATCAAGCGGCAAGTGACATGGTGCAAATTGCTAAAGTAGCGATGGCTCAAAATGGTTGGGTTGTCATCCACACCGATTTTGAGGGCAAACCGGCCAACATTTGGGGTGCTCAGCGATTCGATGTGGGCACTTACTCTGGCGGCCAGGTTGAACTCTTGCACTCCATGATTGCCGGTAACACTTACTACACCATGATTCATTCCGACAATGGAGACAAGGTTTTTGACCGCACAGTTGATGTGCCGGTGATGGGTGCTGATGGCCAGTCGGTTATGGTTAAGTTCATAGCCCAATAAATCTGATGAAGGTAAACGAGCCTGAATTTGAACAGGCGGTTGAAGAATTCATTGGTTCAGTTAAAGATGTGGCAAACGCCGACTCGCGTGTGGCCGAGTTTAAGATACTCGAGCGGATGGTGGTACCCGAACGAATAATCCAATTCCGCGTTACTTGGGTAGATGACGCTGGCGAAGTGCAAGTGAATAACGGTTGGCGAGTGCAGTTTAATTCCGCCCTTGGGCCATACAAAGGAGGCCTACGCTTTCATCCCACCGTGAATCTCTCGGTGCTCAAGTTCCTTGGCTTCGAACAGATATTTAAGAATGCTCTCACAGGCCTGCCACTTGGTGGTGGCAAGGGCGGCTCTGATTTCGACCCCAAGGGCAAGAGCGATGCCGAGGTAATGCGCTTTTGCCAAGCCTTTATGAGCGAACTCTATCGCCACATTGGGGCTGACACTGATGTGCCTGCCGGCGATATGGGTGTGGGCGGTCGCGAGATCGGCTTCCTCTTCGGCGCGTATAAGAAGTTGGCCAACAAATGGGACGGTGTGCTCACCGGCAAAGGAGTAGGCTGGGGTGGCTCGCTAATTCGCACAGAGGCAACAGGTTACGGCTTGCTTTATTTCGTTGACGAAATGATGAAACACAACAAAATGAGTATAAAAGGTAAGCGAGTTTTGATTTCCGGCTCTGGTAACGTTGCCCAGTTTGCCGCCGAGAAGGCCATTGCTCTAGGGGCTAAAGTTTTGACCATGTCAGATTCGGAGGGCTACATCTACGACGCCGACGGTATAGACCAAAAAGAGCTTGAGCAGATTAAAGAATTAAAGAATGTGAGGCGCGGCCGCTTGAGTGAGCTAGTAACTAAGGGCACAAAATACGTGAAAGGCAAAAAGCCTTGGGAGGTCAAAGCCGACATCGCCTTACCTTGCGCTACGCAAAATGAGATTGAACTTGCTGACGCCAAGTTGCTAGTGAAGAACGGGGTTAAGGTTGTGGGTGAAGGGGCTAATATGCCCACCAGTCTCGAAGCCACAGATTACCTGGTAAGCAAAGGCGTGCTCTTTGCCCCGGGCAAAGCCTCAAACGCTGGCGGCGTAGCCGTGTCGGGCCTTGAGATGGTTCAAAACTCCCAGAGGATGTACTGGAGTGCCGAGCAAGTTGATGCCGAACTTAAAAAGATAATGATAAACATCCACAAGCTCTGCGTAGAAAATGGTAAAGATAAAAAAGGCAAAGTGAACTATGTAAACGGCGCTAATATCGCGGCGTTCAAACGCGTGACTGATGCCATGCTCGCTCAGGGTGTAGTGTAGTTAACATATGAACGTGCGGAGCGTGCATATTGTTATAGCCGCGCTTATCGTGGCCATTGCCTTAGAGACTTTCGCTATTTACGATCTGGCCAATACCGTTCGTTCGCTTGCCCGCAGTCAGTCGCAGAGTGGTGGTGTAGATTTCGGTCAATTTAGCCAAATCAATAAACGCCTGAAGAATCTCGAATCAGGCACTGTGGCCCAAACCAAAACCACAGAAGCCCTAGTGGCCGAGAGCGCTGCCTCGCAAAAGAGTTCGCAATCGCAAATCAGCGCTTTGTCACAAAACCTAAAGAAGTTAAGTAGCACATCTGCCTCAAGTGCGGCTCTTAGTTGGCGCGCGCGTACCGTGAAAGTGCTGTGCGTATTTGACGGATTTACACAGAGCGGGTCGGGGACACTCTTCGCCTCTGATGGTAAGGCCGCGGTGCCAATTGTGCTCACCAATATGCACGTGGTGAGTGATGCCGGGCGCTTTGCCAATAGTTGCACTCTTGTACTCACAGAGCTTGGCGCTACTTACACGGTAGCAAGGCCGGACTTGGCCGCTGGACCTTCGGGCACCGACCTTGCCTTCATTGTGATACCCAATCCTTCAACTAAAGTGCGAGAGAACACGGTGAGCTCTGATGCCGTGTGTTCTTCAAAGGCTAACATTGGCGAGCAGATAATAATCCTAGGTTATCCATCCTTCGGAGCCGCCAGTTCGGTGACAGTAACGGAAGGGATAGTCTCTGGATATGAAAATGGACACTATCTTGCTTCGGCCAAGGTAGAGCATGGTCACTCTGGCGGTACCGCTGTATTAATATCAAAAGATTGTTATCTTGGCCCACCAACATTTGTAGCAGAGGGTCAACTCGAATCTCTAGCCCGCATCCTAGACGTCCGCGCCGCCGGTTTAACCCCGTGAAGCCTCGGCGAAATGGGGCCCTATGCTTTTAATGCAACATTTCACCTGTCGTAATGTAATAGCGGTCGTGGTAATATTACGACATGGCCCAAGTTCGAGAAGAATTGAGAGAGTACAAACGCAAGCAAAAGCTCGGTAGGTACGAGCGAGAAATTCTCAAGCATATTGAAGCAACGGGGCTTATGTTGCCCTTTGACCTTCACACCGGAGGTTATGGCACGAGGGAGAACCCACGTCGCATGCAACAGGCTCGTTTCGAGTGGAAGCGTCGCCTTGAAGGTATGGTTCGCAAGGGTCTACTTGTTCGACTAAAGAAGGGTAATGGTTTCGGGTACGATTTGACCTCAAAGGGGGAGCACACAGCCGAGCAAATCATAATTGGAGAGTTGAGTGTTGAGAAGCCCTGGCGCTGGGATGGCAAGTGGCGGTTGGTGACCTTCGATATTCCTGAGAGCGTTTGGGCTTATCCCTACGATTGTAGAGATGCCATAGAGCTAATTCGCAAGAAATATAAATTAACGAAGGAGGTGCGCTACTTTGTAGTGGAGGACATAGAGTTTGACAGAGATTTGAGAGAGCAGTTTGAACTCCCAATGTAATGTCGTAATATGCTAGCGACCGCGATAATATTACGACAGATGAATTGTAAAACGCGGAGGCCCAGGGAGGGTTGCTCCGCTGGGCTCTATTCAAACTTGATTCCCTCGATATCAAACTCGCGAGGCCACACCCTGACAAGGTTACCTACGGCTTCGTCAGGGGTTCTGCCACAACCCCACTTGCCCTTATCGTCTTCGATGCAGGCATGGTAGTCGTCGCTCCTCCTAGTTACTAGATTTTTCTCATGGGGCACCTCCGTGTAGTAGTTAAGCATACTAACATTCTGATGTCAAATTGAGGGGTGTGCTATACTTGCTGGGTAACCTAGTCCGCCATGGGCGGAGATTTTCCTATTCATAAGTCGTAAATCGTGAATTATAAATCAAATCAAGACTGGATTCGCATAAAGGGCGCTCGCACGCATAACCTGAAGAATGTCAGCGTGGATTTGCCGCGGAACAAGATGGTGGTTTTTACCGGCCTTTCGGGGTCGGGCAAATCTTCACTTGCTTTTGACACTATCTTTGCTGAAGGTCAGCGACGTTATGTTGAATCGCTTTCGTCTTACGCGCGCCAATTCATCCGCCAGATGGCCAAGCCTGATGTAGATGAGATTGAGGGCCTCTCGCCGGCTATCTCGATTGACCAAAAGTCGCGCTCGAATAACCCACGCTCGACTGTGGCGACTATTACTGAAATATATGATTACTTGCGCGTGCTGTACGCGCGCATTGGCCGGCCGCATTGTTTAGTCTGTGGCCAAGAGATAGAGAAGCTTTCGAATCAAGAGATTTTTAATCTAGTACTTAAGAAAGTTGTTGAGGCTAAGAAAGGTGGGACGAATGGGAAGATCAAAGTATTTGCCCCAGTAGTGCGCGGGCGCAAGGGCGAGTACTACCAATTGCTCTACGATTTGCTTGGCAAGGGTTACTTGACCGTGCGTGTGGATGGGGCAAGCAAAGCTCTGCGCGAGCAGATTATATTGGATAAGAATAAGAAGCACAGCATCGAGGTGTTGGTAGACGAGTTTGCCCTCTCGGACTTTTCGAAAAGTAAGGAGGCAAGTGAGCGACTTTCGGAGGCAATTGAGAAGGCTTTGAACGAAGCGGAAGGTGTGGTGTTGGTGAGCATTGCCGGCGATGAGCTCTTGATGTCTTCTAAATTCTCGTGTCCACGTGACGGATTTTCCTTCCCCGAGATTGAGCCACGTTTGTTCTCATTCAACTCGCCATACGGGGCTTGCCCCATCTGTCACGGTCTGGGTACCAAGCATATGTTTGGTGAGGAGCTTTGCGAAGAATGCGAGGGGAATCGCTTGCGTAAGGAAGCGCTTGCGGTTCTCGTGGGGGGCAAGAATATTGTGCAAATTTCTAATATGGCCATCAGAGACGCGCTTGATTTCTTCAATCGAGTTAAGCTAACAGTGCGCGAGCAGGGGATATCTGAAGTAGTGACGCGCGAGATAAAAGCACGACTCAAGTTTATGTTCGACGTTGGTCTTGGCTACCTAGCCCTCAATCGCAGGGCCAACACGCTTTCAGGCGGCGAGGCGCAACGTATCCGCCTTGCCTCGCAACTTGGCTCGCGCCTCGTGGGTACACTCTATGTGCTTGATGAACCGACCATCGGTTTACACAGTCGCGATAACAGTTTACTCATCAAGACTTTGCACGAACTGCGTGACTTGGGCAACACTATCATTGTGGTGGAGCACGATGAGGACACGATATTTGCCAGTGACTACTTGGTGGACATTGGCCCAGGAGCGGGCGTGCACGGGGGTAAGATTGTGGCGGCGGGGGAGACCGAGCACTTCATCACAGCTAAGCGCAACACATTCAATTCACTGACCGTTGATTACCTGCGTGGAGAGAAGAATGTGGAGGTGCCAGAGGCTTATCGTACACAAGACAAAGGCTCGATTAAAATCACGGGTGGTAATATGTTCAATATCAAAAACCTAAACGTCGAAGTGCCATTGGGCAAATTAGTGGTGCTTACGGGCGTGTCGGGCTCGGGCAAATCCTCCATTATGTACGAGCTCCTGCATAAGAACTTGCAAACACGTTTCGATAAACGTTATCGCTCGAATCAGGTTTACAATGTCGAATCTTTCACCGGTACCGAGTACTTGGGCCGAGCTATCTTGATAGACCAGAGCCCGATAGGCCGCACGCCCCGCTCAAACCCGGCTACTTATACCGGAGCCTGGACGCACATTCGCGATATCTTTGCCGAGAGTGAGGAGGCAAGGTTCAGGGGGTGGGGACCGGGGAGATTCTCCTTCAACCGAGCCGGCGGACGTTGTGAGACCTGCGAGGGCAATGGCGAGATTGCGGTGGAGATGCACTTCCTCCCCACGGTCTATGTGCCTTGCGATGTGTGCGGAGGCAAGCGCTTCAACAAAGAGACGCTCGAAGTGGAGTACAGGAAGAAGAACATCCATCAAGTTTTGAAGATGACCGTCGAAGAAGCCCTCAAGTTCTTCGAAGACATCCCCGCCGTATCTGACCGCTTAGCTTCACTCAACGACGTGGGCTTGGGCTATTTAGAACTCGGCCAATCCGCCACAACCCTTAGTGGCGGCGAAGCGCAAAGAGTGAAGATCTCGAGTGAGCTATATAGACCCCTCACAACCAAAACTATCTATTTACTCGACGAGCCCACGGTTGGCTTGCACTATGAGGATGTGCGCAAACTCATTGAGATTTTGCAGAAGCTTGTAGACAGGGGCAATACCGTGGTAGTAATAGAGCACAATATGGACGTGATAAAGAACGCCGACTGGATTATAGACATGGGTCCCGAAGGCGGAGACGAAGGAGGCAAACTGATTGTGAAAGGCACCCCAAAAGACGTAGCCAACCACCCCACAAGCCACACCGCCAAGTATCTTCGAAAAGTTTTGAAGAAGTAAAAGCGAACCGGCGGGCACGAGGGCCCGCCGGGTAAGTGAGCCTCATGGCTCAGGTGGTTGTGCCGCTAGACAGAGGAGCCCTGCCTAACGGTCGGTTTTCCAAACCTCTTTTTGCCACCGCCTGTCGACCCAGCCAGTTAGTCCGTGCTCGGTCATGCGGTATATTTTCCTGTACCACCTGACGCCACAAGGGCATGTACGGGACTCGACAACGTGTTCACCATGGTCGAGCCTAATAGGGTATGACGGCGAAATCCTCTTCTTCGTCAGATGACCACAGGACAAGCAGTGCCGCCCCCAGTAGTAGAGGCCGAGCCAGAGTGCGGCGATGAGTAGCCCCACGACAAACCACGGCTGCCATGCTCTAGGCATGGCCAATGAGACCGCCACCAAGACGATGGTGGTGAGGTAGAACGAAAGCAGATTGATGAGTGCGCTACGTGATCCCTTGAGCATGTTGCCCCTCCTTGTCCAAAGGCAAACTACCATGTATGTTTATAATGTCAAATGAAAAAGTTAGGTAAAAAACTACCAGACAAGCCGGGGGTTTATTTTTTCCTCGGCTCGCCGAAGCGAAACGAAGGCGGCAAGAAAGGGACGGGGATACTTTATATTGGGAAGGCCACTAGTTTGCGCTCGAGGGTGCGGAGTTATTTTGGTTTGGATTTGATTGATACTAGGGGACCGAAGTTGGTGAAGATGCTTGAGGAAGCCACATCGGTGGATTATAAGGAGACCGATTCGGTGCTTGAGGCCTTGATACTTGAGGCGGCTCTCATTAAGAAGCACCAGCCTTATTTCAATACGATTGAGAAGGATGATAAGAGTTTTAATTATGTTGTTATCACAAAAGAAAATTTTCCTCGCGTCCTGATTGTCCGGGGTCAAAACCTGCCAACTATTACCTATGACCTGACAGCTACCTTCGGCCCCTTCCCCCACGGACTTGAATTGCGTGAGGCGCTAAAGATTGTGCGCAAGATTTTTCCGTTTCGGGACAAGTGCTCACCCCTCGACTTCGCTCAGGGCAAAACACCAAAAAGGTGTTTTGATGCGCAAATCGGCCTTTGCCCGGGGGTTTGCTCGGGTGAGATTTCGAAAGGGGAGTATGCCAAGGTGATTCGGAGCATCTCGCTATTCTTCAAAGGGCGAAAGCAAGAGATACTGCGGGGCTTGCGCAAGCATATGAAGCAGGAGGCGCAACTGCGCAATTTTGAAAAGGCGGCAATTTTGCGAAATAAGATTTTCGCCCTTGAGCACATCAACGATATCGCCCTAATCCGCGAAAGACGCAAGAGTTCGCCGAGCGGGTTTAGGATTGAAGCTTATGATGTGGCCCATATATCAGGTATCCATACTGTGGGGGCGATGGTGGTGATGGAAGACGGCGTGTTTGCCAAGCATGAGTACAAAAGATTTAAGATTCACGGATTCAAGAATGACGACCCGGGATCTTTAGGCGAGCTCTTAGGACGACGCTTCAAACATGCAGAATGGAGAAGGGCAGATTTAATAGTAGTGGATGGGGGGCAGGTGCAGATGAACGTTGCCCAAAACATAATTCATAATTCTAAATTCATAATTCCACTCGCGGGTGTTTTAAAAGACGACAAGCACAAGCCACTTAAAATACTGGGCGATAGTGCCGTGGTGCGAGATTATCATCACGACATCTTTGCCATTAACGCCGAGGCTCACCGCTTTGCCATTGCATACCACAGAACTCTCCGAAGCCGCGGGATGAAAATCGCTTAACCCCACCCCGTAGTAACGGGGCGGCCGCCCCCGCCTACGATTTTATCCTCGCGGCTTCTGCGCTATACTTACACCATGCATGTCACTATCTTGCGCGGAGGGCCTTCGAACGACTACGAGCGCTCTTTGCGCACCGGGGCATTAGTAAATCGCACTTTGCGTGACGCACACAATGTGACCGACATTTTCATCGACCCAGAGGGCCAGTGGCACAGAGATGGTTTGCCAGTTAACGAGCGGCAGGTGCTCGGCAACACAGATTTAGTTTGGAATGCTTTGCACGGTGAGTATGGCGAGGATGGCCAGGTGCAGCAATTACTTGAGCAATTTGGCGTGCCCTACACAGGCTCAAGACCATTTGCTGTGGCAAGTGCTTGGCGCAAAGACCTCGCCCAGCAGTTGCTTAGCGACGCGGGCATGAACGTGCCCCAAACGATATTGATGGACAGTTCGCACAACCCGGGTGAGCTCGCCAAGCGCGCCTTTCGTGAAATCGGTGGGCAATATGTGGTAAAGCCCGCAAGAGGTGCTTTCTCTCGCGGAGTGAGGGCAGTGAGGAGCATCCAAGAGCTCGAGGGCGTGCTTACAGCAATGATTGATTGGCACGAGCACTTGCTCCTCCAAGAGGCCGTGCACGGCGTCGAAGTTAAATGTTTGGTAGTAGATGGCTTTCGCAATCAAGAGCATTACGTCTCGCTCCCGGTTGAAATAGTTAAAGGCAGTAGGTTTGCCATCCACAACCCCGAACTTGAAGATAGCGAGTACCTTGCCCCAGCCCGGCTCACTAAAAGTGAAAAAGAATTACTGATGCAAACGGCAGTCCGTGCTCATCGTGCCCTCGGCTTAGAGGGTTACTCAAGCGTAGATATGATTTTAGCTCGTCGCGGTGTAGTTATATTAGAAGTCGACGCCCTCCCTCCACTCTCCGAACCAGACCACATTCCCGTCGCGTTATCCGCAACCGGCGCAACCCTCTCCGAACTCATCCACCCCATTACGGCGTTTGCCTTGTTATAAAAGACGACGGGCCCGGCTTTGATGTTATCGCAGCCGAGCCCCTCCGTGCATACTTCTGGTCACGCGTTTGCAGCTACACGGCCAGAACGTTCTCCCTAGGATTGATGATGACGTACGCCTCGGAATGAGTCGCGTCAGCCCTTTTCAGCTCCGCGCTTCCACCGCAAGCGGCGTCTGCAATCAGTTCCGCGAGCATCCCTACGGTCTCCGGATGCTCGCGCAGGGCGAGACTGCCGTAGGGGATGGAGGTGTTGAACTTCTGTCGCGTGCACCCCTGGGGGTCCATCACAATCAGGACCAGCTGGCTTCCTTCCCACGCCGGCATGATCGTGTCGCCGAAGCGGACCATCTTGGAATCGAGCCACTCCAGCAAGCACTTAACAACAGCCTTCATGCTGCGCTCCTCTCTGCCTTTGCAGGCAAAACTGGGTTTCCACCTTAGTATATAACAAACTCATTGACTTTTGTCAATGGACCCGAGCGGTTTCGAACCGCTTACCTCCGCATTGCAAATGCGGCGCTCTACCAATTGAGCTACGGGCCCCCTGCTTTGCTCTGCGAGCTACGCAGGGCAAGCTCATATTATCACAATTTATCCTTCGAGTTTCTCGGTAACTCTTTTGACTACGTCGGCAAGGCTCCAGCGGGTTTTGACTATGTATTCGTAGACTCCGTGCTCTAGGGCGTCAATGGTCTTCTCGCCGTCGTGCTCGAGGTTTGTGAGTATTAGCACGTGGGTACCTTTACCCCACTCGTCCTTGCGCAGTTCGTCGAGCATTGTCATGCCGTCCATCGTAGGCATCACTAGGTCAAGCAGTATCACGTCGGGATGTTCTTTAATGGCCATCTCCAAGCCCACTTTGCCATTCTTGGCTTTAAATATTTGCACACCGAGTTTCTCCTCCAACTCTTCGCCTAGTATCTCGCGCAACGGCCCCTCGTCTTCGATTACTAGCACTTTCTTATTTTTATATTGCATATTTATTGCTTCGCTTCGCTACGAGTTAATGATAATTACTTTGGTAGCGTTAAATGAAATGTGGTGCCCTTGCCCTCCTCGGATTCGAAGCTTATTTTACCATGTGATTTGTCCACAATCGACTTGACTATGTACAGGCCTAAGCCCGTGCCGTCGGTGTCCTTGTCAACAACATTATCAGCGCGAAAGAATTTGGTAAAGAGCTTCTTGTGCGCGCCCTTGGGTATGCCATAACCGCTATCTGCTATCTCAAATTCAACCGACGAGTCGCTTTCACTCACCCTTATGTTCACTAGGCCACCCTCGGGCGTGTACTTGCAGGCGTTGCTGAAGAGATTGTCCCACACAATACTGAAGGCCTGCGGATCGACCAAGGCTTGGGCTTCGGGACTCTCGTATTCCTTTTTGACCTTCAAATTCTTGCGAGTAATCTCGGGCAGCCTTTCGAGATGCGCACTATCGATGATATCAATGCAGTCTGTGTACACAGGAGCAAGTACCAGTGTGCCCATCTCAATGCGCGAGGTAGTCAGGAGTGAGTCTACCAAGTCGGTCATGCGCCTGTTGGCTTTGTAGAGGGTGGCCAAGTGCTTCGATTCGCTCGTGCCCTCGGGGAATTGGCGGCTAGCGCGTAACTTCTCAAGATACCAGCCCGAGATTGAGAGGGGAGTGCGCAGTTGATGACTAGCCAAAGCCACGAATTCCTTCTTGGCCTTGTCGAGCTCCCGGCCGATGGTGATGTCACGGAAAACAGAGACCGCGCCAATTATTTTTCGACCCACCCTCACTGGAGTGGTGATGATACCGACAGGGAACCTTGTCCCGTCGGTCCGCGCCTGAAAGAGTGGTTCGTCGCCCGGCGCGGTTGCACTTGCCTTGCCTGTGGTCACTGCCATCTCAAGCGGGCGTTCTTCTCTCGTCAGGGGTTGACCGTTCTCGCGACAAAGTTGTGGGATGTAATCCGCGTGCTTGCCAAGTATTTTGCCGTTACCTATACCGAGCATCCGTGCGGCTTGCTTGTTTACAATAGTTACGTGGATTTTGTTGTCCACGGCCACTATGCCCTCGCCAATCGAGCCGAGCACAGCGTCGCTCTCGGCCATCTGACGCCACAAATCACGCGTGCGTTTCTCCACTCGCCGTTTCAAACCCTCGGTGTAATTCTCGAGCTTTAGTTGGAGTTTGTGGCGTTTGCTGATATCACGAATAAATATGAGTGCCCCCTCAACTATTTTGTGGCTAGCATTCTTATAAACCGGTACGGCCAGGTACTCGATGGGAACATGTCGCCCACGCCTATCGTGAATGTGAACTTCGGTCGGGCCGGCCTTCTTGCCAGAGAGGATCAGCCCGAGATCCTTAGCTTGAATCAAGTGCTCGTGAGGATGGTCAAGCTTGGCCATGGCCTTACCCACCAAGTCCTCCTCGCGCCGCTTGGCCATCTTGAGGAAGGTCTCGTTGACCGCCCGCACCACGCCATCGGGTGAGAGCATCACAATGCCTTCGGGCGCGTGCTCAATTAAAAGGTCGCTAACCTTCCTCGAAAAACCGTGAGCCGATTTTTGTTTTAGTTTATCCATTTTCGTCACGCTCTTAAATGACGGCTGGCTTTGTAAGTTATTACGTTGGGTTGCTTGTACATTATATCAATTGAGGATAACCTGAAAATATGCTTAAATCCAGTATAATTTATGATTAAGAAGTGTGACCATAAAAGTGTGGGGATGTTAGTTTGGAAAGATGGAAGTTTGCTGCTTATCGAAAGAATGAAACCACCCTATGGTTTCGCACCTCCCGCAGGTCATGTGGATGAAGATGGCACTTTTGAAGAAGCGGCCAAGCGCGAGCTAAAAGAGGAGGTTGGTCTAGATACAACATACATCGAGCTAATGATTGAAGGTCGAAAGGAGAACCCGTGTCGGAGGGAGGGAGGAGGTTGGCACTTTTATAAGGTGTATAAGGTCGAAGCCGCGGGTGATGTGAAGCGTAGCGAAGATGAAACTAAACAGGCGCGATTTTTTACCAAGAATGAATTGCTCGCTCTCGCGGCCAAAACAGAAAAATATCTTGCTGGTAATATTGAACAAGGGGAATGGGAGAAGTCGCCCGGCCTTGAGCCAGTGTGGTACGAATGGTTGAAGGAGCTTAAAATACTCAAGTCATGAAAATTTACGTATTAGGCAGTTCGCATTTTATGAAAGAGATGGTCGCGGCCAAGAACGAGTTGTGTGAGTTAGGTCACGAAGGGCGGATTCATCCGCATTACGAGGCCTTCGTAAGAGGGGAAATGCAAGATGTCATAGAGCGCTGGCGCAACGGCGAGGAAGCCACCTTGAAGCGCGAGTTTAACTACTTGCACGACCATTATAAGAATATCCTCGATAGCGAGGCGGTGTTGATAGTAAATTTAGAAAAGAAGGGGATAAGTAACTATATCGGTGGTAATGTGCTGATGGAGATGGGTCAGGCGTATGTAAATCATAAAACGATTTACTTTCTCAACGGCATGCCAGTGGGGCTCCCATATATGGACGAGATAGAATCTATGGAACCGATTTGCCTCTTGGGTGATTTGCGAAAAATAGGAGTCAGTAATTAATTCAGGCGAGAACTACTCGTAGCCTTTGGCTTGCAACTTGAAGAGACGCGCGTATGTTCCGTCGAGAGCTAACAGTTCTTCGTGCGAGCCTTGTTCAGAGATTGTGCCGTCCTCTATGACAACAATCTTATTGGCGTGTCTCACTGTGGAGAATCGGTGTGAAATTAGTACTACACTATGATCATCGGGCAGGGCCTCCAATTTCTCAAATATCTTAGCTTCAGCTTCAGTGTCTATGGCCGATGTGGGTTCATCAAGGATGAGGATGTTAGCGTCACGATAGAAAGCACGGGCCAAGGCGAGCTTTTGCCACTGACCGGTGGAGGGCTCCACACCTTCGGTAAAACTTTTGCCAAGCATTTGTTCGTACCCTAGTTCCCATTCGTTGATGAAGAGTTCGGCCTCGCTTGCGTGCGCAGCATTTTTAACCTTGGCTAATTCAAGCGGGATCTCGGTTCTCCCAATGCCAATCGAGTCCTTGACCAAAAAATTGTAATTCGCGTAATTTTGGAAGAGTGCACCAATGTGATGATACCAACTCTCTATGTCAATATCGCGTAGATCAACTCCATCTACTAGGATTCGGCCGGCTGTGGGGTCATAGAAGCGGCAGAGCAGTTTGACTAGAGTTGTTTTGCCCACACCGTTGACGCCCACCAATGCCACTTTCTCGCCGGGGTTAATAGTAAGTGAGATGTTGCGGAGGATAGGGCGATTTGATCCCTGGTAAGAAAATGATACATTCTCGAATATGATTTTTGGTGTATGTCTGGCCGGTATGATTAGCGCGTCTGTCTTGCTGCTGATTGAGCCTGTCAAATCCAAAAATGTGAACACGTCTGTTACGAAGAGGTTATCTTGGTACTGGCTGGCTAGGTTGCGGAAGAGGCCAGAGAGCGCATTGCGTAAATCACCAATAGAGGCTAAGACAAATACCAAGCTACCTATCTGCATCTCGCCCCTTACTACAGAAAACACAAACCAAACAGTGGAAAAAGCGTAGACAATCTGGGAAATGGCCACCGAGATCGTCTTAGCCTTTAAGCGCGTGCGCTCGTTCTTCTGTTCTTCGCCGCGAAAGGTACGGAAGAGTCCTGTAATGGCCTTCAAGAAGTAATTTATGTTTTGGAAGAGTTTAAGTTCTACAATCGTATGGAGTTGGTCGAAGTGATATTTAAGATTCCAGAACCGTCGTCTAATCTCGGCCTTGCCTGTGTGGATGTTCCAGACAGTACGCCCATATTTAGCCTCACCTACCAATTCGGGGATTGTTCCCACAGCAATGATTACGAAAACCCACCATTTGAAAATAAAAATGATTACACCGGCGATAATCACCTCCACCACGTTTTGCAATAGGAAGAACTGTCGATCGGTAAAGTTGCGGATACGCCAAGTGCCATTTTCATTGACGCGGTTGAAGAGGTCGCTGAGTTTGGCGTCTTCGTGCACGGCTACGTCCAGTTCACCACGCTTCTTGATTATGGTCATCTCCAACTTCTCTTCCAGCCAGTAGTAGAACGTCCAGCGAATATAGCTCTCCAGATTTTGCAGGATCGGTAGTACAGCTCGCGATACGAGCAAGAGGATAAGCAGCAACAACATCCTACTGTCTATCACCCCTCCCGTGAGAGCCGTGAGCTTGTTGAGCAACAGCCCCCAGATGCCTGAAGCTAGGAATGGTGCGACGGAGTTAATTAAAAAGATAGCCGCGAGCGCAATAACCATACCCTTGTGCTCCGACCATATAATTTTGAATAGACGCCAGCTGTTGCGAGCCAGTGCACTTACTGCTTCAAGTCTTTCAGTTTTTGTTTTCGTTTCCTCCATAAATTGTCTTTGTGGACCCGAGGAGACTCGAACTCCTTACCTCGTCAATGCGAATGACGCGCTCTACCAGATGAGCTACGGGCCCGTCCGCCAGTTGGCGAGACGAGTCGGAATGCCGAGAATCGAACTCGGGGCTCGCCCTCCCGAAGGGCGTATATTACCACTATACGACATTCCGAATTACTGAACTTTAACATAAAAAAAGAACGCACCCAGGGATGGCCCTGGATGCGGCCCTCTT
>Ga0209542_10010919_pt1 | contig 16242 bp, 15 predicted proteins | sample RifCSPhighO2_01_FD_184028 | JGI IMG/M metagenome (GOLD analysis project Ga0209542, IMG submission 184028) | Soil microbial communities from Rifle, Colorado - Rifle CSP2_plank highO2_0.1 (SPAdes) (version 2) | ecosystem: Environmental > Terrestrial > Deep subsurface > Rock core/Sediment ...
TACAGGAACATTGCATGATATAGCTAGTTTCTCTTTTCGCTTATTGTCGAGCGACTGACTTGCGCGAGCGATAATAAAATCAGGTTGAACACCGTAGGCATTAAGTTGTCGCACCGCATTTTGAGTTGGTTTGGTTTTCATTTCTCCAATTGTGCCCGGCACCGGCAAGTAGGAAACCATCACAAATAACACGTCAGAAGGATTTTGGAGATGAATAACTCGAGCGGCATCGATAAACAAAGCATTAGAAAAATCACCCAGGGTTCCGCCAATCTCTATCACCGTAAAATCCGAGCCAGCCACTTTCGCTGAATGTTTAAGCCTCTCTATTATTTCGTCCCGCACATGTGGCACTGCCTCAACACATTTCCCACCGTACCCTAAATTGCGCTCCCTTTCTATCACCGACTTATAAATCATGCCGGAAGTCATGTAGTCCTCTGGGCCTAGATCGCGATTTAAAAATCGTTCGTAGTTTCCCATGTCCTGGTCAGTCTCAAGACCTGAATCCAAAACGAAACACTCTCCGTGTTCTGTTGGGTTCATCGTGCCCGCATCAACATTAAGATAGGGATCAATTTTTAAGAGGTTCACTTTGAAACCACGAGCTTGAAGAATTTTACCAATCGAAGCAGAAGCAATGCCTTTCCCCACACCAGACATGACTCCTCCGATAACAAATATGTATTTGTGATTGTTCTTTTTTGTCATAGCGGTCAATGAGTAAAGAAGTCAAATATGAAAGTTTTTTATTTGAGATAACGACGTGAGGCAAGATAACTCGAAATCGCTCCAATAGCCACCCCCGAAACAATTATGATCGCGAATATTTCTAGGAAATTCGACATATAATAATCGAAAGCATTGAACGAAACAAAAAATCTCTTGGCTATATCTCCGAGCCATAATGTTGTCGGCAAAAATATGAGCAAGGTCAAAATTGCCGCAAAAAGACCGTAAAGAATTCCGCTCACAACAAACGGCCCTCTTATGTATGAAGAATCCGCCCCGACAAGTTTCATGACAGAAATCTCATCGCGAGAAATATAAATTGCGAGTCTAATTGTATTGAATGTAATGAGAACCGACATGATAACCAAAACTATCGTTATGATAAATCCTAATTTCTCGGAAGAATCGATGATATTGGAAAGTTTGTCTATCGCTGTTTTATTTTGAAAGAAATTTATTTTATCAATAATAGAGACACCCGAACTTCCGAGTGGTTCTTTATTTTGCAGGAAATTAGCAACGCTTTCGTATTGAGAGGGCTCCTTGGCTTTGATATTGAGAGAGCTTCCAAGAGGGTTATCTCCAAGTTCTTCCAAAGCCTGAAGGATCAATTGGTCATCTCCATGCCTTTCTTTAAAAATTATCAAAGCCTCTTCACGAGAAGTATAAGAAACATTTTCCACTTCCGGGAGAGCTTCTATCTTTTCTTTAAGATCCAAAATCTGCTCTTCCTCAGCGGTCGTTACGAAAGTCACCCTGATATCAACCTTGTCTTTCAATGTCTCAAGAGTCGAATTTAAAACCGCTCCAGAAAAAATAACAGACCCGATAACAAAAAGGGTGACGAGCATCACCAAGATCGAAGAAAAGGAAACGAAACCATTTCTAAAAAAGTTAAAAAAACCCGATCTGATTATTCTTTTGATGTGAACAAACATTATATTAGTTAAAAGTTATACCTGCCTGCCGGCAGACAGGAAGTTAAAAGTTATAAAACGTAGCGGCCTTCTTTACTATCACGAATAATCTTCCCTTCATCCATTGAAATCACCCGCTTGCCCAAGGAATCAATGATTCCTTTATTGTGAGTGGTTAAAATGACAATCGTTCCAAAATCATTAATTTTTTTCAAAATCTGAATGATCTCGAAAGTATTTAAAGGGTCCAAGTTCCCGGTCGGTTCATCGGCAATTACAATGTCAGGCTGATTGACAATGGCTCTTGCGATCGCCACTCTCTGTTTTTCTCCGCCCGAAAGTTCATTAGGGAAACTCCAAAACTTCTTTCCCAAATCTACCAACTCAAGAACGTGAGGGACATCCGACTCTATTTCTTTATCAGTTCTGCCGGCTGCTTCCATGGCAAAAGAAACATTTTCATAAACAGTTTTATGCGGAAGCAAACGAAAATCCTGAAAAATAACTCCGATTCGCCTACGATAATAAATCATCTCTCGCCTTTTGAGAGAATGAATATCGATAGACTGCAAAAACACTTTCCCTTTAGTTGGAGTTTCTTCGGCCAGAAGCATTTTAAGAAGGGTTGTTTTGCCCGCGCCGGAATGACCGACGATAGAAACAAACTCCGCTGGCTCAATTCCAAGCGTAATGTCATGGAGAGCCGGAGTGGCGTCGGAATAGATTTTGGAGACTCGATCAAAGTAGATCATATGTATAATGCCAATATACTAATTTATGCGAATGATACAAATAAATTCTCAAAAATTCGAAGCATGGAATTTACGCAAATTTTCAATTTACAACTACCAATTTTCAATGAATTTTCAATTTTCTAATTTTCAAAAGTTTGATAATTGGGATTTGGAGCTTGATTGATAATTGTGCATTGATAATTGATAATTTTGTTTCCTTACTCTTTCTAAATTATCTAACTACAGATTCTGTTCTGCCTGAATGAATAACTCTATATTACCATTTAATACACTTTCCACATCACTTGTTTCAACATTTGTTCTGTGGTCTTTTACCATTTTATACGGATGCATCACGTAAGATCGGATCTGACTTCCCCATTCGATATCGGTAGTCTTTGAAACATACATTTCACCTTCTTTGCTGATTCTTTCTTTTTCAAGCGCATGAAATATTTTCCCGCGCAAAATTTGCATAGCTTTTTCTTTATTTTGAGCTTGAGAACGCTGATTTTCGGAGTGAGCCGCTAAATTTGTCGGAATATGCACCACTCTCACGGCTGTTTCCCTTTTGTTAACATTCTGTCCACCTGGTCCACTTGATCTTGAGAACTCAAGTCTAATTTCCTTGTCCGGAATTTCAAGCTCGGTCACTTTATCAAACTTTGGAATCACTTCAACGAGAGAGAAAGAAGTGTGTCTGAGTTTTTTAGAAGAAAAGGGTGAGACCCGAACCAGACGATGCACCCCGGATTCGTTTTTTAAAGTGCCATACACATTTTTGCCACTTATTTCAATTGTGACATTTCTGTAGCCGCCGTGATCATTCTGATGATCGTGCACCAAAGAAATACCCCAGCCGGATTTTTCAATAAATTTTGTGTACATCTCAAGGAGAATATGAGAAAAATCTTCAGCATCATCTCCACCTGCGCCAGAAAAAATACTCATGATAGCGTCTCCTTTATCATATCTGCCAATTCCAGCTTTTTGGGTTTTAAGCTCGTGCAGTTCTTTAATCAGAGCTTGGGCTTTTCCCTTGTCAGACCAAAAATCCGGCGCTACCATTTGCGCTTCTATTTCTTTTATCTTCTCTTCAATTTCCTGATTTTTTTCTGAAGGTGATGGCATGGATGTTACAAATTATTATAGCAAAGTTGATATTCTTTGCTTTAAAATATTATGGTATACTTGATACATATTAGATATAGTCTACCACAATGACACCTGATTTATTAAAAGAGCTTTATATAGAACATAAGAAATCTGTTGCGAGTATAGCAAAAAAGTTTAATTGCTCACAAAACAAGGTTAATTACTGGTTAAAAAAACACAAAATAAAGAAACGTTCCATATCAGACGCTATATATAACCTTCGAAATCCTCTCGGAGATCCTTTCACATTTCAAGATCCAATTAACTTACAGGAATCATTTCTTTATGGTTTGGGTCTCGGACTGTATTGGGGAGAAGGGGCAAAAAGAGGAAATGGTGGTGTAAGACTTGCGAATACTGATATAAAACTTGTAAAAAAATTTATTGAGTTTCTAGAAAAATTTTTTAGAATCGATCGAAACAGACTGAGATTTGGTCTTCAGATATTCAACGATCTTTCTCCAGAAAAATGCCTTTTATATTGGAGAAAAGGATTAGGGGTTAAAAAAGATCAATTTTATAAAATTATAGTCTCTAAGGTAAGAGGCGAAGGAACGTATAAATATAAATCCGAATATGGAGTATTGATAGTATATTTTAATAACACACGACTTAAGAAATCGATTTGTGAAATGATTGAAAATATTTGAAAAACGTAATAAGGTTATAGAGTTGAAAAAGATTGATGTTGTGGCTGTTTTGGTTTGTCTAGAGTTAAGTAAGCCGTTGTAGCTGTCTTGGAGATATAGGAATAAAGCACAAAAGCCGTTGTAGCTCAGTTGGTAGAGCACGTCATTGGTAAATAAAATTGCCCCTCATTCTGGAAACGGAATGATGAAGCCCGAATTACGGTTAAAGTCCATGCGAGTGGATAAGACCGTGGCGCAAGTTTCGGTCAGAAATTTTTCACGATTACATCTTGAAAAATCTTCCGACCCGAATTTCTCTGGGAAGAGAAATTCGCGCCCGAACGACTGACAAGGGACGCTAAATCAAAAGGATACGCGTAAGATACAGTCTAACCCTTTTATAAGTCGGTCTTCGACGAAATCAAGGTATACGTGAATGACGAGGTCTCCGGTTCAATCCCGGACAACGGCTCCATTTTTAGGCGTTAGGTAACTAGGCTTTAGGCACTAGGAAAACTTACCCAATAGATACAGGCCGATGTAGCTCAGTTAGCAGAGCACCACTTTCGTAAAGTGGGGGTCGACAGTGCAATTCTGTCCATCGGCTCTAAGTTTAAGTATAAAAAAACCACGAGAGTGAACCCGTGGTCGCTGAGGCGAACTGCGCCTAGCTAGGAGCGGAGGAAGAACGTGGCGAGCTTGCGGATGACTTGCTTCTCAAGTTCACTATTGTCGGAGACAGAATCATAAGCCCTTTGTGTTTCTTCAGGGCAGCTTCCCACACTTCGCTACCATAGTAAACCGAATCGCAGACCCGTTCTACATCTTCCACTTTTTTGCAAAACTCGAGCCACCTGTGAGCGACCATCTCCGCAACTTCCGGACAATCGGGAATATTCGCAAAAGCAGTTTCTGCTTCCTCGAAAGTGGTAAGAGATTCCAACAGTCGAGATGACAAAGCCTTCAACTTCTCGATAGCTAAGGCTTCTACTTCGCTTCCCTCTAGAGCACCGTAATACGCTGCTCCTGCTTCTCGGATAGTGGACGCTGCCGCAACAGCAGCAAGAGAAAGGCTTGTCCACTTGAGGATAGCGGACGTTCGATCAAGACTATCATCCTCGGTGGCATCAAAAGCGACTCGTGCTTGCCTGGGAGTGTTGCAGAGATCGAGCCACTTCTTCAAAACCACCGACTCATGATCAGGGTTGTTGGTTCGGGCATGAACCGCCTGTGCCTCTTCGGCAATGGTACACAATTCGAGCAACTTCTTCAGGGCGGCTTCCTCTGCTTCGGTGTTAGGTGGTACTGTGTCGTAAGCCGCCTGTGCCTCCGCGAGAGTGGAAGCATTCTCGATGGTTGCAAGCGAGAGGGTGTTCCACCTGTTCAGGGTGGCTACTTTTTCTTCACTTCCTCCCTCGGCCTCATTATGGAGAGCCTGTGCTTCTTCGATTGTGTCAACTTCGCAGGTTACCGAGAGTGGTAGCCCCAAGGCCAACTTGAGAGTGCCGAGCGGGATCTTCCTCTCCGCCGACATCTTATCCAAATCGACTTTCGTCGGGTCAAACGTGTTCGCGGTCATCTTCGTTCTCCTTCCTGTAAAAGAACTGGTTAGAATACAACCAAAAGCTGGCTGTATATCAAATCAGCCCATATTCAAGCACATGAGATGGTAATTAGTCAATATTTTGTGAAAAAAATAAAAGGCAGTAGTCTTTTCGACCCACCGCCTCTCTTACCACTTTCGCACAAAAGAACTGTTGGATGTCCCCCTACCCCACTAGCGATGAACCGCAAGGTTGGTGATAGAGACCGACCCAAAAAAGAGCTCCTGGTGCATGAACCGAGCCTGGTGCATGGAAAAGTGGTGGATCTCCTGGACGATGGACAACGGCACGTCCTTCATCATCGAAATCGTGGAGTTCGCCAGCGAGAGTGACGATCATCTCACCATATTCCCCGCCTAGATTGTGCTGATGATTTAGAGCAGAACATCTCTCGATGACGGCCATGACCCAGAGTTCGCCAGTCCCCTTGTTTACGCCCACAACGGCATAGGCCATTATGCCTTCTCCCCCACCCCCAGGCTGAATTTTCCACCTGAATTGAGGGTGTGCAGCAATTACGCTATCGACATCGTTCACGTTGGACCTCCTTTTGTTTGTCCGAGAGAATAGTAGCCTAAAAGTAGCAAAAAACAAAAGCTCTAGATAAAAAAATGCCTCAGAGATGATCTGAAGCATTTTCATTTTGCGCGACTTAGTAGAGAATGACACAACTATTTATATCCCGGATTTTAAAAACTCTTCCAGTTTATCAGTTACATGATCCCAGTTAAACTCATTAGCCAAATATTTACATTCTCTACTCAAGAAAGAATACGAATCAGGATCATCAAGAAGATTTAGTACGGCATTGGCAAAACTTTTTGAGTCAGGATCTACTGCAAGAGAATTTATTTGGGATCGTGAAAACTCTTCATATGCTCCAACCTCATTAGACATTATTGTGGGAATACCTGTGGCCATTGCTTCCAAAACCGCCTTACCAAATGATTCTGCGACTGAGGGAAATGCGGCAATATCAGAAGTCTTTAATATTTTAGAAATTTCTAATTGAGAAAGTGCCCCAGTAAATTCAAAATAGTTCTCATACGAAGCCTTTTTGATTTTATTTCTCAAGTCCACATAATACTTTTCATATTTTTCATTATAGAAAATCTTATTTTCTCCCACCACTCGCACTTTTGGAATAATTCCTTTTTCTAATAATAATTTAACAATCTCAATAAATATATGCTGCTGTTTCTGTGGTCGAATTGCACCAATACAGACCAACATTACCTGTTTTTGTTTTTTCTTTATTTGGTGACGTGAATAAGTAAAAATTCGTTCGTTGAAACCACGATGGATAATGAAGATCTTCTTTGAATCAACACCTTTCTTCATAATTGCTTCACTTTCAACCCGTGATGGAGAACAGATACGCGAAGCCTTATAGAATATGCTTTTTTCGATTTCAACATATTTTTCAGATATATCAGAAAATCTCTTGTACTCATCACTTATAAGCATTGGGAAGAGGACGGTTCTGCTCAAGGGAACTTTATTCAAATGAAAAAGACCGTATGCTGTAACAGGATGAAAAATGCATACGATATCATATCTTTCGAAAGAATCGAGATTGCTGGCAAAATCAAGTGAGTGTTGGTAGTAATCATTTCCAATATAGTTAACTGTTTTCCTGATAACCGTCACGTGATCGGCCAAGGCAACACGCTCTTTGTCTTGTGTCGCAGCTTTTAAGTTAGAATAGAGACCTGCTTTAGTTGATTTAACAGCACGACTAGTGTAGATATCAACGTCGTGGCCCCTCTTGCCGAGCCCCAACGCATAGTTAAGAATCGTCACCCCTCCTCCATCACTATCTATGTGAAGCAAAGATGGGTCACGACTTCTTGATATGAAAGCAATTTTCATATTAAGATGATGATATCAATTTGCGCCTATTTTACAAGAAAAAGTATAATTTGGTTGGTTACAAACTTTATGAATTTATTAAAAATCGTAAGTCAATCTGATTCCAATATATCTATATGAAAAAGAACCACATTTCTATGGTTCTTTTTTCGATGCGCGGTCGACCGGACTTGAACCGGCAACCTCTCACGTGACAGGCGAGTGCTCTAACCAGTTGAGCTACGACCGCAACACGTATAATGTAGCAGATTTTTACCTAGGTATCAATTTTGGTGTCGAGGGTGGGAATCGAACCCACGACCCCAGGCTTATGAGTCCTGTGCTCTACCGACTGAGCTACCTCGACAAATTGTTCCGATATTCAAAATTTAGAATAGCAGAAATAACCACAAAATGAAAATCTCCAATCGAGCATTCGACTGGAGATTTTCATTTACTTGTTGCGGGGCCCGGATGTGCGCCGGGGCCTCAAGGTTATGAGCCTTGCGAGCTACTGCTACTCAACCCCGCGATATAACTACGACTTTCACATTTGGTGCATTTCTTCGTTAGACCCTCCGTTTGCTCCCGATTTGTCCAAGAGCGATAGCGGTTGGTTACAAATCGCAGTGCCTTAGATTCATCGTAGCCTCGATGCGCAGTATTATTCATACAGCTTGCTCGCAGTACTCGGGTCTGCCTAGAACCGCACTCAAATCTGAAAGTCCTATTAACTTTCTTTACGAATGAAAAGTAAGTCAAATCATAATTGATTTTTACCAAAAAAGCAAGAAAAACTTTGATTTAAATATACTGAAATTCTTTAAAAACTTGTTCAAAAAGACCGATTACCCTAAGCGCTTCTCTATGAGTAATCATAAAATCACTCCCCTCGTGAGCCAAAGCATTCCTAATTTTATGAGCTTCCCAGGCTAGTTCCACGGTCGTAAAATCGCTTCTTTCAACATTTTTTAACTTTTCGCCAAGACTTTCGCCAGGATAGCCTATTTGATCAACCATTTCTTCAAGCATTACATCAGCTTCAAGAATTGCCACTTTCCAATCACTCATATTTTGCGACGTTATAAGTTTCTCTACTTTTTCCCATCTTTTATTGATTCTTTCTTCTGGAATCGCGTGACTACTACCCGCATGATGAACAGAATGGAACTTTAATTGCATTTCATGATGCAATTTAGTTAATTGCTTAATTGAACGGATAATTCCAATAAGAAATAATAAAGAGACAGTGGCGGATATTACGATAATGAAAGGACGGATTCCTAAAAAGTAAGCTTTAGCCCATTCCAAAAAAGAAAGATCAGAATGTCGAAAATTCAAAAATCTCTCGATTAAATATCCAGCAAGACCAAGCAGTAGCACCAAAAAAATAATCACTACATATGGATCATCACCTCCTGATTTTTCTTTTTTTTCTTCAGCCATTTTTTTAGGCACTAGGTGTTAGGAAAAAACTTTCTCCCTAAACCGAGAGATTTAGAACTTTCAGATTTGAGACAAGTTATTTGATAAAACTGAGCACCGAAACGAGACGTATTTAATAATACGATGAAGTGAGGAGCGGAAGTTTTAGCAAAGAAATTGGCCAAATATGGAAGTTCTTATTATTTTACTATATTTCGCAGAGAAAATCTTTACCAGCTTTAAACAACAAATCTTCTCGCATGTAAGAAGCGGTTATTTGAAGCCCAATTGGTAAACCTGTTTTAGAAAGTCCTCCCGGCACTGAAATCGCTGGCAGACCCGCGATACTTTGCGGAGCAGTTAAAATATCGGACATATACATCGAAAGTGGATCAGCAGCCTTTTCCCCTACCTTAAAAGCAACGTTTGGAGTTGTTGGGGTTATTACAATATCTACACCATTTTTCACCTCTCTATCTTCAAAAACTTTATCAAAGTCCCCAATAACTGCTCGACGAAGTTCATTGGCTTTGCCGTAAAAAGAATCGTAATAACCGGACGACAGGACGTAAGTACCCAAAATTAACCTGCGCCTAGTCTCCTTTCCAAACCCCGCAGTTCTAGTTTTTATATAATCGTGAAGTAAATTATCTCCGCTTTCGTGCAATCCATATTTTACTCCGTCAAAACGAGCGAGGTTTGAAGAAACTTCGGCTGGCATAATTACATAATATATAGCCAAAGAATAATGAGCGTTCGGTAGAGAAATGTTTTTGACTTCATATCCCAGCTTCGAAAACTTGGCAATTGATTCTTCAAAATTTTTCCTCACTTCTGGTTGAATTCCGTCCATAGAGAGCACGTCTTCCGGCACTCCAATAATGAGTTTTTTGGGTAAGTTTTTTTTCTCCCCAGTCGCAACAGTGGTACTGTCTTTCGGATCAAGACCTCGCATAACATCAAAGAGAATTTCTGCATCGGTTACAGACTTTGTTATCGGACCAATTTTATCGAGCGAAGAACCAAGCGCGATAAGTCCATACCTTGAAATCGCGCCATATGTGGGATTGAGTCCCACCAATCCGCAAAAACTTGCTGGTTGTCTAATAGACCCACCTGTGTCTGACCCAAGAGCCACAAGCGCTCCGTTCATCTTTACAGCCGCAGCGGAGCCGCCAGAAGAGCCGCCCGGAACTCTTGTGGGATCAATCGGATTTCTGGTTACACCATACGCTGAATTTTCAGTGGAGCTTCCCATCGCAAACTCATCCATATTGGTTCTGCCGATAAAAATAGGTTTTTCGGCCTTGAGTTTCGAAACCGCAGTAGCATCGTAGGTAGCCCTATAATTCTCTAAAATCTTGCTCGAGGCTGAGGCGATTTTTCCTTTATTTAAAATATTATCTTTAAGAGCTATCGGGATGCCTGTAAGCAAACTTGCTTTACCATTTTTAAATAGTTCTTCAGCTTTTTTTATGCCAATTTCTACATCATCATAAACTTCGAGATAAGCATTTATTTTTGGATTCTTTTCTTCGACATTTTTGAGTGTTGCACGAATAAGATCTTTTACTCCAAAATCACCATTCTTCAAATGGTTATGGGCAGATTTAATTGTTAATTTACTTATATCAATCATGATTTTACAGAATTTTTTTCACTTTGACATAATCTCCTTCCCTTTGCGGCACTTCGGCCAGAATTTCTTTGGAAAATTCTCCTGGTTTATGCGCTGCTTCATCTTCTCTGAATCTATTTTGAATCATGCTAAAAATTCCCGGCAATCTTTTTTCGGTGCCGGCATTCCCCCCAACATCTTGAATTTGTTTTACAAAAGAAAGAATAGAGTCAATGTCTTTTCCGAAAGAACCCAGCTCTTCCTCTGATAATTTAATTCTGGACAAGGAAGCAAGTTTTAACAATTCTTCTTTTTTAATTTCAGCCATAGTGAAGTCAACTAATACTATATTAACCTTCGAGTAAATCAAGAAATGCCTGTTCTTCAAGTACTTTTACGTTTAATTCTTTTGCTTTATCTAATTTGGACCCGGCTTCCTCGCCCGCAACCACAAAGTCAGTTTTACTCGACACAGAACTTGCCACATCGCCACCCAATTGCCTGATTTTTTGTTTGGCTTCTTCTCTACCCAAAGTTTTTAAAGTGCCAGTAAGAACAAAAGTTTTGCCTGCAATCTTGCTCTTCTGTGGAATTTTGCTAGACTCGTTTTTAATTTTAATTTCCCGGAGCAACTTCTTAAGCATGGCTAAATTTTCTTCGTCCTTAAACCAGAGCACAATGGACTCCGCGACTTTAGGTCCAACTCCGTATATAGCCTCTAAAGTCTCGAAACTGGCAGAAGATATATCTTGTATGGTTTTGAAATGTTTCGAAAGATCGATCGCAGTCTCTTCACCGACATGAGGAATAGATAAACCAGTAATGAGTCTCGGAAACGTCACGGCCCTTGATTTTTCTATTGAACTTAAGAGATTGCCCACTGATTTCTGGGCAAAGCGAGGCAAGGCCAGCAAATCACCCTCTTTGAGCGTAAAAATATCAGGATATGAAGCCACAAGAGAAGATTCTAAAAGTTGATCAATGATTTTTGGTCCCAAACCATCAATAAAAAAAGATTTTTTAGAAACAAAGTGATAAAACTTTCTTTTATTTTGAGCGAATGAATTTTTATTTTTACAGCGCCAGGCGGCTTCTCCGGGAATTCTTTCAATACTGCCGTCTCCTCCACATTCCGAAACTTTTTTGGGAAAAACAAAAGCTTTTTCTTTGCCGGTACGCATTTCTTTCAAGACTGAAACGATGTCAGGAATTACATCTCCCGCTTTTTGCAAGATAACCGTATCTCCCACTCTGACATCAAGGCGCGCTATTTCATCTTCATTATGAAGAGTTGCTCGAGAAACGGTCGAGCCAGCGACCAAGACGGGCTCAAGGTACGCAACGGGTGTCAAAACTCCCGTGCGACCAATCTGCAGAACAATATCTTTGACAACTGTAGTCACCTGTTCGGCCGGAAACTTAAAAGCAATCGCAAACCTAGGAGCTTTGCCGGTAAATCCCAAAGCATCTTGATAGCGCTTTTCATTAACCTTTACTACCACGCCGTCTAAGAGATAATCTTCTCGATCCGCCTTTTTTCCCTGCCTGCCGGCAGGCAGGTGCCATTCCTTCCAAAAATTGATCACCCCTTCTATATCTAAACAATGTTTATGATGTTTGTTTATCTTAAATCCCAGATCCTGCAGAAGTTTTAATTCTTCAGTTTGGGTTTCCGGCATGTTTCCATTCATTTCCGCTATATCATATATAAAGGTATCCAAATTTCTTTCGGCTACAATACGCGGATCAAGCTGACGAATACTTCCTGCGGCAACATTCCTAGGATTCGCAAACAGAGCCTCTCCTTTTTTTTCTCTTTCTTTATTTAACTTTTCAAAATTATTCTTCCCCATCCAGACTTCGCCTTCCACAATTACACTCACATCTTTCTTTAACCGAAGTGGGACAGAATCGATAGTCTTTACATTAGCCGTTACATTCTCGCCGACTTTGCCGTCTCCCCGAGTCGCAGCAGTAGATAAAAATCCATTTTGGTAATCCAAAACAACCTTGAGTCCATCTATTTTTAGTTCACAGATGTAGGTAGGTTTCTCTTCCTTATCGAACGAGTCCTTGAGGAATTTTTTAACTCTTTTATCAAATTCTCGCATCTCCTCTTCGGAAAAAGCGTCGTTAAAGGACCACTGCGGCACTTTGTGGATTATTTTTTCAAACCCCGGGAGCGGAGCGCCAGCAACTCGAACACTTGGAGAGTCTTGCGTTTTAAGTTCTGGATATTTTTCCTCTATTTCGACTAATTCCTTTTTAAGTGAGTCGAGGGCCGCCTGTGAAATTTCCTCTTTATCCAAGACATGATAAAGATACCGATGATGCTCGATAGATTTCTTCAATTTCTCTAATCTTTCTTTTATGTCTTTCGGTACTTTGGTAGACATATTATTATTTTACCTTTCTATTAACACAAAGGGCAAGTTCATCCAATCTTATAAAGATAATGACCACCCATACAATTTTACATACTTCCATTTTCTCCCACCGTCTATCAACTTATTCTTTACTCATTAAGCCGCACGTACGGCTTAATGAGTAAAATATCTATTTAGTTCATTATTCTTAAAATAAGACGAGATTACGAAAGTTTAAAATACTTTTTAAGATTATCTTCCCCGTTAATAAATGTGGCCTCTAAAAAATGTATATATTTCCAAGCAAAATAAAATTCGATGATATATTTTATTTCTTTGTGACATTGGTATGGATAAACAAACACCGATTGTTGGATTTCTTTCATACCAATTCTTTTTAATTGATACCGTAAACTTTCTCGCACTTTGTTTAACCTTATTGGGATGTCATACATGACCATCCTCCACTTTCCATCCCATTTCTCTTCGTGTGGTAATTTCGTATTTTCCATGTCAAAAGCCAGAGCATATTCTCTACCTTTATTTGTTAGAACAATAGTCGTCGTTCCATCTGAATTTGACCTTTCTTCTATTAATTTGGCTTTAAATAATGACGCCGAAGCCCGTTCCATATTGTATTCTCTATCTTCTTTAAATTCTTTGTACACCTCTTTAATAATTCTCCATTGTTTCTTATTGGAATAAGTATGACTAATAGCATAGCCAGCGAGCAATATCAGTAAAATCTTTTTTCCAACATTTCCTATCCTAAATTTTTTCCTCATTTGAATATTTGATCTATGATTTCTCCCATTTACTCATTAAGCCGTACGTACGGCTTAATGAGTAAATGTGAATAATTAAAAAAATATTATGGTTAGAATACGAAATGTAGGATTAAGGGTATTAAAAAAAATTAGTATGTTGCACGGAGAGCACGTTCCAACCTTCTCGGACTGTTGGGGGTGCAAGTATTGTAGCCTCGAGATTCAGTGGTGGTTACAATATCTCCGTTTAATTCATCTTTAATAATTGTGAGATTGAAACACGGACCATTTTGGTCATCAGTTAACCAAAAATCACCTGATGTAAATGTCCTTTGCACCCCCACGCCGGGGGCATCGATTGAAACATCCCTACCTACGCACTCTATTGTTGGGTCCCCCACAATATCAGGATTAAAAGCATCATTGCGTAAGTCATGAAAAAGCGCGCATTCTATTCCAGTGTTAGACGCATAAAAAGCAATCTGCGAATCTCGGCCCGCTTGAGTCAATGTCAGTTCTTTTACCGCAATGTTGGTGATGGCATAGCTAAAAAGTAGCGCTACTGACGTGATGAGTACTGCCACAAAAAGGGCAATGCCTCTTTTATTATTTTTTTTCTTTAAAATAAATTTCATATTACTCTAACTTGCTTAGTGGATGCCAATTAAATATATGTTCGGAAATTTCGAAAGTTGGTCTTCCCGCCCAGCTAACCCTAACAGTAATTTTGGCTTCGTTGTCATTAATTCTTTCCATATTTATCGTTCTAGTAAATTTGGTTGCAGTAAAACCACCTCCAGTTTGGTGACCAATGATGCCCAAACTATCTCCCTTCGATAGTAAGCAGTTATTCATCGGAGGCGCCACTTCAGCACAAAGTTCAATAATCTCTCTTTCTGCATCAACACCACAGATGTGACCAGCATCATCTCCACAAGGACCAGGAGAATCTGCCCAAGAAGCAATGCCGTCTAACCAATAAACATCTAACAATGGATATTCAAAATTTTTGATACCGTTCTCGTCCCTCTTATTTTTTATCATTTCGATAGCTTCCCCGGCCAAAAAATAGGCAGAAATTCTATCTCGTGAGTAAAAAGATGCCTGTAAAGAACTTTGGGCCACGGTCATTGCCGAAGTAATAGCCATGGAGAGAATGAAGATGGCGACTAAGGTTTCCACCAAAGTGAATCCCTTTAATTTTTTTTTGTAAGAGAGTTTAGACATTTTCTAAAATAAAATTATGGTAACACGGTCGATAAATCGGGGGTTCGTTGGGACAATGTTGTTTGCACTTCGAATTTTGATTTTACATCTTCTTTGACTCCAGCTTCCCCTTCGACAATAAGAAGAACTTTTGGTTGTCTACCCGGATTTTCATTGGTCGCTCCACTAACATAAAACGTCAAATTTTCTATAACTACTTCCGGCGCAGTAATTCTCTGCCACTCTGCCGTGCCAAAAGTTGTAGGACAACCACTAGAATCGCTTATTAGTCTTTCTATGGATGCATCTACACTATTAAAGCTATAGGCAAGTGCGTAGCCATCACTATTGCAAAAAGTTAAAAAGTCATCCCCTCCATCCTCGAGTGTACAATCTTGAGGAACATTCATTTGATCTGCATTGCCACAACGGAGTGAAGAACCGTGTAGATTTGTGTCTTTAACCTTGGCCACGACAATCTCCCTAGCCATCGAATCGAGAGCAAAATTAAGATTGACCATGATAGTCTTGAGTGACTGGCTTTTCTGATTAAGGCCGAACATCTGGAGAACCGCGCCCATTCCTATCGTCATAATAGAAATAAAGACTCCAAGAGAAACAATGAGTTCCATGAGAATGAGACCTTTTTTGAAACTTTTTCTTTTTTGATTTTTCTTCCGAAACATGTGGATCAATTTAAGATTTCAGATTTACGATTTTTCCTAATCCCTCTAATTCATCTAGTGCCTCTACATATCTAGTTAATCGCAGGCTGGATCTTTTCCCACTGAAACCTGCCCCGTGTGCAGAATATTTATACTTTTCGTTCGGCCGATTGGAGATTTGAGACATATTATTGCTTCTTTGTCTTTAAAATCATCGAAAGGCATCATGATCGTCGCATTTTCCTTACGAAACCTTACATTTGTATCGAGCTTTGGTCTTAGAAAAGTGAGATCGACACCCTTAAGTCCAGAGGGGGCACTAGTATCGGAACAAGTTCGATCGCCATTCGATTCTTTAGCACATATTTTGGATATAAAATTCCCTCGCCCAATATCAATCTGTTGAATACATTCGGGATTTAAAGTTAAATTTCCGCAGTTTGAAAACCCGTCGTAATTTAAAACTGAAATAGTGCCATAAACTTTTTCATCTCCATTTACATCTCTAAATAGAATATATGCTTTATTTTGGCCTGGAAAATTACCGTCGTCGGGATCGTTAATATTAAAATG
>Ga0209542_10010920_pt1 | contig 16240 bp, 23 predicted proteins | sample RifCSPhighO2_01_FD_184028 | JGI IMG/M metagenome (GOLD analysis project Ga0209542, IMG submission 184028) | Soil microbial communities from Rifle, Colorado - Rifle CSP2_plank highO2_0.1 (SPAdes) (version 2) | ecosystem: Environmental > Terrestrial > Deep subsurface > Rock core/Sediment ...
ACTTCTGCTGATTGCAGTAAATCTTATTACTAAACTTACTAAAATATTTGGGAATCTTTTTAGCTAGCTCTAAACCTTCACTCACAAATTTTAAGTAATCTTCATATTCTGATTTCTTCTGAGGCATGGTATCACTCTCCTTTATTGCTTGCACAGCATAAAGGAGGCTATGCCTCCTTAACTACTTAAAATTTAGGAATGCACCAGAGCCTGAAGATTCTGCTTAATGTGTAATTTTAATTTTTTTTCCCATTCAAAAAATATTTTTTCATTATCCAAAAAACCAACATCCTCTCTGACTTTATCAGTAACTCTATGAAATTCATCATTCATTGAAATAACTGATTTTGCTTCAAGAAGATCAGGAATATTAAACTGTTTAGAATAATCAAGAATAGTTCTTTTAATCTTAGCCCTTAGCAAAATGTTTTCCCAAATAGCATCCCAGCTGCCAGCCCAATCCCTAATTTGTCCTCCGATAGACTTAACAATTTCAGAATCACCATTAACCAATTCATCTGTAGGAACTAAAGTATCAAGCTTAGGATCATATCTCATCAAATCAACAAATCCTCCTTCTGCCATAGGATCATTTTCCCAATGCTTTCTAACTTCAGTTATCTGAGTTATTCTTCTAAACCTGTGTAAACCGTCAGCAGAACGAATAGGATTAGCAACAATAATTATATCAGTAGCCTTGAAACTTGTTCTTGGAACTTGCAAGTCATTAACAATCCTGTCGAAAACACCGTAAGGACTATCACCATGAATAGTGCCTGCAACAGTATTTGCTAAAGCACCTGTTCTCATAGCTTCAAAAAGTGCGAGGGCTTCAGTTGAACGAACTTCTCCTACAATCAAAGCAGAATCTCCCATTCTCAAACTAGTCCTTATTCCCTCATCAGCAGGCAATTCTGAACCAGACTTTAATAAGGCAGAACGAACTTTCATAGGCTGGATATTATAACCAAATTTAGACAACGCTTGCGTTGGGAGCTCCAAAGTGTCCTCCAATGTAATTAATCTATACTTTCTCATAATCTCAACCATGACAGAACCAAGAACAGAAGTCTTACCAGAAGATCTTGTACCTGCAACAAGCAAAGTCCTATTACCATCAACCAAAAAACTAATCAAGCCTGCAGCAAGATCATTCATCATCCCATTATCAACAAACAAAGGCAAAGTCCAAGGCTTATCACGATGCCTTCTCAATGAAAACGCCAAACCAGAAGGGTTCAAAGGACGAGTGATAATAGCTACTCTAGCACGAGCGCCAGGAATAGAAAGCTCAGTATCCAAAACAGGATTGGCTTCGTCAAGAGGCCTAGCAGAAATGAGCCTAAACTTAGATGCCCATCCCTCAACATCTTCAATAGAAGGAACAATATTGGTAATGCATTCATCATACTTGCCATGAACAACAAAAAGAGGAGTAATACCTGCAGGGCTATTTATTGCAATATCCTGAATATTATCATCCTGCAACAAAGTTTCAATAAGGCCGAAACCTACAGTATAGCGAACAAGAATATTCGCAAGCTCTTCTATCTCTTGATAAGAAAGAGACAAATTCCTGTGATCTGCAAGCTCTGTCAAAAGATCTTTGCCAATATTAAAAAATGTTTCCCTCATCCTTTCAGTATCCAAGAATTCTTCTGCCTTAGGCTGGTGCTCAGCCAGAACTTTTCTAGCTAATTCAAGCAGCTCATACTTATCCTCAGATATCTGAAATTCAGGAGGTATTACATGATAAAGAGGCTTTATAGTTTCCTTTGTATTAAACACCTGAATATTTATATTTTTTCCAGAAGAATAAGAATCAACCTGCTCAGCTGTCAATGGAGGAGTTGCAACAAGGCGAGTATACATAAAATCAGGAGAAATTACTGGCCTGAATACTGATTTGTAAACTTCTCTACCACCAATAAAATAACCATCAACAGCATCCTTGGCATTTACTATAAGCTTTGTATTAAGAAGCAAGGAATAAAGTTCAGATAATATTGTCAAGAAAGGCTGAAGCCTAATCTTATAATTTTCATCAGCAGAATTTTCAAAGTTGATTTTTTCTTCCCTCAGAAGCCTTTTAGTTTCTACAAAAGCACCAATAGGATCTGTCTTCAACAAGCTGAGAATGATATACTGCAGGTTTTTTATCCTTTCAGAAGAATCCTCAATAGGGCCAAAAACCTCCAAAGCAGCCTGAGTAAGGATTTTCTTTTGCTTAAGAAAATGACTATAGATATTTGCGATCTCTATAAGCATCTGCGTCTGAGAATGACCATACTCATACTTCTTTTTCTGATGAAAAACAACTCTTGAAGCAGAAGGGCTTTGAGCTAATTTATCAATAACAGCAGACATAACTAATGGATCATCTTCTATAGAAGGAATCCTTGGATACGACTCATAATTAAGATGAAGGACCTCCTCAACACCCTCCTTCAGAAGCTCGTGCTCACCCGGCTTTGTCTTTTTTTTGAACAGAACCATTATTAACCAACTAGCAGAAGAGACTTTTATATTTAATGATTCTGATTCAAAACCTTTATTTAGGAGAAATACAAATTAATTATCAATGGCTGAAGAACAAGAATTCTCCCAACAAGAAGAGGCAATGATAGACACAATAGGAAGAGTAAGAACCCTAGAAGGACAATACAACCTGCTGAGAGACAGGGTCCTTATAATAAACAACAACATGATAGAAGAATACAAGAGGATCATGGCAGAAATGAAAGCACTAAATGAAGAATCCAGAGAAATAAAAAAGGACATGTTCAAAATAAAAGAAACAATAAAACATCTTGTTAAAGAACTAGAATTATTTGCGAGAAAAGAAGACCTGCAAGTCCTAGAAAAATATATTAACCTATGGAATCCCTTAAAGTTTACTACAGAAGATGATGTTAAAAGGCTGATAGAGGAACACAAAGAAAAAGAGAGTGAAAGCAATGGCGCAAGGAAATGAATACCAAGACATAAAAGCAGGAGTTGACGGAATGATAGGAGATGCGCCTGCACCACCAGAAGCGCCAGAAGCACTTTCTACGACAGAAGTTCCCGAGACACAAATTACAGAACAAACATACGAACAGCCACCACTAGTTGACTATGGACAGCAATATGCAGCATCTGCAAACGGAAGACAGGTACTAGACAGCGAGAGAGTGCAGCAGATAGTAGAAGCAATAGTAAAAGAAAAATGGGATGAGCTACAAAACAATGTTGGAAACATAGCAGTGTGGAAGGAAAAAGTAACAAATGATATTATAGCAGTAAAGCAAGAAGTAATAAGAATAAACGAGAGATTTGAAAACTTACAAAATGCAATACTCGGAAGAGTAAAAGAATATGATGAAGGAATGAAAGGAGTTCATACAGAAATGAAGGCACTTGAAAAAGTATTTGAAAAGATTCTAGATCCTTTAACAAGCAACATAAAAGAAATGGGAAGGCTTGTACAGGAAATGAAAAAACCAAAGAAATAAAGCTATTATTTTCTTTGCAAGAAATCTGTTATATCTACATTATCAGAAATTCCTGCAGCTCTTCTAAATTCAACTTCTTTACCATTTTTTTTCAAATGATAAACAGCTAATACTGCGCATTTTTCTGTTATTCTAATTTCTCAGACAATAATCTTACAGCAAAAGCTGAAACAAGAAGAATAAACAAGGCACCTAAAATTCTTGGATGGGTCAAGGCAACAATAACCTCATTCTTAACGCCTCCTTCTCCTGATGGAGCAACATCACTACCAAAAACTACAGCAACACCAATTAATAGAACTATTAATATTATAACATAAATTAAAGTAGGCCCACCAATAGTATCCCATATTTTATTATCTTCAAGACTAAAAAACTTGAATATTGCAAAAATCATTACCAAAATAAATCCTATAAATACAATCCAAGGAGTAACTACAGAAACAAAACTAGTAAATGTACCTGTAAAAACAGAAACAGCAGCAACGCAAAAACTAGCTATGAAATTCAGAGCAACACCTTTTTCACCAAAAAGATTTGTCTTGCTTAAGATAGCATAAAGTATCACAAATACAAGCAGAAAAATAAACAAAGGCAATAAAAAGCCTAAAAGACTTATATCAAGAAGCGTTGCCATCAGTTAGTATTACCCCCAAAACCTTTAGGCAGTGTATAACCAAAAAGAGGCTTGGCTCCATCTTCAGGCTTTTTACCTCCGCCTGTAACAACAAATATTGCTAAAAGAAAAACTCCCAAGGGTATACCAATTCTTATCAAGGCCTGCTTGTCAGCTTCAGAAAGGAAAATTCCAGAAGTTGCAGGAGGGACTGTCAAAGCAAGAACTACTGCAATCAAGACCAAAACTACAGCAACACCAAAAACAGACCCTGAAAGGCCTTCATATTTTTTACCTGCGAGCATGGCAATAATAAGCAGACCCATAAGAGTAACTACAATTATCAACGAGATTCTTGGAAGAAACAAATTAATTATTTCCACAATGCCCTGCTGCACAACCAAAAGCATTCCAACAACCACAGCAATAACAGAATTAATATTAGTCTTATGCTCACCAAAAATTTGCGTCTTTTCAAGAACTGCAAAGACTATTGCAAACACAAGCAAAAAAGGAAGCACATAATTAATTACACCTACTTCATACAGGTAAGAAAATATATCCCCAAAATTGAAAGCAGCTTGAAACAAAACCATTTTATTTTCCCTCACTAGGCGCTGCTGGGCCTTTAGTAACATAATAAACCGCAGCTAAAGCAACCATCAAAAAAATAATTGAAGTTACAACAGTGCCTGTAAAATTCTCAATAACATAATCAACAATGTAAGACAAATAAGACTGATCTTCAGTCTTCATTATAGAACCTGCAAAAATCAATAATATAACAAACAAAATAACAACCACAAAAATTCCTGTAGCAGTCTTATGCTGCTCAGCAAAGTTAAATTCACCTGTCTTATAAAAAATACCGACTAACATCAGGAATGAAATTATTATTACAACAAGCAATACAACGTTAGGCAATGCACGATTAATAGCCATAACAATTTTGTTAGTAGCAACAACAAACATAGCAACAACAAAAGCAACAGTAGTGTTCAAAGCCCTCTTAGGATATTCCTTATCTTTGATTCTGTCAACACCAAGAATCATTGTCTTCTCTAGAATTGCAAAAACTATTGAAAACACCAACAAAAACGGCAATACAACATCAAAAAGGCCAAACTCTTTGAAGAATTCCACAGCTTTTTGCAAAGGAGACACCATAAACTTAAAATGAGATAATTAGTATATAAGCATTGTGGTAAGAAGCGACGGTATGAAAATAAAATTTAGAATTCTTCAGCAGTAAGCTCTTCCTCACCTTCATGAAGTTCTTCTGAAGGAAGGGCAGACCTTGAAATTATCATAATATCACCAATAGATCTTACAAGCTGATGAGGAACTGTAGCACCTCTTGCACCAGTAAGGACCCTGCTAAGCTGAGAATTTTTTGTTGCCCTAACACGCCAGCCATTAACCTTATTGCTTTGAACTATTGCTTCTTCAACTTCGCCATAAAAATAGCCGTCATCAGTAAATACCTGCATGCCGAAAACATCGCTTACTTTCTTAGTTTTTAACATATTTTATTCACCTTACATATAAAACCAACATTTTTAAGTTTATATATTTTTCTATTCAAAAATGAAAGCTTTTCAAAATCTAGTTCTCGTTGGAACATCACACATAGCGATACAAAGCATAAAAGAAGTTGAAGAAATAATAGAAAAAGAAAAACCAGAAGTTGTTGCACTAGAACTAGACAAGACAAGATATTATACACTAATAAACAAGACTGAAAGAAGAAAAATAGGACTGAAAGAAATGAAAATTATAGGAGTAAAAGGATTTTTGTTTGCAAAATTCGGGGAATATGCAGAAAAAAAGATGGGAAGCATGGTTGGAGTAAGCCCTGGAGACGAGATGATAAAAGCAGCAGAAATTGCTTCAAAGAACAAATGCAAGATTGCATTGATTGACCAAAAAATTGAAGTTACATTGAAAAATTTTTCAAAAGAAATAACGTGGAGAGAAAAATTCAAATTCTTTTTTGACATAATAAAAGGATTACTTGGAATTGGAAAGAAAATAAAGATCGACTTAACAAAAGTTCCTGAAAAAGAATTAATAAATGAGATGTTAAAGACAACAAAAAACAGATATCCAAACTTATACAAAGTTTTAGTTGAAGACAGAAACAAATATATGGCAAATAAACTAAATAAATTAATGAAAAATTATTCTAAAATCGTAGCTGTTGTTGGCGCTGGACATGAAGATGAAATTGTGGAAGAAATAAAAAAACAAAATTAAATTTTTATTTTTAATTAAGCCACGCATTTGATAATTATTTTAAGCCCTAAATTTGTGACAGAAAGCTCTTTAGAAAGTATTAAATATAAAAATCAAGAATAAATTAATATTATGTTCACAAAAAAAGAGGCAAAGCACTTACTTATATCTATAATAATTCTAGGATTTGTTTTCGGATTTGATGACGGAAGGCCAAAATTTCAGTTAGGTTACTGGCTGACAAATCTTATTTTTGTTACTTTGATAGTCGCTTTCTCAATAATATTCAGGGAAATGATAGTAAAGTGGAAAGCAAAAAGGCATGATGCAACGGCAGAATATGAAATATGGACAATAAAACAAGTCTGGTTTGGAGGACATGGAAGATTAAAACGTGGAATTCCTTTAGGAATGTTTATTGCATTATTATTGTCCATAACCTCGAAAGGCAAAGCGTTCTTCACAGCGATTGGAGTGCATAAAATAAAAGAAGACTTAATTGCGAGAGCTGGAAGAAAAAGGGTTTACATAAGAGACTGGGAAATTTCACAGATAGGGCTTTGGTCGATATGGGCAAATATATTTCTTGTAATTGTAGGAACTGCTCTAAAAAATTATGGAATAAACATAGGAAATTTCATAGAAATAAATATGTTCATAGCATTATTCAACATGCTTCCATTCGGAGACTTGGACGGAGCAAAGATATTCTTTGGAAACTTATTCTTGTATATTTTTAATTTAGCATTTTTAATAATTGCATTCTTATTAGTAAAACAATCACTGCTCCTTGGCTTGATTATAGCATTCATAATAGCAGTTACCGCCGGATTTTTATGGCAATATTTCTATGAATACAAATGAATATATTTATTATGCGAACCTCCAAATATGTGGCGTTGTTTGAATTTATTAAAAAAATAGGGAGCTTATTCTCCCCCTCTTTTTAAAAAAAATTATCTTTTTCTTTTTCCGCCTCTAGCCATCTTAGCTTCGCAGACATTTCCTTTTCCGTCGACGTAATATAAATCTAAGGCAGTAAGCATGCTTATCTGAATCCTTTTTTACGTTGAACGGCATTTCTGACGACAACTGTACCCATTTTTTCTTTCACCTCCCCCATTGTTTTTTAATGTAATATAATTTTATTGACAAAGTGATTTATAAATTTATTGCTTTTTCCGACGATATTTCTAGAAGTTTAGAAAAAAATTGAAGTTTATGAAAAAAATGTAATTAAAATTTTTAATTTAAGCTGAAATTATTTGATTTTATAATAAGATTAAAATTATTAATCTTAGATTAAAATATATTGCCTTATATTTAGATTAAAATATATAATTAAAAATTAAATTATTTTTTCTCCCATGGATCTCCTGCTTTTTCAAAAGCTAATTTGCCTTGATATTTTGAAGCTTTAACATAAATTTGAGTGGTTCCGATATCTGCATGACCTGCATAAGACTTTATAGAAAAAGAATCGATTCCTTCATCAGCCATATGCTGCAGTCTAGAGTGCCTTAACATGTGAGGATGCAAATTTCTACTAATTAATTCTCTTCCATATTTTTTTAAATTATACCAAACAGTCATAGGAGTTATCATAAAAACAGAAGAATTTGGCGATAAAATATTTTGATCATTGATATACCTTTTTAATAATTCAGAAGTGCTCTTATTTATGTAAACAGTTCTAGGCTTTCTCCCTTTACCCATAACATGGATTTCATTTGTATCTAAATCAATATCTTTTAATAATAAATTTGTAATCTCTGAAACTCTTGCGCCAGTATCATATAATACTTTAATTAGGATTTTATCTCTTAAGTTAGGTATTTTGTCGACTAAAAACAATAATTCTTTCTTTGTTAAAACTGATTTAGAGAGCTTTTCTTCATCTGTTAAAGCAGTTAATCTTCTCTTAAAACTAACCAATTCTTTGATAAATCTGTCTTCATAACCTTTAGATTTTAGATATAACCACAAAGAATAACTTGCAATAGGATAATTCCTTGATTCTAAATAGTTTTTATGCTTTTTAGCTAGGGTTTCTAAACTTTCTTTAGGATTGGATTTTTCTATAAATTTGGCTAAAGTCAACATTCCATGAATTGTTCTTTCACCTAACTTTTTTCCATTTTTTTTAGTAAAATTTGTTAAAAATTCTTCAAACTTCAATAACTCTTGTTGTTCCATGTGTATAATTTAAGAGTATAATTTAAATAAATATCTTTTTATCTTACAAATAGATAATTTTATATAAAAGTGTATACTATTGTATATGTGGCTGAAATTAGAATAAATATTAATTATAAAGGTATAAAAGGACATAAAGACAGCGAAAAAAGAGAAGAACATATATTAGACAGAATGGCATTACGAGGTATAGGCATTGAAAATATAAAGGAAGCAGTACAAAAAGGGCCAAAAAGAATCAGAGAAGATAAATCAGTTATTGCAGAATTCGGATGGTTTAAAGTAATTTACAGGGAATTTAAAATTGGAGAAATAAGAAAAGTATATCCAATAACAGTTATGGACCAATAAAAATGGAAAAAATAAAATACCCTTGCCCATGCGGCGGAAAAATAGAATGGAAAACAGATAAAGTAATAGTGCAAGGAATGGACTGTGGAACACTAGACGTGGAATATTGCAATAAATGCGGCGAAGAATATTTGCCAGAAGAAACAATGCAGATAGTAGAAAAGAAGCTAAAAGAAGCAGGATTATGGGGAATAAAAAGAAAAGAAGCCACCCTATGGAAATCTGGAAGTTCGGTTTTATTAAGAATACCAAAAGACATCGCTGATAATTTAAACCTAAAAGCAGATGAAAAGGTAATAATATACCCAGAAGGAAAGAAAAGATTGATTATTGACTTGTAAAAATGAAACAAAAAAGAAAACTTTACGATAAGGAAACCTATGAAAAAGTTATCTGGGATTTATTAGAAGATACAATGGAACTATCTGAACAAACAAAAAATGATATAATAATGGCTGAAGATGACATAAAAGCTGGAAGAACTATTTCCCTAGAAAAAATAAAGAAAAAAAATTGGAATTTTTAATATCCTTTTTCTGGGTGTATAATTTAAATATATAGTTTACCATAAAAAGATTTAAATAATCACTAATTACTTTATAAGGATGGATTGTCTCATGAAAAATATTTTATGGACAAATTTTTAGATAAATTCAAAAAATATGAAAAAAGAACCTTTGAGCTTGGAAAATGGCCTTCAAGAGAAGAAAAAAATGAATATGCTAAAAGAATTCGAGAAGGACAAGTTTCTCTTAATTCCCATTATGAAACTTATATAACAAAAGGATCATATCCGATAATAGGAAGAGAATTATTACGAAATTTTAATAATCTTATAGCTAGTTTTGTGGAGCGATATCTAACTTAATTCTGTGAAATTACAAGGAACTGATAAAATTGCTTTCTTATTATATACATTGTATAATAAGATCGTACTTAATAGCTTCTATAAATACATTTTATTAGCCTTAGATAATCTTTTGTTATATTTTAGTATTTTTAGCTTGAGTTTAGAGTACAATAAATTGGTAGACTTCCTCTAATTTTTTCTAAGGCCTTCATGTCCCGAACCATTTCTCAAAACTAATAAATAACTCTTAATCCCATCCTCATGCTCAATAACTTTACCACACCTTAATGCCAATTCTGACATTTCAAGTATAATTGCTTCTAACTCCTTGTCTACTTTATCAGAAGCTTTTGAACTATTACTCAATAATAAACTTCCAGCAACTAAAACAGAACTTAAAAATCTTGATAAATACCTTGTTTTCATTTTTTAATTTTTGATTAAATATTTTAAGCTTGAGCTTCTTTACTTTGTACTGCTGAAAGACCTGGAATATCAGATGCAGATGGTGTCAAATTTAGATGCTCCCTAAAATTAAGGCCTTTTCTCTGCATTGCTTCATATAACATTTCTTTAGTTTTGTAAGGATTTACAGGAATATAACCTAAAGAAAAACCTTGAAGGTCATTCGGATCAACTCTTTGACCATTAAAATTAAGATTAATTGGTTGGCCTTCTCTTCTTTCTGCCTCTTCAATCATATATAAAGCCCTTGCTAGAATTAAAGAAGTTGCATCTTGATCAAATAAAACTTTATTTTCATCTCTTAATTGATAGGCAACCAATGCAACCACTCCATTAATAGAAACATTACCTCTACGAATATTAATAGTGTCAAAGCAAAGAAAATCAATAGACAAATTTTCCACGACTAGATCTAAATCTGGCATAGTTAACTTAAATACAAAAGTAATATAAAGCTTGTTAACTGACAATAATCTAAATTTCCCTTATCGAGAGCTCTTCAGCATCATACCAACTTCTAAGCCTAATAAAAAGATTTTCCAAGGCTTTAGGCGTATCTGGATAGGGCTTTCCTTCCAAAAATTTATTCACCACAGCCCTTATAGCATTGACATAAGACCTTTGTATTAAAAAAATTGATGGAAAACGATAGAATTGATTTTTATCTAACATCACATTAAAAACCTCTTGAACCCTTCTGTTAGGAATAAGCGCCCTCCTCAGATATTCTGATGCAGGATCTAAATCACTAAACCTTTGATGTAATGTCCCAATTAAAACATTTAAATCATTACTTTTATTTCTTTCAAAAACTCTAATAAACTCGAATAATTGAGCCAAATGCTGAACAAAATTAGCTTTTAAAGTTTTTACATTACCACCATTATCTGTAATTAATTTGATATCAGCTCCAACGTATTTAAGAGCATCTTTAACTTTGCGTATATCTGCAACAGGTAATTTAGCGCCTGGTAATTCTACCATTTTAAATCTAATTTTCTATCTCCCTAATTATCCTTTTTGTTTTAGTATTTTTTAATATTTTATAACCGTGAGGCGTAATATAAACATGTCCTTCCTTACCAATTCTTCTCTTTTCCACCAAACCTTCAGCCAACAACCTTAATACGAACTGAGCTATTGTTGAACGTATAGAATTATAATCCTTGTTCGGATAAAGATAACTAGCTAAAGATTTATATGAAATTTGCTTAGCATTTAAACTATTTTGCAAGTCGTATAATGCCTTAAAAAGCCTTAATTCAGCTCTTGGAATATCTTTAAGAAATTTTAATATTTGCGCCTCTTCCACTAATTCAATGTTATCTTCTTCAAATTCTAAACTTTCTGAAGGTTTGTTGACTATTTTTTGTTTTTGGTCTTCTAATATAAATTCTATTCTTTTAAGTCTTTCTTCTATATTTTCTAGTTTAGAATGAGTATTCTTTTTATGATCATTAATTATGTTATGGACATGAAGAATATCTTTTTTAACATTAGAAAAAGAAGATTTTAAAGTATTATTTATTTTTGATGCCTTATTGTCCTCTTCTTTTTTAAATAAAAAGTCTAAAAAACCCATAAATATTGATTAATGTTACTATTTTTATATCTTGCTATTTAAAACATGTTTACTGAACTTACCGAACAATCAATTTTTCTGTTAAAATTTATTTTTTGTTTATACGCCTTAATAATATATTATAAGCCTACTGTTCGGTTTGTTCGGTAAACGTAGGTGACGTCACCGAACCGTTCGGTAAACGTAGGTGAACAATGAAATTAGTAACTTTAGATAAATTTTGTTAGATTACTTGTGTAAAAAAGTTATTTAGAACAAATGTTGTTTTTATTATAAAATGAATATTTATTTTATATCAAAAAGTGTAGTTTGGTATGGATCTGCCTCATAATACATATTAATTAGACGTTGTTTTAGATTTAAAGCCTTAAAATCCTTGCGAAGTGAGAGCAAATTTCGCTTATTATTCAGCTTTCGTTTGATTAAAGGGGCATTTTTCTTTAAAAGTGAGCTTACATGACTACGAATACAGTGTTCTGATAGTTCTAAAATTTGAGCTATATTTGTATAATTAGCTTGTTTTCCATCGTCTTCAAGCTGATAAACAGTTAAAAATACCTTTAATTCCTGCTTAGAAAGCACCCTAAATGTTCCTTCTAAAGTATCTTTAAGAGCTTGAAAATTAGGATCTGGCCCTTTAAATGATTGATTAGTGATTGATTGTTGATTGATTATGTGATTAAATGATTGATTAACCCCTTCATTTCCTATGGAAATGCCTTTTTTATTATCTATAGGCTCTTTAAATGCTTCTTTTTCTGATGTGATTAAATGATTGATTAGTGATTGATTAGTGATTGATTGATTAACTGAAAGACTAAAATTGGCAATTTTTGAGTCAATTTCGTCCATTTTTTGTAAAGTAGCATTTAATTTATTATTTAATATTCTTAAAACTTCATTTTGATGAGAAAGAACTTCCTTCTGCAAAGCCAATTCTTGATTAATGCGGCTAATATCCTCTTTAGCTTTCTGAAAAGAAGCTTTAATTGCCTCTTTAAATAAATCTTCTCCCATCCAATTAAAATCTAATCATAAATATAAAAGGATTATCTGATTAGTTTATATAAGTTTGATTGGTTAATTAGAAAAATATATGATCGATTAAGAAGACTTTTGAAGCAATGGAAGATTAATATGAGCTGGAAGATTCACAATGTGCCCTAGCTCTAAAGCCTTAATATTACAGTTGTATAAAATGGCATTTATTACAGGCAATGTAACATCATTATTAAACTTATTAGATTTTTGCCAGTTGTTTAATATTTCTTCAATTTTTTCTGGTGCATCTAAAACAATAACATTACCTTCAAGACTTGTTTTTCCCATATTTGCATAACTTACAGTAAAAGAAAAATTAAACTTTAATGTTTCCTGACTAACAAAGTCAAGCTTTTCTTTTGAAACAGATATTATCTTTATATCAGTTTTAGCTTCAGAATTCTTGTCAAAAACTTCAGATAATTTTTCTGTATTTACTTTTGTGAAAACAAAACTTACAATTTGCATAAAATGAGAGATAAAGAAAAATTATTTAAAAGTTGCTATCACATCTTTACAGGGGCTTCTATACCTAATAAATGCAAAGAGTTCTTTAAAACCTGCTGTGTTGCCTTTACAAGGGCAATACGAGAATTAGAAATATCCTTTGGTTGATTAAGAACAGGACATGACTGATAAAACTCATTAAATATTTTTGCTAATTCTAGAGCATAATTGGCGATTATATGCGGCTTAATAGATTTAAATGACTGAGAAATAATATCTTGAAAAACTGCAAGCTTAGAAACTAACCTTATATCATTATCAGAAGTAACTTTTAGCAAAGAAAGGTTCATCCTAAACTTAGATTTTTTTATAATTGATGAGGCTCTTGCATGAGAATACTGAATATAAGGTCCGGAATCTCCTTCAAAGCTCAAAGCCTTATCCATATCAAAAAGGATGTTCTTGTCGGCAGAAACCTTAAGCATTGTAAATTTTAAAGCTCCGAAAGCAATTACTTTTGATAAATTTTCAACATTTTTTATGTTACCATGTCTCTTAATTATTTCTTCTTTAGCCATTGCCTTCAGCTCATTCATGAAGTCCTCCAAAAGCACAACCTCTCCTTTTCTAGTAGACATTTTTCCAGAAGGAAGCAGCACAAAAGAATAATGAACCACTTCAGGAGCCTCATACTTTAAAATTGACAAAATTGCCTTTAGCTGCTGATAATATAATTTCTGATCTTCACCTAGAATAATAATATTCTTATCTTTAGCCCTAGAATTCTTGTAAATTGTATAAGCCAAATCTCTTAACATATATAAACTGGTATTATCACTCCTTGTTAATGGAAGGTAATGGTGCTCCATAGGCAAATTGAAACCATCTAAATTTATAGCTCTCCTTTTTTCTTCATCCACAAATAATTTTCCTTTAGATTCTAATATATCTAGAATTTTTGATGCATCCTTGTTGAAAAAAAAATCAGACTCGTAATCAAAATAATCATACTTTATGTTAAGCTCGCCAAATATTCTTTTCTGACCTTTAATGCAGATATTTACAACTTTTCTAAAAGATTTAAAGACATATTTGTCTCCTGATTCTAGTTTATTTAATAAATCCAAAACTTCCTTTTCTATAGACTTGTCTAATTCCATTTTTCTGTTGAATTCTATGTATAAGTCCAAAAGCTGCTTGAATGAAGGAGTTTTGCCTTTACAAGCTAATACTAACATTGCGATCTGCTTGCCTATATCATTTACATAATAATGCACTTCAGTGTTATATCCTTCAAACTTTAAGAGTTTTACAATAGAATCCCCAATAATTGCGTTTCTTGCTCTACCTATATGAGGAGAGGCATTAGGATTAATAGATGTATGTTCTATCAGGGCTTTTTTGTTTTTACCTAAAAAATTAGAGCCATATTTATCTTTTTCCTTGAATATTTTTGTTAATGTCTGCTGCATTAAGATCTTTTTATTAATAAAAAAATTAATGTAAGGACCTTTAATATCTACCTTTTCTATAAACTTAGGCAATTTTAGAGTATTTTTAAGCTCTTCAGGCTTTTTAGACAACTTAAAACAAGGTAAGGAATAATCCCCAAAAGAAGGATTTGGAGGTATTTCTAGGTTAAATTGTTCATTTATTTGTTTTTTTAAGTATTTTGTTAATTCTTGCTTAAAGTCCATAAATGAACTGAATATAACTTAATAATAAAGTTTATTGATTTTTAGTCAAGGACATAAATAACGCATTTAAGTTTATTTTATTATTTGCATTATCCAGCCAAAAGCTTCGGTTCTCTGATTTAAGGTTATGCGTTTCTTTTGGCACTAACTATTTTGTTGAAAATTTTATAATTAGTTTATATGACTTATTACTATTATATAATGTGAAATAAGATTTATATTAAATCGTGCCTACCACTGAAATGTGTATATAAGGTTCAAAAGAATAAAAAAAGATAGTGGCAATATTTATGAATATGCTTACTTAGTGGGAAGCGTCTGGCGTAAAAGAAAGAAACAAGCAAAACAGTTACACTCTAAGTTTTTAGGAAGAAGCTATGAATTTGAAAAGATATTATTAGATGAGTTTAATTTAAAAAAAATTGAAACTGATGCTAAACAAGCTTTGAAAGAATTAATCGGATTTCAATTAATAATTAGAGGATTTGTTAGGAAAGAGAACATATTTATGAAAGAGGGGGTAGTTGTTAATCTAGACAGAGGATTTGTACACTACAATGAAAATGAGGCTGTTGTTAAATTAGAAAACAAAGGACTATGCAGTTACAGTCTTGAAGAATTGTTTAAGTTTGAAAAGATTGAAAGTGTTTATGAAGGGAAATTGTTTATCAAAGCTTTGAAAGAATGTGGAATAAAATTGAGCGGAGATGAATTATATTATTTGGTTGAGAAAATGAATAGGGATAGATTTGAGAATGGGAATTAATAAATTATCTTTGACCAAAAGTTAATTCTTGTTCTACTACTCTTTCTCCTGCTTCTGAAAATCGAGGTGTACTATGACCCTGCCACCAAATTTTATTATATTTAAATTTAATTATGACTTTACCATTTGACTGAATCTCTGTTTTAAAATCGCTTATTTTAATATTAATATGGATAGCTTCATGAAACTCTTTACCTCTAGCAAAATATTTTTGATCTTCTTTTTTTTCTTTTTCTACTAAAGGTTTTAAGTCTATAAATTCTAAAAATGGATAAAACTCATATGTAAACCAAGTTGTATCTTTTTTTCTAAATAAACTCATAAAAAATTCATGAATTTTCTTATATATATATATATATATATATCGGTTTTAGGCTCTGGTGCAACCCTATAAAAATAAGCAATAAGTAATTTAGACTTCTGTCTAAATTGTATGTTATTAGTTTGCTTATTAGTTCTACTTGTTGGGTTGCATAACTTTTATTTCTCAAGATAGAGCC
>Ga0209542_10010921_pt1 | contig 16240 bp, 18 predicted proteins | sample RifCSPhighO2_01_FD_184028 | JGI IMG/M metagenome (GOLD analysis project Ga0209542, IMG submission 184028) | Soil microbial communities from Rifle, Colorado - Rifle CSP2_plank highO2_0.1 (SPAdes) (version 2) | ecosystem: Environmental > Terrestrial > Deep subsurface > Rock core/Sediment ...
AGATTAGACGATTATTTTCTAGAAATATATTATTATTTAGAAAGATCGATAATATGGGTGCTACCCACACATATGTAAATTCCAGAACTTTAGCAAACTTTTTTTACTATTTTCTTCAAATTCCTAAATCTGATGAAGAAATGAGGGTTCCAAGATGGATATTTAATTCGTCTAATAGGGTTAAGAAAGCTTATTTAAAAGAAGCATTTGATATGGAAGGCACCATACTAAAAAAATTAACTGAAATAAGATTTGTTAGCAAACATATGAAATTTGCCATCAATATTAAGAAACTGCTATTATAACTTAGGGATAGAATCACATATAACCTTTGCACCTCGACTATTACAATCATCTGGGCAATATAGAGTATCCATATATAAAAAAGAGAATTTCTTAAAATTTAAAGATATAGGGTTTCGTATACCCTTTTTGGAGCGTAGATTTATACTATTATGTAATAAATATAGTATTTAGTTTAAAGAGGTTTAATAAGAATTATATTATTTTAACTTCTTTTTTTGGAAGAAATGATGCTATCAAATTACCATCAATCTTAAAATCAACATCCATGAATTTTTTTACAACTTTGATGTTTGTTTTTGCATGCTCTGTTATTTTGCTTGCCAAGATTGAGGAGTTTCCTGCAAGGGCTAAGTAAGGAATAAGCTGGTCTGCTGTATGCTGGTCTATCGAGCCATTTTCAAATTCAAATATCAAATTGTTTGCAGCTTCCTCCCCGACAATTTCTGATTTTTTTCCTAGCTCTCCAATAGCATTTGCGCCAATGAAAGAATTTTCTGTTTTTATCCATAATTGTATTCCAGAGCCAGGACACAAGGAATCAGAATAGATTGCATTTATTTTTGGAATCATATCGAATTTTTTGAATAGAATTTGCTTTGCTGAATTTGCCTGCCTTTCTGAGACACGGGCAGTTTTCAATGAAGAGCTTGCTGCTGAAATGCCGTTTATTGAGATTATCTTTTCTTTACTTGCGATATTTAGGCGCTTTAACTTTGACTTGTTGCTGAAGAATTCTATTTGAGAGCCGCCTTTTGGGTAGAAGCCATATCTTCTGATGTTTAAATTGCAAAAATAGTCCATTTTCTCCAGCAAAGGAATTAAGACTTGCTGTATGTGCAGTGTTGGGGGAGCCCACTTGCCAAAATCACCACCTCCATCAATGCTTATCTTTAAGTTTGATTTTAATGCTGGTATCATTAAGGCTTGGAGGACTAATCCAATAGAACCTGCTGTTGAAACTTTGATGTTTAGCTCTTTTTTTGTAATTTCTTTTGGAATGAATGTTAAATTTGTACTATGCAAGGAATTACCAGTAACTTCTGCATTGCATAATATTGCTGTTGCATTTACTGCTTGGAGATGCTGCTCTTTCAATCCAGGCTGAGGGCGATTTTTTCTTATGTTGATTATTTTAAATGGCTTTTTTGTGTAAGCTGATAAACCTAATGCTGTTCTTAAAATCTGACCGCCGCCTTCATTTATTGAACCGTCAATTTCTATCATTTTAATTACTTTTTAGATGGGGGGAACCTTTAAAAAGAATTTCCATTTGGTTTTGGATATGCCAAGGTCGCTTAATCTGGTAGAGCGCAGCACTGCTAATGCTGTGTCCGAAAGGACTTGTGGGTTCAAATCCCATCCTTGGCGGTTATTCTTTCTTTTGTTTTTTGAATAAATTATTGAATAAAGATAAAAAACAATGTAAAAAAGAATGGCGATTTTAGCGGCCATCCTCATTTATTTAATATTGTCTGCATTTGGTCTTCTGTAGCCATCTTCATGAAACTTGCACAAGCCTTGTTGCAAACAAGAAATTCACCCCACTTGTTTTTTGCTATTGGCGCTTCCTTTGTATCGACTACCTTTTCACAGCAAACTGTTCTGGCTGTCATTTCAATCACCCCCAAGTTATATATACCACCTTGTGATTTAGAATATTCTGAATAATCTAAAAGACTGCAGAATTAGAATAATTAACAATATTTAACTTTAATATATAAATCTTTCTAAGAAGTTTATTTTCAGCGTTAAAATAATCATTCTGCAGTTATAACATAATTTTATTAATTTGTCTTCAGGCATTATACTAAAAAAATGGATGTGATAAAAAATGACGGGTGAAGAAGAAGGCATTTCTAAACTATCAACCAATACCATGGACTTGGAAAGAGCAAGGGACTCTTTGATTGAAGAATTGGAAGCTGTTAACAGGTATATGGAAAGGGCAGAATCAACAAAAGACAAGAACTTAAAGAAAATATTAATGCACAACATGAATGAGGAGAAAGAGCACATTGCCATGCTGATTGAATACATAAGAAAAACAGACAAGATCCAAGATACATCATTCAAGGAACATGATTGACATAAAAAAATTAAAGGAGGAACAAGTAAGACTTGCCAAAAAAATAATAGTTAAAGATAATTTTACAGAGATAACAAAAATTGGTGGTTGTGATCAGGCCTATATGGACAAGAAGATTATATCAGTAATTACTGTCTTGAGCTATCCTGATTTGAAGCTGATTGAGAAGAAATATTCTATACTGGATGTAGAACCACCGTACATTCCTGGCTATATGTTTTACAGGGAAGGGCCTGCGATAATTGAAACTTACAACAAACTTGAGAACAAACCAGATGTATTAATGGTTGATGGCTCTGGAATATTGCATCCAAGAAGGATAGGCATAGCATCCCATTTAGGCCTTGTTTTAGATGTAGCAACAATTGGTGTTATAAAGAGCCTTATATGCGGAGAGCTGAAAAATGACAGAGTCTATGTTAATGGTGAATTAAGAGGGCAATTAATTCTAACAAAAGCAAGCAGCAATCCGATATTTGTCAGCCCTGGGCATAAGATATCATTGAAAACTGCTGTCAAGCTTGTTAAGGAAACAATAAAGATTCCATATAAAATGCCCCAACCTATTGCATTAGCGCATAAATTTGCAAACAAGCTGAAGAAATTCCAGAAGGGCAAGGAAACTACTGAATAGCTTTATTTCTGAAGAATATTTTCAAGATTTCTACTATTATCAAGACTGAAGATGAAACAGCTACTATCAATATCCAAGCAGTTAACGGCAGTTCTACTGTTTTGAATATGCTGTTTAAGGGGGTATAAATTACCAATAACTGCAGCAATAAAGATGAAACTATCGCCAATACAAGATATTTATTATTGAATATCTTTGATTTGAATATGGAGTTCGTTTCTGACCTGAAATTTAGCACATTAAACATTTCAAAGATAACAACTGATGTAAATGCAATTGTTGTGGCGTATATATAGCTAATGCTTAATGATCTCTTGAATAAAAATATTGTGCCTGCTGCAAATATAAATCCAATTAGAAAAAGCATTGTCATTCTTTTTTTATTGAGCATATTTTCATTTTTCTTTCTTGGCTTGGTTTTCATGGTGTCTTTTTCTATTGGGTCAATGCTTAATGCCAGTGCTGGAAGGCCGTCTGTTACAAGATTAAGCCATAAGATCTGCAACGCTAACAATGGGAGCGGCAATCCTATTATTAGAGCGAAAAATATTACTAGAACTTCTCCGATGTTGCTGGATAACAAGTAGCTTATGAATTTTGTTATATTGTTGTAAATCCCCCTGCCTTCTTCAACAGCATTTACTATAGATGAAAAATTATCATCCATAAGCACCATGTCAGACGCCTCTTTGCTTACATCTGTTCCAGAGCCTATTGCAATGCCTATATCTGATTTCTTTAGTGCAGGAGCATCATTAACTCCATCACCTGTCATGGCAACAACATGGCCCTTCTTCTTTAATGCTTCAACTATCTTTAATTTGTGTATTGGATTGACTCTTGCATATATTGCAATATTCTCAACTACCTTTGACAAGTCTTTTATCTTATCAAGCTCTTCACCTGTCATTGTTTTGCCTGTTATATTGAGTTCTTTTGCAATGGCTTCTGCTGTTAGTTTATGGTCACCGGTAATCATAACAACTTTAATTCCTGCTGTCTCGCATCTTTTTATGGATTGCTTTACGTCTTTTCTTGGCGGGTCTATCATGCCTTGCAATCCAACAAATATCAAGTTATTTTCATTGTAATTGTCTGCTTCTTTGTATGCAAAACCTAGAACTCTTAACGCCTTGCCTGCGAATTCCTCATTGGCTTTTAACATTCTGCTTTTTAATTCTTTTGTTAAAGGCCTTACTTTCCCATTTAAGTATATTTTACTGCATAGCTTTAATATAATATCTGGCGCGCCTTTTGTGAACATTATTTTTCTGTTGTTGACATTATTAATTGTTGACATTATTTTTCTTTCCGAGCTAAAGGGCATTTCATGTAATCTTGGATATTTTTTTAATAACTCATTTTTTTCTATGCCTATTCTTCTTGCAACTGATAATAGGGCTGCTTCTGTTGGATCGCCTAATGTTAGTTTATGATCAAGAACAGCATTGTTACAAAAAACCCCAATTTTAAAAAGAAGTTCTATATCACTGTCTTTTTTTATTTTATTTTCTGTGTTAATTGCCATGTTATTAATATGAATATTTGTTACTGTCATTTTGTTTAATGTCAATGTGCCTGTTTTATCAACGCAAATAACTGTTGTTGAGCCAAGAGTTTCAACTGATGGCAATTTTTTTATCAATACATTCCTTTTTATCATTCGTTGAGTTCCTAATGCTAAACTAATTGTTACAATAGCTGGAAGGCCTTCTGGGATTGCTGCGACGGCCAATGCAACACCAATAATAAAAGAATCTGCCAATGTCATTCCTTTTAAGGCCACTAATATAAAGATGAGAAAGCATATTGCAATTGTTATTATGCCAAGCTGCTTGCTTATTATTTTAAGCTGTTTTTGCAATGGTGTTAGTTCTTTTTCTGTTTTTTGTATCAATGTTGCTATCTTTCCTATTTCGGTTGATTCTGCTGTTGATGTAATAACTGCCTTGCCTTTTCCTGAGACTACATTTGTGCTGGAAAAAACCATGTTTTTCTGATCTGCTATCTGTTTTTTTCCTTGAAGGACGTTTATTGATTTGTTGACAGGTATACTCTCGCCTGTTAATGTTGATTCATCGATCCTTAAGGAATAAGATTCCATTAATCTTGAATCTGCAGGAATTTTTGAACCTTCTTCTAGAACTATCATATCACCTGGAACAAGCTCTCGTGCAGGTATTATCATTTCTTTGTTCTCTCTTATAACTTTTGCCTTTAATGATAAAAACTTTTTTATCGCTTCCATTGATTTCTCTGCCTTGTATTCCTGGATGAAACCAAGAACTGCATTTAGCAGCAGGATTATTGCGATTACCAATGCGTCTATGTTTTGCTTTACCAGAAGCGAGATTGCTATTGCTGCTATAAGAATGTAAACAATAAAACTCTTGAACTGGCTTAGAAAGATTGTTAATGCAGGCGTTTTGTAGGTTTCTTTCAGTTCGTTGAAGCCGTATTTTGCCAGTCTTTTCCTGGCTTCTGCGTTTGAAAGGCCATTTAAAGCAGAATTAAACGATGATAATACCTCTTTTTCTGATTTATTGTAGTAATCCATTGAGAAAAAAGATGATTTAGCTATTTAAAAATTTTATTAAAAATAAAAAAAAGAAAAAAAATCTTAGAATTTAACTGAGTTTATTTTTTCTTTTTCTTCTTTGCCATAATATTCACCTCATTAAGTAGACCATGATGGATATATTTGTTATTTTTAAGAATTCCAATGCAAAAGTTTTTTTCAATCATATTTTTTTTACATTAATAATCATACATTAATCATTTAAATACTTTTCTATTTTCCAAAAATTTTATTTTTTCTTCAAAAATATTTGCATGATGGGGAAAAATTTTATATGCTAGAAGAAATCAGCATGGTAATTTATTTAAACTACTAAAGATGTTTTTTTATGTAAAATGGAAGGTATAATACTAAAATATGCACTGCAAAATGCTGTAAAGTATGGGGGGAAAGCAAACAGTGGAGCAGTAATAAGCCATATACTTGCGGATAATCCTGGATTGAAGAGCAAAATAAAAGATATAGCCAAAGAAGTTAATTCTATAATATCTGGAGTTAACAGATTATCCTTGGAAATGCAAAGGCAAAAACTTCAGGATTTAGCACCAGAGTTGTTGAAAGAAAAACAAAAAGAAAAGACGGATTTGAGGGAACTGCCAAATGCCAAGCAGGGCGAGGTTGTTACAAGAATGCCGCCAGAACCAAGCAAGTATATACATATCGGGCATGCGTTGAGTTTTCTTATCAATTATATGTATGCACAAAAATACAATGGAAAATGCATCCTGAGGTTTGAAGATGCAAATCCTGAGAAGGTTTCAATGGAATATGTTGATGCAATGAAGGAGGATGTGCTTAATTATTTGGAAATCAAACCAGATAAAATTGTTTTCGTCTCTGACCACATGGATATATTCTACAAGTATGCTACTGATTTGATAAAAATGAATAAAGCTTTTATATGCTTCTGCGAGCAGGAAAAAATGCAGGATTTGAGGCATAAAAGCATTGAATGCAAATGCAGAAAAAAAAACGTTGAGATAAACCTAAAAGAATGGGGGAGAATGCTGAAAGGCAGATACAAAGAAGGCGGATGTTCATTAAGGATTAAAGGAGACATGAAATCCCAAAATCATGTAATGAGGGATTCTGTAATATTCAGAATAGTTTCAAAGCAGCATTATAGAAAAAAGAAAAAGTACAAAGTATGGCCGATGTATGATTTTTACAATTCGATAGAAGACAGCACTTTAGGAATAACACACATATTAAGGAGCAATGAATTCATGTTAAGAGGAGAATTGCAAAATTACATAAAAGATTTATTGAATTTAAAAAAACAAACAGTAATAGAATATGGGAGATTTAATGTCATTGGAGCTGTAACACAAGGAAGAGAAATAAGGGCATTAATAGAATCTGGAAAATATACTGGCTGGGATGATCCCAGATTGGTTACATTGCGAGCATTGAGAAGAAGAGGAATATTAAAGGGAACATATTATGAACTAGCAAAGGAAGTCGGGCTGTCGGCTTCTCCAACGAACATAGATTTCAAGCTCATTGCAAAGATAAACAAAAGGTTCTTGGATAAAAGAGCAAACAGATATTTCTTTGTAAGCGGCGAAAGGAAGATAAAGATAAATGGCATGCCTAAAATAAAGAATGTTGAGATACCATTGCACCCTGATTTTCCAGAAAGAGGAAAAATAAGATTAAGAGTCGCAGATGAATTTTATGTTGATGATGACATTAAAGAAGGCAAGGCATATAGGCTGTTGCATCTGTTTAATTTCAAAGACAACCAATTCATAAGCAAGGAGCATGATCCAAAATTGAATGCTGCACTGATACACTGGCTGCCTGTATCAAAAAAATTGGTTAATGTTAAGATTGTCATGGATGATGGGACTGTAAAAAATGGTTTTGGGGAAAGGTCGTTAAAAAAATTAAAAGTTGGGGATCAAATACAATTCATCAGGTTTGGATTTGTAAGACTGGACAAGAAGGAAAAAAATAAATTGGTGTTTTGGTTTACACATAATTAATATTACTTTAAAGTGATTATAAAAGAAAGTTTTATAAATAAATGCTTTATTTAGAAATCCTACAATGGAGCAAACCTATTTGAAATTAAGGAATGTATTAACAAATGGGGCAAGCAGAATAATATTTGCAAGCCTTGATAATATTTTGCCTGCTGTGGATAGAACTCCGGAGCAAGCAGAATACATAAGAGAAAATGTTGCTAGATTGATTGTTAGTGCAGTTAAAGAAAATGATTTGGGAAATTTATGTGATAGCTCTTATAATAGCATTGTGCCAACAGATAAGGTCGCAAAACTAATTGGAGAATACTTGGAGAAGTTCAAAGAGAGAGGAAGTTATAATATAAAATCTGAGTTAAAAGGCATATACATACAATTGAAACTTTTAGCAAAAACAGAAAGAACGTGCATGTGGTAATTTTCTATTTTTCAACATCAATAATTATATAAATTGAACCAATCTTTAAAAATAAATGCTTAAGATAGGATTAGAAGTGCATGTACCCTTGAACAAACTAAATACGAAACTTTTCTGCAGCTGCAAGATTCCTGATGAAAATTCAGAACCAAATTCTGCAACATGCGAGATTTGTTTGGGAATGCCAGGTTCAAAGCCAGTTTTAAATAAAATAGCTGTCGAGTATGCGTTGAAATTGGCTTTAGCTTTAAATTTCAAAATGAACAAGAGTTTCTTTTTCTCAAGGAAAACATATTTTTATCCTGACATGACTAAGAATTACCAGATAACACAGTATGAAGTGCCAATAGGGGAAAATGGGCATATAACATTAAATTCTGGCAAGAAAATAAGCATAAGAAGGATACATCTTGAAGAAGATCCCGGGGCATTAATTCACTATGAAAATTATGTTTTGATAGATTATAACAGGGCAGGAATTCCTTTGTGTGAGATTGTAACAGAGCCAGATATAAGCTCTGCTGAAGAAGCAAGAGAATTCATAAAAAAATTGGATACAATAATCGGATATATTGGTATTTTTGACAATAAGAAAGGATCTATAAAAGCAGATGTCAATGTGAGCATAAAAGGCTATGAAAGGGTCGAGATAAAGAATGTTAATGGGTTTCAAGCCATAGAAAAGGCTGTAATTTATGAGTCAACGAGGCAGGAAGATTTGATAAAAAAAGACAAAGGAGTTTCTATTAGGGAAACAAGAGGCTGGGATGCTGATAGGAATATAACAATATTTCAGAGGTTAAAGGAGTCTGAAGAGGATTATGGTTATATTTTTGACACAGACTTAACAATGATAGAGTTAAGTGATGATTATCTGGATGGTATAAAAAGCAAAATACCAGAATTGCCTGGTGAAAAAATAAAAAAATATGTAAATAAATTAAAGATAAATGCAATTGATGCTGAGATACTTGCTGCTGAACATTCGCTTGCTAATTTATTTGAAAAGGTTGCAAAAGAAATAAATCCGTTGATTGCTGCAAGATGGTTAAGGCATGAATTGCTGAGGGTTGCAAATTACAATAAAAGGGCACTTTCTGAGCTGGAGATTGATGAAAGGCATGTAATTCAATTATTGAAATTTATTGAAAGCAAGCAGATAACAGACAATAACGCCCAGAAGATACTTGAAAAGCTTATTGAAAAGCCATTTGATGTTGATGAATATGTCAAGCAGAATAAATTAAGAGTTATAAGCGATGAAAGCGATTTAGTCAAGGTTGTTAAAGATGCTGTAAAAGAAAATCCTAATGCTGTTAAAGATTATAAATCAGGAAAGGAAGAATCGTTTAATTTTATTGTAGGGCAGATAATGAAAAAAACAAAAGGGCAAGCTAAACCTGATGTTCTTAAGGCGTTATTAAAAAAAGAGCTTGAGTAAATCAAAAGACTTTAAGTAAATACATTAATGCTATACCAATTATAATTGAGATTGTCTGCAATATGATATTTTTTGCTTTTGTTGTTTTATGGAGTTCTGGGATTAAATCTGATGCAGCAATATAAATAAAAGTGCCTGCTGTAATTGGAATAAAAAATGAAATGATATTTGGAATGTAGTCTATTAATAAAAAGGCTATGAATGCCCCTAGAAATGCCATAATAGCGCTAAGAAAATTTAATGCCAGCGCTTTCTTTTTTGAATAACCCCCATGGATTAAAACTCCAAAATCACCTATTTCTTGCGGGATTTCATGAAGTATTATTGCTATTGTTGTTACAATGCCAAGATTAATGCTTACAAAATAAGCAGAAGCAATGATTATGCCATCAATGAAGTTATGCGTACTATCTCCAATCAAGACCATCGTTGTAAAACTTTTGTGCTCTAAATTGCTGCACTCTATGCTATGGCAATGCCTCCATTGTATAAAATGCTCTATCAGGAAAAATATTAATATACCGAACATAACCAATAAGCCCACTGTTATTGGGCTGCTCTTTTCTAATGATTCAGGCAACAAATGGATGAAGGAATCTCCTAAAAGAGCGCCGACTGAAAGCCCGACAAAGAGAAATATGATTTCATTAAGTTTTTTGTCTGAAAAGAATATTGTAAATGTACCTATTAATGAAATTAAGCTTACTATTAGAATACTAATAAATATTTGGATTAGCATTTATTTTCTAAAAAAACTTCTTGATATAAGCCTTTCTATTTTTCACTTTAGCTTTAGTCTTAAAAAAATAAAATAACCAAAACAGCCAATAAAACCATGTTGCCAAAATCAGCCAATGAAGTTGTTATCGGTATCAAAAAGTTGTTTGGGTCTTCTTTTTTCCTGTACAAATATAAGCCAGCAGTAACAGCTATAAGAAATAAGATTGAAACCAATAATATTATATCTATCAATGCTATAAGCAATATTTTTAATGCTATAATTAAATTTATTTTGTAGTTTGAAAAGCCAGACAATATCAATGCGACTAGGCTGCTGATAAAAGCAGTAATTATTGCAATAATAAATATCTGTAAAAACAAGACTTTAATGTCTTCTTTAGCCCACCATTTTTTGTTGACTTTGCCTTCATACAGCATTGTTGAAAATCTTGATGATATTATAGTTCCATAATCTCCGATCATATCATTGAGAACTGGAAGCAATATGATTAATGGTATTATGGATACAAAAATAGTTTTTACATGCTCTAGAGCCAAACCACCAAATGCGCTTATTATGGATGCTATTAACAAGATTTTTATGCTTTCTTTGATTATTGTTTTTGAGACATTGGTATGGGGGCCGTATTCTTTAATGTAGAACAATGTTTTTTTTGAAAGCATGTGTTTTTTATGAATCTTATGGATAAGCGGATGATATTTTTTCTTCCTAATAGCCCTTACCTTCTCAAGGTATTTTTTTATGTTTTTCATATTATTAGAATAGCAATAAGCAAAGAAACAATGCTTGTTATGTCTCCTGTTGATGTTATGAATGGTCCCATGATATTGTTTGGGTCATGGCCTTTTTTGAAAAGATAAATTGTAACGAAAAATGTTAGTGGTATTTCAATGGCATTTGCAATTAATCCGGCTATCAGAGGTAGTAGTATCATATTGAATGTTGGTATTCCGAAAACAATATAGTTGAACAAAAAGGCAATTAAGCCAAGCACAGTTGATATGAATAAAGCTAGGAAAAAAGATGCAAGAAAATTTCCTTTAATTATCTTTGTCTTAGTTGTATTTGGCTTTATAATCCCTAAAAACAAACCAGAACTTAACCTTGAGGCAAAGGAACCGCTGATGTTACCACGCATTTCCAAGAAGCCCGGAAGCAGTATTAGCATTCCAGGAATAAGCAATAATTTATCAGTGTAAACAGCAAGAAATATGCCTGCAATAATGCCGCCTGTTATAGAGACAATTTGGGAAAGCATTATATCCTTGAAGTTTTTATCAAAAATTTTCATAAATATCCCTTTTTATGGCTATAATATATATTTTGCAAAGATTATAAGGTTTTTTATATATTGTTATCATAGCAAAGTAGTCATCATAAAGCAAAAGATATTTAAATTAATAAATATTGTGAAATGTATATTTAATGTATAAAGGGGGTGTTTATATTGGTAATTACAGGTACTGAATTTTTGAATCCGCTGATAAGTTTATGGAATAGCATAGTACTAATGCTTCCTGGCTTGATAGCGGGTATAATTATTGCAGTTGTTGGTTATTTAGTTGCTTACATAATAGGCCATGCTATAAAATTAATACTTGCAAAAACAGGATTGGATAAAAAAATAGAGCAGGCAAAAGTTAGCAAGGCTATAGGATATATTAAGGTTTCTTCTCTGCTTGGAGAGTTAACCAAATGGTATATTTTCATAATATTTTTGCAGCAGGCTGTTGATGTTCTTGATCTTGGCACTTTATCTGATGTTTTGAGCAGATTCGTATTATGGATGCCAAATCTAATCGTAGCATTGGTTATAACATCATTTGGATTGTTATTAGCACAGCTTGTAAAGGTCAAATTAGAGGAGCATGCAAAAACAGCACTTGCAAAAACAGCATCTAATATTTTGATGATTGTAATAGCAGTAATAACAATAATCATAGCATTAGACCAGATTGGAATAGAAGTTAGCTTGTTGGAAAACCTGGTATTGGTTGTTGTTGGAGCTCTAGCTGTAGGCATTGCTTTGGCAGTTGGCCTAAGCTTTGGACTTGGAAACAAGAAAGAAGCCAATGAGATGCTAAGAAATATCAGAAAGCAATTATAGCTTTCTTTTTCTTTTTCTTTTTAAAATAGAAAGAGCGCGCAGACTATACTTGTTGATTTTTTCTTAGGAAAAGAATTTAAACCAATTTAATCTATAATTTTTAATGGTAATTAAACTGGCATTGATGATAATTGCTTTTTTAGGTATTTTAATCGGAGCCTTTATAGGAAGGCATACTTATGAAGAGCTGAAAAAAGGCGAGAAATATTTCATATTATTCAAAAATTTAGTATTGGGCATTTTGGCTGTGGCATTGTTGTTTAGCATAAAGAGGCTTGCTTTAGATTTTGTTGTTGTTTTCATTGTTGGGTTTTTGATAGCATATTTTTTAAGGTACACATACTTTTTTCTTGGATTAAGCGCGGTTGTTTCAATTATGATTAGCCAGGAATTATTAATCATGCCTTTGATTTATCTTTATGGACTGCCTTTTGGAACAATAAGGTATTACCATATAAAAGGGAGAATAAGGCTAGCAAGAATTATACTGATAAACTTTATATTGTTTATGCTGCCATTAAGCTTGCTGTTATTTGAATTTGATGTTTACATGTTAATGGCATTTTCAGCAGGAGCGCTAATAGCCCACATAAGATGAGCTTGTTTTTAATAAGTCTTGGATTATTCTGCAAGGAAGATATGAGCATTAGGGCTGTTGAAACAGCTAGACATTGTGATGTTCTATATTTTGAGAATTATACGAGCTATTACAATGATTCTGTTGATAAACTGAAAAAGTTTTTAGGCAAGAACATCGTGGAAGTTGGAAGAAGTGATTTGGAAGAGAAATCAAAAAAGATAATTGAGGAAACAAAAAATAAAAAAGTCGGTATATTGGTTATTGGTGATGCTTTGAGTGCAACTACGCATAATGTATTATTGATGGAATGCATTGAAAAAGGTATTGAATATGAAGTAATACATGGCAGCAGCATTTTTACAGCTGTTGCTGAGACAGGATTGTCATTATATAAATTCGGGAATACAACCTCCATACCGTTTGACAACGAGAATATAGAAACGCCTTATGTGGTTTTGGAAGAAAATAGAAACATGCATACATTAATTCTGCTTGATTTGAAAGATGGAAAATATATGGATGTCAAGGAAGCTGTTGATTATTTGTTAAGGATAGAGAAAAAAAGAAAAGATGCTGTATTCAATGAAGATAGATTATGCATAGCATGCTTTAGCCTTGGTTCTGATAAAAAAGAGATATATGCTGGTGCGGCAAAGGACATAGTTAGAATAAAATCAAAAAAATATCCCCAATGCTTGATCATACCTGGAAAAATGAATTTCGTTGAAGAAGAATTCTTGAATAATTACAGGATGTAAATTGGTTATAATTGGTTATTAATGTCTGGAGCAGGCTAGAAGCTAAAGGCTTACTGCCTCTATTTGATATTTTAAAAGAGAAGATAAAATAATAATCTTGGATCTATATCATAAGGATGAGCTATGAAAATCACCCTGGCAGGATGTGGACTCGTTTGAAATAATATAGAATTGTAGGAAAGCATAAGCCGTCTTTTGTAAGGCCCCTTGCATTAATCTATTGATTAACACTCGCGGAAAAGCCTTGCCAACATTTGACTAAGCGTCTTTTATAGACTTGCGCTGATTGGGACTCACCGTTTCATCAGCTATCAATGCCAGGATCAAGCATGGCTATCATTTCAACATTGAAACTGTAGCGTTTCTGAGTGGTTGCCTTCCATTTCTGGAACTTCCCTTGAGAAGCAACCCATTTTAATGAACCTTTTTCAGGCCAGCGGACGGACTTTCCTCAGCATTATAACATGCCGTAGTTAGCTGCTTTCCTACGGGTTTTTGATGTTTTTTATGTTTTTAAGGCTTATGCTTAAGATTTATTTCACTTATACCGTATAACACAATCCTTTTATATTTTTTAGTATTACCTGTTATTGAAGGGTTTAAAAAAAGGGGCAATATGGGGTTAAATGAATTATTGATATTCCAGGGATTCTTTGTAGCAATTTTATATTTAATATTAGTTTTCTTATGGGTTAGCTATAGGAATGAAACTTACAATCTTAAATCAAGAAAAATAATATTAATACTATTATTTCTTTCTGTAATATTTGTTGTAAGGGCGTTTAATTTCCTTAATTCTTTTATAGTTGAAAAGGCGTTTGCACTGGTTGTTGTGCAGTTTCTGGTATTTGCTATTTTAGTTGCATACGGCGTTAAAATGAATGAAACTTTTAAGAAAAGCAGCAAAGAAGAACTTGAACTGCTGGTTACAACTAATGATAAGATTAAAGATGGCATAAACAGGCAGATAATACTGCCGGAGATAATTAAGCTGAAAAATATCAAGAAATCAATAGCAAATGAGCAAAAAAACCTGGAATATTTGAAAAAAAATAGCGAGGATATAAGACAAAATCTGAAAAGGGCAGAAACAAAAATCAAGTCGTCATTTAAAGAGTTGTATAAAAAAGAGGATGAAATAAAAGAAAGAACAAGCTCATTGAAAAGCAGGGAGAGCAAGATAAATGATATTGAAAAGAAAATAACTTCAAATCACGATGCAATAATCAACAAGGATAAAGAGCTTAGCGAGTTAATAGCAAATATAAAAGAAAAAGAAAGAATATTGCTAGACAAGGAAGACCAGCTTAAGGAACTAAAGGAAGACATAGATGACAGCAAAAACAGCGTAGAGAAGGAAAAAGGCATAGTGGAAGACAGGCTGAATAAACTTAATGCTGTAAAAAATGAGCTGATGGAGCAACATAATATAATTGGAAAAGAAAGATCCCAGTTGAGAAAAGACAAAGAACAATTTGACATTAATTTCAGAAAATTTGAACATGATAAAAATATGGCAGCTTCATTAAAAGAATCTATGGCGAGGCAAAAAGAGGAATTTGATGCAAGATTCAATGAAATAAAAAAGAAAGATGCTGAGCTTAAGTTATTGGATAAGGTCTATGCAAGAAGAGATGCTAGCATAAGCAAGCTGAGCAAAGACATCGAGATTAAATCAATAAAAATAAATGAAAAAGATATGCAGTTAAAAAAATTGCAGAAGGAGACTGATGAACAGCAGGATTTTATTGAAGATCAGCTTGACGGTTTGGAAGGCAAGATGAAAGCTGCAAGCAAAGAAAAAGCCAGACTGGAAGCTGATAGAAAGAAATTGCATGAAATGCAGGAAAATCTGGCTGAAGAAAAAAATAAGCTAAAGATGAAGATGGATAAAGTAGACGTGGAAGAAGAAAAACTTATTGATGAAAGAAAAGCCATGGATAAGGAAAGAAAACTGCTAATGAACAAGGAGATTAAACTAGAGAAGCTTGAAAAAGCAAGCGTACCAAAAGAAAGCGGTGAGAATCTTGTTAAATGAAATAATAATAGGACTTGCAATAGGAGCCATATTGTTCATAGTTATAGCCATGATAATGCTCCTGAAATTGAAGTTCTTTGAAAAAGAAACAGCAGGTAATGCAATTAGCCTTGTTGTTGTAGGATTGTTTTTTTATCTGATAATGGCAATAGCAGATGTTTTGAATTATTTAAGCATATTTGATGGGATTTATGATGTTTCTACTTACATAAATCTTGAACTAATAAATAATGTAATTTCTTTTTTTGTTGCACCGCTAATTATTATATGCTTTATTGCTGCGATTTTTGTAATGAGAGAAAACTATTGAATCTGGTTTTTGAGAAACAGGACAGTAAAATGCCTTATGCAGCATACCCCTTTATTATAAAAAAATTATTAAAAATCTACCATTCTCCTTCATCGCCTTCGTCTTCATCACCATTTTCTTCATCGCCTTCGTCTTCATCACCATCTCCATTTTTGTAGCTTAAAAATTTAAATTCATTTATTTTCATGTTTTACCCCCCTGAATTTTTTCATACGATAGAAGAACTTATTTATAAAACTAACGATTGTTTTGGC
>Ga0209542_10010923_pt1 | contig 16239 bp, 12 predicted proteins | sample RifCSPhighO2_01_FD_184028 | JGI IMG/M metagenome (GOLD analysis project Ga0209542, IMG submission 184028) | Soil microbial communities from Rifle, Colorado - Rifle CSP2_plank highO2_0.1 (SPAdes) (version 2) | ecosystem: Environmental > Terrestrial > Deep subsurface > Rock core/Sediment ...
AACTTATTGTTGAACTTGAAGGGAAAAGAAAAGTGTTATACCCGGGTGACGTACTCGTCATTCCGCGCGGCACATGGCACAGCTTCTGGAGCGATACGGGGGTAATTTTTGAAGAAATATCAACGACTCACTTCAATGATGATTCTTTCTATGCCGATAAGGCGGTCAATCGGATGCCTCGAGAAGGACGGAAAACAGAACTCACGAACTGGGGGAGGCATCAATTTGATGAAGAAAAAGCGTAACGCATGCGAATTACTGCAATCATTCCTGCGCGTGGCGGTTCCAAGGGTGTCCCCCATAAAAATGTAAAGCTTCTTAACGGGAAACCGCTTATCGTGTGGACTATTGAAGCGGCTCTCAGCGCCCCCGAAATAGAGTCTGTTATCGTCAACACTGATGACGAGGAAATAGCTAAAGTTTCCAAAGAAGCGGGAGCGGATATCTACATGCGCCCGGCAGAGTTTGCCCAAGATCTTTCAACCGATTTGGAAGTATTTACCGACCACCTCACGAAACTCAAAGAACAAAACAAGCTCCCTAATCTTGTTATTGATTTGCGTGCCACCGCTCCACTCCGAGGTTCCGCTCGCATCCGTGAGGGTATTGCGCTCATGACAAAACTAGGGGATTCGGTTGACTCTGTGCGCGCGGTCGCGCCTGCGGGGAAGCATCCCTTTAAGATGTGGAATTTTGACGGGACTCTCCTCACGCCGTTCCTTTCGGAAGACATCACTCACATGAAAGAGCCCTATAATGCACCGCGTCAGATTCTCCCGTCGGTGTTTCAGAATAATGGCGCCATGAATGCTTTTTGGCCTGATACCGTTCTTGAGAAAGGTTCAATGACCGGCGAGCGTATTGCGGGCTTTGTGATGGAAGATTGGGAATCGATCAATATTGATACGCCGGTGGATTTTCTTATCGCCGAGAGTATAATGCGCGAGCGATTAAAAAATTCGTAACTCATATATGCAGAGGAGGGTAAAAATAATTGGTGCGGGTTCAATTGGCAATCACTTGGCGCAGGCTTCTCGGCGCATGGGTTGGAGTGTTACCGTCGTCGACACCAATCCGGCCGCTTTGGAGCGCATGCGCACAGATATTTACCCAACGCGCTATGGCAAGTGGGATTCTGAGATTGAGCTCATAGAGGTAAAAAATCAGCCTCGCGGAAAATTCGACATCATCATGATCGGCACTCCGCCGTCCTCGCACATTCCGCTCGCAATCGAAGCATTGAAAGAAAAGCCGCTTCTTTTGCAGATTGAAAAGCCTTTGTGTCCTCCGTATGAACCCAAACTCGCTGCTTTTTTGAAGGCAGTGAAGAAGTCCCGCACAAAAGTTGTCATCGGGTATGATCACGCTATTTCCAAGGCGGCTGGAAGAATCAGCGAACTTTTAAAAAAGAAAATAATAGGGGAACCGGTAACGCTTGACGTAGAGTTTCGGGAACATTGGCAGGGAATTTTTAAAGCGCATCCGTGGCTTTCGGGACCAAAAGATTCGTATCTTGGCTATTGGAAAAAGGGAGGCGGGGCTTCTGGAGAACATTCGCACGCGCTTCACTTATGGCAGTATTTTGCGCAGGCGATGGGCATCGGGGAATGGAAGCACGTTTCTTCCGTACTTAAAGTAGAAAAAAAAGGAGGGACAGAATATGACTCCATTGCGTCATTTCTGTTAGAAACCGGTACAGGGTTTGTCGGCAGAGCGATACAGGATGTTGTCACCAGACCTACCAGAAAGTATGTCCGCATCCAGGGCGCACTCGGGTACATTGAATGGCTGTTGGGCGGCGCCCCGGGCGGTGATCTGATTCGTTATGAAAGCAATGGCGAAACGAAAGAGGAGGTTTTTGAGAAAAAAAGACCGGACGATTTTTACCAGGAAGTTCTCCATATGGAAGATATTTTGTCCGGAAAAATTAAAGAGAAAAATTCACCATTATCGCTTGCAAGCGGGGTTTCCGTCATGAGAGTGCTTGAGGCCGCCTGGAAGGGTAGGAATCGATTCCAAAAGATTTCTCGTTAAGTTTTTTCGCACACAAGCATGCCAAAAGCAGTTTCTGCTTCAGGCTTTTTCCATAATGATATAAAATCCTGTCGCATGCCTTCCGCCGGTTGCAGAGAGGTATGCATACAGTACAACCGTAGGGATAAAAAAGAGTCCATAGAGCTTTGCCACGGAAAGCGCGCGGATGATGCGATTTCGTAAAGATGTTTTCTTTGGTAAGTGCAGAGTATTGTTCGCAGGTCTGCTCGCGATGTTTTCTTTTTTCTTTAATTTTTTGGATAAACCAAAACTTAACCATCCGCGGGTCCATTCAGGGAAGCGCATAAGGAGTCTTGAAAAATAATCGGGCGCCGCGGGCATGTGGTGCATATGAAGAATCCTAAAACCTCGTGTTTCAAAGAAAGTTCGTATCGCTTTGTCACTCCAGCGGGTGAGGTGCTCCGGTGGATGGTCACCACTGAAAAAGCCGCCCCAGCGTCCCCGCCACGGGGTGCTGACGACGAGAAGTCCATCCGACTTCATGAGACTTAGAATCTTCGGGATGGCGTCGAAGCCGTCCAAGTGCTCCAGAATCTCAAACATGGTGACAACGTCAAACTTCCGGTCCGGGAATGACGTTACGAAATCTTCCACTGAAAGCGCATGCACATCAGAAAGTCCATAATAGGTTTGTGCGGTTTTGACAGCGTCACGGTCAAAATCGCATCCGGCGACCGTGTAGCCAATTTTCTCGGCTTCTGCGATGAACCTTCCGGAACCCATGCCAAGATCCACGAGCGACCCTCCCTGCTTTTGCTTATCATGCAAGAAGCGCTCTTGGGTAGGCAACATCGACATTGAGAGAGGATTTTCGTTCCGCGATACCGATTCTTTATTATCTACTTCGTAGAATTCGCTTCCTGGGTTTTTGAACGGCCACCAGAATTGGAGGTCACACGCGGTGCACTCGTAGAGCGTGTATATGTCATGAGTCTCGCGGATAAAGATTGTGGATGCGCCGCAGGCAACGCAGGCATTCGGCTTTTCCGGAATTGCCATGATTTATTTCGGCACTGCAGTTACGTACAAAGTCGTGTAGTTTCTTCCGCCGGTCGCCCAGATATATACGTATAAAAGTACCGCCGGTATGAAGAAAAGCACGTACAGTTTTATGAAAGAAATGGCACGGAGTACCCGCATGACCGGATGAACGCGGCGCGGTCCCGGTGCAGTTCTCGGCGCAGCCGGTTCTTTCTGGACCAGTTTTTCGACCCGCTTGAGGGTAGAGAAACTCAAGATCCCTTTTGTCCAGTCGTTGAAGTATGAGATGAGCAAACGCAGGGGGATGGGGAGCCTTTTAATCGAGACAACTTTGAATCCGTATTTCCCAAGGAATATTTCGATGGCCTCTCGGCTCCAACGGGTCAAATGAATCGGCGGTCCCTCGTGCGCTAGGAGCGGTTTCCAACAATCCCGATTTGGCACGGTGACGGCAAAGTACCCACCCGGTTTCAAGGCTTGCCGTATGTACGGGAAAAAGCTATATCCGTCTACATGTTCCAAAACCTCGAACATCGTGATGATATCAAATTTCCGATCGGGGAATGTTTTGAAAAATGTTTCCAGATCCAGATCATAGACATCCTCAAGTTTGAAAACTGTTTTTGCCGCTTGAATCGCGTCTTTTTCAAAATCGGTCCCCGTCACCTGGTACCCTTTCTCCTTTGCTGCGGACAGGAACCGTCCGGTACCCATACCCAAATCAAGGAGCGTGGTTTTCGGTCGGACTTTCTTTTTCAAGAACAAAATTTGCGAATGATACAGGGATTTCGTCTGCGGATGAAAGTTGCGGTCTCGGTATCGGCCGTTTTGCTCGTACGATTCGTGGCCGGGGTTTTTGAACGGCCACCAGAATTGCAGCGTGCATGCCGCGCATTCATACAGGGTGTATCCCCATTTTTCTTCTCTCTTCGTAAGTGTATTCGCGTTGCAGTGCACGCAGGCGGTTGGCATAGAAGTTTGCATCATTTACACATTAGACGCTCGAAATAAAAACTGATTGCATCCTTTGTAGTTCGTGGTCTGGATATTTTCAAGCGTAAAGCCGCGCTTTTTGAAAAATGAAAAAATCTCTGCGGGAGATGCGTATTCATAGGGGTATCCGCCAAGCCAGTCGATAAGGTCCGTCTTCCATGACATGCCGCGCTTCGCGCGGTACTCGCGCATAACACGGAACGGATTTTTCAGGTGGAGCAGAAGAAGCGAGAAGTGCATGCTGATGTAGAGCCATTCCATAAAAAATTGCACTGGTCTGGGAGATACATTGTATGTGTGCTTTACCTTCTTCCACCACGATGAACCAAACGTACCCTCGACTTTATTATAGATAGCGACCCAGACGAGCCCGCCGGGTTTTGCGAGACCGCACAAATTTTCAAGCGCTTGCCACATGTCGCCCGTGTGGTGCAGAACGCCCCACGAGTACACGATGTCGAATGCCCCGAGCCCTTTCATAAATCCCTGGTCCAGGAGCGACCCGTGCATCACCTGCCAGCGAGCAGTGTACGCGCTTTTGTTTCGCACCGCGTTGGTGCATGCCACCGAATCCTTGTCATAGTCAAAGCTCACGACGCGTTCTGCGCCGAGCGTAAGAGCCGCGAGCGAATGAAGACCGCTCCCTGAACCCGCATCCACGAACGTTTTACCCCGCACATCGGCCCCGAGGAATCGCTCGAGAAATTCCGCGCTTGTTTGTGCGGCCTTCGTAACGTCTGTCTGCGCGATATACGCGCGCCAATTTTTACCGAAATGGAAAGCCATAATTTATTTTGAGAACGCGATGATGCTTTTGGCTATTCGTTCGCCGGCCTTGCCGTCTATGGTACCGAGGAATTTCTGTGCAAGCGCTTTTCTGTCTGCGGAGCCGTGGGCAGGGTTTGCGACCGTTGCGATGATACGCGATTTGAAATCCTTCAAAGTATACGACACCTGTACACCGCCGGTTGCTACCGCGTTTTCCACGAATTCATACTCAAAGATGCGCGCAGTTGCGGCATCGTCTGGGTGTGGACTTGCGGAGCCGGAGAGCGCAGTGAAGATATGCGGGCGGTCAAGAACTGCGGCGTCCAGGACGAGGGATGAAAAGGTAGAGAGTGAGATGTCGCTATAATAGACCAAATGCGACGGATATTCTTGGTGTGGCAACTCGTCCGCGCTTTGAATGATGAAATTCGGATATCGTTTCTGTAATGCCAGGAACGGGTCGCTGGGAGCGAGTTTCCAACCGAGCCGTGCGACAAGTTGCGTATCTTTGGGTAATTCTCCGCCTTCTATCATCTCCAGTATCAATTGTGCCGTGTCGTGTTCATGCGGATTCCAATAGGGCGTGCCTATAAAATAGGTAATGAGGCGTTTCGAAGGGTCGCCGCCGATGCGGCGGAAAAATTCTTCTCTGGGGATGGTGGGGAACTCGCGCGCATACCAATCGTACCGTTGGCACCCTGTCACATGAGTTTTTTCTCTTGGGAATGGAAAATTAGAAAGAAACTCTTCTTTCATCATCTCGCTCCACAGATAAATGTGTGCAGGTCGCGGCACCGCCCAGAGGCGGTTCTCTATGTAGCTCCATGGAAAGTCGACAACGTGCGCGGGAATTCCATACCTGCGGGCAAGTGCAAGCCAGATAATGTCGTCCGGTTCCGTCATGGTGCCCATAATGAGTCCGTGCGGGTGGCGTGCTTCAATAATCCGGACGCCTTCCGGAAAATGAAAGAAGTATTCCTCAGTTTTGTTCATGAGCCACGCAAGAAGCGGGCGCACGGGATACAAGACTATGCGCAGTAGCGTGAGTCCCCTGTCTGTCCGGGGGAGCGCATATACCGGGTGTCGCGCTATGACGCTTTTTTCTATCAGTCGGGATTTAACAAATACCGGTTTGTCGATGGTTAAGAGCAGTTCTCGCGCACGTGCTACTCTACGCACGAAACGAAGCGGGATTTTCGGTAACTGTTCATGGAGCGCGTTCGGAAACTCTGCCCGAAACGTCGCGTCGTTCGCGAACGGAGAGACAATGAGTATCTTCGCCCCCGGCTCGTTCTCAAGATGCCTCCGTATACCGGTTCTCAGTATCGCGTTTACGCGGAACGCCGAAGGAATGACGAAGAGGTATGTTTTCATGAATGTATTGAAGAGTAGACATCCAATATCGTTTTCAGCTTGGCCATCGGGGTATTTTAACGTATATTGTTCCAAAAAGCCCATTACTCTAGCTATGTTTTACGCTCCCCAAATCTATGCTCCGAAAAGCCTTGTATCGGAAACCTTTATTCTGATTCTAGGGTTTGGAAAGAAGGGTTTTTGGATAGAGCGCCTGACGTAAGAATTAGAAATTAGAACCCACCATGCCAAAGACGCTTCTTTTTTCATTTAGTTCAGCTGACTGCTTTAAAAATTTCTACGCGTTGCCGGGATCTCTTTTAGAACAGCTTGCATCTCCGCTCTCAAGCGGGAAGATTCGCGTGGTGTTTGTAATCCAAGAGCACCGGAAAGGAGAAATTGAGGGGCTTCTCAAGTACCGCGACAAGACCCCGAACGTCTTCATTGAGTCGGTTTTTGTAAAACAGCGCGGCAATCTTTCAAATTTTGAGAAACTATTTGTATTTTTTTACGCCTATCTGGTATACACCAACACCACAAAAGTGCTTGCAACCATGGGCATGCGCCTCGATGAGCCGCCGAGAGGTTCCGGAAAGATTTTCGCGCCTCTCAAGTGGCTCCTGTCAAGAACGTTTGGAAAGATTCCATTTATCCGGAATTCTTTTGTTCCATGGCTTCATGAGCGGGTGTTTCCGGAGCGGCCCTTTAAGGATTTATTTGACAGCTACAAGCCCAATCTCGTATTTACGCCGCACTTGCACGATCGCTTCGATCAGGAAATGTCGCGTGAAGCAAAACGGAGGGGTGTTCGCCGGCTTGGCATGACTTTGAATTGGGATCACTACGATAAATATTTCCTGCCATTTTTACCTCCACGGCTTTTGATTCAATCGGAGCAAATGAAAGACTTCGCGCACAGGTTCCAGCACTACCCGCTCTCGCAGATGACGGTCGTGGGGTATCCGTTCCTTGACTATATCTATGGAGGGAAATATACAACCTCGCGCGAGGAGACTCTGAAGACCCTCGGCTTTCCGCAGGATGCAAAGTACATTATGTATATCGCCGGCTCGATGTTCTGTCCCGACGAACCCGATGTGATTGAGGAGATGATCAGATGGGAAGAGGAGGGGGTTTTCGGAGCCAATGTGTACTTTGTCATCAGACCCTACCCCGGAGGACGCGGCCGCGACGATGTGTTTGACAAACAAAAGTTTGAGCGGTTTAGAGCGCACCCGAAAGTTTCTGTGCAGATGCAGAAATTTTGGGCGGGCATGGAAACCAACATGGAATTTATGAATGTTATGCGGCACGCAAGCGCCATCATGGCGATTTACTCAACTGCGGTCTTGCCGGCGGTTGCCTTGGATCGGCCGCTTCTGACCTTAGGTTTTGACGGGTATACAAAGCGGCCATTTCATGAATCGGTGACGCGCTTTGCCATTCGCGAACATTTTAAAGATGTGGTGGATTCGGGAGGGCAGGTGGTTGCAAAAGATTTTTCTCACCTCAAAGCAAAGCTCATTGAGTATCTTAAAAATCCGCATGCGGAACACGCCGAGCGGGAAGCCCTGCGGGCGCGCATCTTGGGTCCCTTTGACGGAAAGGCAAGTGAACGCATCTTCCGGGAAATAATGTCGTCCCTCTAGAACCCATCTGAAAAATAACCATGAAAATAAAGCATAATTCATTTCGCTACTGCGGCCGTCAAAACCAGGCTACTACCAAACGAAGCGAGGGAAAAGAAAGCCCACTTTCTTTTCCGAGCAAGTGCAGGGAGAAAGCTCTGCTTACGAACCTTTGCGCGCAAGGCACTCGTGTCCCTGACACGACTCCTTCGCTTGCTCGATTCTCGCTTCTGGTTTTGACGCCCTCGTTACTATCAAGCGAGCGAGGGAAAAGAAAGTCCTGTTTTCTTTTCCGAGCGAACGCAGAGAGAAAGCTTTGCTTACGCGATTATTTTTCAGATGGGTTCTAATTTCATGCGCATACCTTTTCGTCGAACATTTTCTTTGCTCCCGCCCCTCTATGGCCGGTATAAACGCTATGCCGTTATTTTGTTTATTCTCGGGATTCTTGGGGGACTCCTAGAGAGTTTTGGGGTCAGTATTCTCATTCCTCTTTTTTCTCACGTTTCTCAAATTTCTTTCACAGGAGGAAATGCCATCTCGCGATTCTTTGAATGGTTTTTTTCTGCATTAGGTCTTGAAATGCAGCTTCGAATTCTTTTGCCTCTTATCTTTGCTGTATTTGTGGTACGAGCGGCAGTACTCCTGCTTTTTGACTGGTTGCGCGGATATTTAACCAGCGACTTTGAACGCACGACGCGTGCGGATGTCTATGGAGCGCTTCTGAATGCCCCATGGAAATATATCGTAGGCCAAAAAGTCGGATTTGCAGAGAATACGCTCATGGTTGATATCACGGCCTCGACGCGGCTCCTCTCTGACCTTACAAACGCCATGCTCCACGTATCGTCGCTGATTGTGTATACCGTATTTGCGATTCTCATTAATCCAACCGTTGCAGCCGGAACGCTTGTGGCGGGTTTCCTACTTTTGTTTTTATTCCAGCCATTTCTTGCACGAACCCGCCGCTATGGGGCAAAAACACTTGCCATGAACAAAGTCGTTGCGCACCATATCAATGAAATTGTCCCCGGGATGAAAACCATAAAAGCGCTTGGGGCGGAGTCGTACGTGCTTCAACGCGCCTCGGGTCTCTTTGACAGGCTTCGGGTGGTTCGGATTCGGCAAACACTCATGAAAGCAATCACGACTGTTGCCATTCAGCCGGTTGCGGTGCTTTTTGTCCTCGCCCTTTTTGTGTTTTTATTTTTGAAAGGAGATTTTGATTTTGCGGTGTTTGCGATCACTATTTTTCTCATTGACCGGATTTTCATTTATATCGATCGGGCGCAGAACCTTCTGCATGTCATTGCCGACAGTATCCCGTATGCGGAGCACATCGTATCTCTCAAACAGGAGCTTCTCGCATACAAAACAGATGTTACAAAAGGCGCCCTGTTTTCTTTTTCAAAGTATCTTGCCTTCGAGCATGTCTCTTTTTCATACCCTGGAAAACCCCCAGTGCTTTCAGATATTTCCCTTTCAATTCAAAAAGGAGCTTTCTATGCGCTCATCGGGAAATCGGGAGCCGGTAAAACCACCGTTGTGGATCTCATGCTCAAACTCCTCCAACCTTCTTCCGGCCGAATTCTTTTGGATCAAGCACTCATTAGTGACATCGCGCCCTCCGCATGGCATGCCAAGGTGGGGTATGTTGCGCAAGAACCTTTTCTCATTAATGGAACGGTAGAAGAAAATATTCGGTTCTATGACGATCGGGTGACGGATACTGATATTGAATTTGCAGTATCTGCCGCAGGCTTGTCTTCCGTTATTGCAAAGCTCCCCGCAGGAATAAAAAGTGCAGTAGGAGAACGCGGGAACGCTCTGTCGGGCGGCGAGCGCCAGCGGGTCGCTTTGGCGCGGGTTCTTGCGCGCAGGCCCGAACTTTTGATTCTTGATGAGCCCACGAGCGCCCTGGATGCCTCGGCGGAGATGGTCATCAGGGATGCACTGTTGGAATTGCGCGGCGCCATCACCATCGTTATCATCGCTCACAAGATAGACACGGTGAGGGCGGCGGATAGGGTTGTGGTGATCTCCGATGGGGGGGTTATAGAGGAGGGAGCGCCGTCCGTGCTACTGACAGACCCGAATTCGCAGTTCTCGCGTTTCTTCAAAGGGGGAGAAAATGCCCCTATGATATAGTGCCCAGAGCATGCCCAAAAACCTCTCCCTGTCTGCGCCGCGTGTTTTTTGGCTACGGCGCGCTCGTCTCGTCCTCAATGTGCTACCAGCACATTTTGGACTCCGACTCGACACCTCGCCGACAAAAACACGCGGCTCGACTCGGGAACCCGGGTTTTTGGACATGCTCTAAATTATGGACGCGAAATCATTTCTGCGTACGGCGGTTATCTGCGGATTGGTGGCCTCCGTCTTTGTGCCGCTCCTCGTCTCGGGCTCCTTTTTCTTTCCATTCATAACCGGCAAGAACTTTGCATTCCGCATCATCGTTGAACTTACGTTCGCCCTGTGGGCCGTACTTCTTTTGAAAGACGCGTCCATTCGTCCGCGCAAAGAACTCATTTTGTACGCTATAGGCGCGTTCATTGTGTCCTTGGGCATCTCGATGGTTTTTGCCGAAAATCCCTTGAAGAGTTTCTGGTCAAACTTTGAGCGTATGGAAGGCTGGGTCGGACTTATTCACCTTGGCGCGTACTTCGTGGTTCTTTCCTCCATGCTTCGCTCGGAAAAGCTGTGGAAGATTTTCTTTAATTTCACTATTGCCGTTTCGGTCGCCATAGGACTCTTCGGCATCCTCCAGCTTGCCGGCGTCTTTACCATAAACCAAGGCGGTGTCCGGGTAGACGGAACGCTGGGCAACGCTATCTATCTCGCGGTGTATATGCTCTTCCACGTGTTCTTCACGCTTCTCGCGCTTTTCAGATGGGGAAAGCAATCCATCCCGCTTCAGATCTGGTATGGTTTCGCGCTTGTCCTGCAGATCCTCATGATTTTCTATGCCGCCACGCGCGGTGCAACCATAGGATTACTTGCAGGTGTTGCCTTGACCGGTCTTTTGTTTTTCATTTTCGGTCGTACCAGCCCAGTCCTTAAAAAGGCAGGTATCGCCAGCGTACTTGCCGTTCTTCTTCTTGTGGGCGGGTTGGTTGCCATCAAAGACACTTCGTTTGTGGCGCACAATCAGGCGCTCTCGCGCTTGACCGCAATCGCCTCACCCTCGGCATTTATCGCGGAACTTCAGACGCGTTTTACCATCTGGGGAATGGCATTTCAGGGTTTTAAGGAACGGCCGGCATTCGGCTGGGGGCAGGAAGGATTCAACTACGTCTTCAATACATATTACGAACCGTCCCTCTATGCGCAGGAACAGTGGTTTGATAGAGCCCACAATGCTTTTGTTGACTGGCTGGTTGCAGGCGGCACAATCGGTTTTCTCCTCTACCTCTCTCTGTTTGCTATTCCGGCGTGGTATCTAACGCGGCCAAACCCGCTCTTTCCGCTCGCCGAACGCGCGGTTCTCGCGGGCCTTTTGTTCGCCTATGCGGTCAATAATACTTCGGTGTTTGACAATCTGACGAGCTATATGTTTTTTATGGTCCTTCTAGCATATATAACATTCCGCGCGCATGAGTCTATGCCGGGCGCTCTGCCGACAGCTTCAACTCCCGCAGTATCTCCTCCGCTGTTCGTGGCCGGCGCATCGGGCATTGCAATCGTGGCCGCATTCGTCTTTTATTTTGCTAATGTTCCGGGGATTGCGGCGGCGTCAACCTTGCTCTCAGCGGTGAAATCATATCCGGAAGGCCTCTCGAAGAATTTTGAGATTTTTAAGGAGGTAACCCAGTACCAAGGATTGGGACGGCAGGAAGTGCGCGAACAGCTGATCCAATTTGCATCGCAAATCGCTAAACAGAAAGAGATTGATAAGGACTTTCAAACTAACGTCGTTCTGTTTGCCGTACAGGAAATGCAGAAAGAAATCGCCTCGAACCCCAATGACGCGCGCCTGCATGTCTTTCTGGGATCGTTTTTCCGGCAGGTCGGCGCATTTGATGAAGCGCGGAAGGAGCTCTTCCGGGCTCTTGAACTGTCGCCTGGTAAGCAGACAATCATGCTTGAGATAGGCATCTCCTTTCATGATCAAGGCACTAGTGATGAAGCCGCAGCTTGGTTCAAGAAGGCGTTTGATCTTGATCCGCGCTACGACATGGCGCGGGTGCTGTATGCTGTCACCGCGATCGAAAAGAATGACCGCGCACTTACAGAATCGCTACTTGTCCCGCGTTTTGGCACGACAACTCCGGATAACGATTACCTGCTCCAGACATACGTGAACGCAAAAGATTACCAAAGTGTCATAGGCGTTCTCAAAAACAAGGCCGCCGCGAATCCCACGGATCCTCAGCCGCATATTCAATTGAGTAATGCGTATCTCACGGTTGGTAACCGGCAGTCGGCGATTGCCGAAATCAGGAAATCTATAGAGCTTGATCCCTCTCTCAAAGAGGAGGGTGAGAAGTTTATAGAAGAGATAGAAGCGGGGAAGACGTTTTAAATGATGTGTGGTCGTGTTGCGTCTGTTTGGCGTGAACATGTCGGCATGGTATGCTTTTCACATGAGTGCTAGTAATTGCTAGCTCTGCGAAAGTCTGCACAAGTCCCCGCGCAAGCGGGGTTTTGTGTTTTTTCTTTATTCCAATGTTCTCAAGAACATTGGAATAAAGAAAAAAGGAGAGGGGCGGTGCTAGAGTATCCCTATGGATTGGCATCTGATTTTAGGCATTAGCGCGGGACTCATCGCAATAGGCGCAACGGTTCCGTACATTTTGAGTATTATTCGAGGGGAAACTCGACCTAACGTAGTTTCGTGGTCGCTCTGGACCATCATTGTGCTTATAACGGCAGTTGCTCAAATAAGTGCCGGTGCATCGTGGCCGCTCATGCTTCTTATTGGATCTACAGTAGCTAATCTTGCTGTTGTATTTTTATGTAGTATCGGCTATGGCTACAGCGAGTTCAAGAACGTTGATAAAATTTGCCTCTTTCTCGCGTTAGCCGCGATTGTTTTTTGGTGGATTACCTCGAATCCAGTCATCGCTATTCTGCTCGCTGTCATCGCAGATGGCATAGCCTATATTCCGACGTATGCAAAAACGTATCAAGAACCAAAATCAGAACCCTTCTTTTATTGGGGAGTTCTTGTGTGCGCTGACATACTAGCTGTCTTTTCTTCAACGATATTCAACGCGGCAAACGTCCTATTTCCGATATCCTATGGGATTTTAAATACGCTGGTATTAGTAGCTTCTTTTTTCGGCAATCGCCGACAGATGAAGCGCGGGTTTTGACGGTTTTTTGGTTTTGCTATAGTGAATACGTTGTCCGTAGTGTGCGGCTGACGGCGGCACTCACATAGATTTTTGCTTGGAGCTCGCACCCGTCGGTCGCACACTGCGGGCAGTAGCAAGGTGACACCTTGCAAGAGCCTATCCACCATCTCGCGGTACCCACCTTGAAAATGCAGGTTTTTGAGCGAAAAACAAGTCGGAGTCTGAAACGTAATAGCATTACGTTGAGGACGAGACGAATTTTTGTAGCCAAAAACATAGCATTTTAAAGATGGGGGAAGATAGTGGATAGGCTCTAAGAAAACGCCAATGGAGATTCAAGAGAATGTTCCGCTTTCAGCGCTGACCACACTGCGCACGGGAGGCCCCGCGCGGTTTTTGCTTTCGCTTGATAGCGCAGAGGAAATTTCCGATGCGCTTGCTTTTGCCGAAAAAGAAAAGCTTCCGCTCATTCCACTGGGCGCCGGTTCAAACATGCTCGCGCCTGATGCGGGAGTATCGGCCGTGTTTGTCCGTCTGAATACCAAACATCTCTTCACAGAACGGAAAGGCGATCGCGTTTTCGTAACGGCCGATGCGGGAGTGGTGTGGGACGAGCTGGTCCTTCGCGCGGTGTCGGAAGGTTGGTGGAGGACCGAAAATCTTTCCGCAATTCCCGGCACCGTCGGCGCCGCAGTGGTACAGAACATTGGGGCCTATGGTGCGGCGCTCTCGGATACGCTTTTTTCCGTCCGCGCGTTTGATACTGTGGAAAAAAAATTCAAGATGTTTACAAACGAGGCATGTGGCTTCGGGTATCGCACGAGTATTTTCAAACGCGCGGCCGACCGGTATCTGATTGCCGAGGTGACATTGGCTCTCGGGACAAAACCTCTCCCGAACCTCGGCTATAAGGATCTTGCGGCACATTTCGCGGGGAATCCCGCTCCTTCGCTTTCGGAAATCCGCGAAGCCGTCATCCGCATTCGGCAAGGGAAATTTCCTCCGCTTTCTGAATTCGGCACCGCGGGTTCATTCTTCCTAAACCCTCTCATTTCCAATGCTGATTCAGAAGGCATCAAGGAGCGCTTTCCCGACATGCCTCTGTTTCCACTGCCCGAAGGCGGTCTTAAGGTGCCGCTCGCATGGATTTTGGACCGCGTACTCAATCTCAAGGGTCGCCGCGTGGGAAAAGCGTTTTTGTGGGAGAAGCAACCGCTCGTCATCGCCGCCGAATTTGGCGCCGCGAGCGACGAGGTGATTTCACTCGCGCACTCCGTCCGGCATGACGTGTTGGAAAAAACCGGAATCAAAATTATTCCTGAAGTGCGAATGCTGGGTGATGATTTTTTTTCGGCGTAATTTTTTATCAAGCGCGCAAAAAACTTATCCACACATATTGTCTGCAAACGATTGTGCGTACGCATATGCGTTGCATACTGAAAGTAAGCTTGTATTGCGGCGCACGTAGGTGTTGCACAACGCATCTAGGGGTCGAGCGTCGAACTAAGTACAAGTCGTTATTCTCCAAAAATTCATAACGACTATCCTATGGCAAAGAAAAAGAAAGCGGCAAAGAGCAAGAAGCGCCGCGCATAAGTTTTGCGACTAAACGCCCCCGACGCAACGTCGGGGGCGTTTTTCTTTTTCCTAAATTTTGCTACGATACGATAACTATGCTCGGTTTGAATCGACTGTTTGCTTCTCAAAGTCCTCTCCTTAAAAACGGCCAGAAAGCCGTTGTATCCGTCAATGCCCTCGAGGAGGCGATGCGAGAGCGCTCCGACGAAGCGCTGAAGGAAATAACTGCGAGTCTGAAGGTGCGTCTTCTAAACGGAGCTGTATTAGAGAGTGTTCTTCCGGAAGCGTTTGCCGCCGCTCGCGAGGCGGCGCGGCGCTCCCTCGGAGAACGGCATTACGATGTCCAGTTGATAGGTGGCTACGTGCTTCACCATCGTGCGATAGCCGAGATGAAAACGGGCGAGGGGAAAACACTGGTTGCCACACTGCCGGCATATTTAAATGCGCTCACCGGAAAAGGCGTGCACATTGTTACCGTCAATGATTATCTCGCGAGACGCGATGCAGTGTGGATGGGGCAGATTTACGATGCGCTCGGTCTTTCGGTTGCTGTCATCAATCACGAGGAGTCGTTTCTCTATGACCCTTTGCATAGCGAAGAGCACAGAGCGAAGAGTGAAGCGTTTGATACGAAACGAGACACGCTTGGGTCTTTTAAGGTCGTACACGAGTATCTCCGCCCCGTCTCGCGCCCTGAGGCGTATGGGGCGGACATCACGTACGGTACCAATAACGAATTTGGTTTTGACTATCTTCGCGACAATCTTGAATACGATGTCGCAAACTTGCGCCAGAGGGATTTGCACTACGCGATTATAGACGAGGTTGATTCCATATTGATAGACGAGGCGCGCACTCCGCTCATCATCTCCGGTCCCGCGAAGGATCCCGAGGAACTGTATCAGACATTCACCATCCTCGTACGGAGTTTTAAGGAAGGAGAAGACTACACAGTTGATGAAAAGCTTCACGCGATTGTTATCACGGATGCCGGCATAGAAAAAGCGGAAAAAGCTCTCGGCATAGAGAATCTGTATGCCGAAGGCCTGCCTGCGCCGGACGGAACGCGGCAGGCAGGAGGTGCAAAATTGGTGCACCATTTGGAATCGGCGGTCAAAGCGAAGGCGCTTTTCATCAAGGATAAGCAATACGTGGTCAAAGACGGCCAGATTGTGATAGTGGATGAGTTTACGGGGCGGATGCAGCCGGGCCGCCGCTGGTCCGAGGGCCTGCATCAGGCAGTTGAGGCGAAGGAGGGCGTGCCTATACAGCGCGAGAGCCAGACCTACGCCTCTATCACGTTTCAGAACTATTTCCGCATGTACGAGAAGATCAGCGGCATGACAGGAACGGGGGAAACATCCGCGGAGGAGTTTCGGACTGTGTATGACTTGGACGTGGTCGCGATTCCCACTAACAAACCCGTGGCGCGTAGTGACCGGGACGACCTCATCTTCCAGACGGAGGCCGGGAAATTCAAAGCGATCGTGCGGGCGGTTGCCGAGAAGCACGCCAAAGGCCAGCCAGTTTTGATTGGGACTACTTCGATTGAAGTTAATGAGCGCTTGGCCGCCGCGCTTCGCGCG
>Ga0209542_10010924_pt1 | contig 16239 bp, 17 predicted proteins | sample RifCSPhighO2_01_FD_184028 | JGI IMG/M metagenome (GOLD analysis project Ga0209542, IMG submission 184028) | Soil microbial communities from Rifle, Colorado - Rifle CSP2_plank highO2_0.1 (SPAdes) (version 2) | ecosystem: Environmental > Terrestrial > Deep subsurface > Rock core/Sediment ...
TTTTCATAGATCAACAAAAGATTATTGGAAAAGAACCTCATCAGAAAGCTAATATTTATGCAGAGCAAATCAGAGACTTTGCAGTAAGCAAAGATGGAAATCTAAGGGAGGTTATAATTAGTTTTAGAGTATGGTAAAAAGAGGTTATTTGAAGACATTGGAAGCTGTTATAGCCATAGTTATTGTCCTGATATTTATTTTCTCTTTTGGAGTTAGCAATCTTGGTGTTGGTGAAGTTACTCCTAAGAATGTTAAAGATGCCCAGAAGTTTATTTTTAAAACAATCTTAAACAATAATACTTTAAGGGATGATGTTTTAAATGAAAATCCTATAGTATTAGACCAAGTCGTTAGCAGAAATTTACCTTTAGGATATACTTATAAGATACAATTTTGTAGAAGCGCAGATTGCCCTATTCCTCCTCTCCCTTCAGAAACTATTTATATAGATACGGTCTATGTTGGCGAGGAAAATAATTTTAGAGTGCTGAAGTTATTTGTCTGGGAAGAATAAAACTTCATTAAAACTCATGCATATCCAGGTATAATTTTATCTCTTTGTGGAAGGCATAAAGGGTTTTGTATAATTCCAGCTTATAAGCATCTAATCTCTTTCTCATCTTTATCTCATATAAAGCGGTAAAGGGAAATGTAAGGAAGTTGCCTTTGTATTTATCCTCTGGATCATAGACTACTTTACCATCTATTCTTATTTCTAGATTTCCTTTATCCATCTCAATTTTTTTGTGACCTTTTTGCAGTTCCACTTTATTTATCCCTACTATAAGAAAAGTGACTCTTATTTTGAATCTCACATATGAACTCACATCATGGTAGGTTGTCCAATCAATTGTAATATCTTTTCCTCTTGGTGTTGTCCCCTCTCCATAACTCTCTTCCTTAAAATTCTTTATTAAACCATTTATGTCTAACCATTCTCTCATCATCTTGTATAGCCCTATTAAATCAAAAACAGCCACTCTTTTAATTTTCAATGAGGGCACTATATCAAACTCTTTCATTACATACCTCTTTATTGATAAAGCTGAAGGTGCTCTCTTATTAATTTTTTTAATTCTGCTATCTCTTCAGACAATCTAATTTCGTAGTTCTTTCTTTTTTTTATCATTATCACATCATTATATATCTTGCCTAAAAATTCTGTGAATTTACCATCTTTAAATTTATCTTTATAATCCATGATTAATGTACCCTCAATAAATATCTTTAAATTTCCTTGATAGACAATACTGCCCTCTTCTGCTTGTAGCTTGTCTATATCACTGCCCATGATAAGTATCACTATTTTAAACTTAAAGTAATTATCAATCTCTCTTTCTCCTGCCCACTCTATTTCTAGTTCTGTACCTCTTGCAGACTCTTTTTGCTCATTTCTTAGCTCATGAAAGTTATACAGTTTTTGGTCAAACCATGCTTTCATATCTTTGTATAATCCAGAGAAGTCAAAAACAGCCTCTTGTACAATAACTGTTTTTGGTATTAATACCTCTTTTGCCATAGAATATGCTAGTTTAAGCCATTAAAAAATGTTTTTGTTTTTTAAGATGTAGAACTTCAAGCAGATTGGTTACCCTCTTAGTAGAACATAGACGATTGTACAATCCCTCTTAAAACGAAAAGCTTATAAATGAAATCTGTGAGTTATGCTATATTCTATATTTTGGGGAGTATATATTAAAGGCTTAAAATGACACAACAATCTATTTTTATCTTACCTGAGGGTTATCAAAGGACAATAGGAAAAGATGCCCAAAGAAATAATATTATGGCTGCTAAATTAGTAGCTGAGACAGTTAGAACTACCTTAGGTCCTAAAGGCATGGATAAAATGTTAGTTGATAGTATGGGGGATATTACTGTTACAAATGATGGGGTTACTATCTTAGAAGAGATGCAGATAGAGCATCCTGCTGCCAAGATGATTGTTGAGGTAGCTAAGGCACAAGAAGATGAAGTTGGAGACGGCACTACAACAGCTGTTATCTTTGCCGGTGAGTTATTAAAAAATGCTGAGAGATTACTTGACCAAGATGTTCATCCGACTGTTATAGCTAAAGGTTATGGGATGGCTGCTGAGAAAGCCCAAGAAATTCTAAATAAACTAGCTGAAGATGTTAAAAGTGATGATAAAGAAAGTTTAAAGAAAATTTCAATAACAGCAATGACAGGGAAAGGAGCTGAAGCTAATAAAGATATCTTGGGAGAGTTAATTGTTAGGGCTGTTTCTAGTGTTGGCGATAAGGTTGATGGAAAGCTAATTATAGATCTGGATAATGTTAAAATAGAAAAAAAGGTTGGTGGCGGGGTTGGAGATAGCGAGTTAATAGAAGGAGTTGTACTTGATAAAGAAAGAGTGCATAGTGTAATGCCCAGAGGGGTTAAAAGCGCTAAGATTTTATTATTTGATGGTGCTTTAGAAATTAAAGATACTGAAACTGATGCTAAAATACAGATTACTGACCCTAGCCAATTACAAAGCTTTATTGATCAGGAAGAGAGGATGATAAAAAATATGGTTGATAAAGTGGTTAAGTCAGGCGCTAATGTTGTTTTTTGCCAAAAAGGAATAGATGACTTAGCACAACATTTTTTAGCTAAGAGTAAGATTTATGCTGCCAGAAGAGTTAAGCAGAGTGATATAGAAAAGTTAGTAAGGGCTACTGGGGCTAGGCTAATTAGTAATTTAGATGATATTAATACGGGTGATTTGGGTGAGGCTGGGCTTGTTGAAGAAATTAAAATTGGAGATGATGAATATACTTATGTTAAAGAATGTAAGAATCCTAAATCAGTTACTTTATTTGTAAGAGGTGGAACAACCCATGTTGTTGATGAAATTGAAAGAGCTGTTAAAGATGCCTTGGGAGATGTCGCCGCTGTATTACAAAATGGGAAAGTTGTTGCTGGCGGCGGAAGTGTTGAGGTTGAACTAGCTAAACAATTAAGAACTTATAGTAATACCTTAAGTGGCAGGGAGCAACTAGCAGTTTTAGCTTTTGCAGACTCTGTTGAGGTAATACCTAGAACTTTAGCTGAGAATGCTGGATTAGACCCAATTGATGTTTTGACAAGTTTGAAAGCAGCTCATGATAAAGGAGATAAGTGGGCAGGAATAGATGTATTTAGCGGAAAGGTTGTTGATTGCTGGAATAGCGGAGTTATAGAGCCTTTGAAGATTAAAACACAGGCTATTAAAAGTGCCTCTGAGGTTACAAATTTAATTCTGAGAATAGATGATGTTATCGCAGCCAGTAATCTAGGAAAAGCGCAAAGTCAAGGAATGCCTTCTGGAATGGGCGGAATGCCTGGAATGGAGTAAGCTTTAAAAAGTAATTGTTAGCTTCTATTTTAGATGGTATCGAAAGCAGATTCTTATCTTTGTGGCATATGCGGAGACAGCTATGATAAACCTGCTGAAGCAAAGAACTGTGAAAAGATAGGATTAATAACACCACGGATTAAAAGTGGCGCTGTTTTTCTAAGTTATCGTAAATCTAGCCATTATATCGGTACTAACCCACACAAGCCTGCACTTGGCAGGATTAAACCAGCTAAAAATTCCTTACAATATATTTATAGGACATTGGATAAATCCATAAGAGTTGATAAAAGCGATCTAGACCGTGATGAATTAGGCGTGTATGTTTTTCTGCATAATGAAGGAATTAAAAGTGTTTCAAAATATGGCGGGATGTTCAGAGGGCATTTTCCTGAAATGCTGTTTCATGAGATGATGATAGAGGACCCTCCTTTTAAAAAATATAAAGTTTACTTCACTAGTAAATCCAAGTACAGCGGATTCTCCCTTAAGGATAAGCAGTTAATAAATCTGGATGAGATTACAGATAAGGAGTTCCAATTTATTTATCCTTTCCTAAGAGGACATTATGACAAGTTTATCCATGAAAACCGAATTGATACGCACAAATACAGAGATTTTATGCTCCATATAGGGCACAAAACTGATTTATTGTCAGAATACAACGAAATTCAAAACCTGAAAATTTCCCTTGAAATAGCAGTAAATAATGAGGAATATGAAAAAGCAGCTAATCTAAGGGACGAGATTGCTAAGATCAGGGAAATTACTGAAGGAAAAAAGAACAGTTAGAGATTCTTTTAAAAATCATAATTCATATCTTCTGCCTCTGAACTTAACTATTAAGAAAGGCATCTTCATAATTAAGCTTTGCTTCTGGGATTTTTCTTTAAAAACCTTTAAATACAAAACAAATTTAATCTAGCTCATGGAAAAGAGGTGGTTTTTGCTAGTTTTGCTAGCTTTATTTCTATTCAATATCCAGGATGTTAATGCCGGTCGCTGTGATGATATCTGTGATGATGATAAACTAATAGAGAGAACCAATTTCTTTTTCTTTTGTTTAGTTGTTGATGAGAAGAGCTGTGATGATTGTAGCTGTAGCTGTGGAAATTACAACAGAGACGAAGCTTTGTTTTGCAATGATGGCAGAGACAACGATTGTAATGGTTTTATAGATAATGCAGATTTTGCTTGTAAAATAGAACTAGAACCAACTTGTGCTGAAGATGGATTGTGTAAACCAAACTGTGCTGGAGGAGATGTAGATTGTTTATGCAGAGAAGAAAATGGATACTTGTGCAATGAAGGCGAAGTTTGTAGCAATTCAATCTTATCAAAGGATTCTGGGGTTTGCTGTACTACTTTATGCAGTAAAGAAGCTAGTTGCGGTTTTGATGGATTATGCAAGGGAAACTGTGAGTTTGGTGATCCAGATTGCAGCTGTGAACAGCAAAAAGGTTTTTTGTGTAAAGGAAATGAGATCTGTAATAAAGGATTAGTCTCCTCTGATATAGGCCTTTGTTGCGGGGAGAGATGTCAAATCTGTAACGAAGATTGGGTCTGCTCTGACTGGAAAGTTTGTAAGGATGGAAAACAAACAAGAGAATGCAGAGATAATAATCAATGTGGAACTACATTTGATGAGCCTACTAAAACTAAAGAATGTTCTAGTGCTTGTGAAGAGCTATGGATTTGTGATTCTTATTCGTCATGTGTAAGCGGGCAAAGAACAAGAAATTGCAAGGATTATAATAAGTGTGGGACTGCTTTAAAGAAGCCAGCAGCTACAGAAAGCTGTACAGTAAGCTGCAGCGAACTAAAGGGATTTAAATGTTTAGAAGGCCAGGTTTGTGAAGGTAATTTGCTAGAGAGCTCTGATGGAGTTTGCTGCAGTATACAATGCAGTGATTACAAATGCGTTGAGAATTGGCAATGCCCTAGTTGGGAGACAATTCCCTGCTCTAAGACAGGTATAAGGTCTAGAACATGTGCTGATTTGAATGATTGCAAGATACAAGGAAGAAAAACATACGATAATGTTCCTCAATTAACCCAGGAATGTGCTTATGTTTTTACATGTGATAATGGCATTAAAGATACTTCAGAGAGTGATGTAGACTGTGGAAATTCCTGCGGAAGCACTTGTATTAAAGGGCAGAAATGCAGTAATAATGGTGATTGTACTAGCAGCAAATGCGTTGATGGAATATGTTCTTGTGAAGAAGATTGGGAGTGTACTGAATGGTCTGAATGTCCAGCACATGAAATACAAATAAGGAGTTGCAGTGATAAAAGTAAATGCGGGACAACAGATAACAGATCTGAAGTGACTAGAGGATGTGAATATGTTGCTGCCTTAGCAGAAAATGAAGGAGAAGAGATTTTAGAAGAGACTAAACAAGAAGTTGCTCAGGAAGAAACAGGAAGCGTTGGTTATAAAAGTGTCATAGACAATAGAGGAAAAGCTACAGCGACTTTAATATTAGAAAGAAATTATAATCAAGCTTTAATCCTGCTTTTCTTAGTATTTACGTTAATAGTGCTGATTGTATTTTTGAGAGGAAAGGGCAAACCAACTATTTTCTTAAGCTTGTTTTTTACAGTTTTTGCGGTAATAGCTTTAGTTGTGTACTTAAACATTAAAGTTGGAGGAAGAAGTGTACCTTACTTAATCTTGATAAGCCCTTTAATTTATATCCTGACCTTAAGCTTTGTTTATTATACCTATAAAACAAAGAAAACCTTTATTATTATATTCTTAAATAGCTATCCAATCTTTAAAAAGTTGCTGTTTACTGAGGTTTATGATGTTCCAGATGTTGATCAATTAAGGGATTATATTGCTGGATCTTTGAGAAGGGACAAGTCTTTAAGTGAGATTAAAAATAGATTAAGCAGCACTGGATGGCCTAAATACTTAATAAATAAAGCCTTCCAAAATATCTCGATTATTGAAGGAAAAGAGAGTAAATTATCTGATGTCATTTTAAGCGTAATGAGGCTTTCTACTAGGGAAGAGAGTATGGTGATTAATGCTTTGTTAGAAAAAGATGGATTAACAGAAAATAGCCTGATGAATAAATTAGACTTTAATAGAGAACAGATTGCCTCTGTTTTGAATAGCCTAAACAGCAGAAATGTAATAGAAATCAGAGGAAATAGGATTTACTTTAACAAGTCCTTAAAAGTCTAGAAAGGTTTATAAATAAATATAAACTATACTATCCAATATGGCTGAAAAAAAGATGGTGGTTAAGGGTAGTAAAGATAAGGTTGGAATTCTAGTTGAAATAAGTGTTGAATTGCAGAAAAAATTAGTTGAGGCTACTGTTGCCATGAATAATCTAGCTAAGCAACAAGGAGAGCTGCTTAATACTTTTAAAGAAGCTGCGAAACATATTAATGATATTGATGTTCAGGATGAGAGTTTAAGGCCTTTAATAAAGAGATTAGATGATTTGCTAAACCAGAATAGAACGATTGCAAGAGGATTAATCCTTTTGGAGAGTTATGTAAAGGAAAAAACACAACCTATGCCGCCTATGCAGCCTACCAGACAGCAAGGACCTTATTAAGATGGGTGTTGAATTTATTTTAGATGAGAAATTAAAGAGATCTCAGGATGATTTAGATAAGGCAATAATTATCCTAAGTAAAAAAGAAGATAAGACTTCTATTTTTTTAAGAAGGTTTTGGTTCGCTTGTTTAAAAGCTGTTGAGGTAGATGTGCAGAAAGAAGCTTTGAAAGAGAAAATAGATCTAGTGTCTACTAGGCTAAAGTTAAATAGAATATTACCTGCTCCACCAAAGCCTGTTACTAGGATGGTTGTTGTTGAAGAAGGGGATGTTATCTAGAGAAAATCAACTTCTACTTCATCAGTCCTCCATAAAGGATTAATGTCTAGTTTTTCTTTTTGGATTGTGTTGTTGACTTTAAACTGCAGTAATCCCTGGAATGCAATCTGAACAGCCTGGTCTCCTGAATATTTTAATGGAACAGCATAAAATTTAGCATTTCTTTCTCTGCACATTATATCCAGCATATTACATAATCTTTTGTTAGCTGCCACTCCACCTACTAAAACCAATTCCTCTTTTTGAGTATGTGCTAAAGCTCTTTCTGAAACTTCTGCTAACATAGCAAACATTGTTTCTTGTAACGAATAGCATAAGTCTTCTTTTTTAGCTCCTTTTTTATACAGTTCTATAGCTTTGGTTATTATTCCAGATAATTCTATATCCATGCCTTTTACAACATAAGGAAGTTCTATGAAAGCTCCTTCTTTTGCCAACAATTCTACTTTTGGACCTCCTGGGAATCCTAGATCCAAAGCACGAGCAAATTTATCCAAAGCATTTCCTAACCCAATGCTCAGGCATTCTCCTAGAACTCTAAATCTATTCCCCTCTAGAGATAAGATCTGAGTATTAGGACCAGATACATAAACATAAACTGGATTTTTTATATCAAAGAATAAATTTGCTACTGTCAGATGTGATACTGAGTGGTTAACTCCTGTTACTGGAATATTAAGATCATCTACTAGTTCTTTTACTGCATTTAATCCTACATGTAATGAGGGTGATAAGCCTGGCCCTCTTGAATAGGCTATTAAATCAATATCAGAAGAGCTTATTTTAGCATCTAGTATGGCTTTTTGTATTATATCTTTGTAGACATTTTTGTGATGTTGTGCCGCATCTTTAGGGATAATGCCTCCTTTGTCAGTTGTATAATTAGCTCTGACATCACTTAGTATCTTATTTTTGGATGTTACCACAGCAGCAGCGAAAGTATCTCAGCCTTTAGAGTGCTGTACTTTCGATGCCTAAACAGACTGTCATATTATAGAAAACTTTTTATTGGTTTAAAAATCTTCTTACTGCATGGAAAAGAGGATTATAGCTTTAGCTAGAAAAGCTTTTAGCATGTTTCCCAAGAAAATAGAAGAACCGGAGTTTAGAGTTCTGAATAAGAAGGAATTTGAATTATTGCTCTTAAGATCTCCTATCATAAAGCATCATAAGGAAGATATAGAGTATAGCCCAGCTTTAAGCTGTTTTAAAGAAGATAAAGTTGAGGTCTGCTTTTGTCCAGAGATAATAAAATATTTTAGTAATAAGGAGGATTTCATAATAGCCTTGGCATTGCATGAGTTTTACCATATTTGGAATAGAATGTTGGTTGATACAGAAGAGGATGCGATAATATCAGAAAATTTAGTTCATCATGAATTAGGAAATGACTTCCCCAAATACGCCAAGTTATTGTACTTATCCTAAATAGCTTAGTTCAGAAGATTTTTTACCCTCTTTTTTCTGTGTCTGCTCCATTAGATTTTTAAGCTCAGCTTCAAATCTCTTAGCCTTTTCCATTAATGGTTTGTAGTCTAATTTCATTTTTAGTATTTTATCCAGCACATCTATCATCTTTGCAGCAGCTTCATAATCTGGAAGATTAGAATGTGTTTTTGCAAATATTGTAGACATAGGGATGCTATTTTCATTCAGGAGCAAAGCGCTTGTAGCACCCATGATGACCCCTTCCTTCATCTCTTCTAACTGTATTTGCTCAAATTGTTTTTTCCTTTCTTTGTTTGCTGTGTAATAAAAAGTGCTTATTTGCCCTTCAAAACCTACTGCACTTTCTATGTTAATTATTTCCTTGGCTTTTAATTCCTTAGAAAGTTTTTCCATAACATGAGCAATCTGCCATTCTAAGCCCAATATGCCACTTAAGGCCTGTACTATTACAAGGTTGTATTGTTTGTTGTAGAATATCCCTAATGGCCTTATTACTTCTCCTTTGTGCACTGCTACTACAGGAATTAGTTCTTCAGAATGAATATGGCCGATAGCCTCTGTATCTAATTTATCCAAAAGAAATTTTGTTGTTATTGTTCCTACTAAACTTACTCCAGGGAAGCCTGTTATTATAATGACATTCGAAGGTTTTTTTGTTAAATGAAGCTCCATTATGAATTGCGTATTGTTCTAAGTTTATATAGTTTTTCCTTAACTTGTTTTTATCTCAATTACATCTCTATTCTTTAATTTATAGTCTTTACCAACAGGAATCTTTTTCTTTACATCAATAGCCTTTACAAAGTTTTTTCCTATGTCTGTATGTAATTTAAAAGCAAAGTCTAGAGCTGTTGATTCTGGAGGAAGCAAGAAGCAATCTGGTAAAATTCTGCCTTCTGAATCTTGTAGTTTGTTAACACCTCCAGGAAATATGGCTATGTACTTTAGGATTTTAAAAACAGCAGAATCTAAGCAGTCTTGTATACCAGTGGAGTTCAATTTGTCAAGAACGTTTTCTTTTATAAATGACAAAGCTTTTTTCTGCTTCTCGTTTAAGTCATTTGAGGTAATTTCAAAATCATTTTCTCCAGGAACATACTTAATTAAAGATCTTTTAGCAGCTTCTCTCAGCGCTAATTCAGATTCTGCAGAGCATGGGATTATTAAGTAAGATGGGAATTCTTTCTTTATCTTTTCTAAATTGTCTTTAGATCCTGGGATATCTATCTTATTGGCAGCGATTATAATAGGCTTTGATAGCTTTCTTAGCATTGTTGATAACTTTAGCAAGTCCCTTTCCTTCCATTCTATTATTTTAGCAGGAAGTTCTTTTATTGTATCTTCTACCATCCTTTCTGTAACTTTTAACCCAGAAAGTTGTTTAGCTAAGGACTCAGAAACTTTTTTCTTTTCCTGATGCATTTTTTTAGAATCCTTCTCCCAGACTTTTTTTATTATAGACAGATACCAATAATCAAGTTCATCTTCCAGGAATCTAATATCATTTCCAGGGTAATATGAGAGAGGTTCAACTAGTACCCCATTTTCATTTGTTGATCCAGAAACATCAATTACATGAATTAAAGCGTCAGCTTCGTTTAAGTCATTTAGAAATTTAGAGCCTAGCCCCTTGCCTTCATGAGCTCCAGGAACCAATCCAGCTACATCAATCAGTTTTATGGGAGAGAATCTTTTCCCATCTAAACAGTAACCGAATCTTGGATTACACTTTGTGTTTAATTCTTTATCAACGCAGTCTAATTTAACAAAAGCCACGCCTTCATTTTTCTCTATTGTTGTAAAGGGATAAGGCGCTATTTCGACTTCTGCTAGGGTAGCTGCCTTAAAGAAGGTTGATTTTCCAGTATTTGCCTTACCCACTACGCCGATTATCACTTCTTAAAGCAAAAGGTTATATAAATAAAAAACTTTGGTTTTTACATGAGAGAGATATATACCTTTCACGGTATTCTAGGCATGATAAGGATGTTGTTAAGTCCTGTGATATTCTATCTTATCCTTGTTGGGGAGAGCTTAACTGCTGGTATAATCTTCTTCATAGCTGCCTCAACTGATATTATAGACAGGTTTCTGGTTAGAGAACATAAACACAACGTTGAGTTTAGTTATTTTTGGGATGGTCTTGCTGACAGGATTTTGATTTTTCCAACTCTTTTAGCCCTGATAATCAGAGGTATTAGCTTGCTCTCTTTGTACTTGATTCTAATTTATGTTGTTGCAGAGGCATTGATTGGCATTGTAATGACAGTAAAAAGAAAGAAATTTTATTTATTTCACGAGCATAGAATATCTGCTAGAATAAACGTAATTGTTGTTCTGCTTGTTATGGGAGTGAATATTATAGCTAAGGATTATGAACCTTTACTGGCTATGGTGGTAAGTCCGTTTTTGATTTACTTTGGCATAGATTATTTTATTCATTATGCTAAGAGAAATGTTTAAATAAGGTTTTGATTGGAATGCTCTTATGAGCCTGTAGCTTAGCCTGGGGGAGCGCCGGTCTTATATGACCGTCTTCGGTATAAAATCTAAGAAAGCCGGAGGTCCCCGGTTCAAATCCGGGCAGGCTCATTTTTATTTTATTTAGTTAACTTTAAAAATATAAGACTGATTTGATTCTTTATGCTCCTGTAGTGTAGCTCGGTCAATCACTGCGGATTTTCGATCTCATTAGAGAGAAAACATCCGCAAACCCGGGTTCAAATCCCGGCAGGAGCATTTTTTATTTTCATTATAAGAAGTCTGCCTTAGAAAAAAATCTCCAGATTATCTCTTATTAGTTAGGGCTGCATCAGAGAACAATTATAGAAACCTTTTTAAAGAATGAATGTTATCACTAATAGCATCAAAAGAGGTGATTTATTGGCTACAGACGTCTTAACAACAACAGGTATTGCGGTTCTTAATCCTTTAGTTAGTTTATGGGAAAGTTTTGTTGATATTGTCCCTGGTATTGTGGGCGCTATACTTATCTTAATCATTGGTTATTTTATATCTTACATTCTAGGCCATGCGGTTAGATTAGCTCTAGAAAAATTAGGATTAGACAGGCAGCTTGGTAAAGCTCATGTAGCAAATAAAATAGGAAAATCTAATGTTTCAGCAATTTTGGGCGAGTTAATAAAATGGTATATATTTATTATCTTCATCGGATCTGCAGTTGACTTATTGAGATTAGGGACTTTATCCCAAATTCTAACTAGCTTTGTATTATGGCTTCCTCACTTAATAGCAGGCATATTAGTTGTATTAGTAGGAGTTTTAATTGCTCATTATGTAGAGTTTAAGATGATTGAGCACACTAAAATGAGGGGCATGGAGATTGGCATTGATGTATCTTTCCTAGAATGGATATTCTTAATACTTGTTGGAGCAGTAGCAGTTGGAATAACAATCGCATTAGGAATTAGCTTAGGGCATGCCTTGAAGGGCGAAGGAAAGAATATGGTAAGGTATGTTAAGAAGAACTTCTAATTTTCTTTTTTTACAATGTTTTTTATAAAAACCTTTATAAACCTGTTTTTGAACATCCTTCTATGGTAGAGGAACAGCAATTACTAACACCTTTAGAGGATTATCTCAAGGTAGGCATACATATAGGAACTAAATTCAGGACCAAGTATATGGCTCCTTTTATATATAAAATAAGGTCAGATGGCTTGGCAGTGCTGAATGTGCAAGAGATAGATAGAAGGATAAGGATTGCTTCTCAATTATTATCAAAATATAATCCAGAAGATATAACCGTAGTGTGCAGAAGAGAAAATGGCTGGAAAGCAGTAAAGCTTTTCTCAAAATTGACTGGTATAAAAGCCTTTGCAGGAAGATATCCTCCTGGTATTTTAACAAACTCCTCTTTAGATAGTTTTATGGAAACCAAGATAATCCTAGTTACAGATCCATGGCCTGATAGAAATGCTATTTTAGATGCTACCAAGCTTGGAATTACAGTAATAGCACTATGTGATACAAATAACACAGCAAATAATATAGACTTAATTGTGCCTTGCAATAATAAAGGCAATAAGTCATTGGGATTACTATTTATGATTCTGGCAAGAGAGTATCTAAAGCATAGGGATTTGCTTAAAGGAACATTCGAGTATAAATTAAATGATTTTAGTGATGAATAAAAAAATATATTAAGGGTTAAAATAAGCATATATAAGCTAAAGAGGTGTTTATGGTAAAAAAGAGCAAAGACTATGATATATCTTTGTTAAAAGACCTGATTAATTCTTATTGCATCAGTGGAGATGAAGAGGATGTTAGAAAACTGATTATTAAGCATATCAAACCATACTGTAAAGAGTATTGGGTTGATAAGTTAGGCAACTTAATTGTGCATAAAAAGGGAGTTAGACCAAGGATTATGTTAGCTGCCCACATGGATGAGATTGGGCTGATGATTAAGAAGATAGATAGTAATGGGAGAATTTACTGCGCTGAGATTGGAAGCTTTGAAATAATGACCTTGATAGGGCAGAGGGTTTATATTAAAACTAAAAAAGGATATGTTAATGGTGTTCTTACAACAAATGAGGTTAGCGATGATATTGAGGTTGCTAAAATACCCCTAATAGATGAGGTTTTTGTTGATACAGGGCTTGATTACAGAGAATTAATAGCTAAAGGCGTTGAGATAGGGCAATATGCTTCTTTAGGCAGGAAGTTTCATACCTTGGGAAATGAAAATCTAATTTCTGGCAAGTCCCTGGATGATAGGATTGGATGCTATATCCTGGTTGAGGTGATTAAGAGATTAAAGAATATTAAAAATGAGATTTATTTTGTTTTTACCGTGCAGGAAGAGATAGGATTATATGGTGCTAAAACATCTGCCTATGAAATTGATCCTGATTGGGGAATTGCTGTTGATGTTACTGGAGCAGATGATATGGGGCACAACCCGACAAAAATCATTGGGAATGGCCCTTTTATTACAATAAAGGATTATGAGATGCTAGCAAACAAGTGCTTAAATGACTGGATAAAAGGTGCTGCTAAGAAAAAGAAGATAAATCTGCAGTTAGAGGTTACTGACATCGGTTCTACAGACGCTTTGAACATTACAATTTCAAGAGGAGGAGTTCCTGCTGCTGTAGTTGGAGTTCCAGTTAGAAATTTACACACAACCATGAGCATCTGCCATAAACAGGACGTTGTTGACACAATTGAATTATTATTGGAGCTGTTAAAAAGCCCACCAAAAGCTTGTTTGGTTTAGAGTTTTATGTTTTTGTAGGATATCTTGTTATCTTCCACTGTAAATATTCCTGCCTTTCCTTCGTCTGCACAGCCTGGGTTATAAAATAAGTTGTCTGTTATAAGCCCTTCTTCAACATGATTGCTATTTAGATCATTAGCTCTATGGCCTGATTCATGGAAATGACCAGATATAGCTTTTTTAATTCCATTCCTTTCATAAATTTCTTTTAAACCTACGTTTCCTCTATTTTCACGCTTAAGTTTTATGCTGTTCCTCTTAGCAACGTCTTCTATAATAGAGTATTCAACATATCCTAATTTTTCTCTGACTAGATATTCGAAAATAATTCCCGGCAATAAACTGCCGTCAGGCCTTTCTGCAAAGTAAGCCATGTCTACTGCTTCTTCCAGATTATCAAATTTTCTTGGTATGTGGCATACAGCTATTGTTCTTTCTGTATCATTAACAAGTTTAGTTAGGCTATTCATACTTGTGAGATTTAAAAGAGACTGCCTTGCTATAGGGTGCTTTATTACTTGGTACAGGCCTTCTTGGTCTAATTTTTTTATTACCTCTTTTATTTTAATATAATAACCATTGAAATCTTCAGATGTGAGAGTAAACTGCCCTCCACAATTCCAATCAGAACCTGGCAGAAATACTAAATAGTGGTCATAATTTTTTATCTTTGGATTTTTTAATACATCTACTATGTTGCTAAATTTTTTAGATAAAGCATCTATTACCTCCATATAGTCTGCTACCTTTTCATGGCTTCCTGGCTGGACATAAGTCTCAACGCCTAGTTGGGCTGAATTTTGTATAGTAGATTCTATTGTTTCTTTGTTATCACCTAGATCTCCGTTTAGAATTAACCTGTCAATACTTTCTTTCCTAAAGGCATTCATAAGTTCTGGAACTATACTAGGTTTTTTGTGTATGTCTGATATCACACCATATTTTGTTTGAACCATTTTAATCTGTCCTTATAGGTTGAAAATAAAGTATTTAAATCTTTCTACTTGTCACTACTTATTTATAGTAAAATAGCTCTTTAAACAGGTTAAGATTTCCTGGTGTCTTATGTTAAGAACAATGTTTAAATAGTATTCTTTGCCTGTATTTAGAAAAGGTGATTTATGAATCTGGATAAATTTTTTAATGCAAATAATATCGTGGTGATTGGAGTTTCTAGAAATCCTAATAAGGTTGGGCATATAATCTTTAGGAATTTTATAGACGGCGGTTATCATGGCAAGATATTCATTGTTAATCCTAATGCCGATAATATACTGAACCATGTTTCTTACAAAAGTGTTCTAGATATAAAGCATAAACTGGACTTGGCAGTAATAGCAGTTCCATCTAATCTGGTTTTAGCTTCAGCCAGGGATTGTAAGAAAAAAGGGATAAAGGATTTAATAATAATTACTTCTGGGTTTTCAGAGATTGGCAATGTAAAAGGGGAAAATGAATTAAGAGATTACTTAAATAAAAATAAGATGAAATGTATCGGTGTTAACTGTCTAGGAATTTTTGATGCCCATACAAAATTAGATACATTATTCCTACCGAGATATAGATTAAAGAGGCCAAAAGAAGGTGGAATAAGTTTTGTTTGCCATAGCGGAGCTGTTGGATCTACCATACTGGACTTAGCAACATCAGAAGGGCATGGATTTAGCAAGTTCATAAGCTATGGGAATGCCACTAATCTTGATGAAAGTGATTTTATTAAATATTTAGCTAAGGACAAGCTAACTAAGGTGATCTGTGTCTATATAGAAGCAGTTAGAGATGGTAAGAAATTCATGGATGTATGTAGGGAAGTAAGTAAAGAGAAACCAATTATTTTAGTTAAAGGAGGAACTAGTGAAGAAGGAAATAGGGCTACTTTGAGCCATACAGGCAGTTTGGCTGGGAATAGTCTTGTTTATAGCGCTGCTTTTAAACAGTCTGGTGTAATAGAAGTTAAAAATTTACAGGAGATGGTTGATGCTGCAAAGACTTTTGATTACATAATCAAACCAAAGGGGAATAGGATACAGATAATCACAAATGGGGGTGGCTATGGCATAATGGCTACTGATGCTATTGTTAAAAATAATTTAAAAATGGCAGAATTGAGCAATGAAGTCAAAAATGTTTTAAGAAAGCAATTTAGCAGGAATGTTATTTTAAATAATCCTATGGATCTGGTTGGTGATGCCACAACAGAAATGTATGGGGCAGCGATTAATTCTTGTTTGATGGATAAAAATAATGATATCCTATTGATAATTGCTTTATATCAAACTCCTTTGCTAACTACAGATATTGTTGATGTGATAATAGAAGCTAATAATCTAAAAAAGAAACCCAT
>Ga0209542_10010926_pt1 | contig 16237 bp, 18 predicted proteins | sample RifCSPhighO2_01_FD_184028 | JGI IMG/M metagenome (GOLD analysis project Ga0209542, IMG submission 184028) | Soil microbial communities from Rifle, Colorado - Rifle CSP2_plank highO2_0.1 (SPAdes) (version 2) | ecosystem: Environmental > Terrestrial > Deep subsurface > Rock core/Sediment ...
AAATCCTTTAAAAAATGTTGAGTTTTTTATTTATAAACCTCCTGATAGGAGAAAGATAATGAGTAAGCTGGATTATTGGATTGATTTGAGTAGTTATCCTTATGCCAGAAGGGCATTGTCTTGACATCTAAAAGATTTTTTTCTTTTGAGTTCATTTTAACTTAATGCTTTTACTATAAAAAATATTCCGATTAGAATTCCAAAAAATGATGGTATTTGATAATCATTAAAATTTAATACACTAATAACACTTAACAAAGACCCTACTGTAAAATAAAGCCCATTTTTTGTTGATTCATTAATCTCAATATTTTTCATTATTTTAAGAAGTTAATGAACTTTTAAAATGTTGTTAAAGACAGATTTAGATTGCTTTATTCTCTTTTAAATATGATTCAAGAAAAGCCCGACTTAAATTTCCACAATTCTTATAATGTTCTTTATTATTTACTATTTCTATAGCAGTTCTGTAAGTTGGAAATCCAAAATCATCCATGAATTTATTTGCCTGCATTAAAATATTAAGAACTCTTCTAGCCCCCCCTCGGATACCTGTATTTTTTTCAAATTCAACTAATTTTTCATATGTAATTCTGTTGGGATATTCCTCACTTTTATCTGTTTTTTCATCTTTGATTAATATTTCACCCTGTTCTAAAATTGTTTTTTCAAGTATAGAAAGTGCAGGATAGCTTATATCTATTTCTTCATTACTTAATTTTTTTCTATATTCTTCTATAAATTCTCTGACTAATTTTTCTTTATCCATAAAAATTTGTAAGATTATTAATTTTTAAATATTTATATGATTAAAACTGAATGTAGTATACGAAAATTAGTTCGCTTGATGAATCCTGACGAATTAATGGTTAAATTAACTGACAGAAGGATAAAATGGGGAGTGAAACAAATTATTTCTGAAAAGCTAACAACTAAAGAAGTAGCTCGGGTTTATGATGTTACTCAAAGAAGATTTCAAGAACTGGTTAAAGAATATAAGGAAACCGGAGTTTATCCTGTTATGAAGAAAGAGAGAAGACCAAAGACTGAACTTTCCCTAGAAGAAAAGGAATTAATTGATAAAGCACTAGAAGAAAGTTTTTTGGAAGGAGCGGTGACTCTTAGATTGCACATTGCTAAAAAATATGGAAAGAAACTTCCATATAATAAAGTTCATAAATATCTTTTAGAAAAGGGGATATCAAAAGAAGAAAATGAAAAGAAAAAGCAAAGAAAATATTGCAGATATCAAAGAGATCATAGTTTTTCATTAGTGCATTTGGACTGGCATGATTCTAAATTTATCGAGGGGGAATTTGTTTCTGTTGTCGAAGATGATGCATCAAGATTGATTTTATGCGGGGGGGAATTTGATAATGAAGAATCAATTAATAACATAAATCTAATGAAACAGGCAATTAAACTTGCGTATGAAAAATATTCAGCAGTTATAAGAGAGGTGAATACTGACAAAGGAACACAATTTTATAATAGTAAACTGAATACTGATGGAACAAGAAATTTATCTGAGTTTGAGAAATTTCTTGAAGAACAAGGAATCAAACATATTCCATCAAGAATAAAACATCCTCAAACAAACGGCAAACAAGAGAGGTGGTTCAGAACTTATGAAGAAAACAGGCATAAGTTTAAATCATTTGAAGAATTTAAGAGATGGTATAATAATAAAATTCATTTGGGACTAAACAGGAAGGAGGGTGTGACGCCAAATGAAGCAGTTATAAATAAACTTCAACCAGAATCAATTTTAGGGTTGTTTTTTAGGTTAAAATGGTAAAAAAAGAAAAACGAAATAATAACTGTATACTACAATGATTAAAACTGAATAAATTACTCCATTTAAATTATAAATGTTTAAGTTTAATCGATACTTCATTATCAAAATACTTTTAAACTAACTTTAATTGCTTGAATTATGGCAGATAATGAAAAAGTAAAGATGGCAGTTATTGCAGGTGCTGCTTGTGCTATGAGATATAAAGAGCTTCATCCGAATGCAACTGAATCTGAAGTTTTGAAGTATGTTTCAAAAGAAGTGAGAAATATTCTTGAACAAATTGAAAATTATTAATTTCTTATTTTTTGTTTTTAAGATAATTTTCTTTGTGCCTTTTAGTTTTAACCTAAGTGAACAACCGTCGCTGAACACTAAAAAATTGAAAAAAATTTTGAATCATTTTTGAAGATTTTTAAATTAAATCATTTGTATTTTTCAGAAGCGAAATATTTAGAGATTAGAAAATCTCTAACTCTTATGTTCTAAAAGAACAAAAGATTTAAATAGTATACATTTCTTGTGTATACGTAAAGTATACATTCTTTGTATACTTCACCTCCTTTCCTCGTCGTGTTTATACACGACGTCATGGTAATAAAAACTAAAAAAGATTGAAAAAACAATAAAAACGAAAAAATAAAAGATTAAGTAAATAAAAAAATAAAAAGTGAGAGTTAAAATATAGTAAAAGACAAAAGTCTTTTCCTATCTAACCAACAACAGCGGAAGTATTAATGTTGTTGATTATAGACAAATAAAACACACAGGAGATAAAAAAATAATATTTGATAAAAATGACAAATAATGACTTGTTTAATCACAAAATTTTATGCAGTAAATGCAATAAAGAAATGAAAAGAACAGAAGTAATTAAAAACGGATTTAGATTAAGAGCTGTTTCATGTGATAAATGCAATGAGAGGATAATTCATCCTGCTGATGAAGTTGAGTATAATAAATTCATAAACCTTAAAAACAAAGAATTCCGAGTTAAGATGCGTCTTGTTGGAAATTCATATGCAGTATCAATTCCTAAAGAAGTTGTTTTGTTTATGAGAGAACAAGAAAAAGCAATTAATGATATGGTTAGACTTTGTTTTGAAGATTTTGACAGATTAAGTTTAAATTTTGGTATGGATAAAATTAAACATCAAATACATGATAAATAAACGACAAAAGTTAATATGGTAACCGAAAAATTAAATTCAGTTAAGCTGAAGGTTGTTGAAGCATTACAGGATGATGCATATAAAGGAATTGCCAGGTTAGATTCTGAAGTAATGCGCGAATTAGGTGTTAAAAGAGGTGATGTAGTTATAATTAAAGGTAATCGTGAAACTATTGCTATTGTTGATAGAGCATATCCAGCTGATGTTGGTGAAGGTATTGTGAGAATAGATGGTATATTGAGAAGAAATGCCCGTACAGGAATTGGAGATATGGTTGCAATAACTAAAGCAAGCATTAAAGAGGCTAAAAAAATTATAATTGCTCCTGCTCAAAAAGGAATTATGGTTCAAGGTGATCCTGGTGGATTAAGAAATGGGCTTTTAGGCAGAGCTGTTGTTAAAGGAGATATTGTAGTTTTAGGCGGAGTTAGAAGAAGAAGAGATTTAATGTCAGAAGAGTTTGGAGATCTTAATGATATTTTTGGAAATTTAAATGATGTTTTTGGAGATATGGGGTTTGGACAACTTGGAGGAGGAGTTGCTCAGCTTAGATTTTTAGTTGTTTCTGTAAATCCAAATCAACCCTGTTTTATCACTGAAAATACTGAAGTTGTTCTTAATCCAAAAGCAGTTGAAGTAAGCGACGAAAAAATCCCGGAAATTACATATGAAGATATTGGAGGATTAGAAGAAGAAATAAGGAAGATTAGAGAGATGGTAGAAATTCCTTTAAAGCATCCTGAAATATTTGAAAAATTAGGAATAGAACCTCCAAAAGGGGTTTTACTTCATGGACCTCCTGGAACAGGAAAAACACTTTTAGCTAAAGCTGTTGCTTCTGAAAGTGATGCTAATTTTATTTTACTTAATGGTCCGGAAGTAATGTGCGTCGGAGGAGAAACACCTATATTTACTAATCCTAAAGGATATGTTAAAGCTAAACAAATATATGAACAAAAAGGAAAAGATGAGAAATTTAGGAAATATATTTTGAAAAAACTGGATAATCCAATTTCAACATTTTCTTTTAAAGACGGAAAAATTGAGAAAGCAAATATAACACATGTAACAAAATTAAATGCTAAATCTTTTGATGTTAAATTAAGCGATGGAAATGATATTCTTGTTTCTGAAAATCAGCCATTTTTAGTTTATAGAAACGGAGATTTAGTATGGGAGCCTATGAAAAATATTAAAAAAGGGGATTTTATTGCAAGATTAAACAAAATCAACTTGCCTGAAGAAAGCTATAAAGTTCCGATTGAAAAATTAAAAGAAAGATTTCAGTTAGTTGAGAAAGATAATAAATATACAATAAAAAGCAAAAATTTATCAAGAAGCAATTTTATTAAGTTACCTGAAAAAACTAGTTCAGAATTAATGGAGCTATTGGGTTTGTTAGTTTCAGATGGAAACATAAGTAAAAAAGGAGATTCAATTGGATTCTATAATAAAGATTTGGATTTAATTAACAGATTTAAGTTTTTAGTTAAAGAAGTCTTTGAAATAACTGAATTTAAAGAGAAAAATGATGGAGAGATTTTAGGAGTAATTGTATATTCTAAATTACTAGTAAATTTTTTGGATTTATTGGGATTTTCAAATGAAAATAAAGAGAATATTCCTTATTATTTTTTTAGACTTACAAAAAATGAAATAAAAGCTTTTGTGAAAGGATATTTTGACGGAGATGGAACAGTTTCTCAATTAAAAATAAAAAATATGGTTTACCCAACTCCTGTTTTATATAGTATTAAAAAAGATTTCTTAATCTTATTTCAATCTTTGCTTTTATTAAAATTAGGAATTTTATGTAAAATAAAAGAGCATAAAACTCAAAAAGGATTAATGCATAAATTAGTTGTGAGAGGCAATGAAGGCAGAATTAAATTTTTGGATATTGGTGCTACAAGTAAACTTAAATTAAGTAAACTTAAAGAAATAGAAAAAGTTGTTAGGGTTAAAGAATATGAAAATATTCCGCATCCATCTCTTTTAATAGAGATTATAAGAAAAAATTTACCTTATAAAAAATATAGGAACAAGGATTATTATGTTTATAAAACCGGAAATGCAACAAAACATTCTTTAAATGTTTTATATAATGTTGCCTTAGGAAATAATCTTTTATCTCCTATAGTAAAAAAAGAATTTGATTTATTGAGTAGAGAAGATATTGGCTGGGAAAAGGTTGAAAGTATAGAAGATAAAGGCGAGCAAGAACTTTATGATTTTACTGTTGATAAAGATAGTTTTTCTGGTTCTCCTTATTTTCTTTTGCATAACTCTAAATTCTACGGAGAATCTGAAAAAAAGATCAGAGATATTTTTGAAGAAGCTGAAAAGTCAGCTCCTAGTATTATTTTTATAGATGAATTAGATGCAGTTGCTCCAAAAAGAGAAGAAGTTATGGGAGAAGTTGAAAGAAGAGTTGTTTCTCAGATGTTAACAATGATGGATGGATTAAAATCAAGAGGAAAAGTTATTGTTATTGGAGCAACAAACAGAGTTAATGCTATTGATCCTGCATTAAGAAGGCCAGGAAGATTTGACAGAGAAATTGAAATAAGTGTTCCTGGAAAACAAGGAAGAGAATCTATACTTAAGATTCATACTAGAGGAATGCCTATCCATAAAAATGTAAACATTAAAGAATTAGCTTCTGTTACACATGGTTTTGTCGGTGCTGATCTTGAATCATTAACAAAAGAAGCTGCTATGAATGTTTTAAGAAAGTTTCTTCCGCAATTAAAATTAGATGGTGAAGAAAAAATTTCTCCTGAACTTTTAGAAAAATTAATTGTTGGAAAAGAAGATTTTCAAGATGCTTTGAAAATTGTAAGACCTTCTGCTATGAGAGAAGTTCTTGTTGAAACACCAAATGTTTCTTGGAAAGATGTTGGAGGATTAGATAATATTAAAGAAGAACTTATAGAAGCTGTTGACTGGCCTATTAAGTTTCCTGAATCATTTAAAAGAATGGGAATACGTCCAAGCAGAGGAATTTTACTTTATGGGCCTCCTGGAACAGGAAAAACACTTTTAGCTAAAGCTGTTGCAAAAGAATCAGAAGCTAATTTTATCCAGGTTAAAGGTCCTTCGTTGTTAAGTATGTGGGTTGGAAAGTCTCTTCCTTATAATGAAGAATTAATTGTAAAAGATAAAGGAATAATAAAGAGAGTTAAAATTGGAGAGATAGTTGAAAATAAGCTTGATGTGGAAGTTTTGGCTTTTGATAAATCTAAAAGAATTAGATTCGCAAAAGTAGATGATCATATTAAACATGATTTAAATGATAGTTTGATTGAAATAACAACAAGAACAGGAAGGAAGATTAGAGTTACTAAAGATCATTCTTTATTTTCTTTTGTAAATGGGAGATTTACAGATGTTTCAGCTAATTATATTATTCCTAATGAAAGCTATATTGCAATACCAAAAAATCTTAATCTTCCTAAAGAAAGAATAAGTGAAATTAATCTTTATGATTATTTTAAAAGTGATGAAGATATTTTTGTAGCTGATGTAAAAAATTACTTAATAAGAGCTAAGAAAATTTTAGGGTTGAATAAAACTGCTTCTTTATTGAATATTTCCAAGAAATATTTATCAGATATAATCGGTAAAAATATTCCAGTATCTATTAAATATTTTGATAATTTAATTAAAGAATCTAAGTTAGCATTGGATTTTAATGAAATAAAAATTAAATTAAAAGGAAGCATCCATGATTACCCTGTTTTATTTAAAGTGGATAAAGATTTTTGGAGATTAGTGGGATTGTGGGTTGCTGAAGGAGATTTTAATGATGGAATAAGAATACATAACCAAAATAAAGAAATTAGAGAAGATGTAAAGAAAATTTGTAATAAATTTAAATTTAATTTTTCAGAGGCAGAAAAATCAATAACAATAAATTCTTTATTCTTAGAAAAGATGTTTATTAATGTTTTAGAGCTTAAAACAGGTGCTGAAAATAAAAGATTGCCTGTTTTTGCTTTTATTTTAGATAAAGAAGGTAAATCTAATCTGTTAAAAGGATATTTTAGCGGAGATGGTTCAATTTATGAAGCTGAAAGAGGCAAGTTTAAAATAGAAGCATCAACTATCAGCAAAGAACTAGCAAATGATTTAATGTATCTTTTACTTGATTTTGGAATTGTTGCAACTTGCTATGAAAAGAAGTTAAAAGATAGCGTTGTTTATAGAATTAGTATTCTTGGAGTTAAGAATTTTGAAAATTTTAGAGATATTGGGTTTGTTGATCCACGAAATATAAGAATTTTGCAATATATAAATTCTAGAAAATGGAATAGGTCTGATTTGATACCTTTATCTGGAGAATTATATGAGTTGGCTTCTAAGCAAAGCAGTGTTTATAGCACTAATTTTTCTATTGGAAAAGAAAAATTGAAGAATATGCTTGTTTATGCTGATAAAGATAAATCAAAGTATAAAGATTATTGGAATTTAGTTGAAGGAGATATTTATTTTGATCTTGTTAAAGAAGTTAAGACTATTAATTCTGAAAAAAATGTTTATGATATTTCTGTTTCTGACGGACAAAATTTTATAGGTGGGTTTGGAGGAGTAATAGCACATAATAGCGAAGAAGGTGTCAGAAAGATATTTGAAAGAGCCAGACAAGTTGCACCATGCATTGTGTTTTTTGACGAAATTGATGCTCTTGCAGGAAGAAGAGGAGAAGAGCACGGAACAAAAGTTACTGAAAGAGTTTTGAACCAGTTATTAGCTGAAATGGATGGATTAGAAGATTTAAATGATGTTCTTGTAATTGGAGCTACAAACAGGCCGGATATGTTAGATACAGCTTTGTTAAGGCCAGGAAGATTTGACAGAATTTTATTGGTTAATGCACCTACAGAAGAAGGAAGATATTCTATCTTAGAAGTTCATACGAAAAATATGACCTTAAATAAAGATGTTAATTTAAAAGAAATTTCTAGAAAAACAATAGGGTATACTGGTGCTGACTTAGAAAGTTTAGTCAGAGAAGCTGCTATGCTGGCTTTAAGGGAAAATATGGATGCAAATGAAGTAAAGAAAAAACATTTTGAAGGGGCATTGGAAAAAGTAAAGCCAAGTGTAAGCAAGACATCAATTGAAATTTATAAAAAGATTGAAGAAAATTATCTGAGAGCTGCTAAAACAGCTGTGCCTGTTGGAGGAAGTTATTTAGGATAAAATGTTTTTTACAAATGTTTTTGATGAGAAAGAAAGATTTGTTGGATTAAAAGTTGAGAATATTAGATATGACCCAATACAAGATGAAAATGGAAGGTGTGTTGGATTTAATCCAGTTATTGTAAATGGACAATTTGATAGCCACACTTTTTCATATTTAGAACGAGCCAGTTGAAAGAAACCCTTTGCGGATTTTAATCCACAGATTGAATTTTAACAACTTCAATTGCGAGTTTTCCAAAGATATTTATTTCTGAATTGATTATGAAAAGTGAGCTTGTTTCAGCTCACTGAATAAGTAAGTGTAGTTGAAACTTTCTCGAACTAAATAAATGTTTGCTTTCGCATGAGCGAAAGCTATGGAGAAAAAAATGGAAATGAAATTAATTAAAACAAGTCATGCTGTTGGAGAAAGTAACTTTCATATACAGCTTACACCTGCATACAGGCAGGATATTTTTCAAGATGAGCAAGTTGCAGAGCTAACCTTTGCTTACATCCTTGAAAAGCTACAACAGTTAAAAGTTGTAATTGTTGGGTATGGATTTGGACCAGATCATTTGCATTTGTTTGTTGCAAATGTAAGGTTTGTTAGCGAAGTAGAGCTTGTAAGACAAATAAAGGGATTTAGTTCTTTCATGATGCGAAAGAATTTTAGCCACCTTTTTAAGACAAAACTTTACGGAAAAAAGTTTTGGAGTGAAGGGCACTTTTACAGAAGTGTTGGAGCAGTTAATGCAGAAACAATGAAACATTATGTAGAAGAAAGCCAGGATAAACATTGGGAAAAAACTTTTGTTAAAAAAGAAGTTGTTGTTTTACAAAAAAGACTTGGAGATTTTTAATCAAACGCTGTGGGCTTTAGCCCATCAGTAGTTTACGTGCTAGAAATCAATATAAAGAAATGGGTATTACTTCTGGATTAGATGAAAAATACAATGGATTAGTTGAGGTTGAGGATTAAGCTTTATATTCGTGGAAGAAAGTAGTGAACAAGATTTATATAGAAGATGATTAGTGGACTTTTATGAACAGAAAATTATTTTTGGTATTCTTTTTTTTCTTAATTATATTATTGGTTTTGCAAGGAGTTAGTGCTAAGACTATTAATTGTAAAAAAGATATTGATTGTTTTATAGAACAATCAAAAGAATGTAATAGAAGCAAAGTAGAGTTTAATCAAAATTTTGGTTTTTTTGGGATATTTAATTTTAGTATAATTGATAATATGAATATGAAAAAAGAAAAAACAGGCGAATGTAGACTTTTTATTCAACGAAAAATGATTAAAATTCATTTAGGGGAATATGTTATTCAAAATTTAACAGCAGAAGGTTATTCATTAAGAGAAATAAAAATGATTGAAAGAAAAGCTAATTCTGAATTAAAAAAAGTTTATACTGGGAGAAGCAGAGGAGTTTGTTTATTTAATAATAGTTCTGATTTAACTGAATCATTAATTGATTGGAAAAATGATGGAAATTCTTTGCTTTTTGGTGTTGGTTTAGAAAAAGCTGAATGTAGAGGAAAAATGTTTGAACCTTATTGAGGATTAAATCGTCGTTACTGTAATCTTGTCTTTTTCTACAAGAATTGTATGTTCTGCTTGTGAAACATTTGAATGAGAGGATTCCACTAACTGACTGAAATGATGCAAACTTCCTGAATTTTCAAGTTCTTTTAATGATAAAATTGAAGATGAGCCGAACTTTTTTATAATCCATCTTGAGCAAAATGGCAATGTTGAATATTCTTTTTCAATAAAATCAAGAATTTTTCTTGCATTTGGAGAACGAACTGGTTTTCTTTTTGTTAATGAATAAATTCCAGAGGGTTTTCCATCATAAACCCTTCCTGATGCTGATGAATTAGTTGCAAATGGTTCAATAGCATAAACTCCTTCTTCTAATTTAAGATTTTTACCATCATCTATATTTGGAATTGTTATTCCTGAATGTAATTCATATTGTTCTATACTGTGGCCAGATAAATTGATAATTGGAGTAAAACCTTTTTTGTTAATTGTTTCATGAATTACTTTTCCAATTTCACTTGTTGTAACATTATATTTTATTTTTTTAATAGCATTTTCAAGAGCTTCTTCACTTGCTTTGATAAGCTCTTTATTTTCATGAGACGATTCTCCTGTGTCAAGATCAAAAGATAATGATGTATCTGCAATAAATCCATCAATATGCACTCCAAAATCAACTTTTAATAATCCATAAGCAAGAGTTTCATCATTATGTGAAGGAGTGTAATGTGCTGCAATATCATTAATGCTTAAGTTAACTGGAAAGGCAGGTTTTCCTCCAAGTTTAACTATCTCAGATTCTATTTTTTCAGCTATTTCCAATAATGGAACATCTTTTTTTACTATTGTTTTTGTATAATATCTTATCTGAGATGCTATTTTTCCAGCTTTCAATATTTTATCTTTTTCTTTAGTATCCATATTTTTGGGACAATAATAATGTTTAAATATTGTTTGGTTAACTAAATTTTAAGAGAATATGGATGAAGGATTACATTCAAGACACATTTTAATTAATTATGCTAGTTTACTCTTTTCTTGTAAAGATGTACTTGAATCTGTTTCTGATACTGAAAAATTAGATAAAATACCTTATATTAGAAAATTTGCTAAAAGATTATTAAAAGATTCTTATGGAAGAGAAATTGTTTCAAAATATTTTGATTATGAAATTAGTGAGGAAAATGTTATAAAACTTGATAGAATATTAGAAAGATTAAGTAATGGAAAGTTGAATGAAGAAGAAATATCAAGTGAATTGAAACATATTTCTGAAACAGTTAGAAATTTGCCTGACTCAAGAAAAGTATCTATTAAATTGTCTTGGTTTGAATCTTTGTTTTTTTGAATTAACTCAAAAGTATTGAACCTACTTTAAATAAATATTTTGGTTTAATAACTTAATAATATAGATAAATACTTAAAGCTTTGGTAAAGATGTTTTTTATGGTTGTTCCATATTATTTAAGTTCAGAATATTGGAAAAAATTTTTACAGGATATAATAGTTAGCTGGAGGTTTTTTAAAGGTATTAAGGGAAGAGAGGATTTGTCATTTAGACTTGAGGATAGAATTTCAAATATACCTCATTTTTTAGAGCATTTGGAATATGTTAGAGATTTATATGTTGAGTATAAATCTGCTCCTGACTGGAGAATAAGAGCTAAGCATAGGGAAGAAGTAATGAGAGAACTTGAAGTTTTATTAAAATTTACTTATACAGAACATAAGGAAATAAGAGAATATTTGCAAGATAAGAAAAGAAGCCTTGAAGAAGATGAAAGCAGGATTAAAGATCATGAAAAATTAGTTGCTTATGGCGGAGGTTCAACTCCTCCTATTCCTAATAGTAGCAATGGCAAGAGTGTTGAAGAAACTTTAGATTATCAGATTTAGTTTTTTTGTAACAATCTTTAAATAGATTCTGATTATAATTGATTCATGAAATCTCAGGAATCAACAGCTGTAAATAAAATAGCGAAAAAGGTGATGGTTGATTATTCTTTTTTATGTGCAGATTTGTCAGCTGTTTTAAAAAGAGAGCAGAGAGAGGAGAGAGAAGATAATTTAAGTAGATGGCGGTTAAAACATTCCAAAGAATTATTAGAGAACATTAAAAGTAATTTAAGCCCTGCTATAATAAGACAAATTCAATCTGATTTTAGTTATCAAATAAATGATGCTGATTTATAGAGAAAGACATTAATAACTTACCAAAATAGTATGTTTTTCTCTATCTATCAAAGGCACAAAAAGGTAGAATATTAGTGTCCTTTGATATAGATAGATTAGAAGAAATAAGGAGTGGTTTAGAACAAGGAGAATATCCTTTATGGAGCAGAGATTTTTCTGAATCTCTTCACTTTGTGCTTTCTCAATCATTTAATGTTAATAATTGTATTTTTGATCAATATAAACAAGATAAATATTTAAGTGCGGTTAGATAATTTAATTTAACCTTTTTCTTTTAATCTTCTTGATTTGGGAATAAAGTTAGATATTTTATTTTCAGATGCTTTTCCACATCCAATAAAATCTTCTTTATACTTTATTATTACAAAACCATGTTTTTCATGATTTTCTGTTTTAATTGGCAATTCTCTCCCCATCATCCATTCTTCAACTTGTTTTTCATTTTCTAATTCAATTATATTTTTTGAGATTTGATTTTGAAGCAGTTGAGCACCTTCAATACTTAATCTCACTAAATCACTCTTTTCTTCTACTTTACAAAAATAAACTCCAATTCCTTCTATGTTTGATGATTTTTCTATTTTAGAAATATCTTCTTTTGATAAATCTCCTGTAAATAAAAATATTTTTTCTTCTCCTCTTTTTGCAAGAATTGAATTATCCGGGAATTTTTGAATTCCAAATTGTTCATTTAATTTATTTAGGATTTCATTCATTTCATTTTTGTTTAAAATTTTTAGGGGCATTTTATTTTATATTAAATAAAGTAAATAAATCTTTGGAAAAGTAGGCCCGGCATTCCCAAAGGTCATACCCGGGATTTAATAAAATAATTAAGAATATGAAATATTTAAAGTTATTGGTTTTGCGTTTTAATTTATTAATTTCCTTATTTTAGCTATAAAAAATCCTTCTGTGTTGTTATCTTGAGGGTAAATTCTGCAGCATTGTTTAATTTCTTTTGAGTAGGAATTATTCTGCCAATTTGTTATTCCTTCTCTTGATTTTAGTTCTTTTGGCAGAGATATTGAAGCTTTTTCAATTTTAATTTTATTTGAGAATAATCTTAACATATAATCAATAACTTCTTCATTTTCTTCAGGTGCATGTGTGCATGTAGAATAAATTAGTGTTCCATTGGGTTTAAGAATTTTTAATGCAGATTCAACAAGATGCTTCTGAATTTTTGAGAGTTTTTTAATCATGTTAATATTCCACATTATAGCTGTTTTTGGAGAACTTCTTAATGTTCCTTCCCCAGAACAGGGAGCATCAACTAGGATTTTATCAAAAAGAATATTATTTTCATAAAAGTTTTCACAAAGATTAATTCCATTTTTTAGAGTTATTATTGTATTTGTTACTCCACATCTTCCTAAATTTGCAGAAAGAATTTTTATTCTACCTAAACTTAATTCATTTGCAATTATTAGTCCTTGATTATTCATTTTAGAAGCTATTTGCGTTGTTTTACTTCCAGGAGAAGCACATAAATCTAAAACAGTTTCATTTGAGTTTTGGTTTATATTAGAATTAATGTTCAGAGCAATTACTGGAAGCATACTTGAAATTTCCTGAACATAATAATAACCAAGTAAATGTTCAATTGATCTTCCTAATTCACCAGGAGATAATTGGATAATGTTTGATAAATTCTTTCTTGTTGATATCTTACTATCATATTCCCACCCACCCACCCTAAGAGAAGTTGTTAGTGGTAAATCATTTATTGATTCTTTTAGGTTATTTTGATTATTGGAATTATTAGCTGTGTTAATGTGATTATCTTCAATTTTTTTACCTTCAATTATCATTATTTCTGGAAAATCTTTAAATGGCTGGTTGATTGTCCAATTATAGTTTTCTTCAAGTCTTAATTTAAGTTTAGATGGAGAAATTTTTAATGTATTGCATCTAATTGAATTAGGAGTATCTTCTTTTGAAATGCTTATGTAGTTATTAAAATCCTTTTCATTTGTAATAAGCTGTTTCATTCTTTCTATAAATAGGGGCTTTGGCTCGTGATATTTACGGTGTTTTGTCATTAATCAATTTGTTTGGTAAGATTTATATAGTTTGAGATTAGCTGGAAATTATGGAAGATGGATTAGATGATTATGATGTTGATTTTGGAAAAGATAATGAATCTGTGAGATGTCCTGTTGAAGGCGAAAGATATGAAAGATTAGGACATTTAGAAAAGCAAGAGGGTAAAAAGACTGAATCACATTATCGTTTTTCTTGGAAAGCCTTTAAAGAGTATTTAGCAAGACTTTCTATGATTGAATGAGATATATTTTTATTTAGCCTAATATTTAAAAAAGATGTTTTTTTGTTTAACTAATGAACAATAGAGGTTTATTAAGGCATAAAAAGAAAGAAACTTTTAATTGGGAAATACTACAAGAAATAGAGAAAACACCAAATTCTTCTGTTGAAACATTAATGGAAAGATGGGGCTTGGAAGAACATAATGTTGTTGCAGCTCTTCAGTTTTTTGGATTTGATGTTAAGTATGACCAAGTTGAGAATATTCCTGTTGAAGAAATTCCTAAATCTAAAAAATTAACTTTAGTTCAGGCTGCAAGTATTTTAGATGTTGATTATAAAATTGTTCATGATGCTGTTTTTTCAGGAGATCTGCCTGTTCAAAGACCTAATGAATATGGAGATTTTTATTGGGTTAATGTTGATGACTTAAGAAGTTTGCAGGAGAAACTTTCAAATGGAGGATTAAGTCAAAGAAGAAAGTTTAGGTCAGAAAAATTAAAAGAGGAAGGAGTATTTTTTTCAAGAGAATATTTAAGAAGAGACTCTTTCCCTAAATTTATCCAAGAGGTATTTTCTGTTCCATTGCTTTCTCCTGATGAAGAAAAAGAACTGTTAATGAAAGTAAAAGAAGGTGATGAAGTTGCTGTCCAAGACCTTATGGAAGCAAATTCCAGGTTAGTTATTTCAAGAGCAATTAGGCATTGTAATGTTTCGCCTATACTGGATTTAACTGATTTATTTCAGGAAGGAATGTTAGGATTGCAGAGAGCAATTCTTGATTATAATTTTGAATTTGAAGCAAAACTTTCAACATATGCTATGTATTGGATAAATCAATCAATTTTAAGAGCAATTGTAGATAATAAAGAAACTGTTAGAATTCCTGTTCCTGTTTATGATAGAAGAGCAAAAATAACAAAATTTGCAATTGAGTTTGTTCATCAATTTGGAAGAGAACCAACAGATAAAGAAGTTTCTGAAAATTTAGGATTAATTTTAACTCATGTGAGAAGCGACAGAAAATATCTTCATGGAAAATCAATAAGTTTAGATGATGTTGTTTATGAAGATGGACAAAAGACTTATCATGATATTTTTCCTGATACTAAATCAAAAAACCCAAGAGATTTAATGGACAAAGAATATGAAGAATTTATGTTTTTGAGGGTTTTGGATTCTTTAGAAGAAAGTGAAAGGAACAAGAAAATGTTAAGAGATAGGTTTGGATTTAATAAAGAAGGAAAAGAACACACTTTAGAAGAAATTGCTGAAAAGAGTTATTACAAAGAAAAAAATATATCAAGGGAAAGAGTAAGGAAAATAACAGATAAACTACTTAACAAAATTGGAGCAATTATAGATTTAGCAAATGGAGAAGATATTTATTCTGAGGATTATGTACCTCTTGCTAAGAGAGTTGAATTAAGTCCAGTAAAATATAGAAAAAATTCCTTAACTAAAAAAGATAAAGCTTATTTTATTGAATATGGAATACCTGTTTCAAGGAATGTTATTTTAGGAGGATTAGATGAAAAATTAACAAGAGAGAATGCTTTAGCAGTAATTACAAGAATTGATGCTCCACCTGAACAAGTAAATATCTTTTTAGACAGGTTTGGATTAAATGAATCTGGAGAGTATGTTCCTGTGGAAGTTTTGAAGAGAAAATATTATTATTCTTCCAGCAGCAAACTTTGCAACGATACAAAAAAAGTTCTAGATAGATTTGGAATTGAGATGGATAAACAAGATGGAATAGATACTTCTTCTCTAGATTATATTCCCTATTCACAAAGACTTAATTGGTTGAGATTTGGTCAATGGGTGGCTTCAATGAGAAAGAATAATTTTTATGCTATGCCAAAATTGGTTTCTGATGATGATGCTGTTGAACCTAAAAAACCTTTAGAATATAGAAGGTTTTATCCTTCACTTGATTGAGTTTATTTCTAAATCTGGGTTTAATACCCCACAGCTTGCTGTGGCAGATTTTGAAAGACTGAAATTGCTGGTCGCTGAAAGCGAAAAATTTCGCGGTGAATACTCCGTAGCTTGCTGCGGAGATAG
>Ga0209542_10010933_pt1 | contig 16227 bp, 16 predicted proteins | sample RifCSPhighO2_01_FD_184028 | JGI IMG/M metagenome (GOLD analysis project Ga0209542, IMG submission 184028) | Soil microbial communities from Rifle, Colorado - Rifle CSP2_plank highO2_0.1 (SPAdes) (version 2) | ecosystem: Environmental > Terrestrial > Deep subsurface > Rock core/Sediment ...
GCTTCGCTTTGCTCGCAATGACGTTGTTAGTTTCACAAAGTTTAGCAACTCGAGCTACTAAATTTCCAATACCATTGGCTAAATCACTATTGTATGCATCTTGTAGTTTTTCCTCAGAAAAATCGCTATCCTGAAACGGAGAGATTTTAGCTAAGCAAAAATAACGAAGCGCATCGACTCCGTATTTTTCTATGGCAACCAATGGATCATAAACATTACCTAGGGTTTTGGACATTTTTTGACCATCAACCGTGAAATATTCATGAACAAATAATCCTTTTGGCAGAGCTAAACCTGCAGAAAGTAAAACGGCAGGCCAATAAACTGCATGGAAACGGAGTATTCCTTTGCCGATAACATGTAAATCTGCTGGCCACCACTTATTGTACATTTCCTCATTCCAACCGAAACCAACCCCTGATTGGTAAATATTTAATGCATCAAACCAAACATAAATTCTTTGTGTTGAATCTTTTGGAACTGGTACCCCCCAATTTTTCGCTCGTTCATTAGATCTTGAAATAGAAAAATCTTGTAAACCTGATTTTAAAAATGATAGAACTTCATTTTTTCTAAACTCAGGAGTAACAGTATATTGACCAGATTCGATAAGATCTACTAATTGATTTTGGTATTTAGACAGTTTAAAAAAGTAATTTTCCTCCTCGATCTCCTCAAGCTTTTTACCTGGATGTTCAAAACACTCACCATTTTCATTTAGCTCATCTTTTGCATAGAATTGTTCACACCCAACACAGTAAAGCCCTTTGTACGATTTCTTGTAGATGTCTCCATTTTTATCACAAAGCTCCCAAAGTTTTTGAGATGATTGGTGATGTTGTTCGCTACTGCCTTTTTGAAAGATATCAAACTGGACATTGAGCTTTTTAGCCAGATCTTCAAATAACTTTGCGTGTTTGTCAATAAAGGTTTGTATATTTTCTCCTGCTGCCTCAGCAGCCTGAACATTCTTTATAGCATTTTCATCACCACCACAAAGCAAAGTCACTTCATCATTTAATAATCTGTGGTATCTGGCGATAGTGTCTGATTGTATAAATTCCAAGGCATGGCCTATATGAGGTTTTGCGTTTACATACGGTATGGCGTTTGTAATATAAAATTTCTTTTGATTCATATTCTATCCTTTCGTTTACCTTCTTTTTCCCCTGGATAGATTCCTTAGTTTAGGCACTTTTGCACGGGATGTCAAACGTGATTTCGGTTTTTTTAAATAACTTAACAGTAGTCCAAAAGCTATAATTGTTAAAGCGAAAGAAACTAAATTTAGGGAATTTAAGGCTCTTAAAACCAAAAGTAGGATCAATCCGAAAGAAATAATAATAGATTTAAGCATAAAACGCACAATTAGATTTATAGTGAAAGATAGACTTAAAAAAAGCGAGCTAAAAAAGGAAAAGATTTGAAAAGTATTAGCAGATGTTAAACTTTCAGGATATGCCACTTTTAAAACTACATAAATAAATATTCCCCAAGAAATAAATACAGGTACAAGCAGAAAAATCATATATTTTTACTAGTTTCGGGGAAAGTGATCTTATACTTTTGTCTCTTATAAATAAATTTGACAAGAAAATTAATTGGCCAAACAATGATAGCTAAGATTAAAAGATAAACTAGTCCGGTTGAGGTCACTGTCGGTAATGAATCTGCCGCCAAATATCCTAAGATTCCAGAGACTACACCAATACTGGTAATAATTTGTAGGGACAAGATATTATTACTGACACTTTTACTTTCAATTTCCTTAATAATATCTATGGCAGTTGTTAGATAGTCTTTAGTCATCTGCCATATCTCTTTAATATAAGAATGAGTATCTGTTAAAGATTCAAATTTATATTGAAAAAGATTTGTTAAATATTCTTCAATTTTTAAATCTTTACTTATTGTTTCCCTGATCCCAACATAGCTACCCATTTGATTAATCCTAACACCAATAAGATTAATGGTTTTTTGATATTGATCCAATTTTCCCCGTAACTTTTCAACATCACTGCCTTTAATGAATTTTCTTTCCTTAATATCAGAGATTTCCTCCCAAAGATTTCTATGGATGTTTAAATACTTTTCTAATTGATCCTTAAACTCCCGGAAAAAAATTTGGGTCTCAATAATATTTTGAATTTTATCCTCAGAACCGGTTGAGACAACAAAAATGTAATCGGTAGTTTTGTAGACCTTAATATTACTTGATTCGACCTCGCTATAAATGTCTCCATATTTTTTATCAATTTCAAAATCACTTAGTTTTTCTACCTTTACTCCAATGGCAGTAGGATGAACGGATTTAATATTGGCCAGCACTTTAGGGGTTGGGGCGCCCAATGAAAATATATAATTTAAAGCAGGATTAAAAAAGTTATCAAAATAATCTTCCAGTAGACTTTTGGCTTTTTTTATATCATCCGATTCTATCTCTAAGATATAAAGTCCGTCTTCGTAGTATCTAATCTCAATCCCATTTTTAGTTTTAGCTTTAACAAATTCTAAATAGCCAGCCTCTCTTTTTACTTCTTCCAAGTTTAGATTGTTTCTCAGTTCGATTAATTTCTCTTTTGACAAATCTAACTTAGAGAAGCCATCTGCTAAAAAGCCGTAGACTTCGGTTAAATGTAGGGTTGTACGCTGATACCAGCCACCATAAACAATTTTTTGAGTGGGCATATAGTTATGATAGCATTAGATACCCACTACTTCAAAGGAGGAACCAGTAGCTCCCTTATGGACCTCAATCCTAACAGGAAATTCTTCTTTTAATTCTTCTAAATGAGTAATAACCAGTATTTTTTCAAAGTCATTTTTAATAGTATCTAGTACTTCTACTACTTTAGTTCTGCCTTCAGCATCCTGAGTGCCAAAGCCCTCATCGATTACTAGAAACTGCAATTTGGCCCCTGCTCTTCTGGTTAATAGTTTAGATAAAGCTAATCTAATAGCTATATTAACCCGAAACTGTTCGCCTCCTGAATAGTTTTCATAAGGCCGCTCACCCATCTCATCTGAGATAATAATATCTAAGGTCTCTACGATCCCGTGAGCTTTCTCCCCGTCTGCCCCAGCTATTTTAGTTTTGGTTTCTCTTTGAGTTTCAAAAGTCACTTTCATACGATCATTTGTCAGTTTACCCAGAAGAGAATTTGCTTCATCTTCTATTTCAGGAATGGCTGTTTCAATAATCATTGCCTGAATCCCTTTTTTACCAAAAGCCAAAGCCAGCTCCTCAAAATTGTCTTTCTCTTTTAGAAGAGCACTTTTCTCATCCTTTTTTTGTATGACTACCTTTTCTATTTGCTCAACTCTTGAAATTAGTTGAGTCACAGCACCAAGAATATTTCGAGCCTCTTTTTCTTCACCTCGAAGAGTGGATAGTTCAAATTCTTTTTTATTAACTTGAATTATAATATTATCTAAATCAGAACTAAGACTTGGTAGTTTTTTAACTTCCTCGTCTAACTTTTCTATCTGAGATCTTTTATTGGTAAATAACTCTCTCAGTTCTAAAACTACTTTTTTCTCAGATTCAAGCGTAGCCTCCGCTGCGATTAATTTTTCTCTTTTTTCTTGCAGAGAGGAAAGCTCAGATAATTTTTGCAAAATCTCTTTATACCGACCATCATTTAGAGAAATAGTGCTGATTTCTTTTTTAAGTTTTTCAATCGCTGTTTCCTCAAGGGTTGTTTTAATCTCTGAAATTTGCAATTTTAACTTTCTTTGCTCCTCTAAATATTCAGCTTTAACTTTCTGTTTTTGGTCCTGATTGATTAGTTGTCCACAAGTAGGACATTTAGCAGTATCTTTTTGAAGTGCTTCTAAATGATTGGTCACTTCTTTTAATTTACTTTCGAGATTTTCTTTTTCCTGATTTTTTAAAGAAAGTTTTCCTGAGGCGGAAGTTAAATTATTTTCCAATGTTAATCTTTTTTGCTGATTTAAGGAATATGCCTCCTTATCTTTTTCCAGAATTTTTAGCTGTTGCAGCTTTTCATCAAAGGTTGGAAGATCTGCTAATTCTACCTCTAATGATTTAATCTTTTCAGCTCTGGATTTTCCTTGAGTTAAAATATTTTTTAATTCTTCTTGTAACTCAGACAAAGTTTGTCTTAACTTAGATTGTTGTTCAGAGGTGGCAATCAATGCAGCTCTTTGTTCAGAAAGACTTTTTAATTCTTTTTCTAAAACTCCGATTTGGGATTCAACTTCTGTAATCTTCTTTTCTGCTTGAATCTTTTTTTCTTTTGATTCGTCTTTCTGGGAGAGTTCTGCTTCGAATTCCAAAATTTGGTAATCTAAAAGTTGAAGTTTTATTTGAGCAGCCTTAGCTCTTTCTTTGGCCTTTTCTTCTAAATCATCATAATGAGAAAGCCCTAGGATATCTGCCAAAATTCTTTTTCTATCATTCGGTCCTTTGGTAGTAAATTCATCAGCATGACCTTGACGGATGAAAGAAGAATTAATAAAAGTTTCAAAAGATAAATGAAGAGTAGATATAATTTTTTCCTGAGTTGCCTTGATAGTTCCCTCTGTAAGATTATTTTTGGTTGACCAAAATTCTAGAGCTGTTGTCCCGCCACCTTTTTTAGTTCGTTTTCTTTTTACCGTAAACTCACTTCCATCTAAATCAAAACTAAAGTCTACTTGCATCTCTTCTGCACCTAACCTAATTAATTGATCTGCGCTATCACCAGATCTTGACCAACCCCACAGAGCCCAAGTTATAGCATCCAAAATAGAGGATTTACCAGCGCCGTTAGCTCCGGAAATAGCAGCCAGGTGGAATTTACTAAAATCCAATTCAGGAATATTTTCACTGTAACTTGTAAAATTAGATAATTTTAAATTAACTGGGATCATGATTCTAACAATTGGGCAGCGTATTTCTCCAATTCTTTCTTCTTTTCAGGAGTATATCTTTTAACTTCGCAGTATTTATTCAATGCTTCTATTGGAGTGAGTCTTTCTACTTCTTCTTGTCCATCTAATTTAACCCTCTCTCTCCTTTCTACATTTCTAGAAATACCAGCAATATAATGGGCAGTACTTAAGGCTTTTTTAATTTTATCCATCTCTATTTCCTTATCTAAATCAGCAGGAATATTAATAGTAACTCTAACTACTTTCTCGGTAACTTCATGTTTTCCTATTTCATCTAAAATAGTTTTAGTAGGGTTTTTGTCTTCTGCTTTTAAATTAATATTGATTGATAAAAATTGTCTAGCATTAGTAGAAAGGAATTGATAAGAGGTAATAAAGCTGTCATTGCGAGGAGCCGAAGGCGACGTGGCAATCTTTTTTTGAGATTGCTTCGCCATTTCATGGTCTCGCAATGACGAATTTATTTCTACTAGTATTATTCCTTTATCTTCTTTTTCTTCACCAAAATCAATTCGATGAGGAGAGCCGGCGTAGACTACTAGTGGATTCTTACTTAAAACTTGGTGTTTATGAATATGACCCAGGGCCACATAGTTTAATCTTTTGTCCTGAATTAAAGGTAGGGGAACTGTCACATCGTTGGCGATGGCCATCCCTTTCTCAGATCCGAAGGAAGCTCCTTCTACCTCAACATGGGATAAAAAGATAGCAGGGGAGTCACTTTTAATTTTGTCATACAAGTTTTTCAGTTGGTCCCCTACTTTTTTGTAATCGTCCTTGTGTAACCAAGGAAGTGTGACAATCTGCAAGTTACCTGATTTAGTTTCTATATTAAGTAGTTCAGGTTTGCGGCTGACAGTGACATTATCAATTTCCAGGGCCGAATAGATATCTAGAGTGTTAGCCTTACCAGATGCGTTAGGGGTGTCATGATTCCCTACCACCAGTACTACAGGAATTCCAGCTTTGGCAATTTTTTTAATGTGACTACCAAAACCTCTTTGTTGCGTGGGGTTTGGATCGCGAGTTTTATAAGCATCCCCTGCAAAGATAACAGCATCAACTTTTTCGTTTAGGGCAGTATCAACAATAAAATCGAAAGTCTTCATAAAATCTAAAAATCTAGTGGAAAGCCCGGTTTCTGGATCTAACTTAGAATAGTTTTCCATCCCGATATGAATATCAGAAAAGTGTAGGAGTTTCATTGTAATGGGATTTTACCACCCTTTGTCATTCCCGCGAAAGCGGGAATCTAATCCCGATGTGTACATACAATTCCACCTCCGAGGTGGACAGCTAACTGTGTTTAAGATGACAGGTAGGTCTTGACATCCAGAGAGAGAGAGAGTTAAATGGGATTATGGATGGGGATAAAGATAGGGATAATCCAGAAAATCGTGACCCGGTTTACCAGGATATTAACAAAGAAATAGCTGATGCAAAAAGTGAGGCTGAAAATGAGTATAGAAATACGTATACTCGAGATATGACAGGAATTGAAAGAGCTAATTGGGGTGGCCCATTATTAGATAAGATGGATGGAATTGTCAATAAATATAAGGGATTACATGCCCAAAATGATCCAAAATCAATAGCAATGGTTGATCTTTGGAATGAGCTAGTGTTAGAAGATCGTGATGCACGGATTATAAAAGACTTCATATCTTCTCAGGAAGAACAAAGATAAATCCCCCCCACCTCAATCGTTTTAATTTATTAGTAATATAATAATCCACATGGATGGAATAAATTGGTGTTTAAACTTTGTAGATCCAGAAGTTGCCTTCAACCACATTTTTTCCAAGAGGAGTATTAGGAGATTTTTTATCAGTTACCAGAATTTTTTTAATAGGAATCCAATTTTTAAAATGAAAAGTTTGGGTGATCACACGGGAATTTTTTTTTAATTTTTTCTGTAAGATTAGTTCCAATTTTTCTACCCCTTTCGGGAGTAAAAATATATAGACTACATCAGCAGTATTTATGGATTCCCGCTTTCGCGGGAATGACAAATAAGAAAATATATTTCCATGGATAAACTCTACGTTCCCACATTCCATGTGGGAAGCTAGTTTCTTAGCTTGATAACGTGACCAGAGTACTCGTATTAAACTTTGTTCTATACCTGTAGCATCAGCGCCCAGTTTGGCTGCTTCCAAAACAATCCTTCCATCCCCACTACCTAACTCCCAAAACTTGTCCCCTTTTTTTAAACCAACAGTTTTTAATAGCTTTTTTATCCGCTCATTTTTAGTTGGAACATATGGGGCATCTGATCCAGCAAACCAGCTTAACCCCAGAAAGCATCCAGCTAAAATACCACCTACTATAACAAAAGTTATTTCCATCTAACGTTTGAGTAATTTTAATAAAAACACTTTTAATGGCATTAACCGATCGACTATCGTAAATAGAATATATATTGGCCAGTTAAATACAAGATCATAAGTACCTAAATATTCCGCTAACTTCCCCCCGTAACCTTCTTTAAATCTATGAAATCCAAACCAAGGATCTTTTGGGTTTGCATTAGGACCTAAGGCTCCCCACATGTCAAATTTCTTAAGTCCTAATTTTTTACCAAGCAAAATTGCCTCCCATGCTAAAAGATTATTAGCCATGACTTGCCTATATTCCACAGATGACCCACCGTAGGGATAATAGAGGGTATCTTTAAAATTAACTAACATCCAAGCTCCCAGTGGGACTTTTTCAAAAGTGGGGGGAGTTTTATAAAAAGCAATTAATATCCGAGCCATTTTGCTCGCTTTAAACTGTTTCCAAAACTCTCTATGATACCTTTCATCGTGTCCATGGTAACCTTGTCTTTTAGTGGTATCAAAATAAAGTTTTAGATAAATTTCAAAAGCTTCATTATCAACTCTCTGCTCTATTTTTACTCTGTGCTTTTTAGCAACATTAATATTATATCTAGTTTTTGGATGCATTCCCGCTAAAAGTTCTTCTTCAGATTTTGTTAAATCAATAACAAAATTATATTTTGTAAATAATGGTTCAGGAGAAAGTCGAAACTTTTTTGGTTTATTGTTTATCGTATAACGTGTATCATCTAATTCTATATCTGGTTCAACTTTTATAAATGCACAGTGAAATTTTTTACCTATTTGTTCTAAGGCTTTTGCTAAATCTTCATCTGGGAATGGTCCTTTTGGTAAGTATCCAACGAACCATCTAGTTAGAGGAATGGGGTGTAAGGTTAGCTGAAAGGCTTCCTTTAAATTTCGGTCTCGATACATTCCATATCGCAGAACAGTTTGGCTCATTTTTTTTCTAAAATCTCCCCATTGCCAGGATTGGATGATATGACGAACAACACCGGAATATCTTAATTTCTGACCAGAAGTGATGATTGGTTTAACTTCCACGAATTAAGTATACAATAGATTTTAAAAAATTTGGATTTTAGCAGCCTCTTTTATTACTTGGAATCTTTCAGAAAAGAGTTTAGATAGTTTTTCTTGTTTTGTTTCTTCCAATGCTATTTCACGGAATTTGGCTGAGTCAGTGGCCTCAGGCGTATCTTTATTATCTTCCATGAATTTTTCTACCTCTTCTGCAGATGGTGAAGCCTCAGCCCCGTAAAGTGCTTCTACCAGAAGCTGAATTTTAGTTTGATTTATAAGATCCTCTCTTGTCATACCTTGTTGGGAGAGGATGGCACTTAAGGTCTCGGCTCCGCCATATTGATCTTCTAATTTTTTCATTTTCTCATCAATTTGAGATTGCTGTATGACGATGCCTTTTTTAGCAGCTTCTTGACTTAGAAGTTCCTCATTAATCATTTGACTTAAGACTTGCTCCTTATATTTTTTATGTAATTGTTGATTTAACTCCGCTGTGGTGATTGGTTGATTATTAACTAAAGCGGCAACAAACCAACTTTTTTTATAAAAAGCTAAAATTAACAGCGCTAGGACTGCTGCAATTATATAGTCTCTTTTTGTGGGCTTGTAATTAATAATTGGTAACTTAAAATCCGAGGAAGCGGTTTTTTCAGCTATAGCTTTTCTTGGCATCTGGCAGATAATATCAAAGAAATTGTACAATGTAAATATGCAAAGAGGATCTGCACTTATTATCCTGACGGTTTTAATTTCGCTTGGTTTAGTAGGTTACCTTATATTTACTAATAAATCTCCCGTCTCACCCAAAATTATTTCCCCAAAAGTTGAAGAAAGCAGTAAAATTTATAAAAGCCAAAGTTTAGGATTTGAATTTTTGTACGATGGTTACTCTGTTAAGGAGGACTCTGAGGAAGAATTTGATAATAGGGGCAATGGTGATTTTAGGAAGAATTTTAAAAGTTATGTTGGCTATGAACCTGGAAAGTTTGTCGGAGCTGTAGTAGTTTTAAAGGATAATTCATATCAGGAAAACCCACTAACTGTTTGGATTTTTGATAACCCAAGTGGTTTAAGTATTGATAATTGGTATAAAAACTTTTGGTACTATCCTTTTGTCTGGGGGGACTTTACCTCAATGGGGAAAATTACCTTAGCTCCAAAAGATGAAGTAACAGTTTCTGGGCAAATAGGAAAATCCGGAGTGATAGATTACCAACCAGGTAAACCAAAATTCGTATATGTCTCGTTAAATGAAAAAATGTTCCTATTTAGGATAATAGGTGAGGAAGGTAGTAAAATTTTAGAAAGCTTTAAATTTTTAAACAATTATACTTGCCCAGAAAATGGTTGGGAAAATTGTATGCCGATTTTAAACAGTGAGGCTCAAATACAATGTAGTGAGGAAGCCTTAATTTGGAAAAAAGTAAATTGCCCGAATTTTCAAGGAGCTGCTCGATAGATGGTAACCTCGGAGAAAGTTTATCAAGGAATATCCAAAGAAATAACAGAAAATTACTTTGCCAGAATTCCGGCTCCTGTTACAAGATCTGAACTGGAAGAAACAGCGGAAGATTTTATTAATGGTTTTTTAAATTTACCCTTAGAGGAAAAAGAAACTTTTTATTGTCATGTTAATAATGGTGGAAGAGGTACAGATATGGGTTATGTCAGAAGGACCAGGGAAAAAGATAATGAGGACGATAAACAATATTTTCATTACCATCCTAGGATAAGACAAGTTTTAGCGCCGCAACTCAAACTTCATATTCCAGAAGTAGATGACTTCTTGGAAAGAGCAGATCATATTTATCAAGCTACTTCAAGAAGTATTGGTGAAATTATGAAGGCTTTAGATACTAGGAACCCGGGCATTTATGATAAATTTTTTTCTGATGACCAGGAATCAAATTTTGTTCTGAGAATTTTAGGATATGATAAAAAAACAGAGGGGCAATTTCTAGCGGCTGGCCACTACGATAGAGGAGCTTATACAATAGCCTTAGGTGAGAATGCGCCTGGTCTTAGAATGGGGAAGAATAAAGATTATGTTAAGTTTGTTGATCATCAAGAAGATTCGGCCTTATTTTTTAAAGCCAGACAAGTAGTTTCAGGTATTGATGACGGTTTTTATCCGGCCTGGCACGACGTTATACAAAAAGAGGATGAGACTTACAGCGACGAAATTGCCAGATGGGCAATCGTTTGTTTTATCGAACCCTTAAAAATTAGTATGGTTACTTGGGAAGAGACCCATACCCCTTTAGTTTAGGTTACAAAAGAAATATATCCACAAATTTGGCTCTCCAGCCCGCAGTTTTAGCATCATCAAATCCTAGGTCAATAATATTTCCTTTTATTGCTCCGCCGGTATCCCCAGCGGTAGCTACACCGTAACCTGGGATATATACTTTACTTCTAAGTTTTATAACAGATGGGTCAACAGCAATCACCCCAAAACCAGCCCTCATCCCAATAGCAGTCCACTCATTACAACCAGGGCAATGTTGGTCATAATGAGTGGCATAAACCCTCATTTTCTTCCAATATTTAATCTCGCCACCAGGAGTAGTAAGAGTTTTCCAGACAATTTTTGTTCCCCGGAGGATCTTTTTATTTGCAGCAGGAGTTGTCTCCAAAGATATAACTTCTCTATCAAATTCAGAGCCATCTTTACTTAGGGTAATTTTTATAATTTTAACTCTTTCACCATCGCTACCCTCATCTAAAACCTTTTCCTCCCCCGCTTCTGTTTCCGGATCATCCTCATAAACGGTTTTCTTGGGAAGAATATCTATTTGCTCCTCTAACTTCTCGCTAAAACTAGACACGGTTGTGATCGGTTGTAGGGGTAAACTTTCAGTTGGGGAGGGCGTTGATTCCCCTAAAATTACAGGACTCTGCAAAAAATCTTTTGCAAAAAAAGTGATACAGATAAGTAGAATAATTCCCCAATATCGTTCCATAGAAATTATGTATTTAACCAGTCATCTTCATCGATAGCAATTTTATTAGGGTCACTGTCTTTATAGTTTACATTGGAGGAAATTAACTCCTCCGGAATATCTGCTAAAAATCTGGAAACTAAATTATTAGTTCTGCTTCCGAAATAAAGCCGTTGACGAGTATAGGTCAAAAATAATTTTTCTTTAGCTCGGGTAATCCCCACATAACAAAGCCTTCTTTCCTCCTCCAGCTCATTTGAGTCAAGCATCGCCCGGGAATGAGGGAATAATCCTTCTTCCATCCCCACCATAAAAACTATTGGAAACTCTAGTCCCTTAGCAGAGTGCAAAGTCATTAAAGTGACCCCGTCATCTGTTTTTTTCCTGGGATTATCTGAAGCTTCAACTAGGGCAACATTTTCTAGAAAATCAGTTAAGTTAGGAAACTCCTCTGCCACAGAGCGAAGTTCTTTAACATTTTCTACTCGGGATTTTCCCATCTCGTTATTGTCATCTATATAAGCTAAATAGCCTGTTTTGGCTAGGATTAAATCCAATAAATCCAAAGTAGAATATTGATCCATCTGTAAAGAAACCTCAGTGTAAAGTTCCATCATTTTAGAGAGTCTTCCTTTACCTATTTTTTCAGCTCGCTTTATGGAAACAGAGTCCTTGGGGTTTTGTATCAAACGCAGATAACTTAAAACATCCTTAATCTCTTTTCTCTGATAGAAAGAAACACCACCCACTAATTTATAAGGGATACCACTTTTTAAAAACTGTTCTTCCAAATTTCTTGATTGAGCATTAGTTCTATAAAGTACGGCGTAATCTGACAGGCGATTTCTAGAACCGTTAGGTCCCAAGCTTTGCTTATCAATTTCATTTAAAACAAACAGCGCTTCTTCTGTTTCATTTCTAACCATCACCACCTCTAGTTTTTCACCTCCCAGTTTCTTTGTCCAAAGTTTTAAGATGGGGTGGGTTTTATTTTTAGAAATAATAGCGTGGGCTGCATCTAGGATGGTTTGCGTTGATCTGTAATTTTCTTCTAAGTTAAAAACTTTAACACTCGGATAATCCTTTTCAAAGTTAACAATATTGCGGAAATCAGCCCCTCTAAATGAATAAATAGACTGAGAAGCATCACCCACCACACAAATGTTTTTGTGGCGGTTAGCTAAGTATTTAGAGATTAAGTATTGGGCGGGATTAGTATCCTGGTACTCATCTATTAAAATATAGCGAAACTGAATTTGATAACGGGTTAAGATAGCAGTTTCAGTTTGAAATAATTTAATAGTCTTAAGTAACAGGTCATCAAAGTCTAAAGCGTGATTTCGATCCAAGATTTTCTGATATTCTAAATAAATTTTAGCAACGGTTTCCTGAAAATAACCTCTGGCGTATTGTGGATATTCTGTCGCTGACATCAACTCATTTTTAGCAGCAGAAATCGTGGTTCTAACGGAGTAGGGGGAAGTTTTTTGTATTAGAATATTTAAATTACTCATGGCCTCTTTTATGGCGTCTAAGGCGTCCCCTTCATCATAAATAGCAAATCCGGGAGGAAGACCTAAAACACTACCATCACGACGGAGAATTTTGGCACAGAAGCTATGAAAAGTCCCCATCATCGGTTGGTTTGAACCTCCAATCCCGGATTGTAAGTTCGAACTTTGTAGTAGTTTTTTGATACGTTCTATCATTTCTTGGCTGGCTTTATTAGTAAAAGTCATTACAAGAATATTCTCAGGCGAGATTTTCTTTTCCTGGATTAAATAAGCGACACGGTATGTTAACACCCTGGTTTTACCGGATCCGGCTCCGGCCAGTATTAACACCGGTCCCTCAGTGGCCTTAACAGCTGCCTGTTGCTCAAGATTTAAATCTTCCAGAAGTGTGGGCATAACGCAGATTATCTTAACATTAAGCTACCTTGTTGACAAATAACCCATAAGAGGGTGTGACTGATTTTTAGGTCTTCACAAAAATAATTTTTGGTGGTATTATCGTAAGTCCTATGGCAACTAAACTTCTGGACTTTTGGGCTCCCTGGTGCGGACCCTGTAAGATTATGAATCCCATTATTGATGGGTTGGAAAAGGAACTGGGGGATGAAATTTCGGTGGAAAGGATTAATGTAGATGAAGAGAGCGAGAAAGCCTCAAGCTTTGGGGTAATGAGTATACCTACATATATTATAATGAGAGACGGGAAAGAGATTGGTAGAAAAGTGGGTGTTACCGCGAAAGCAGAACTGTTAAAATTAATTCAGTGAACTTCAAAGATCGGGTAATAGAGATAGTTAAAAAAATTCCCTATGGAAAAGTGACAACCTATGGAACTATTGCCATCATGGCTGGGTTACCTAGGGGAGGAAGGCTGGTGGGAGGGGTACTACATTTTAATACAGAAAAACATAATCTAGCTTGGCAACGGATTATTAATAGAGAAGGTTATATTTCTACTAAATGTTTAGAACATCCCAAGCCCTTACAAAAAATTTTGCTAGAGCAAGAAGGCATTGAGGTCAGTTCCGATTTCGTGATAGACTTGGATAGATATGGATGGTTTGGAAAAGAGAAATGAGCCACCTCGTTCGGATTTTTTTGATCTTCAAAATCGCTACGCTCTGAAGATACAAAAAAAATCTCGAACTTCAGTGTCTCTAATACGATGAAAAACATTTGGATTGTGGCAAATTGGAAAAGTAATAAGACTATAGCTGAGGCTTTGGACTGGGTAGGGAAGGTTGGCCCAAAAATAGAAAAAAGAGAAAATGTCAAGGTAGTTGTTTGTCCTAGCTTTGTGGATGTGGAAGAAGTTAAAAAAGCAGTAATGGTTGGAAATTACCCCCTGATAGTTGGTTCACAGGACCTGTCTCCATATGACGCCGGTGAATATACAGGGGAAGAAGCTGCTAGAATTTTGAAAGATGTTATAGATTTTGCTATTTTGGGTCATTCTGAAAGAAGGGAAAAGTTTAGCGAGACTGACGGGATGATAGCTGAAAAAGTTAAACAAGCCCTAGATAATAATATAACTCCCCTAGTTTGTGTTCAGGATAAAAATACGCCTGTTCCAGAAGGAACTAAACTAGTAGCTTATGAACCTATCTTTGCTATAGGTACTGGTAAGCCTGATAGCCCCGAAAATGCACAGGAGTTAGCTTCTGAATTAAAGAAAAAACATGGTGAGGAAATAGAGGTTTTATATGGAGGTAGTGTGACCAGTGAAAATGTGAAACATTTCATCAATGAAGATGGTATTTCTGGAGTACTGGTAGGAAAAGCTTCTTTAGATCCTGATGAGTTTATTAAAATAGTCGAATCTGCGCTATGATGAAAAATTTAAATCTTACTCAAAAAAGAAAATCAAGAAAAATGTTTAAAAAATTTATGCCCGGTTTTACAATAGCAGGGATAATTTTATTGGCTATATTTATAATCTCTTTTTTAAAGGGTCCGGAGGAGTTCCGTTTTATTTTACAAGGTAGTGGTCTTCGCTCAGATGGTAATAAAATAAATATTTTGCTTTTAGGAAATGCCGGTGGAATACATCAAGGCTCTGATTTAACCGATACTGTTATGGTCGCCTCAATCAATCAAAAGACAAACCAAGTATATTTAATTTCCCTTCCCAGAGATCTTTGGGTAGATTCTGTAAAAGGAAAATTAAATAGCGTTTATGAAATTGGGGATAGTAAGGGTATGGGGCTAAATTATAGTAAAGATGTGATAGGGGATATTTTAGGTGAGCAAATTCATTACGGGATTAGAGTAAATTTTAGTGGATTTGTTAAGGCTGTTGATTTAATAGAGGGTATTGACGTTTTGGTCGCGAAAAGTTTTGAAGATAGCCTTTATCCAATAGAAGGACGAGAAAATGACTTATGTGGCCTAGAAGAAAAAGAAATAGAATTTAATGAGGAGGAGGCAAAAAAATTAAATATTCCGGCAGGGAAGAGAAAAGTTTTGATTGCTAAAGATGGAAAAATCGCAACTGATTCAGCAGAGCCTGATAAAGGTTATGAATATTTTCCTTGCCGTTATGAGAGAATAACTTTCAAAGCGGGAGAAATCCACATGGATGGTACAACTGCTTTAAAATTTGTTAGGTCCAGAATGGGTACCAATGGTGAAGGTTCAGATTTTGCCAGGTCTAGAAGACAACAATTAGTTCTGGAAGCTTTTAGATCTAAAGTGCTTTCTCTTGAAACTTTATCTTCTCCGACTAAAATTACAGAATTGATTAAAACTTTTGGTAATAGTGTGGAAGTAGATATTCCTGCAGGGGATATATTAAAGCTTTATAAATTATCTAAAAAGATAGAAAAAACCAACAGCTATGTTCTAGCAACCAGTAAAGAATCTCTATTAATTAACCCCCCTCCTGGTGATTATGGAGGGTCATGGGTGCTGATTCCAAAAAGCGGTAATTTTAATGACATTCATAAACATGTAGACCAAGTCTTAAATGGGGAGGTAACAGAAAATAATGCTTCAGATTCTGCACGGACCGGCAATAACTAGTTCAAGAAAAAAATTACTAGATATAAAAGAAAAATTCGATCCTGAAAATGTGATAGTTTTTGAGAAAGGCTCTGACACTTCACAAATAATGGATAGTCTGGGAACAACGCCACTATTTGGGGATGAACAGCTAGTTATTTTAGAAAATCCCCCAGAAAATCTAAACTATACCCTATACCCTATACCCTCTACCCTAGTTTTATGGTTTGATAAGGAGATTGATGTTAAGAAATTTCCTAGAGCAGAAGTTTTGCTATTCCCAGAGGCTCAGGAAGTTTCTGTCTTTCCTCTTTTGCGGCTACTTGGTTCTCGTAGTCCCCAGGCCTTTTTAGAGTTAGAAAAATTAAAAGCAGCTGGTTTTGATAACCAATATTTTATTACTATGATTTTTTATTTACTACGTAATTTAGTTTCTACCCCCAAAAAAGCTGCTGAATTTGTTAGAAACAATAATGAAAAAATGAGAAAAAACTTTACAAGAGATGAACT
>Ga0209542_10010934_pt1 | contig 16226 bp, 21 predicted proteins | sample RifCSPhighO2_01_FD_184028 | JGI IMG/M metagenome (GOLD analysis project Ga0209542, IMG submission 184028) | Soil microbial communities from Rifle, Colorado - Rifle CSP2_plank highO2_0.1 (SPAdes) (version 2) | ecosystem: Environmental > Terrestrial > Deep subsurface > Rock core/Sediment ...
ACAGGATTAATCTTGATATCTCTTTTGGTGTAAATTTAAATAATTTTGAGAAAGAGATTAAAGGAAGAGCAGGTGTTAAATTTCTGAGTTTTAACGGCAAAAAACTCAAAGAAAGTATTAATGGAAAAATTAAAGACAGGGATTTTGAGTTAAGCTTTGAAAAAGCCTTTTGAAAAAGCCTTTGGGGAAAACCAAATGAAAAGCTTTTGCGAGATGCGAAAGAAAGATTTATATAATATTTTTATTGTATTAATAATAAAAAGATGGTGGTAAAAAGAATTTTTTTATTTGTATTTGTAATTCTATTAATTAATCCCTTTACATATGCAGCTGTTAATACTTATGGCTATGGTGGGGGCACTGGGGCTCTTGATGTTTCAAGGCCAGATGAAAATCAACCCGGATCAAGAATTTTTTTTAGAATTGGAGATCAAGGATATGTTAAAAACAAATTGCCAGTTGTGACTCTAAATTATCCTTCAAATTTATGGGTGGTTTCTGGAAATTTAGTAGAATTTAGCTGGAGTTATTCTGATTTTGAAAATGATGAAATTTTAGGATATAATCTAGAAATAGACGATGAACCAAGATTTATTAGTCCATCTTCTTATTATGGATTAAGTGAAACAAAAAGAAAAATTTATCTTTTAGAAGGCGATAAGATTTATTATTGGAGAATGAAATCTAAAGATTCTTTTGGCTGGGGAGAATTTTCTCATTTTGAAGACTTTTATTTAGATTTAAGCAGAAAAATTTGTGAAGATGGAACGCCTTATTTTCAATGTTCGCCTTCGAGTTTTAAATATTGTGATGCTGGCGCATTGATGAATGATTGCCAGTCTTGTGGATGTCCATTGAATAGCGAATGTACTGCCAGCGGAGTATGTGTCCCTAGAACTTGTTTTGACGGCACAAGATATGGGTTTTGCAGTTCTAAAAAACCTAATTTTTGCCAGAATGGGGAATTAAAAGAAGTTTGCAGTTTGTGTGGATGTCCTGATAGACAAGAATGTGATGTTGATGGAACTTGCAACAGGATAATTTTAAGAGAGGAATTTAAAGAACAAGAAGAGGAACAGAGAAAAAGCTTTTTAGGTGGATTTTTTAAATTTGTAAAAGGCTTATTTATATTTTAAATTCTAAAAGGAGACTCTGTATAATTTTCTAATTTATTAAAATTTTCAAGCCAGATTTTTAATAAAAATCAACTTATAACTTCTAAAAACCTATTTTTACATTGTAAAAATTATTCAAAAAAACAATATGTTATAAGTGATTTATAATATATTTATAGGCTTAATTGAACCAGTATTAATTAACTTTACAGAATCAAAAAATAGTAAATTTTATATAGGGTTTTTTTCTAGGGAAGAAAGATATGACAAGAATATATAATGCAGACCAATCAAAGTTAGTTGAAAAAGCAGCTGAAGAATTAAAGAAAATTGATATTTTGAAAATGCCTGATTGGGCAAGCTTTGTAAAAACTGGGGTAGCAAAAGAAAGACCACCTTTAGAGCAAGACTGGTGGTATAAGAGAGCTGCTTCAATTTTAAGAAAGGTTTATATTAATAATTTAATAGGAGTTAATAGATTAAGAGTAAAATATAGTTCTAGAAAAAACAATGGACATAAACCAGAGCACACATATAACTCTGGTGGAAAGATTATAAGAACTATTTTACAGCAGCTTGAGAAAGCAGAATTGGTTAAAAAAGCTGAAATTAAGAATAAGAAGGGAAGAACTTTGACTCCTAAAGGAAAAAGTTTTTTAGACAAAATATCACAAAATGCAAAATGATTCATCAGAAGATATTCAGAAACAAATAATTCTTCTTGAAAACAATTTAAGAACATGTTTAGATAAAGGAGCTTTATCAAGATATTTTGCTATTAAAACAGCTAACCCTGAATTTGCTTTACAGGTGGGAATATTTATTGTACAATCTATAAACCAAAAGTATTTAAATCAAAAATTAACTGATGCTGAGTTTAAGGAGATTTTAAAAAAACTTCAAGAAAATAAAAAACAATTTAGAATAATTAAATAAGCTTTTTTAAAAATGCTCTAGCAAAAAACATACGAAAAAATGGCAAGAGTCAAACCAGCAGCAAAAAAGAAAAGATTAATGAAGAGAATGAGTCAAACTAAGTGGGCTCCTTTTTGGACAGTTTTAAAAATATATGGGCCTAAAAGAAGAGTTCATCCTGGAAGACATACTCAAGTAAAAAGACACTGGAGAAGAGTAAAGACTCGGGCATAAACTTTTAAAAAAAGTTTAATCAAAAAAACCTTTTTAAGAAAAGTGCTCAGTGAAAATAAAAAATGACAGAACAAGAAATAGAAAGAATATATAATGTACCATTGAGAAAAGAAGCAATGAAAGTACCAAAATATGTTAGGGCTGCTAAAGCTTCAAGAGCTCTTAGGGAATTTTTAGTCAAGCATATGAAATCTGAAAATGTTAAAATTGGTAGATATTTGAACCAGGCTATTTTGAAAAATGGAAGGAAAAATGTTCCACATCATGTTCTTGTCAAAACTATTAAAGATAAAACAGGCATAGTAAAAGCTGAATTAGTAGGAGCGCCAGAAGAAAAAATTCCTGAAAAACCTGTTAAAGAAGTTGCTAAGAAAGAAGAAGTAAGAGCTTTAATGGATAAAGTTGATTCAGAAGCTGTTAAGAAAGAACAACAAGAGGAAGAAAAGAAAAAGGTTTTAGAACAACCTACAACAGAAAAGAAAAAAATAGGCATAGAAATAAAAGAATTAACTAAGGAACAGGAAGAAAAAATCAGGGGAAAAGACAGACCGAAAAGAAAAGACAAAAAAGAAATGATTGCCAAGTAAACTTTTTATGAAAAAGTTTAATCAAAAATATATATAAATATAAAACTCCAACTTTTTATTATGAAACTTTATATTTGTCTTTTATTTTTAATAACTTTAATATTAATTAATGGGTGTTCTTTAGAAATTCAAAAAATTTGTTTTGAGGAGAATTGTTTTGATGTTGAAGTTGCTGATTCTGAATCTGAAAGAGCAAAAGGATTAATGAATAGAACTAATTTACTGGAATATAAAGGAATGTTATTTGTTTTTGATTTTGAAGGTATTTATGGAGTTTGGATGAAAGATACTCTAATTCCTTTAGATATAATTTGGATTAATTCAAATAAAGAAGTTGTATTTATACAGGAGAATGCACAACCCTGTAAAGAAAAATGTGAGATTTATAAAAATAATCAAAAAGCCCTATATGTATTAGAAATGAATGCTGGAAAAGCAAAAGAGTTAGATATTAAAATAGAGGATACAGCTAAATTTTAATGAAAGATTTATTACCATTTGAAAAAACGGATAGAGAAATAATAGTTAGGAAAGAAGGAAAGACAAATCCTGAATTTGGTTGTGATCCAAATAAAAGAAAAATTGAGGAATTAATTCATTATGGGATTGTAAATATCAACAAACCAAGCGGTCCAACTTCTCATCAAATTTCGGATTATGTGCAAAGAATATTTGAAATAAATAAAGCAGGCCACTCTGGGACCTTAGCGGTTAAAAAATAACCAAGGATATCCTGGTGTTACGGGCTGTTTACCAATTGCTTTAGATAAAGCTACAAGAATAGTTCAAACTTTATTAGTTGCTGGAAAAGAATATGTGGGAATAATGCATTTACATAAAGAAGTTTCTTTGGAAGATATTGAAAAAACTGTAAAGGAATTTACTGGTAGCATTAAACAATTGCCTCCGAGAAAAAGTGCTGTAAAAAGACAGATTAGACAAAGAGAGATTTATTATTTTAAGATTTTGGAGTTAGAAGATAAAGATTTATTATTTAAGGTTGGATGCGAAGCAGGAACTTATATAAGAAAATTAGTTGATGATTTCGGGAAGAAAATAGGAACTGGGGCACATATGGCTGAATTGATTAGAACTAAAGCTGGCCCTTTTTCTATTGAACATTCTTGCACTTTACATGATATAAAAGATGCATTTACTTTGTATGAAAAAGAAAAAAATGAAAAAGAAATAAGAAAAATAATCCTGCCTGTTGAAAAAGGCGTTGAACACTTAAATAAAATATGGGTTTTTGACGGTGCTGTGAATAATCTATGCCATGGCTCTGATCTTTATTCTCCTGGTGTTGTTAAATTACATAAAAACATTCAGGCTAATGAATTAGTTGCTGTTATGACTTTGAAAGATGAACTAATTTGTTTAGGGATTACAGAGATAGATTTTGACAAAATTCTGGAAAAAGACAAGGGATTAGTTGTCAAAACTAAAAAGGTATTTATGAATAGGAATTTATATAATTAATCATATTACTTATTTTTAATTTCATAAGTCTGCAAATAACATTCCCTGAAGTTTTTAACTATAACAAAGGAAGAGAAGAAATTCCTTACATCATTTTGATTTAATTTTTTTTCAAGCTTTAGATCTGAATTTACTTTGTTATAATCCACTTTTTCATAACAAGAAAAATCCTTGAAGTTTAAGTTGAATTTCTGGCTTAGCTTAAAAGCAGAATTTTCTTTTATAAACAATCCTTTATTAATTAAAATATTAATGATATCATATATTTCTGAAAACTGGACTCCAGACCTGGAAAATAATTCTGCTGCTGAAAATTCCTTTAAATCGAGAGCTGTCTTGAATATTTTATTTTGTGTCGGGCTTAATTGAGGCAAGGAAAAATCCACCTTTTTGCCTTTTCCTTTTTCAAAATCATTGATCATTTCACCAGTATTCAGGTTTACCAACAAATGAGTTTCTTCCTTATCTATTATGCACGTTAAATAAGCACAAGGAATTAAGACACTTTTTATGGTTTTTATTGATTCATCCATTAATTTTAAATCCTGAACTGAGTTTTTCTGCTTAATTACTGGGAGAATTTCAGAATCTTTAACATCTTCATCAAAATTTTCAGAATCTTTTTCAATCGGGATGTGCCTTACAGAATCCAAAAGACTTATGCTTTCTCCACCATGCCTTGTTTTTTTTGGCCGAATATTTACAAATAAAGGGAGGTCAACAACTCCCGCAACCAGGGCTGTTCCTATTGGAATATTCTTAATTTCTTTTTCTGTTTCTAATGTTATTCCTTCTACTGAATTTGATACTGCTCTGATATCATTAGGGTTAGTAATTTTTAAAATAATTTGTGTTGTAATTTGTGATAATGCGCTTTTATCGACACGAGATGGTCTCTGGCTAATAAGACAGCATCCAAGACCAAATTTTCTTCCTTCTGCAAAAATCTGCCTTAAAATTGGAGAAGATTTTGCTTCTGAAAAACTTCTTTCTGGAATAAAATTATGAGATTCTTCAAGAACCAAAAAAAATGGGGGGATATTGCCTTTTTTTCTCTCTGTAAAAAGGTCTTTTGCTAATTTATATACAACAACTTCCTGAATTTCCTGATCTATTCCTTTTAAATTTATAATTGTACATTTCCCAGGTACAATTAATTCATTTAGCGAAGTAAATTCTTCTGAGAACAAATTTAATTTTTTTAAGTATTCTATAATACTTATTAAAGTATATTTTACATTAGATTCCTGGGATTCTAAAAAATAAATCAAAGAATTAAAGTCAATGCTGTCCATATTTTTTAGTGCTGCATACAAGACTCCTTTTTGCTGATTATTTAATTTAGCCGGCAATAAATGCATTAATTCACTTGTTGAAATGTTTACAGCAGATAATTTTAACGGCTTGCACTCAGAATTAATAGATATATCTGGAGAATATTCTTGAATATTTTTTAAATAACCCTTTGGTTTTAAACCAAATTTTTCTAATTTATCCTTGCTTGAACTTGGATATTTTAATGCATTATATTCTCCGTGAGGGTCTATAATCAGAACGGGGATGTTTTTTTCTATTAATTCTTCTATTATTACAGAAGCACAAAAGCTTTTTCCTGAACCTGATTTTGCGAGAACTGATATATGCTTGTTTAATAATTTATTTAGATCCAGGAAAACGTCAATATTATAGTAGCTTAATTTTCCAATAAAAGCTGAATTTTCTGTTTTTGTCAAATTTAGAATTTGTTTTATGAATTTTTCATCTGCTTTCAGAACTTCATATCCTGGCGCGAAGGGTGTTTTTAAGGTTTTTAGTATATTATCTTCATCTCGAAAACCAATAACATTACATATTGCTATTTCTTTTTCTATATCTTTTTCTATCTCCACTATCTGTGCTAAAATATACTTATTATCATGAAGAATCTGCACATATTCAAATTTTTCTGCCTTATTTTCTACCTTAAACGTGAATTCTTTTGTTGTTACTTTACCAATTATTCTGCCTAAGATCATAGAATTCTCAAAATAAAAAGCATTGTTTATAAAAGTTTTCTTAATAAGTATGTGGATTGAAAAAGTATGTAAACTACTCAGCCTGTAAAAGCCTGAAGTTTTCTTGCTCAGAAGATTTATAAAACTAAAAAATTCGAAAAATTAAAACTTGAACATGAATCTACAATTAATTCATAAGGGACGGGAACAGCTAAAACCTTCATTAATTAATGTTACGAAGGAAAGTGAAATTCCCTTAATTGGAGCAATAGCTTTTGGTATTATTGATAGAGGAACTAATCTTTTGCAAGTTAGATGTACTTCTGTTTGTAATATGTTATGTGGGTTTTGTTCAACAGCAGCAAATAGTTTTGATATCCACCCTGTTAATTATATTGTTGATATAGATTATTTAATTCAGGAGATAAAAAAGATTATTGCTTTTAAAGGAAATGATATACATATTTTTTTAGATTCTGTGGGAGATCCACTTACACACCCAAAATTTTCTGAGTTAGTTAGTAAATTAAGAAAAATTAGTAATATTAGTAAAATTGATGTTATAACTAATGGTTCTTTATTAAATAAAAAATTGGTTGACAGTTTAGAAATAGCTGGATTAAACAGATTAAATGTTTCAGTCCACTCTTTAGAATCTTTAAAAGCCAAAATGCTTTTTGGGAGCCAGAATTATAATATTGAAAAAGTAAAGGAAATGTTGAATTATATAAAAGATACAAAAATAGATTTATGGCTAACTCCTGTATGGATTCCTAATATAAATGATAATGATATTAAGGAATTAATTAAATTTGCAAAAGAAAATTCTTTTAATATTGCAATACAAAAATATGAGACTTACCAGTACAGCAGGAAAATGAAAAAAGCAAAAAAAATAAATTACTGGAAATTTTATAAACAATTACAAGATTGGGAAAAAGAATTTGGGATAAAATTAAAATTTACTGAAGAAGACCCTACAATTATAAGAAGAAAATCTTTACCTTTGGTTTTTGATATTAATGAAAAAATACAAGGAATAGTAGTTTGTAAGGGATGGTTTGAAGATCAAGTAATTGCTAAAGCAAAGGATAGATGCATTAATGTGAATAAATGCAATTCTAAAATAGGTGATAAAATAAATTTGAAGATTGTAGAGAATAGTAATAATATTTATATAGCTGATTTAATTAGAAAATAGTATGGAAGAATTGGGAACTTGGGTTTTTGTTGCTGGATTAGTGTTGGCTTTGGTATTAGGGTTTATATCTGGAGAGGCTTCGGGAGTTGCTTTAACTGTTTTAGTTGTTTTAGGTTTAGTTGTTGGTTTAATGAATATTACTGAAAAAGAAGTTCAAGGTTTTTTAGTTGCTGCAATTGCTTTAATGTTGGTTGGGGCTTTAGCAAAAGTTAATAGTCTGCCTTTTATAGGTTTGGAATTGCAAGTTTCTTTAAGCAATATTGTTTTATTTGTTGCCCCGGCTGCTTTAGTTGTCGCTATCAGAGAAGTTTTTATTTTAGCTTCAGAGAAATAATGAGGAGAGTTAGATTATTTGTTTCTGGTTTAGTTCAAGGAATTTCTTTTAGGAGTTTTGTTAAAAGAAATGCGATTTTATTGGATTTAAAAGGATTTGTTAAAAATTTACCTGATGGGAGGGTAGAATGCGTTTTTGAGGGTGAAGATGACAAAATAAATCAAATTATTAGTATTTGCAATAAAGGTTCTGATGGGTCCGACATAAAAAGCATTGATATTAAAGAGGAAGAATTTACTGCTGAATTCAAAGATTTCATAATAGTCTATTAAATAAGAAATTATATAAAATGAGTTTATCTTATTTTTTTATGAATTATTTGGGTATTTGCTTAAATGGATTGGAAGAAATTGCTGAAAAAGAAGTTCAAGGAAAGAAAATTTATTCTGGAAGAATAGAATTTAAGAAATTTTCAGAAAAAAAAGATTTTAAAAGTTTACTAATAGTTTATAAACTTTATAAAAAATTCAATTTTAAAAAAGAAGAAGATATTCTAAATGAATTTAAAAAATTAAGGATTAAAGTAAAAAAGAAATTTAAAATTGAATGCAATCGGAATGGGCAGCATAAATTCAAATCTGTAGATATTGAGAAGTTAATTGGAATTTATTTACAAAAAAAAGGATTTAAATTAGATTTTAAAGAGCCTGAAACTATTATTTTCATTGATATTATTGATGATCTTTGCTTGATTGGTTTATTGGAAAAAAATGAATTGCATAAAAGAGAATATAGAGTAAAATTAAATCCTGAAACTTTAAATCCAACAATTGCTTATGCTGCTTTAATTTTAAGTGATTATAAAAAAAATGATGTTTTAGTTGATCCTTTTTGCAGGGACGGAATTATAATTATTGAGGCTGGTTTAATGAAAAAAGGAAAAGTATTTGGTTTTGATAAAAATATCAGGAATGCAAGAATAAATTCTAAGGTTGCTAAAGTTAAAATTGATTTAAGCCAGAATGAAATAGACTGGTTGGATACTAAATTTAAGAAAAATTCTGTTAAAATTGTTTCATATTTACCATCTATTTCTAAAAGAAATTTAGAACCTGATATAAGGAAAATTTATTCAGAATTTTTTCATCAAGCAAAATATATTGTAAAAAATAAAATGTGCTTAATTGTTAAAAAGACTGAATTAATTAAAGAATATTTTAATGATTTTAAATTACTTAAAGAGATTACTATTAAAATTGGAGATGATAGCTATAATATTTTAATCTTAAAGAAAAGTATTTAAAGAAAGTTAATGGATTGATAGTTGATGAAACCAGAGGATTTGCTTGTAAAAGAAAGAATAGAGAAATTAAACCAAATAAAGAAATTAGGTGTTAATCCTTATCCTTCTCAATTTAAAAAGAAAGACAATATTTCTGGAATAATTAAAAATTTTTCAAAATTAAAAAATGAAGAATATTCAAAGGCTAAAATAAAAACAGCTGGAAAAATATTAGCTATTAGAGAAATGGGAAAAGCTTCTTTTGTTGATATTCAAGATCAAGATGCTAAAATCCAATGTTTTTTTAGAGAAGATGAAATTAAGGAAAAATATAATTTGTATAAGTTATTGGATATCGGAGATATAATTGGCGTAGAAGGGAGTCCTTTCAGAACAAAGAGGGGAGAACTTTCTATTTTAATTAAAGACTTGCTTATTTTAACAAAATCATTAAAACCATTACCTGACAAGTGGCATGGATTAAAAGATACTGAAGAAAGATTAAGAAAAAGATATTTAGACATTTTAACAAATCCCGAAGTAAAGGAAATGTTTATTAAAAAAGCAAAATTTTGGAATACAATTAGGAGTTTTTTAATGAACAAAGGATTTTTAGAGGTTGAAACTCCTATTTTAGAAAATTCTACTGGTGGCGCTGCAGCAACTCCATTCAAAACACATCATAATACGTTAGACATTGATGTATTTTTAAGAATTTCATGTGGCGAATTGTGGCAAAAAAAATTACTAGTTTCTGGTTTTGAGAAAATATTTGAAATTGGAAGAATTTTCAGAAATGAAGGAATGGATTCTGAACATTTACAAGATTATAGTCAAATGGAATTTTACTGGGCTTATGCTGATTTCAAAGATGGAATGGAATTAGTTCAGGAAATGTACAAATTAATTGCAAAAGAAGTTTTAGGAAGTTTGAAATTTAAAACAAGATGTTTTGATGTTGATTTAGGTAAAAAATGGGAACTATATGATTATGAAAAACTGATCAAAGAGAAAACTAGCATTAATATTTATAAAACTAATGCTGCTGATATAAGAAAAAAATTAGATTTTTTAAAGATGGAATATGAAAAAAAAGCAGACAAATGGAGATTAATTGATTTATTATGGAAATATTGCAGAAAGTCTCTAGCAGGACCTGGGTTTTTAATAAACCAACCAGTTGAAATAAGTCCTCTTGCAAAAAGACAAGAGAAAAATAATAAAAAAGTTGAACAATTTCAAGTGATAATCGCTGGAACTGAATTAGGAAATGGATATAGTGAATTAAATGATCCTTTAGACCAAGAAAAAAGATTTCAAGAACAAAAAAAATTGAAAGAAACTGGTGATAAGGAAGCACATGAATTTGATGAAACTTTTGTTGAAGCTTTGAAATACGGCATGCCGCCTGCTTGCGGATTTGGAGTTAGCGAAAGATTTTTTGCTTATTTAATGGATAAGCCAGTAAGAGAATGTGTAATATTTCCACTTATGAAACCTGAGAAACCTTAAAATTTGGGTTTTTAAGCCTTAATAAACAAAAGCTTTATATATTAGTGATTTTAATATTAGACATAAAATAAGGTTATAAGCCTTATAATATTAAAATACAAAAAAGTAAGGAGGGTTTTTTATGGCAGAAATATTAGTGGTAAGATCAAAAGTAAAGGATGCAGCTAAAAACATGAATGTTGCTGGTGATTTTGCTGAAGCTTTAAGTGCAAAAGTTGAGTCTTTAATAAAAGAAGCATGCAAGAGAGCTTCTGAAAATGGAAGAAAAACTGTCCAATCTAGAGATTTATAATTCACTTTTTTATTTTTTATTTCTTTTTAGCATAAATTTTATATATTTCTGAAATAATTTTATTTTAAAAAGGGTTAGTTTATGGTGGGTGTGAAAAAAAAAGGATGCAGAACTGAAAGAGAACTCCATCATATGTTCTGGGATACAAATTTATGGGCTAGTTTGAGAGTAGCAGGATCTGGATCGACAACAGTTCCTGCTCCTGATTTATTAGTGGGAAATAAAAATAGAAAATTAGCAATTGAATGTAAATCTGGAAAAGACAAGAGGTATTTGACTAAAAAAGAAGTTGACGAATTAAAATTATTTGCTGATAAGTTTGGTGCTGAAGCTTGGATTGGTGCAAGATTTAACAATGTTGACTGGTTGTTTTTAAAGCCTGATGATTTAGGAATTAGTAAAGGAGAAAATTATTTTATTTCTATAGATTTAGCAAAGAAAAAAGGTATTAGTTTTCAAGAATTAATAAAATTAAATTAATATTTTTTGCAACCAAGAATCATGGAGAAGTTAATTATGCAAAGTTCTCTTTAGCAAAAGTATTTATTCATGATGATTATGAGCATACAGAAGCAGAATTAAATGTTGATACCTAGATCACTGGAGAAGGAAGGTTGATGTTTCTACTGTTAATTTTACCAGATGGCTAACAGGTATTTTGGAAGAAAAGCAATAATTTTAAAAACAAAAAAATATAAACCCAAATTAAACTCTTTTATGAAAATGCATAAATGCGAAATTTGTGGAAAAGAATTAAATTCAGAAGAATCTTTAAAGAACCATAAAAATGATAAGCATGGCATAATTAAAAAAAGCAACTTTGTTAAGAAAAGCCATTTAATTTATTTTTCTTTAGTGATTTTGATATTAGTTGCTGGATTTTTTACATTTAAATCTGCAACTGCTCCTGGAGAACATGATAATTTTGCAAAATGCCTTACTGAGCACGGGGCTATATTTTACGGCGCTTTCTGGTGCCCCCATTGCGCTGACCAAAAGAAATTATTTGGAAAGTCCATACAGTATGTAAATTACATTGAATGCTCAACACCTGACAAGGGAGGGCAAACGCCTATTTGCATCGGGGCTAAAATAAGGGGATATCCCACATGGGAGTTTAAAGACGGATCCAGGCTTTCTGGATTGATTTCTCTTGAAGATTTAAGCGAGAAATCTGAATGTCCTCTTGAAAATCTTTCAGAGCCTTTAAATTTAGAATAATTTTCTTTCGGATTTTTAATTCTTAAATTGAAAAAACTCCGAAATTCGTATAGAAGCTAAAATAAAGAATTTTATCTTTTCTTCTTTATGAAACTAATTTATTTTTTTATTTTTGCAATTTGCATTGATTTAGTTTATGGATTGGATTTAGAAATAAGCGAGATATTTCCAAATCCTGTGGGCAAGGATAATGACAAAGAGTTTATAGAAATACATAATTACGGAAACCTAAGCATAAGCCTGAAAGGAATCTGGTTAAAAAATCAAAATAATAAATCTTTTGAGCTTTCTAATTTTCATGATGAAATACCTGCCTATAGTTATCTTGTATTTTATCCGGGATTTAATTTAAGAAACCAAAATGAAAAAATAAAATTAATTTTTGGATATGATGTTATAGATGAATTTAACTACAACTCAAGTATTGAAGGCATGTCATGGATTAAAATTAATAATGAATGGTATGTTGGAAAGAGCTCTGAAGGAATACAGAATTTTAAGAATTTTACTATGATTGAATATAAAATAGAGTACATAAACAAAAGCGTTATTAAATCCGAAACCTTATTAAAGAGTGACATAAAACAAAATAAAATTATTTATATTGCAAAAAACTTAAAACAAAAAAAGCTTGGTTTATATTTATTTTTAATAACCATGGTTTTTATTATTATTTTACTTGTTGAAAATGGAAGAAAAAGAAATAAGAGCGAGATTAATTATTGAAGTAGTTGGCCTGCCAAAGGAACATGTTTCTGAGACTTTAAATAAATTAATTGAAAAAATTAGAGATGATAATGTGCTTATTTTAGAAAAACAGGAGATTTTTGAGCCTGTAGAATTACAGGATATGAAATTATTCAGCAGTTTTGTTGAAGCTGATATAAAATTTCCTGGAATAGACAAATTAGTAGGCTTTTGTTTTGATTTTACACCAAGTTCTGTTGAAATTTTAGAACCAATGAGCTTTATTTTTGATGCTAAATTTCTAAATTCTATGTTAAATGACTTTATTACTAAATTACACAGATACACAATGCTAATAAGAAACTTAGACGCTGAATATGCTTTGTTAAAAAAAGAAGTTGATAATGAAAAACAACAGCCAATTAATTAATATTTTTTTCTTTTTTTACCTATTCTCAAATATAATGTCAGGAAGATTAATAAGAATACCAGAATTACTGCAAAAATTGATATGTAAACTATAGTTTTTTTGCTTAATTTCTTTTTTTGCCCAGCTGGTTTTATGTCTTGCTTTGTTTCTGATGTTTCTGTTTCTATAGTTTCCTGAGTTTCTATATTTGGTATTTCTTCTTGATAAATCTGGCTTTCTGTAATTTTTATGCTAATTGGAAGATTTGTTTTTGTTTCTTTATTTGATATTAATAAATATCCATTATATTCACCTACTTCAATATCCCTGTTTACATTGATGAAAAAAGTCAATCCTAATGATTTTTTAGTTTCTAAAAATTCTATATTATTAAAACCTATCTTGATTATTTGTTTTAAATTTTCTGAGATTGACAATGCTAAATTTGACAAATTTTTATCTAGATTATTTTCCAGAAATATGCTTGATTCTGCATAATTACCAAAAGGAAATTCTAAATCAAATGAATAAATATAGTTTTTTATTTCCTCATTTTTATAAAAAGACAATTTGTCTCTTTGTTCGTTTAATAACAAAAAAACTGGAATTATGAAGAGATTATTGTTGTAATCTATTTTTATATTTAATCTATCTTTATCTTTTACCAGACTTTCTATTATATTGAAATAAAATGAATCTTCTGAATTTTTTGCAATTGTCAGGTTATTATTAAAGATGTTTGTTGAATTTGAATCTTCTGATATTTTCACATTTAATATGTTATTTCCACTATCTTTTAAATCTACTTTGAAAAAATTCTTTTCTCTTTGATTAAATATTAAATAAGGTTTAGCAGATAATAAATTGTTTTCTTCTTTCTTAACTAGGAATTTTTTATCAAAAGTATCTGTTCTCAATATCTCGTTATCTATATATTTTATACTAACAACTAAGAAATACTCCCCTTCTCCAACTTCCGGAACATCAAAATAAACAAAATATTTTTCATCTGTTATTTTTGCTAATAAAAAACCAATATTTGTCTGCTGGATCTCTGAATTTAATATTTTTATATTACTTGGAGCAATTTCTTCAACTAAATTCTTAAAATTTAATTCTGCCTGAAATGTTTCTTTAGGGGAGTAAGTTTCCTTGAATATTGATATTTCAGCATTAGCTATATAAATATTTAGAATTAGAATTAAAAAAATATAAAAAAATTTCATTTCTCTAATAATTTTCTTGCTTCTCTTAAAGATTTCTCCAGATCTTCCTCAACTTTTGATTTTATTGATTTGACTTTTACTATTGGCTTTAATAAATCAATAGGTCCTTTAAATTCTGTTTTTTTTGATTCAACTAATTTTGGCAATACAAAAGTGGGCCTTTCTTTTGGTTGAGATTTTGATTTTAAAGCTGGTAATTTTTTATAAGCTAAAAAACCTATTACCCCCAAAATTATAGCTATTAACAAGAACCATAAAAATCCAAAGCTTCTTTCTTCTTTTGTTTCTTCTTCTGGTTCTTCTTCTGGTTCTTCTTCTAGTTCTTCTTTTGTTTCTTCTTCTGTTGATATTGATTCACAGTCAGAAGGGCAAGAAGATGGCGATTCAGAAGAGTCACAAACACTATCACCACAAAAACAATCTAATGGGCATGATAAATAATCTTCACCAGAATTTATGTCACAAATATTGTCTTCATCACAAGAGGTTTCTAATGTTGTAGTTGTCTGGGGCGTTAATGAACTTTCCCCTAAATCAATTCCGTCATTTGGATAAGCTGAATATAAAACAACTGAAGTATCTAGAATATTTTTATTCCAAGAAAAATCCTTGTTGTCTTGCTGTAAATCTAACCATTCTCTTAATTGGTCTATTTGAGCCTGATGCTGACTATCATCCAGGGCTAATGCAGCTATTGCTGTATCAAAAACATTTCCAAAGCTTTTATCTGTTTTCTGCAAATTGCTTAACTCATTTATGTAGTTTTGTTTTTGTGTTATTATATACAAAAATGCATTGCTTTTTACATCATTTTCCCTAAAATTTTTCCTTAAATATATTAATGAATTTACATCCGGATTTAACTCTTCCAAAATCCAATTTGTTATTAAAGTATCTTCATAAGAACCGAAATTTCCGTTATTTATTTTTATTTTTGCCTGATTACCAGTTACTACATCATCATTTAAAAAATAAATTCCTGCATCCCTATAAACTGATGATATTTCTCCTGAAAAAGTGCATTTTAAATCAAATTCTAATGCTGCTTTTGTTAATAATAAATTTTGTTCTAAACAACTTCCTAAATTAAAGAAAGTACTTGGAGTTGTGCATTTATCTGAAGTTATGAATCCTTTGTCTACATTTATTTTTTTAGTTGCTGCCTGGGTTGTTGTATAAGTTATATCACATTGTCCATTGCTGTCTGTTTTTATTTGGAGCAACCATTCTCCTGTTAAAGTAATATCTTGATGAGATTTTAACCAGTCCAAAGGCTTATCGATATTTTTTCCAGATTTACTTAAAGCCAATGCCACCAAAGCAGTTTCCTTTGGTTTACAAGAACCTTTAGGCCAACAATCTGCAGGATCTTTTTGATTTTCCAAATATTGAATTAAAGAATTACCCCCATTAACTTCTGATAAAGCTAAAGCAGCCCATGCTGATGAATAAATATCTGTTGGTTTCTGAGAATTTAACCACTCGTATGCTGGCGTTAAATTAGCTGCAAATGTATTTAATGAAAATAAAACAAGTACTAAGACTAATACACCTACTTTTTTTGAAAACATAAAATATACCTTCTTTTATTACTTCTAAAAGGTTGATAATTTATATACTTTTCTGATTAAAAGGCTTTATGGAAGATATACTTGCAAAAGGACATAGGAGTGTAGTTTATTTAATTGAATTCAATGGAAAAAAAGCTGTAAAAAAAGTTGAAAAAATAAATATTTGTGCTATTAACAGGATACAGAATGAGATTTTTTGGCTCAATAAATTAAATAAATATAAAATA
>Ga0209542_10010935_pt1 | contig 16225 bp, 10 predicted proteins | sample RifCSPhighO2_01_FD_184028 | JGI IMG/M metagenome (GOLD analysis project Ga0209542, IMG submission 184028) | Soil microbial communities from Rifle, Colorado - Rifle CSP2_plank highO2_0.1 (SPAdes) (version 2) | ecosystem: Environmental > Terrestrial > Deep subsurface > Rock core/Sediment ...
ATAAGTTTTTTTACGGATTCATTCTTTTCATTGGCAATATGTGTCACGATTCCTGAATCTCGATCAATACCCAAAGTAAGTTGTGTGAGATCGTTTGATCCAATGGACATGCCGTCACAGACATCAAAAAATTCATCCTTGAGCAAAATGTTTGAGGGAATCTCACACATAATATAAACCTTGAGGCCGTCTTTACCGCGCTCCAAACCATTTTCTTTCATCACGTCAAGCACCTTCCGCGCTTCCTCCGGTGTGCGACAAAAAGGAATCATTGGCACAACGTTTTTTAGTCCGATCTCTTCCCGGACTCTCTTCAAGGCCGCGCATTCCAAACCGAAAGCCGCCTTGAATTTCGGATCGTAGTAACGGGACGCGCCCCGCCAGCCCAACATCGGGTTTTCTTCCACGGGCTCGTAAAATTCTCCACCGATAAGCGTCCGATATTCGTTTGTTTTGAAATCGGAAAATCTGATAATCACTTCGTGCGGCCAGAAGGCCGCGCCGATCTTGGCGATACCTTCCGTAAGTTCGTCAACGTAAAATTCAGATTTGTTAGTGTATCCGTGTGTCAGAGTATCTATCTTGGCCACAACCTCCCTCTTGGCTTTATCTCTGCTATCGGCCTTGAGTTTTTCATAATTGAGGAGCGCGTTGGGGTGGATCTGAATATGAGAAGTAATAATAAATTCCAGACGGCCGAGCCCGACACCTTTTGCCGGCAAGAAATGCTTGGCAAACGCCTCATCGGGAGACCCGACGTTCAGCATTATTTTTGTCTTTGTTTCCGGAATTTGGTCAAGTTTATGTTCAATTTCTTCAAAATCCAACTTCCCCTCAAATATATTGCCGTCTTTACCCGACGAACAATCTACCGTCACGATCTGTCCCGTGCGCAAGACGCGCGTGGCATTCCCGACTCCAACAACGGCCGGTATGCCAAGCTCGCGGGAAACAATAGCGGCATGTGAGGTACGTCCGCCTTTGTCCGTTACAATCGCGGCCGCGATCTTCATAATCGGCTCCCAATCGGGATCGGTGATTTCGGTAACCAGCACCTCTCCTTTTTGAAACTTCCCAATCTCTGAAACGCTTTTTATTACCCTTACCGGACCAACCGCAATTTTTGAACCGATAGCGGCGCCGAGAGCAAGACGCCGTCCCTTGCCTTTCAATACATATTCCTTAAAAACGTTTTTGTCCGCCATGGCGTGGACGGTCTCCGGACGCGCCTGCACGATAAAAAGCTCTCCGGTCACGCCGTCCTTGGCCCATTCAGTGTCCATTGGCTGATAATGTCCCTTCCTTTGCGAAAAATATTTCTCAACCGAGGCAACCCACTTCGCGAGTTTCAATACTTCGTCGCGAGTTAGGGACCAACTGTCTCGCTCCTCTAAACTTGTGGGAACGATTTTAGTTTTGTTTCCGGAATAAATCATCTTCACTTCCTTCGGCCCCATGTTTTGGGTAATGATGGATTTGTATCCTTGCTCAAGCGTCGGTTTGAAAACAATGAACTCATCGGGAGTCACCTTACCTTGAACCACCATTTCTCCGAGACCGTAAGAGCTGTTTATCACCACGACTTTGTCGAAGCCTGTTTCAGTATCTATTGAAAAAGCCACACCCGAGCAGGCCTTATCACTCCGTACCATTTTTTGGACGCCAACCGACAAGGCAATGCCGGAGTTAGAAAACCCTTTGTCTTTCCTATACGAAATCGCGCGGTCGGTAAAAAGCGAAGCGAAACACATTTTGGTCTTTTCCAAAACATCTCCGATACCGGATACGTTTAGATAAGTCTCTTGCTGGCCTGCAAAAGACGCCGTATTGTGGGTAACAATACCTCCATAACCCGAAACGAAATTGTTCACCTTCGGAACAACAAAGTCGTAAACATAACCAGAGTATTTTATCTTTTCGACACTTACAACCTCATCCCAGATAACATCGCTCGAGGCAATCTTTTTCAGAGCAGAGCTTGAATCCGGTATATTATAGACGATCTTGTTGAACATTTTTCTACCACAAACCTCCAGCATCTGCCTGTTCCCTTTGTTCCATGGAGTAAAGCCGGGAAAGAATCTGCCCATTTCGTCGTAGTCATTACATTCCTCCATTACAACTTCGCGTGCGATCACTGCTGATGAAACTTGCGAGAATGAAGGGTAACGATTACATTCCGGACAATAGAACCGTTGCATCCTTTTACCCTCAACTGTTTTATAACTGCCAAATTTTTTTAGCTGGTGGTCGCAATTGTGACAAAACCACGCTGTTTTTTTTACAAATGTTTTTACTCCCCTTTTAGCCGCTGATTCCAACTCATTATTTATATATCTACTCTCTGGAATAATATCAATAAAATCATGGTGTTTAGTACGTTTATGGTAATTGTTTACCGCGCAATCTAATCGTTGTTGTTTATTATGTTCGGTGAACCCAATCCGTTCTTTGTACAAAGACAATTGGTCGCATGGCACAGATAATCTAAAATATTTCTTTCCTCCAAGATTCTTGGTGCCGTTATAAACCTTGATTCCTAACAACTGGAATAGAGCCGATAAGCCACCCACTAATAACTTCGAAGCAACCGTCAAATCTATACCTTCCTGTTCACTGATATATGCATCGCCATCGAAACAACCTCGAATAAAAGCACAGATAATATCTGACGACTGACCAAATACGAAGTTTGGCACTCTCTTGATACGCGCGGATCGACCCTTTCCTTTAATATCCGTAAGTGGTTCACCACAAAGTCTTCTTAATAAAGCACCTAACACTTTGTTATGGGCGCGAACATTTTTATTAACACGTGCAGGTACTTTAATTTCTTCCAAATATCTCCCCACTTTAACCGCCAGCTCGTGTGATTCACATGAAATATCAACGGTTAAACTCCTAACTCTTTGATACGTAGAACCCTCTGCTACATATAATCCCAAGAAATATGCCAGATCCTTATTAATCTGTAGCTGGGCGGGAAAATCTTTTTGGATTACGTAATTTTTGCTATCCTTTATTTTCAAACGGTCATTAGACTCGACTAAAGGATAGTCTTCGAGATAATCCGCCACTCTTAATGATAAATCACGCTCATTTGAGGAAAATCCCGCAGTCACTGAACGCACCGAAGGAATAATAAATTTTCCCCCTCTCAATACTTCATCAGCCGAGATAGTGCGGAGCGCAAATGTATCTTTTTCCAGAACTAAAAGAGAATGCTCTGCATTAACTGTGATCGTGCGGCCACTCCGTGTCCTGATTTCAATAAGTTCGCTGTGCTCTTCAGCTTTATGCCTAAACATTTCTGCGATCTCACACCAACGCACCTTATATTCGTTATCAAGAGCCAAAACTTCCGTTTTATGACTGTCCCCCACAATAGTGTAAAGGTTCTCAACAGTGTCGAAAAATGTTTTACCGTCAACACGAACTAAAGCAAGCTCGCCCGCAGCCACACTAGGTAAATCTTCTGAAGTGGCGCTGGAACGCACCGCAACGTCCGTATTGGCCCCAAAACGCGCCTCCATAGCGCTGTAGGCCTCCCTAATCTGTTGCTCTAAATCTTCGGGGATATACGCCTTCAGAATGAGCTTTCTGACCGCCTTGCCAGCTTTCTGAAGAGAACGCATATTACCGGTGTCCAGGCCGTCCAAAATTTTATCAATCTCACCACGAATGCCGGCGCCGTCCAAAAAACGATTGTACGCCCCCGCAGTGATAGCAAAACCATCCGGCACGGCAATACCCAAGGCTCCCAGATTGGAAACCATCTCGCCTAGCGCGGCATTCTTGCCGCCAACCAACGGAACATCATCAATGTTTAGATCTCTATACCAAATAATACTGGCTCGTTTTTTTTCTTCTTGATTCATGTTTAATAAGCTACTTTCAAAAGTAGGTTAATTTTAGCACGGTCAAGAGTTATTGTTTATCCACTCACGAACTAAAAAGTCAAAATCTGGACAGGAAATTACTCAGAGAATCCTTAGATATACCGTCCAAGTTGCAAAAAACACAAGTGATACTATTCCCATAACAAAGCTGGAGATAGCCATGTATCTGATTATTCTACCGAGTGAAGAAGATCTTTTTTCATATCTTTCGGTGGTCGGTATCAAAACGTCAGTATATTTTTTAACATTCTCACCACAGATAGCAGTTTCTGTATCTTTGCTCTTTCCGTCTTGAAAGACGATATTAGGATACGACTGAAAGAATGAAATCTTCTTCTCTTCCTTTTTCTTTTTTGCTTTATAATATTCTTTTTGACTTGCCCAAAAAGTATGAGTAATATCAGTCCATCGAACAAAAAGGGTTGTGAATAAACTTAAGACAAGAAAAGCCCAAGAGATAAAAAGATAAACATAGAGCGGTAAATAAAACACACTTACTTTTAGCACTTCTGTTTGTTGTGATAAGACATAGCCAACATAAGTTATGCTCAACGAAATCGAACCAACTGCGTAAAAGGCGATTTTCTCAAACACCTGAAAACTGTTGTCCCTATAGGAAGTATTTGTGTCCTCAAAAATTTTCCGAGCAATCTCCACTTCGTTTTGAACACTTTCCAATTCCTGTTTAGTTTGAAGTATTTGTGGATAATTTGGTGGCATAAATTCTAAAGAGTTTATTGCTTATCTTTTTAAATAATTATCTACAGCTTTGCGGTACTCTCTCATTGTGATTATATTTTCGGGCGACTTATCAAGTTCATCAATCGCCGCTAACGCAACGGGTATAATTTGTCGCGCTCGTTCTACTATTGCCGACGTGGAGTCACTTAAAACCACGACTGTAATAAATGATGACGCCAATGCAAGATGTTGTTTTTGATAGTCTAATTCAAGTAACAAACGATCAGCGATTAGTATCTTGAATGACACGGGCGGTACCCGAATTTGATTTACGATCTCGTTACCTCGAATTAGATCGAAGGCCTCCTTCGCTTTTGCGACGGTGGATTCAGGATCAGTGTTAAATAGATTAAGGGCTTGAGCAAAAAGTTGTATTGCTGACAGTCTTCGTTGAGTAATAAGAGACAAAGTGTCATCAAAACTTATCAATTCGTCTTCGTATGGCTTCTTTACAACCATTAACCCTTTTTTCAAATTGTCGAGCATTCCTTTCGCCAAGTTGATTGGCAGAGCAAATTTTATAGTTTCTCCTATGGGTGATCCGGAGCTCGATGTTTCGCTACTATATTTTGCTGTATTTATACCTATAACCTCTGCGTATTTATTAACTAGCGGGCCACCACTATTGCCGGGATGGATTTCCGCAGAAATTTCGATAAAAGTATCTTCTCCGTCTTTCAGCACACGGGACATCGTTCCTTCTTTGAAACTTACATCTCCTATTATTCCAAAGGGGAAACCGAGAGTAAAAACCTCACTGCCCGCTTTTGTATTATCAGAATTACCTAGTTTTACTGTCGGGAGACCAGTTGCAGATACTTTCAGTAAAGCAACATCTTTGTACTCATCAGTGCCGACTAGTTGCGCGTTTAATATTTGACCATCTGATTTATGGATTTTCATAGAACTTGCTCCTTTGACAACGTGGCCATTTGTCAGGATATAGCCATCAGAAGAAATAATCATCCCGCTTCCCGAGCCATACTCAGTTTCGATATAAACTGTTGCAGGTTTAACTCGGCTTATTATTTGTGCATTTGTTAGAGTGCTAGCGGAAGAAGCCGAAGTTTCTTTTTTTAAAGAAGTGGTCTGTGTGTTGGGTGAGGACTGTTGTTTTTTAAGCTCATCAACTTCTTGACGCAATTTTTCAATTTCTGAAAGTCCGGGGGTACTGGTAGCTTGATTATTTTCTTTCGCAGTTTCAGTTTGATAATTTTGATATTGCCTCACGCCAACGTACCCCGCGCCACTCAAAACTAAAACTCCCGCAATGATTGCGATAAGTATCGGTATTTGAATGAATCCTCTTTGATTTTTCATTTTATAAAATATAGTTCACACCCACTTTATGCAACTCCGCAAACCTACTTCAAGCCGAGCTTTCCGTAGTTTTCCGACAAAATCCACACATTCTCTTATTCGTATTGCGTCTACCATAATACTATTAGCATATATGCTGGATTGCAATACCTAAACTTTGTATATGATTATAAACTGAATTTAGTAGTGATGAATAAAAACCAAAAATTCCTTTTCCACTTTTTGTCCTTCGTTGTGCGCGTGCCACGAATCGAACGTGGGACCTCTCCATTACCTGCCCCGTAGCAAATATGCGCTGGTGCGAGCGGAAGGAATCGGACCTTCGGCCTCCGTCTTATCAGGACGGCGTTCTACCACTGAACTACGCTCGCATATTTTGCTACCGGGGTCAGTCGTGGAGTGCTCCCCGCCCGTACCGAAGCGTTCGCTTCGAACGGTTCGGGCGGGTAACCATCTGAGCTACACGCGCCCTTTTTCGCTACTGTTAGACATTATCCTATTTCGGCCAAAATTTCAACACAAAAGCCGCCGAGGCCCTCGCTTGCGAGAGCTTGGCGACTTTTGCGCAACCCTTATCCGATGTCCGACATCTAGTACTCGATTAACTTAATTTTCAGCCTTTCCGCGTTTTTCTGCGTAAAGTCCGCGAGTGTCTGCGAGTGCCGTTTTAACCTCCTCTTTTTAGATTGTAGCACTATTGTCTGCACAGAATGATTGCGCGAATACGGGTTGAAAATTAAGTTAAAACGGCACTAGTACTGTGTTGTGTTCTGTTCCGTTCGTCTTTTTTGTCTGTCTTTCCAAACTGTCCGGCGGTTTACGAATCCGCTAATCGCGTCCGCCTAGGGCGGACGAAAGACCTTGTAACTAAATGCTTGTGACATTTAGTGACTAACACCTTAAATTGATTCACGGCCAGCTTCCGCTAGCTGTGCCTTGTTACGACTTATCCCCTGTCACCGAATTTACCTTAGTTCTCGCAAAGCGAGAGCTTCGGGCATCCCCGGCTCCCTTGGATTGACGGGCGGTGAGTACAAGACTTGAGAACGTATTCACCGCGGTATAGCTGACCCGCGATTACTAGCGATTCCGACTTCATGAGGCCGAGTTGCAGGCCTCAATCCGAACTGGCGTCACTTTTATTACGATTGGCTCAGGGTTACCCCGTCGCAACGCGTTGTAGTGACGATTGTACCACGTGTGTAGCCCAGGACATCAAAGGGCCATGCTGATTTGGCGTCATCCTCCCCTTCCTCCCCGCTCAGAATTCGGATATCGGATAATCAGATATCAGATTCCAGATTTCGGACATCGGATTTCTACTCCGACATCTGATCTCCGAACTCTGACATCCGACTTCTGACATCTGACCTCTGAGCGGGGCAGTCTCGCCTGACACTTATAACAGACGACGAGGGTTGCGTTCGTTACCCCACTTAAGGGAACAATTCCATTAATCTCCTAAATTCCTTTAGAAGCCAGACTATACCATCGCCCTTCCCACATTCTTGCGGGTTAGGGGCCAGCGTTTTAGCTATCTACCTATAGATAACTCCTTCACTTAACGTGAAAAGTCGTTACAGGGCTAAGTAAACTCAAAATTCAAAAGGTAAAACTCAAAAGTTTAATCCAAAATTAAAAAGTTTTTACTTTCAATTTTGACTTTTGATTTTTGACTTATAACTTGTAATTTACTAGCTTCCCACGGGATTACCGACTGACGCAACTTCCAACTTACAACATCTAACATCAAACGTGTTGTTGGCGGTTATTTGTTAGTTATTGGTAGTTGCACAGCTAGGGCTCCCCCGTTATGAGCTGGTTTAATCGACTCGATTTCTCGAGAAGGGTTCGAATTTTTACTCTCAAACCACGAACTGACGACTGTGTTAATTCCATTATTACTAATGGCACGGACTATACCTTCTTCCCTCGCATTGCTCGAGCGCAGATTAACGCAGACTGTACGCAGACCGTCGCAGAAATTTACTTCTGCGTGATTCCGCGTATGTTCTGCTAATTCCGCGCCAGTGCGCATGCGCTGGAGCTGGCGTTTTATGAATCCTGCAACAGATCCATCTTGCTCCGTCTTTGATAGAGCAAAGTCTCTACGGGGTTTCGTTCACTTTATTGAGAGGGGAAAGCGTAAACTCTCCCCAAATGTTTAATCTTCGATTGTGCCCTCGGCGGTTCCGTGAGGTCTCCAGAAAACCTCTGGCGTAACCTTTTGGACAGATTTTTTGGTCATCAAGGGTTTATAGCGCCCTATGAAAACAAAATCGCCGTGCTTTTTTCTCCACTCTTCGTCGTCACTTTGTCCCATAAGAATCGCGACAGTGACTTTCCTCCCCTTCCCAAGATCGAGGTTAATTCTATTGACCTCATCCAATCCCCAACGAAGGGCACGGTCTACATCTTCCGTTTCGGTCATGCAATGTCGGCTAAGCATTGACCTGCTTAATACTAATTACATTACCCACTTAATCTTCACACAATCCCTTTCTCTTTTACATTTTCCCAATAAAGTGAACAAAACTTCCCACGGTATTGTCCCTCGATTTCACTCGGGATTTCACCGTTATGAGCCAGTGTTAATTTTAGACATGTTCAGGATAAACCTAAACACTCTATAGACTATTCGATGGCGATTTCTCGCCAAAAGGTCGTCGTTTCCGCGACAGTCTGCGCCTGCCCCGTACCCCCGCAATGCGGGAATTTCGGGGTAAAGTCCGCGACTGTTCGCGTGTCCCGAAAACTTCGGGACAAACAACCATGCAGCACCTGTCCAGCCGTCCCTTGTGAGGACCCCTAATGTTTCCACTAGAGTTCGTCTGGATGTCTAGCCCTGGTAAGGTTCTTCGTTTGCCGTCGAATTGAACCACATGGTCCACCGCTTGTGCAAGTCCCCGTCTATTCCTTTGAGTTTTAAGCTTGCGCTCGTACTACCCAGGCGGATCACTTAACGCGTTAGCTTCGCCTCTCAGAGGGTCGATACTCCGAAAAGCCAGTGATCATCGTTTAGGGCGTGGATTACTGGGGTTGATCTGTTACTTTTTAACAATAGCTTCCAGCTACCGGCCATTGACCTCTAGCTAAAACTACTGCGACTAATGATTTCTCATGAGTTCTTTGCATCACTGCAAAGTCCGGACTATATCTTTATCTGTAGCAATTCCATTTAGCGCGTTTCTTTTCATACTCTGCCATCACGACAGAGTGCGGGAAACAACCCAAATTAACTACTTCAGATATCCAGCGTTGTTGAAATTGAGAATCTTTATATAGCAGGATGGCTTTTTTGAGCATACTCGGTACAGGTATATATGGGAGAATAATCCTAAGAAATTTTTTTAATTCTTCTTGAGAACTAATCCATATACGCCAATATTGCTCTTGTTTTCCGTCACGTTTGCGCCCTACGGGCGCAACTTTCGCGCGAATATTCCATACTACTCTTAGATAGCGAGCTAGTATTTTGACAGATTCTTCGTCAAGGCCATCGGTACAAAATACACCTTTTCTGCCTCCATAGCCAATAAGTGATCCGTCATCGCACCACCAAACGGCGAGCGACAACACGGTCATTTGATTAAGCCATTTGCGTCTGATACGCAAATGATTGTCCTTGTATGTTAACTGATGTAGTTGAGTGAGCGATTGAAGATTTCTACTGACAAATCGCCACTTTCGGTTTTTACTATAGCCATCAGCTTCTTGAACACTTACGCTCCTATCCCTTGCTATCTCTTTAAGCTTTTCCGCTTTCCATAAAAGATAATCTTTCTGTGTTTCTGAATGACGAATTTGTAAATTCGCATTCGCATATCTACTTTGGATTTTCAGCGAGCCATCGCCCAGAATTGATCCGAGTATAATAGCTCGCGCTTGATCCGACAAAGGCACTATTTTTGTAACGTCTTGCATTTTTTTGCATTACGACAGAAACGCGCCTACTATCTTGACTCAATTTCATAGTCTCTACGGGGTCTTGTGAATTTCATGGAAGGGTCAACCGTCGACAGTTGACCATGAATGAAAAAACATTCTATTCGAAAATCGGTTCCCCTGTTATGGGTGACCTTCTCCTGTTTTTTTCCAGAAGCTCTGTTGAAAGCTTGGCGAGGAAATCATTCCTTGCATTGGCTTCCTTAAGCTTTTTGCGAAGTTTTTTCTCTGCCTTCTCTCTTTTTGTTCCAGTTTTTGTTTTCATAAATTTACCCTCCATGAAATTCACAAAACTTCCCTCGGGATTGTCTGGAACGCGCCAGTAAGCGCGTATCTGTTCCAGAGTTTCCCCGATACAGCTGAATTATCATCCCGACGTCGCCGTCGAGAGAGACACCTTTACCCTTTATTTTTTTCGTGGAGTGGGGTTGGATTATCTACAATTTTGTTACTGAGTACCTGGCGCGGATACGCACGGATAATCCGCGGATTCACGCTGATACTTGCTTGCACGCTTGATAATGGTTGGGTTGCGCATGGAAGTATTCCAACTTCACGGCGCAACCCGGACACGACACTGTCGTCCTGTCCCTGATTCTAGTTGCTTCTGTCGGCGAAGAGTCGGCGAGCGTCTTACGATCGCAGGAATAACGGAGGTTCCTAACTTCCGTCCTTGTCACTCTTTCTCGGCTTGGCCAGACATTAACTCCAAAGCAACGATTTCTGTGCCACTTGGCACGGATTTCGTCTTGGAGATAATTACACCAGAACCATTATCAAACGTGCAAGTCGGGCAGGACATTTCTGCTTTACCCGTTCCGCCAATTCTTACGGCGAAACTAGTAAACCCTAACCACCCACTTGGCGGTTCGGGCTGCCTCTCATGGTCGCCCATGAGTTCGGACTATATTATAGTTCAGATGTCGGATTTCAGATCTCGGATGTCGGATTATTCTGACATCTGATTTCCGATTTCTGACTTCTGAAACTTCGAGCATATAGTCTCTGAGGATCCCAAGCTCTCATGTATGAGGACTCGGTTTCCTGCTGATTGTCCACACTTCTAGGATTTTCACTCATCCCTCAAAAAAATCGGGATAAGTACCTGAAGATACTTGGATTTTCCAGCATATAGCCCCGACGTTCGCTTGCGCTTTGCCGGGATCCCGATGCCGTTAGGCCGTCGGGACTCGATTTTCTTTAGCGGATGAAATTATGCACTGAATGATGAGAGCAACTGTAGGTGCCTGACTGCTTGATCCTGACAGGTACAGTTACTATTCAAATCGCTTGTATGCGGCGATCTGTCGCGCCGGTTGAAATCCGGCCATGATGATACAGTTTTTCAGGATTGGTTAACTCCAAGTTCTGTCTCATCATTCAGTACATAACCATCTTTTATCAACTGGCGCTGAAAGAAGGAGGCGAATTACAAAAATTCGCCAAGGTCGGGAGGGCCGGAATTGAACCGACTTCTCGCGCCACGATGACACGCGCGCACATTGATCCACAATGCTACCCCCCGACAATTGGTGTCCTAGACTGGCTTCGAACCAATAACCCTTACCTTAAACAGGTAATGCTCTGCCTATTGAGCTACTGGACGCCAACTTAAAGAGCAAAATCATATTCCTTCTTTCAGTGCCAGTTATGTTCAGATTTCGGATATCTGATGTCGGATGTCCGACGTCTGATATCTGACATCTGGTTGATCTTGTATGCGAAGCAATGGAGGTGATGGGTCATCCTGAATCAGGACAACCCATCACCCATCGGCCCGATCGAAGCCAAAAACGAGTTTGGCATTCGGTTCGGCCGGCCCCAGTGAGGATTACACCTCGGTGGGTTTTTCGCGGCGTTTACTGCGCCGTGGTCGGGGGACAAAACATGAAAACCCCCGACGAGACGGGTGTCGTCGCACTGTCTGCGACCACTCCATCACTTCGCATACAAGTTAATTTATCTGCGTCTATCCGCGGTATAATCCGCGAACATCCGCGACAATATCGCTAAAGGGACCTGACCGCTACCCCTAGCGGTGCATGTTACATAGCTTCTGCGTCCTTCCGCGTTAATTCCGCGTAGTCCGCGCGTTGCTTTGCAACGATTGATCCCATTCACTCCCCACGCTTTCGTGTTTCAGCGTCAGGAATGCGCCAGTCTGCTGCCTTCGCTTTTGGTGTTCCCCTAGATATCAACGGATTTCACCCCTACACCTAGAGTTCCGCAGACCTCTCACATCCTCTAGCTTTGCCGTTTCTCCTGCAGACCCCCGGTTGAGCCGAAGAATTTAACAAGAGACTAACAAAGCCGCCTACACACCCTTTACGCCCAATGATTCCGGATAACGCTTGAGGCACTCGTATTACCGCTGCTGCTGGCCTGATCAGATATCGGATTTCGGAAATCGGACATCAGACTGTACCGGGCTTCAGTGTCCGACATCTGAAGTCTGACATCTGATATCCGGTATTCTCCTATCGCTAGGAGGATCGGACTATATCTTCATCCTCTCGCTTCGCTCGCGCAGAACCACGCCGACTTGGCCCCAGTAGTAGAGCAAGGCTCACTACGGGGCACGCGCAGAATTACGCAGAACAAAACAAAGGAGCTTAGCGTGTAGTCTCTGAGGGTTCTGTATCGTGCTTTCGCTCGATACTGCAGAAATTCGCGGAATTTACACAGAATTACGCAGAAAATTTCTGCGAGTGTCTGCGTTTTGTCCGCGAGTGTCTGCGCGCCGCATAAACGGCGAGTCTTCCCTGCTGATTGACTGTTAAGCTTTCCAAAAATCTTGGATCGCAGCTCTCAACAGCTTTCCAGCATATAGCTAAGTGTCATTTCCGCCTTACGGCGAAAAGTCGCGCTCGATATTTACGAATTTTTAATGCTAATTTTGGAGCGTTCAGAGCTTAATCCGAACAGTTCACGAGTTTAGCAACCTCTTATTCGCCAAGTAATATCAATCAATGCGAAGCATTCGCCGCGGATACGCGCGGATAGCCCGCAGATTTACGCGGATAACTCCGAATTTTCGGTGGTTATCCGTGTTCATCCGCGATTTAATCATCCGTGCTTATCTGCGGTCAGTGCTTCGCACTGACTTTCTCCCTGGCAAAAGGAGTTTACGCGCCGAAGCGCTTCATCCTCCACGCGGCGTCGCTCCGTCAGGGTTTCCCCCATTGCGGAAGATTCTCGACTGCAGCCACCCGTAGGTGTATGGACCGTTCTCAGTTCCATCGGTGGGGATCGGGCTCTCACCCCCCCTAAGCGTCATAGCCTTGGTAGGCCATTACCCTACCAACTAGCTGATACTAAGCAGGCCATTCTTTCACCGGCCGAAGCCTTTACTGGTCACTCCTCGCTGAGTTCGAAGTCGCGGATATACACGGATACACCGCGGATGATCGCGGATATTTTATCCGTGTTCATCTGCGATATTTCTCATCCGTGTTCATCCGTGGCTTTCCAGACTCACTGAGGAACAACCAGACCATCAAGGATTACCTCCGCTTTCGCGGAGCTATACTTGTGTGAAAGGTATGTTACCTACCTGTTACTACCTCGTCTGCCACTACCAGACATCAGACCTCGGAAATCGGATTTCGGATTTTTTGAATCAAAGAATTTATCTGCTTTGATTCTGATATATATTCACTTATGAGTTTACCCGCTGTCCCCGACAGAACAGGGACGAGAATCTCTATCTGTCTCAAGTGGGTAATAGTCTCATCAGAAGAACCTAGAGCAATAAACAAAAATCTTTTAAATTCAATTTGGGAACTCTTCTTGGCAAAACCTTCGGCTATTTGAGCTGATATAGATTTAGCCGACCTGCATAACTGAGTCCTTAAATCAAATTCACTTCGGGGAAGTTTCTTCGCAAGATCATAGACTCTTGGAAGTAAATCTAGAGCATTTTTGTATATCCTAAGTTCTTTGACATCCATGATTATATTATATCATCATCTGAAATCTGAACTCCGAGGTCCGATATCTGATCGTTCGACTTGCATGCCTTATCCACGCCGCCAGCGTTCATCCTGAGCTAGGATCAAACTCTTAAATAAAACGAAGTTTTATTTAACCCTGAGTGATTCTCGACAAAGTCGAGAAGAATCGAAGGGTAGAACCCTTCAACAACTCAAGGTTAATTTAAATTCATTTTTCAGTCCCTCGACTCGTCCCTCGTTTCCACTAAGGACTCGTCTCGGGATGCCGATTCGATAAATCAAATCGGCGCGAACGGAACAAAACACAAAACAGTATTTTGCTCCAAAGTTCGAGAGGACACAACGCCTTCTCGAAACCTTACCTGATCCTATACTTTCAGACATCAGAGGTCAGATATCGGATGTCGGACAAATCCGAAATCCGAATTCTCCCGATTTTTGTTTACAAAAATCGAGGATCCGCGATTTTGATAAATCAAAATCGGGATGAAAGCTGATATCTGACACATTGGGAATATACTAAGTTTTAACTTGCACTATATATTTACGTTCTCATGTAAAACAAACCTTGCTTGTTTTACATACTTATTCAGTTTTCAAGGTGCTCTTCGGCCCACAAACCGAGCAACTTCAAACGCGCACGGTCTAACCGAAGATTAGGGAGTATTATAGGCATATCAATTATGATGTCAAGCACAAAACGCGGACAGTCGTGGAAACGGGCAGATACATCTGCAAAGGACTGGAAATTTATCGGGGTTATACGGAGATTATACGAATGGGATTGGCTTTTACTGAATGTTTATATTGCGTCCCGCTTTTTACTGTCTTGTCTTTTTTTCGCGCCAAAAATTGGCGGTTACGAGGAGTGAGGAGGCCAAGAAAATCGAGGAGTATGTACCCGCGATAATTCCGACGATCATAGCCAGTGAGAAATACTTTGTGGCCTCCGGGCCGATGAAGTAAAGAGCGACCAAAGAAAAGAGCGTGGTTAAAGACGTATTAATCGACCGCGCCACGGTCTCTCTAATACTCTCGCCCACGATAACATCAAAAGGTTTTTTCTCGCGATACAATTCATTGTTTTTCAAATGCTCCCTAACCCTATCGAATACAACGATGGTGTCATGGACCGAGAAACCCAAAATCACCAAAATGGCGGTAACGAAAAGCGTATCCACCTCAACACCCGCAAATTTACCCAGAACCGCGAAAAAACCCGCTGGAATGATAATGTCGTGCGAGAGCGCAACGACCGCAAACAAGCCGTATTTCCAAGACGCAACGGGAGCCGAAACCTTCCTGAAGGCGAAAGTGATGAAGGCGAGAATCGCAACGACCACCAAAACAATAGATATGAGCGACTTGCGGGCCGCTTCTTTTCCCAGGATTGGACCAATGGCGCTAAATCTGTTTACCTCTAATGGATTCTTACCTTCAAAGCTTAAAGCGCCGACGACTTCATTCTTCTTACTTTCATCCAGAGTATCTGTCCGCAAAATATACGTTCTTGAATCCACTCCTCCCGTCTTTCTGATTGAAACACCTGTAACACCGGTATCGGTAACCGCCGTCAGCATCTCGGTTTGCGAAGGAACAACGGCCGACGAAGGATTATAAGTAACTTCCATGATCGTGCCCCCTTTAAAATCCACGCCGAGCTTTATACCCCAGACAAAAAGCGCAACTAAAGAAACCGCAACCAGCGTAGCCGATAAAGCATAAAAATATTTTCGGTGTGTGATTGCAAACATGTTAGCTTAAGTCAAAATTCAAAAGTTAAAAGTGAGAAACATTCTTAATGATTGATCAACTCTCCTCTTTAACCGCCCGTGAGAAAGCGCTACCGAACAATATCTCCGCCGACTTGCCGGAAATCGTAACCGCTTTAAGCAAATATCTGGAAACCGTTACGGCCGTAAACATGCTGGTCAAAACGCCGATGCCAAAAACCAAAGCGAATCCTCTGACGATATTGGTAGCCGCGAAGTAATACAAAATGGCCGCAGTGATAATGCTCGAAAGGTTGGAGTCGCGGATAGAAAGCCACGCGCGGGCAAAACCCTCTTGCACGGCGTCATAAAGACTTTTGCCGCGGCGAACCTCCTCCTTCATTCTCTCAAAAATCAAAACGTTGGCATCCACGGCCATACCCAAGGAGAGGATAAACCCGGCAACCCCGGCGGCCGTAAGCGTTACGGGAATAAGTTTGAAAATCGCCAAGTTAAGAAACACGTAGAGGGATAAAGCGACAACCGCCACCAACCCCGGCAATCGGTACCAAACCAGAAGAAAAATTGCCACCAAGATAAAAGCTCCATAGCCGGCGGCTACGCCCGCATTGACCGCTTTTGCCCCCAAAGTCGC
>Ga0209542_10010936_pt1 | contig 16221 bp, 11 predicted proteins | sample RifCSPhighO2_01_FD_184028 | JGI IMG/M metagenome (GOLD analysis project Ga0209542, IMG submission 184028) | Soil microbial communities from Rifle, Colorado - Rifle CSP2_plank highO2_0.1 (SPAdes) (version 2) | ecosystem: Environmental > Terrestrial > Deep subsurface > Rock core/Sediment ...
GAGAGCACCAAAAAATAATACAGATAATAGTACTACCCCTACCATTAACGCCTCTCCAAATCCAATGAGAATCCCGGGGAAGGAAAGTCTTGTAGTTAATCCAGACACAAAAGCAGAATTTAAAAATGCTGTTGACCAGAAAGGAAGAATAATAGCTACTACTGTACCTAAAGTAACAGCTGTCATTAAAATAGCTTTTTTAAGATCTTTTATATTAAGAAGTAAAAAAGGAAGAAACAAAATAGGATAAGCCTTAAAACCTATTGCTAAAGCTAATATGAAACCACTTAACAAGAATCTCTGATTTCTAAAAAGTAATAGACTTATTAAAGAAAGAAATACTGGGAGAATATCTAAATTAGAAAATAGATAGATTAAACCCAGGGAAAAAGGATTAAATAACCATAATACAAATGCTTGTTTTTTTTGTAACTCAGAATTAAAGAATTTAATAAGCAAGAAAGCCACCATTAAATCAAAAATTAAATAAGGTAGCTTGAGAAGAAAAAGATAACGAAATGTACCTACTCTATTTACAGATTCCACAGAGGCATCTGATAACCAATTATTAAAATCACCACCCAGTAGAGGAGAGGCTGCTATTTGATAAGTTCCTAAAAATAAATAGGTTAAGGGGAAATAAACAAATTCCTCCCTTATGGGTAAGTTCTGTTTATTCTCTGTAAGATACGAATAAATATTAAAAACACCCTTTTGAAGATGAGATGATTGAAAGTGATAAGTTTTAATATCAGGATGAAAATAAAAAGGCATCAGAAGTAGTCTAATAAGGATAGCCAGTAAAAATAAATTAAGTATATTTGGTAATTTAAGAAAATTTATGAAAGTTCTCATTATTTTTTAGTTAAACTTAAAATTGTTGTTTTATCCAATCCTACAACTGTTTCAAAATTCTCTAGGAATTTAGCAGTCTCTGGAGCCCCTATAAATAAGACCTTACCTTCTAAATTATTAACCAAATCCATTATCTCACTATCAGGAATATACCCTATATATACATTATCAAATTTTTTCAGATTATATTTTTCTAACCCTGATCTATTTCTGTTTTGATTTATCACCTCTGAGGAATCTACTAAACCGTAAACAGGGTAAGCAAATTCAATATTATCAATCTTATCTAAAAGGATAATATAGTCAAAGTTAGATTTTTCCTCTAAAGCAATCTTACTAGCCACCTTGGCAGGGTATGACCAAAATCTACTATATTCATTAGAAGAAAGAAAAAATAGTTTTTGAGTGAAAAATATAAATTGAAGTATAAAAATAATTACAAAACTTATTAAAATTAATCTATTCCTATTTTCTATAATTGTTAACAATCCCAAAGCACTAATAATTATTAATGAGGGAAGCATTAGTGAACTTCTCAAAACATGAGGTATACCCACTATAGCAGTTGGAAGTGGGGCAATTAAAATAAGTAAAAGCAAAAGTAATAAGTTTTTTTTCGATGTTTTCCAAAAACTAACTATTCCCACAAATATGAGCATAAATTGAGCCAAATAAATTCCCCCCATTGTTACCATATTATGCCTGGGGTTTCCATCTCCATGTATTACTAAAAAATTTAATGAGAAATTTTGAAGATAGTTTTCTACTAAAACTTTTGTATATTCAACTGGCTTATTATGAAAATATTTAGATAAAGTTATACCTAAATTACTAATATTTCTCTCAAGATTTACTTTTTGTTCAATACTTTGAATCAAATCAGATTGAGCAAGGATATTAATATGAGAAAATCTCTCTTCTGACTTACCAGTGAAAGTTTCCAAAATAGAGAAAAATCCAAATAAAATTATTAAGACTACAGAAATTAAAATATATATTTTGCTTTTATTAAAAATATTTTTAAAATCCCCTTGATATAAATAGAGAATGGGAAGAAAAAGAGGCAAAGTTAACTTATATGTTGGGTAGGTATGAATAGTAAGACCAAAGCTTATAGCTGAAAAAATATAAAAAATTCCTTTATTTTTACCGATCATAAAAAAATATATCCCTAAAAGTACTAGAAAGAGAGCAAAATTAGCCTCAAATCCTCCCCTGCTTAAAGCAATAGCCCAAGGTGTAACTGAGGCAATTAAAGCTGTTAGAAGTCCCACTTTTGGAGAAAACATTTGTTTTGATATTAAATAGAGAAGAAAAATAATCCCTACACCTGATAATACTGATAACATTCTTACCCCTAACTCATTTGGACCAAAAAGAGCTATAAAAGGAATGGAACCATATACATATCCAGCAGGTCTGCCAGCCCCCATAGAAAAGGTCAAGGGAAGAAAGACTCCTGTTTGATCATGACCAGTTTTTAACAGAGAATAAGAGTCGTAGGCTATTGTTAATTCATCTCCATAAAGTGAAGGAGGATTATTATTAATATCATATATCCTTAAAAAAAGGCCTAAAAGTAGAATTAAACTAATTAATAACTTCATATATTTCCACCTCACTATTAGTATACAAATTTCTAATAGGAAGGCCACTCTCTATTGTTACATTATGAATTTTAGGTAAGTAGATGTATTTAATATAATTGGATTTTAGGAAATCCTTAGACCATTCCAAATCCTTTCCATTAAAAAAATCAGCAGAACCAACCAATCTTTTTTTATAATCAGTTAACAATATTTGATTCTGTGGCTCATCTTCTATAAAGACAGCCTTCCCTGAGATTGCTGAAACATATGCTGTACTGTCATAAATAAGTAGTGGCCACGGCTCTGCAACTCTAGTTTTTATCTTTGAATCGTAAGGATAGGTTAAGACTACTCCTTCTTCTTTAGACTCTAAGATTTTTAATGCCTCAAACTCTTTAGTACTAACAAAACCATGAGGGTTATAGCTTAAATATCCACTTGCGCTAGCCCATGAGTTTATAGGGGTTACTACTAGAAAAACTATTAACATTGGGAGGGCAAATATCTTGGGAATGCTTGTTAAAATTTTTGCTAAAGCATACCCTCCCATAATAGAGGATATATAAAGAAGGTAATAAATAAACTGAATTGTATTCCAGGGATTACCTGCCTGAATAAAAAGGATAGGGATAATGAGAGAAAACACAGCAAATAAAAATATAAATAAATATTGAGGATTTTTAATAAAAGTCCCCAGTTTTATTAAACTCAAAATAGCAAAGACCCTTGTTCCCAAATTTCCAACTATAAAAATTATTAAACTTATAATTTCTGCTGTGAAAAATTTAAACCAGTTTCCCTGCTCCAACCCTGCTACTCTTGCTAAAGTTAGTCTAACCCACCCTACTCTATCTGGGGAATCAATCATAGAATGAATAAACCAAAAGGGTGAAAAAATTATTAGTTGCTTACCAAAACTAAAATTAGATAAAAATAAAATTGTTGATAAAATTGTTGATAAAACAAAGGTTAATAAATAATGAGGTGATTTTTTAAAAATACCAACCAAAAGTAAACTTCCTAAAACTAAAACCCCTCCATAAGCTTTAAAAGAAATTAATGCACCAGCGATTAAAGCTAAAATTATAATTGATAATTTGGATCTAATATTTGGCAAGATTTGTATTATTGCAATTACAATAATTAAAGAAATTGCAAAAGGGGGATTTAAATTAAAAGAGATTGATTGATTGGCCCAGAAAGCAGACTCCCCTCCTAAGTGTCTAAATTTTATAAATTCAACAATCCAACCAAAACTACCTGAGAAGTAAACAAGATATAACCCTAACAAAGTAGCTAATTTGTTTGTTTTCATTAAATAATATGTTCCTACTCCTAAAAGCAGAGAAAATAAGATCGGATAAAATCTAAATAACAGATCTAAGGTAGGGATCATAAAAATATAGCTTGTGGCTGCGACTAAAAGATCGTAGAAATAATGATAATTTTTTAAGATCTCACCTGCAAAAATTGGATTTTGGGGAGGTACACCTTTTATTAAACTGTTAATTAAACTAATATGCCATAATCCGTCATGAGTATTAGGTCCCCAAAAACCTAAACCAAAGGGAAAATTAAGACCATTTTTAAAAGTAGGTAACTGTTGAAAAATAGTACCTGCACTAATAAGACCAAATATCAGAAAATTAAATTTATCCTTTAAGTAAACTGAAATTAAAAAACTGTGACGGAATTTTAAAAATAGTAAAATATTTACTGCCAAATAAGCAAAAATAAGTGGCCTTAAATTTAATATACTCAATAAATAGAAAATTAAAGTAATTAATACCAAACCTAATGTGGTTGCCAGAAATACTTTCTGAAGTAAAGATGATTCTTTAGGTAAAATTTTATTGATTATAAATAAGCCTGGAATTAAACAACCAATCATTAAAAAGGCTAAGAATTTAACTATTTTCCCAAATACACTTAAGATAGACCAACTAAAAGATCCTCTCTCTAAGGCTTGTTTATCTTCTTTCTCAAAAGTTTCTTTGGTTGCTTCCAAAATGATGCTGTCAATTGAAGATACTTTCCCGTCAATACTTATATCCCTAGGCAAAAACTCTATTGTTCTTCCCTTACCTGCCTCATTTTTATAAGCTAGGATATAATTTTCTGCTGATTTTTTGATATTAAAATCAGATATTTTTCCTCTATCCACCACTAATTTTTGGCCAAAACTAATATCATCTAAGACTCTAGTAGCGGAGGTGGCAAAGTTTACCTGATCACACCTTTTTAAAAGACATAGTTCTTCTTCTCCGTCTCTATACTGACGGATATCTCGAAAAACACTCCCATCCTCATTGAAAAACCAGCCTGCTCTATAATATGGATTCATAAACCAAACTGTTTTTTTACCCGAAGAACCATGTAAAGTTCCTAAAGGATCATCTGACACAATAATTTGTGAGGGTGAAAGCTTAGGAAATCTTTGCATATACCATGTGGCAAAATCCTCCATTGTCACAACAGAAAATTGCCCAAGTTTTTTCTTTGTTACTAGGACTTTGATTTGATTCTCATACTCTTTTACATATTTATCCCAGGAATATGAATTTTCTAGACCCACAACTAAATGATTAAATTGATTCAAAGGTTGTTTGGTATAAATATCTACTAGTTTTTCAAAGTACTTAGTATCTAAAGAGTGATAATCTAGGTAATCATTAGCTTGAACACTAAAGGTGCTCTCCAGTACCCCATTACCATACCCATTAACTGGATCACGGGCAGCCCACTGCATTATCACCACAGGTAATTTTGACTCCTCAGTTTGTGAAGGATGCAGGATATTTTTTACAGCTGGATAGTAAGGGGTTGACCAAAACTGACCCCAAATTTGGTAGTTATCTGTGGTGTATTGGTCTGCAACAATTAATGCAGAAATTATATTATATTTTTCCTGCATATAAGATAATGAATAGCTATCTATCCACCAGGCTCCAACTGATTTGGGATAAAAACCTAAGGTTTCTTTAAATTCCTCAAAGGCAGCATCAATTAATTTTATTCTCTCTTCTCTCTCGTAACCAGACAAAAAAGCACTGCCAGCATTGTGCCAGCTTTCTGACTGACGATAAGATACCTGCGCTTTATTAGTCCAACTGGGACTAATTTCTAAAAATAATCCTTTTTCATGATTACTATTTTTTAATGGAGTAACAATTTTTTCTTCAGATAAAGCATCAAATCTTATTAAGAATGTAGCAGTTAAATTATTGGCTTTTAAAATATCCAGCTGCCCTAAAAATGCTTTTTCAACTGACTGCTGTTCCTCCCAGAAGTCAGCTCCCCTAATGGGATTTACAACAGAAACAAAAGAGTTTGATTGAGCAAAAGTTAAAGATGAGGAATAAAATAATATAGCAAAAGCAGTTATTAGAAATGATAGTAATTTAATCATTTTTTAAACATATTACCCACCATTTTAAAAGTAGATGGCTCAACTACATAAACTACTAACAAATAAGTAATTCCACCTACTCCAATCAACATTATAACTTCAAAAATAGATGGTGTTAAAAGTCCGCCCACTATATATAAAACCAACCCCAAAATAAGAGAAACAATTATTGGTTTTCCAACACAATTTAGGTAGTCGATAGAAATATATTTTGATACTACAAATAAAGCTACAAAAGAACTTAAACCCACTAAAGTAAAACCAGCTGCTGCCCCATTAATTCCGAAATTAATTGCTAAGAAGGGAACAAAAAGCCAAGTTAAAACAGTCCACATTACCATCAATTTGAAAGTTATTCCAATTTTTCCAATAGCATTAAGGGTATTTGTAAGAGGAGTGGTGATTGCTGCCAACGCACAAGTGATAGACAAAATTGTCAGTGCCAAAAGCCCTGGTTCCCATTTTTCATACTTTGGGATAATCTCCACAAGTATGGGAGCTAGATATAACAGCATTACCAGGGAGGGAAAAACTAATAAACAGACAAAAAATATTGTTTTTGTTACAGCTTTTGATAACTCATCTTTATTATCCTGCATCCTGGAGAAAGCTGGAAATGTGACTTTGATTACCTGATCCATAAAAAACCTCAGTGGAGCATAGGCCCATTTTTGGGCCCAGCCTAAAACACCAAAACTTGAAGGACCTAATACTCCTCCTAAAAAAAGTGTCATGCCATCATCTTTTATCATCGCAAGAATAGTATTCACTTGATAAGGGAAACCAAATTTTAATATTGACCTAAAGGCGCTCAAAGAGAATGCAACTTTTGGTAACCACGGCTGCACTAAATAAGTAATTACAAGACCAATAGTTCCTGATAGAAGGATTGCTATTGTATAGCTAGTTACCCCATACCCTTGCCATGCTAGGTAAACAGCTGTTCCATTAAATATAATCGCTTCTATGATTTGTGGTATTACCCATTTATTAAATTCTAATCTTCTCTCCATCAAAACCGTTGGCACTGTTTTTAAAGAAGATAGTAGCAATGAAAGAGATAATGCCCACAGCAAGTAAATTCCTTCTTGATTTAATTTATATACATTTTGTATGAAAGGGGTTGCTATGAAAACTACAAATAAAATTATCAGAACTAAAACCTGTTGTGAGGTAAAAACCGTTTTTAATTCCTCATTTGTAAGTTTTTCTTTTTTTTGAATTAAAGCTCCAGCAAAACCAATATCTGCAAAATATGCCAAGAAATTTTTAACAGCAGAAACTATATAAAATAACCCGAATTCGGCGGGACTAAGAAATACTGTCAATAACCCCAAGGAAACAAAAGAGATTAGCTGTACTAATATATTTCTACCAGTTAATATTGCTGCTCCTTTTGCAGCTCTTTTTTTTATTATATCCGTAGATAACTCTTGTGTTGGATCTAATTGTTCAACGCTTTCTGTCATGTTAGCTGATCCTATTTTTATAATATAAAAACCATTTCCTAAAAACTTTTGAGGGAAGAATAAATAATAAAGAGGTAGCTGCAAGACCTAAAATAGTTAATAAATTCCCTATTAATCTGACAGGAGTATCAAAAAGCCTTCCTTCAATATTATGTTGACCTTCCCCCAATATAATAGTCATCAATCCTAGCGTATTATCTTTATACTCAAAATTAGTTTCCTTACCATCAACAAATATTTTCCAGTCAGGAAAATAATATTGAGATAATCTAATTATAGAGTGAGAATCTACTTCTGCCTGAAATTTAAACCAATTAGTTCCTTCCTGGAAATTGGAAATTTCAGTATCCCCTGTTAAAATTTGATAGTTCTCTGTTGCCAATTCTGCAGGGGGTTCTTTGGCAGATATAGGCAAATAATCATAAATTGATCTTTTAATTTGCTTATCCCAATTTATCCCTGTTAAATATTCGCTATCACTGACATAAAGATATTTCTCTGGTTTAAAGAAGGAAAAGTTAAATAATACAACAGCAATAACCAGAGTTAAAAATAATTCCTTCTTTCTTCTCTCCAGCAACATAATACTTCCCGCAATAAAGGATATAAAAAAGATCACTAGTTGCAAAAAACGCCAGGGGAATTGTAGAAATTTTAACGGGTCAATAAAATTCCAAATCCACACCGATCTTGGATGAATCATAAAAATGCTTAGTGTTATAGCAATAGAGGAAAAAATTATTATTAAAGAAAGCCACTTATTTTTCTTCCATATTAACTTGGCGCTAAATAGAGCTAATCCCCAGGCAAGTAGGTGAATCCACCCAACCTGAAAAGACATCCCATCTCTTTCTCCCCCGGGAACCTCCCTGACTGATGCTCCCCAACCCCAGGATCTATCAAAGATTACTTTTCTTAAACCCTTAAAGTGTTCTGTATAGGAAAAGTATCCATAAGTTGTAGTTTCTACATGCACTAAATTTTTCTCCACCAGCATAGGCAGTAGATAAAAAGAAGACAATAGTATCCCTAAAAAAATAGAACCCAGACTAAACCATAAAAATCTCTGTGATCTCTTTTTAAAATAAAGTATTACTAAAGATAAAACTAAAATCGGTAAAAAGATCATAGTGGATAAGTTATGTGAAGAAATTAAAGCTGCCAGTAGAATAGAAAAAAGTAATAAATTACCAATACTTATTCTTTCATACAATTTAATCACAGCCCAAAGGACAGCTGGAAAAAGCATTAACCCCCACATCTCCCCCATAGCTCCTCTGACATAAAAATCTACTGCATGATAAGGTGCAAAAGAGTAAAAAATTGCAGATACAGCTCCCCCCATTTTGCCCCAGAATTTAGAAGCGAGCAGATACATAAAAATATATGAACCCACAAAGGAGAAAGCAAACATTATTTTGGCAGAAAAAATAAAATTGTTAGCAAAAAGATAAATTATTTCTCCAAAATAATATGGTAGTGGGGCATAGTAGTTAAAAAGAGGATAACCATATAAACCACCTAAATCAGGTACCCACCTGCAGGGGAATTGCCCATCTTTAATACACTTATCCATCTGATTAAGCCTTATTACCTGAACATCATCATGATGACTAAAATAAGGAGCAGAAAAAAGCGGGCCCAGCAGGCTTAAGGTAAGGACTAATCCTAAGATAAATTCTTTATGAAGTTTAATCAGATTTAGCATAAAATTTGTTATAGCCCAGTAGAGCAAGAAGTAGTAAAAGACAAGTTAGGCTCAAAGTGTTTCCTATCATTCTAACAGAGGTATTTTTAAAATCCAACTCTATTTGATATTCACCAAGAGGAAGTTCAAAGGTAATTAGACCCTGTATTGAAGGCTCTGACAAGTTAACTTTTTGATTATTTGCTAAAATCTGCCATCCGGGAAAATAAGTAATTGGCATCTCAATTAAACTATTTGATAAAACATTTATTCTCCCCCCGCCTTTAGCGGTTTTGATTTCAAAATCTAATACCTCAATCTCTCCCTTGATTGCTCTGGGACTTCCAAAATATTCTACCCTGTCATTTCTAACCCAAATAGGAAAATAATCTTTAGTTAAATCAACCCCTGCATTTAATTTTTCAGTATTTAAAAACTTCTCAAAAAAGGAATCTTCCTCATAACTTCTTGGTTTAAAATAGGAAATATTAATTAGAAATAGAGCTAAGATTAAAATAAAATAAAATAATTTAAATCTATTTGGAAAATAATTTGTAATCACTCCTCCAGTTATAGCTACTAAAAAAATAGAGATAGCTAAAAATCTCCAGGGAAATTGAATAAAAGCCATCATAGGAATTGCCTCCCAAATAAAAGCAGATTTATTGTGTTGCAGAAATATAGAGATAAAAAAACTAACAGCCAGGAAAGATAGAAGCATAAACAGTTTTTTATCTTTTCTTAAAAGTAACCCTAAAATTAAAGCTATTATCAAGGTTGCCCAATGAACCAGACCAATTTGAAAAGAGAGATCATCAACAGGTCCCCAAAGAGAAGAACCATATCCCCAAAATGTAGAGAAAAGCTGATAAAGAGCCACAAAGTGTGCCCTAAAATCAAAATAGCCTACTATTAAATATTTTGTTTGAATAAATTGCCTCTCAAAAAGAGCTGGCAGTAGGAAAAATGATGATAACCCTAAGGATATAAGGGAAGATAAGAAAAAAGGAAAAATTATTTTCCAATTTTTTTGTCTAAAAATTAAATACAACCACCACAACCCTAAAAATGGTAAAAACATTAAAGTAGTCACATTATGAGTTAAAAAAAGTCCAGCTAAAGAAAGGGACAAAAGGGATATTCTTTTAAAATTTACTTTCTCTGCAATTAAAATTGAAGCATAAAAAATGAGTGGAAAAAAAACAAAAGCCCAGGCCTCAGACATAGCCCCTCTAACATATAAATCCACTGCCCTGTATGGAGCATAAACATATAAAGCAGAAGCAAAAAGAGCAGCTTTGGAGCTAAATAAGTATCTAATAAAAATATACATTGTCACAGCAGATAAAAAGCTGCTTAAGATAAAAAGAATTTTGGCCACCCAAATAAACTCAAAACCAAACAATCTAATAACAGCTCCTAAATAATAAGGAAGTGGGGCATAAAAATTAAAAAGAGGCTCTCCAAAACGTAAGTCTGGTGCCCACCTGACTGGAAAATGACCATCCATAAGGGCTGTACTCATCTGGTGAAGCCTGGCTATAAAAATATGGTCCTGGGTATAAAAAAATTGGTTGTTAAAGTATGGTAATAGGGTAGGCAGGGTTATCAAAAATAGAACTAACAGTAAACTTAAGTTTCTCTTCATAGATCAATCTTTGGGTAACACCTGATATAAAACTGTGGCATCTTGAGCTTTTCCATCTAGCGGTTTAGCTTTAGGAAATTCTTTAATTAACTTTACACTACTGATTGTTCCCTCTAAATTATTTTTATTTCCTACAAAAAATGTAGTATGCTCGTTTGTTGCATCTTTAATTTGAGCAGAAATTGTGGCATGAGAACCAACTATGGCAATATTAGCTTTATCTAAATAAATATAAAGTCCATCTGGCAAAGTCCCAAAAAAACCCTCAGTCCCTACCACTACAGATTCTGTTTTTGAGCGCTCTTTAAGATATTCTGCAATTTCAGATAACCCATATCCTGCTGTCCACATCTCAAAATATCCTGATCGCTCAGCTCTAGGTAAAGGTGCCTTTTGAGGATCAGTTAAGAGTAAATAATTAAAGTGTAGGGGGAGGGGTAAAACAACCAGCAGCATCAATATAAATGAAATAGTTTTTAAAGAAGCAAATCTGGGTAAAATCTGAACAATTCCAAACCCTGCCAGAATTAAAAGAGGCGGGATAGAGCTTAATAAATATCTGGCTGTGAAGGTTCTTAAAAAGGCCATCTCAATTAAAAGAGGAATCAAAGCCCAAAGCAAAATTAAAATTCCTAACCTATTAAAGAAGAAAAAGGTATAGAAAATACCTACACTTAAACAAAAAAGAATAGGCCAGGTAATAAGTTTAGGAAACCAATCAGTCATATCCCGAAGGTGTGGGATAAAAGGATCCAAGGGTCTACCAATTAGTTCAACTGGAGAAAATACATAATCTGCATTTCTGGAAGAAAGTAGATGAAAATTAGGTCCTAGTCTTAAGCCATTATACATAACCAAAGCTATCCCTATAGCTATTGTCCAGACAATTAATAATCTAAGAAGGTGATTTTTACCTTTCTTTTTCTGAAATGCCAGAAAAGATAAGGGCAGAATTAAAAGATTAACCATAGCAGGAGTTTTGGTAAGTAAAGCTCCTCCTAATAAATACCCCAATATCATTGCCAGGTCTATTCTTAACTTTTGAGCTAAAGTTATAGCAAAATAAATTATCCAGATAGTAAAACCAGCCAGCATTGAATCTACCAAAGCCATCCTGTCAAAAAAAACAGTGTAAGGAGTAATTACATATAAAAGTGAAGCCCAAAAAGCAGTTTGTTTACCAAATACTTTTTTTGCTAAAAAATATACCCCCATTAAGGTAAATAAACCTGAAATTACAGATAAAAATCTGCCAGCAAATAAAGGATCCTCAAAAATCTTAAACATAGGGATCATCAGCCACATAAAAAAGGGTGTTTTACCATCAGATAACGGTAAAAACCGTAGAGTTGGTTCACTCTTCATCACCTGTGCCCATCTGATATAGATAGCCTCATCTGCAAAAATTGGCTGCAAGGTTAAATTAGGCAGCCTTAAGATAAAATAGCAGCCAATTAGAACAAGAAGAATCAGTAATTCAAATTTATATTTAAGAACTAACTTCACGTTCTTATTATATACAATTCCAACCTATCAACAAACACCTTAAAGATGTTAAAGTTTTATAATTCATAAGTGTTATTTTACGAAGTAAAACAGGAAGCGCTAGCGACTATTAGACGAAGTAAGAATAAGACTCTCAAAAACTTATTTAGCAGTTAATATTTTACCTGCTAGCGGAATAGAATTATATGCTTCTTGACCAAGTTGGATAAGTTTATAGCCAAAACCCGTTCGAGTTAATTCTATTCTTGAATAAGTTTCATAAGGTACTCCTTGCTGTCTTAGAGCAAATGCGATACCAGCTATTGAATTACAAACTGCTTCTTGAGCATCATTCGCTGTTTTTTGAGGATTAGCTTCCGCTTCAGGAGATAATAATCCAGTGATAATAAACTGTTGGCAAGCCTCAATAGCTAGACCCCTATTAGCATAGGCTTCTGTATTATTGAAAAAAGTTACATTAGGAGGAGTATCTAGAAGATGCACATAAGAGGCTATAGCTTTGCGTGCTTGAACACGGGTAGCTCCGGAGGGATAATCTCCTGGTTCAAATCCCCATGTTGAAGTTGGGGGTGCATCATTCGGAGTAATAAAAAGAGTCCTAGATTGATCTCCCTCTCTAGGAAGGGTAGCAATTGGAATATCTTTTCCATAATAATTTAACTTCACACCTAGACCTTCTTTTGGCATTATCCCTTCAAAATACGAAAAAGTACTAGTTGCAGCTGTTGGGTTAAACTGGGCATCTGTGAGGTTGTACCATCTAATTTGCACACCTTTTCTAGTATTAAATTGTCCACTCGAATATACAGTAAAATCCTTTAATTCGGGATAATCCCTAGCAATATCCTCATCTCTTATTTGCTCAGGTATACTTTGAACAAGTTCTGCAGCAGATATTGTAGGTGATGCTGGACCTAAGACAGCCGGGCGAGTTGGTATTGCTACTGGAGCTTCTGGTGATTTACAAGCAGCCACATTCAAAGCAAGGAATGCTCCTGCAGCTGTTCTCCATCCTATCTGTGATACTCTTCGAAATCTTTCGTTCATAGATATAATGACAGCTATTATACTATAAGATTGGTTAAGCTACAATCTAAGTTGGCCACTTTGAAGCGCAATTAGACGAAGTAAAATCGCTGCTGGAAATGCACCGTTCTCTGCAAGGTATGTAGCAAAGCCATGTCGAAAAGAACGGCCATTAACCTCACAAAGACTGGGTTGTATAATGGTTATTCAATATGCAGAGAAAGTATCTTTTAGTTTTAATAGGACTACTTCTTTTAATTGCTTTCTCAACTGGATATATCAGAATTAACCCTAATAGATCAGAGAATTTAACTACTCAAGAAAATCAGCAAATTATTCAACCTCAGACTGGTAACTGTACCCCTACTTTTGCAGATGGGGGAGGACCATACTATAAACTCAACTCCCCTTTCCGAAATAAGATTTCTCCTGAAGTGAATAATGGAGAAAAATTAATTGTCTCAGGCAAATTTTTAAGAAATGATTGTAAAACTACAGTTTCTAATGCTGTTTTGGATATCTGGCAGGCAAATGAATCAGGAAATTATGAGGATCAATTTTACAGAGGAAAAGTAAGATCTGATAATGAGGGTAACTACCTATTTGAAACAGTAATTCCTAAAGGATATGGAGAAGGTACAGGATATAGACCTCCTCATATTCACTTTAAGGTTTTTGTTGAGGATAGAGAGATAATTACCTCCCAAATGTTTTTCCCACAAGTTAAAGGAACTCCAGGATTTAATGATGCTTATATTATGAATTTAGAAAGAAAAACAGAATCAGGAAGTATAGTTAACTACGGATCACACAATATTATTCTGCCTTAATTTATTCCTCAGTTGGGGGTGGTGGAAGAAATTCTTCTCCTGCATTAGATGTTGGGACTTCACCTGGCTTGAGCCATCTAACGTAGGTACATCCTGTTGGTTTTTTCTCTGCAGAGTCCCAACCTGCAGTGGAACACTTCTCCATTTTTTTACCAGCTGAGGTTGTAAAAAGCACTAACTTTTCTCCACACTGTGGACAATCTAAGTCCAAGGGTTCTGTGGTTCCATTAATCCATTGAACATAATCACATCCTGTGGCTCTTTTCTCTACAGCATCCCAACCTCCTGTGGAACACTTTTTCATCTTTTTTCCAAATCTGGTAGTTGCCAAAATTAAATTTGCACCACACTTGGGGCATTTCTCATCTAATTCCTGGGGTGGAACTTCTAACCATTTTACAAAGTCACACCCTTCATTTTTGTGAGTTTCGCTGTTCCAGGAACCATTGCTACATCTTTGTAACTTTTTTCCTGTTTTAGTTTCTGTAATCTCCCCTAAGGGAGAGCCACACTTGGGACAATTTTCGCTATCACTCATAGTAACTTATCTATTATGGCATATTGTAGGATAAAAGTGGTATACTTACAGACTAATGGCATTTAATCGTGATCGAAATCATAGCAGACCCTCAGGTGGAGGATTCAGATCCAGACCTTCTTTTGGAGATAAGCAAAGCTTCTCTTCGAGTAGACCAAGGTTTAGTGACCGTGGTCCTGTTGAGATGCACAGAGCAGTTTGTGATAACTGTGGAAAAGAGTGTGAAGTTCCTTTTAGACCTACCCAGGGTAAACCTGTATATTGCAGCAACTGCTTTGAAAACCAAAGAGGAGGATCTGATTCAGCAAGATTTGAAAGAAGAGACTCTGGAAGATCTGAGGAAAGACAAATGTTTGATGCTGTGTGTGCTGATTGTGGAAATAACTGCAAAGTTCCATTTATGCCTAGTAGTGATAAACCAGTCTTCTGCAGCAATTGTTTTGGAAGCAAAAAAGAAGGTGGAGGCCCTAGGCCACAAACAAATGATTCTAGCAGGCAATTAGAGGAATTAAATAGTAAACTTGATAGAATCCTGAAAATATTAGAATCAGCAGTTACTGAAGAAGCAACTGCTCAAGAACTGAAAGCTAAACCTAAAGCTGTCAAAAAATCCTCTTCAAAAAAGAAAGTTTAATTAATATTTTCCTCTTAAATCATTAATCCTTATTCTGAACATATCATAAATAGCTGCTAGAGCATCTTTAATTACCTGAACTCTTTCTGTATCAACATAATTCCATTCCACTTCCACCTCTGCAATTTTAAAACCATATTTTTTAGCTAAATATAATACTTCCACATCAAACCCTGCATTAACTGCTCCCCCACCTGTATGCACTACTCCCCACTCATCTTTAATTTTAGGGATAATTTTATCTACTGACTTTTTATTAAAAGCTTTAAAGCCACACTGAGTATCTGAAAAAGGTAATCCTAAAATTATCCTTCTTAATACTGAAAACCCCCAGGCTGCTAACTTTCTAACCAAAGGTGCTCCTTTCCTACCCTTTCTTGAACCAATCACAATATCATAACCCTGCCTGCCGGCAGGCAGGCCTTCCTCAAATTTGGGTAAAAATTTATCCACCTGATTAATTGGTGTAGCCTGATCCATATCTGTAAATAAAATTATCTCTCCCTTAGCTTCCAGCATCCCTGTCATAACAGCCATGGCTTTCCCCCCATGGGCATTTTCTATTAAATTAAATCTTTTGTTTTTAGAAATTATTTTCTTAATAATTTCTTTTGTCTCATCAGAGGACCCATCATCTACAATAATTACTTCATAATCAATTTTTCTCTTCTCTAGAAAATCTTCTACCTGCTCTAAAACTCCTTTTTTTAAATTTTTTGCCTCATTATAGGCAGGTATGACAACTGACAATTTATTCATGGCTTGCCTGTAGGGTTATCTACTAATTTATATATTTTAACTCCCTCAAACTCCCACATCTTATCTATTTTAACCCAGCCATAGGCTGCTATCTCATGCTTAGGACTATGAGTTGGATCACAAACTTCATCTTCACAAACTACCAAAAGCTGGGAAGTTTTTTCTTTTGGCAGCTCTTTTGGTTTATACCCTAACTTATCTAAGTAGAATTGATATGCAGAATCATAGTTATTTTTAGCAATTAAAGCAAAATTAAAATCTTCTCCCCCTG
>Ga0209542_10010937_pt1 | contig 16220 bp, 14 predicted proteins | sample RifCSPhighO2_01_FD_184028 | JGI IMG/M metagenome (GOLD analysis project Ga0209542, IMG submission 184028) | Soil microbial communities from Rifle, Colorado - Rifle CSP2_plank highO2_0.1 (SPAdes) (version 2) | ecosystem: Environmental > Terrestrial > Deep subsurface > Rock core/Sediment ...
ACGAAAATGAAATTGGCCGATTTTAATTTACTTACATCAGATGGCTTTGATATTCCTATATTTTGCAGAGCTTCCCTGAATTCTGTAAATTTATCGGCCAAATTTTTAACTGGCGGAGGTAAAGATCCGATAGAAAATTTTACTGGTTCCAGCCACACAACCCTAAGCCCTCGCTTAAACGCTTGGGGGGTTTCTAACGGAACAGACTCCTCTATGGACGGAAACGCTATCTGCTCCGAGTTATTACTTATTAAATTTCCCATATTCTGTATCCGTTTGGCTATTTGCTCAATCAGATTTGAGGGTGGCGCGGACGTAGATGTTGGTATAGGAGTTGAAGCCGAGACCGCTGGCCTAGAAATTGAGCCAGATGCGGGAACTGGCGCGGACGCAGATGTAGGTGTTGATATCGGCGTTGGCGTTGAGATTGAACCTGAGCTCGAGCTTGGTGTTGGACTTGGAGTCGGGCTTGGTGTGGGAGATGGCGTGGGAGATGGTGTCTGAGTTGGCGTTGGAGCGGGATTCGAACCTGAACCTGAGCCTGAGTTTGGAGTTGGAGTAGGAGTCGGAGTTAGGGTTGGAGTGGGAGTTGGAGTGGGGGTGGGAGTTGGAGTGGGAGTGGGAGTTGGAGTGGGAGTGGGAGTTGGAGTCGGAGAGGATGGCGGTGGATTATTTGCTCCGTAGCAGGGATTAGTGCACGACATTTCTTGAATAGAGTCACATCCAGAAGAATAAGTGTTTCCGCAAGTATAATCACAGCAGTACCACGATATTGGTAATGGCGACGGGGTTGGTACCGGGCTTGGAGTTGGGCTTGGAGTTGGGCTTGGAGTCGGAATTGGGGTTGGGATTGGGGTTGGGATTGGGGTTGGGATTGGGTCGGGATCAACAATCCAGTCGATATCTACATTGGCGCCGGTAATTTTAAAGTCAAACGTGTCTGTAGGAATTTGCAGATTGGTGAGTAGAATTTTATATGTGTTTTCAGATATAATTTGAGGGAAAGTAGCAACCTTGGGGCCTTCTATCTGATTGCCCTGGCTATCAGTGTAAATAGGATAGACTTCTATAATAACCGGCTGGCTGGGATCTGCCGGCCTAGCATAAATAGTATTATCTTTAGTGCTATCTAAAATTTTCTCGAATGTGACGCGGACATAGTGTCCATCCAATATTGTCACCCCCTGACCATCTTGGTATCTTACTCCATTATAAATACTGCCTACAATCTCTTGGTTTTCATCTAACTCAACAGCCTTAGAAATAAAGATAATTTCAAACACCTGCTCAGATAAGTGTGGCACAGTCCACTCAACATAGTCGAGCTTCCCATTGTCATCGAGATCGTAGGCGTGGAAGTTGACTTCTTGACCGTTGTTGGATTTCCATTCGACTCTGATTTTGTTTTCCTGTCCTACTTTGTGTGTCTCGGGGATTGTTGTGAAGGCCAGAACATCTGTGAGCGATGGCTGATCCGGCTGGTCTTCAGATGAGACGGTAACAAGCTTTCCTTGGTTTGTGTCTTCTTCTGTTATCTGGGCTCCGAGGGTTTTAAATTCAACAAGGATATTCTCTCTTTTGTTTGTTTCAATAACTTCCTGGCCGGAGGACGGAGTGATTTCTGACGTTTCCGAAGCTTCCGGAGAAAGGTTGACTGCTTTAGCGCCTTTTATTTTTTGAATCCGGCCGATTGCTTCCTGAATAATTTCTATCATTGCGGAAACAACATCTGAAGCCATTTCTGCCATTGCTTGAATGGCACCGTCTGCCGCCCGCTCTAAAAAAGCAAACAACGGGTTCTTTCCCCTTGGATAAACTCCTACCATTCTTTGCCTGTCTTTTTCTGTAAGAAGGTTTTGTGTTTTATTTTGAATGCTGGCTAAATATTTTGTCGTATCAACCTGGCTTAATGTCTTTACTTTGATATTGGTAGCTTGCTTGGAAAGCTTGAGTAGATATTGGTTGTTGGTAATGTCTTGCTTGTTTATGATGGCTATCCACCTTACAGGCTGGCCCGCTATTGCGGGGCCGGCTTGCTGGATTCGGGCTGTTTGGATGAGAGAATTATCGTTTGGTTGAGAGTTGGGAACGAGGAAAGATACTGCGACAAAAAAGAAGAATAAAACAATTAGGCCTTTGGCTATAAGGAACGGCTTAAATGAAAAAGAAAAGTTGTAGTTAGAAAATAGTGTTATTTCTCTTTCGGCTATGTTTTTTAGAAAACCAAATACTCTAACTGTTTTAGCGCGAAGATACAAAAAAAAACCTGGGAGTTTTTTATTTTTTTCCGACATTTAATATTCGAAATTATATATTTTATAATTATACATTAAAAACCAGCAACCAGTGCGTAGAATTGGTTAATTCTACCAAATTATTTTAAGAAGCGGAAGTGTTTATAACTGCAAGTTTATGTGCTAAAATTCACCACATGGAAAAATTTGAATATTTATCGAAATCTAAGCTGAATGATCTGCCAAAAACAAGCGGAGTTTATGTGTTTAAAGGCGGCGCAGATTTAATTTACATCGGAAAGGCAATAAACATCCGCGATAGGGTTAAAAACCATTTTCAACAACCAAGCTATAGAGATAATTTATTTATTAACAAGGTGAATAGGATCGGGTATCTCGAAACAAATTCGGAAATTGAAGCGCTAATTCTAGAAGCAAGCTTAATAAAAAAACACCAGCCAAAATATAATGTTGTGTGGCGGGACGACAAAAACTATTTTTACGTGGCTATCGCCCAAAACAAAAGCAAAGTCCCCCATGTTTTTATAACTCACCAGCCATCCGATATACAAAACGTCCGATCGGACACTTTGTATAAGAAGCGCGAAAATATTTATATAGGACCATTTGTCGAGGGCTTGGCGCTAAAAAAGACTTTAAGGTTTTTAAGGCGGGCATTTCCCTACTACACAAACAAGAAACATTCCCAAAATAAATGCACGTATTGCCACTTGGGACTCTGCCCTGGCCCCGTTAGAAATCACGCCCGCGCTGGCGCGCCCGAAGGGCTTGGGCGGGCTATTTCTAACGGGGCGGGACCCTATCTAAACCTACCCGCGTACCGTAAAAACATCAAAGAACTAGCTCTGATTCTCAAGGGGAAAAGAGGCGCTGTTTTAAACTCCTTAAAAAAAGAAATGAAGAGTTTTTCTAAAGAAAGCAAATTTGAAGAAGCGGCGAAAATTAGAGACAGAATTTCTAATCTACAACAAGTAATGTCGCACACCAATGTTATAAATAACGGCGGGAAGGAAATAGTTGGAAATTTGTCGACCGACAAAAACACCTCCTTTTTGACCAAGGTTATAGGGCTGAAAAAACCGATAAATAGGATAGAATGCTATGACGTTTCAAATATACAAGGGAAATTCGCCACGGGCTCAATGGTCGTTTTTATTGATGGGAAGCCAGCCAAAAGCGAGTATAAAAAATTTAAAATACAAACAAAAAGCGAGCCCAACGACATTGCGATGTTAAAAGAAGTGATAACCCGCCGGCTTTCCCATTCAGAATGGGATTACCCCGATGTTATGCTAATTGACGGCGGAAAAGCCCAGCTCAACGTTGCCATAGAGGCCAAGAATCACAAAAATAAAACTTTACACTCTAAAACCCCATCGCATATTACAAGTCATACTTTTAGGGTAATTTCCATTGCGAAGGGAAAACAAGAATTGTTTGTGGAACGACCCGAGGGGTGCCCCCAAAATCCAATTCCGTTAAAAAATTTACCGCAGGAAGTTTATAATTTAATAAAGCTTTTAGACGGCGAGGCCCACCGCTTCGCCAACACCTACCACAAAAAATTGAGAAGAGATAATTTGCTCAACTGAATAAATCTATTGTATTGAAGGGAATTTTATGTTATTATAGCACAAGATGAGCCCCGTTAGAGGTCTTTGCCAGAAAAATTTTCTGTGTTGACCAAACGGGACTTCGTGGCGTTATAACATGTTTGTCTGAAATTGATTATTTTAGTTATATAAAGACAGACCTCTAACGGGGTGAGGAAAATTCTCTCGCAAATAATAGCCGCGACGGCAGGCTTGTGGATAGCAACACTGTTTATGCCAGAAATTATTGTCAGGACTTATCCGCAGTCAAATTTTTTTGGTTTTTCCTTGGTTTATCAGTGGGAGATATTTTTACTATTAGGGGCCGTCTTGGGATTGCTGAATTATTTTTTAAGGTCGCTATTAAAGCTCTTTGCCTTACCCCTACAAATAATAACGCTTGGACTTTTCACAATAGTAATAAATGCGTGTCTTATATGGATTTTAGATATGATGTTTGACGAATTGTCCGTTCCCTTATTTCTGCCTCTCTTGTATATATCTGTAATAATGTGGGGTTTAAATATTATTGTTGGTTTATTTTTCGCCAGAGGAAAAAAATAAAAAGGCATTGCTTACAAAATCATGAATCAAATTCTATTCTACGTTCAGATTATTATATCTATCGCGCTAATTGCTCTCATCGTGGTCCAACAAAGGGGCGCGGCTTTGGGAGCTGGCTTTGGAGGCGGAGGCGAAGTTTATTCAACCAAGCGCGGAGCGCAAAAAAAAATGCACTACGCGACAATCGCCGCGGCGACCCTTTTTCTTGTTCTGGGCGTATTAAATATATTAATACCATAAACGTGTCCTTAATCTACGCGAATGAATTTTAGAAAGTTTCCAACATTTTCTCAGTGGAAGCAATTTTTTAAAGTGTTGAAAAAAACGGAAAGAATATTTTTTATATTTTTTGCTGTTTTGTTTTTCTTGTCCGCAATATATCTTGCGACTAATTTTTATATCACGCGCACCCAAGTGTCTCCCACCTACGGTGACAGCTATGTCGAAGGAGTTGTCGGCCAGCCGAGGTTTATAAACCCAATTTATGGGGAAACAAATGATATCGACAGAACACTTATTGGATTGGTGTATTCCGGTCTGCTGACTTACGACAAAGATGGAAACATAATAAATGACCTAATAGAAAGCTTCCAAATTTCCGAGGACGGAAAAACCTATACTTTTAACCTAAAAAGCGGGCTCTTGTGGCAAGATGGCGTAAAATTAACCGCGGACGATGTTGTCTACACAATAAAAACAATACAGAATTCAGACTATAAAAGCCCGCTGAGAGCAAACTGGCTCGATATTGATATAGAAAAAATATCAGATGACTCATTCGCTATATCTCTCCGCGCTCCCTATAATTCCTTTTTAGAAAATTGCACACTAAAAATAATCCCTCAGCATGTCTGGAAAAATGTTCTGCCTGAAAACTTTGCTCTTTCTCCTTATAATTTGCAACCGATCGGATCCGGACCATTCACCCTCTCTGATATAAAGGAAAATAACGAGGGCTTTATAAAGAGCCTAACTCTTACCGCTAATAAAAAATATTATGGCAAGGTGCCCTACATATCCAAACTTTCTTTTGCTTTCTTTGGTAATGACAATGATCTTGTAAGCGCCGTAAACCAGAAGGCGGTAGACGGATTTTCTGTTTCCGCCCTTGATAACGACAGGGCTTCCATAGAAAAACAACTTGGACAAGGAAGAAGCAATGAAAATTTTAATGCTTACTCTCTTTCTCTTCCCAGATATTTTGCCGTTTTCTTCAACACAGAGAACTCAAAAATTCTTTCAGATCCGGGCGTAAGACAGGCCCTCGAATATTCCGTTAATAAGCCAGAACTTCTACAGAAAATAAGCGACGCATCTAAAGAAAAAATAACCGGCGTAAGTTCTCCTATCTTGCCGGAATACTTCGGATATCCTAGCCCAGCTATAAATTATGACTTTAATACTGATACGGCGCAGAAACTTTTAGACAAGGCCGGATATAAAGATTCAGGCAGTGGAATTCGAGAAAAAGCTATCACCAAGACTCCAGCATTTCAGTTTAAAAGCTATTTAAAGAAGGGGTCCTCAGGAAATGAAGTTACCCAGCTTCAGGGGTGCTTATCAAGACTAGACAATACTTTTAAGAGCCTCCTACAAAGCGAGACAAATGGCAAGTATGGCGCGGGCACGGGGGATGCCGTTACGGCGTTCCAGGAAAAATATCTGCCCGATACAAAAAGCACCGGAGAAACGGGTCCGGGCACTCGTACTAAACTTAACGAATTGTGCGCGCCCGTACAAAATAATTCTACTCCCCTGCAATTTACATTGACGACAATAAACCAAACACAACTTGTTGCGACAGCAAACATTTTGAAAGACTACTGGAAAAATGTGGGGGTTGATGTCCAGATAATGGCCGTAGAACTCTCCGGATTAAAAGATATAATCAAAAGCAGAGACTACGATGCCTTGCTTTACGGACAGGCGCTGGGAAGTTTGCCGGATTTTTATCCTTTTTGGCATTCTACACAAATAAATGATCCTGGCCTAAATCTTTCAGAATACCAAAATAAGCAAGTTGACCAGTTGTTGAAAAGCAGCCGCGAAACCTTAGACCAAGAAAAAAAAGAGCAAGACTACCGAGAACTACAAGATATAATACTCTCTGACGCACCCGCTCTATTCCTGTATAACCCAGATTATTTATATTGGGCTTCAGAAAAAGTGAGGGGCATTGATACAACAAAGATAGTAGACCCGGCAAAAAGATTCGAAAATATAACAAATTGGTATATAAAAACAAAAAGAATATGGAAATAGACATAACAAAGATAACTCCGGACGTTCGACATTTAAACGATATGCGCGAGGTTCTATATGACGAAGATTTTGCAAAAAATTCTCCGGATATGGATTTGTACTACATGTACAGAAAAGTAGAACAAGAAAATGGATTGGTCAGCAATATAACCGTAACCTTGGCTAAAATGCTTGGTTCTGAATTCGCGAAAACAAAAGGCCATATACACATAGGATCTTTCAAAGAAATTTACACTGTTTTAAGCGGAAAAGCGATTTTCTTAATGCAAAAAGGAAATGCTGACAAGATTGAAGATGTTTACGCAGTGGAAGCAGAAAAGGGCGAGTCCGCCATAATCCCCGCCGGTTATGGTCACGTAACAATAAATCCATCAGAAACAGAAAATCTAAAGACCGGCGACTGGACAGCAAACGGATGCAAAAGCGATTATTCTCTTTTTGAGGAAAAACGTGGCGCCTGCTACTATTACACAAAAACTGGATGGACAAAAAACGAAAATTACAAAAATGTTCCTCCTCTGCGGTTTGAACAGCCGCTTAAATCTATACCAGAAGATCTAAACTTTCTTAAGTAAAGGCTCGCCGAACGAGCCCGGGTGGTGAAATTGGCAAATTCGCCCCCGCACCAAACAAGTGCCAAGTTTTAAATTTACAAATATAATATGCGGACGTGGCGGAATTGGCAGATTTATCCTGCACTAATTTTGCCCGAGTGGCGGAACTGGAATACGCGTATGTTTCAGGAACATATCCCTCACGGGTTGTGGGTTCGAATCCCACCTCGGGCACAAGTCAAACAAAGTAAAACAAAATTAGTGCGGGACGCGCTGGTTCACCCCGTTAGATATTTTATCCAACGGGGCAAGGGAGCCTGCGGGGGCAACTTTATGTGGGTTCAACTCCCACCGTCCGCACAACAAAAGGGGTTCATCGGGCCATTCGACCCGATGGCCGGTCGAATGGCCGGCCAAGTCCTTGGTGGGTCGGATGACTCGCCCGCCTCGGACACATTAAAATAAATCTCTAAAAAATAATGCACTTCCCGAAAAACTCTAAATACGGGAAGTAAATACTTATGATAACAAGACAAAGACAGTCAGGACCTAAGGGGTTCCCGACCCAACAATCTTCAGGCCAGAATCAACCGGCCGGAGAGAAAAAAGATCAGCCAAGAAGAACTTGGCACGAAACAAATCCCGCGCCCAAAAAATCTTGGAAGCAGGAGAATAATCTAAAAATAATCCCCCTGGGGGGGTGTGAAGAGGTCGGAAGAAATATGACCTGTTTTGAGTACGGACAAGATATTGTAATCTTAGACATGGGTTTACAATTTCCGGAGGAAGATATGCCGGGAATTGATTACGTAATTCCAAACGTTGAATACTTAAAAGGCAAAGAAAAAAATATCCGCGCAGTTATTTTCTCCCACGGGCATTTGGACCACATTGGAGCTGCCGCCATACTTTTACCGCAATTGGGCAATCCACAAATAATCGGCAGGCCGCTAACCCTGGAAATGGTGAAACACAGGGTTGAAGACTTGCAACGCGGGGCTTCAAAAAAATTAAAAACGACTTACGTAAAAGATCTTGGCGAAAAGTTTAATTTAGGAGCTTTTACTTTGTCTTTTTTCCAGGTTGACCACGCCATTATGGACGCAATGGGAGTTATTTTAGAAACGCCAGTTGCGACCATAATACATCCTGGCGATTGGACAATTGAAAGAGATCCGGTTGGCAGAAAAGCAATCAATTACTCTCACCTCTCAAACCTGAAAAGGCCGACAATATTAATGCTGGAATCCTTAGGAGCTACAAGAACCAAGGAAGGAGTTACCGAAGAAGAAATGTTGAAAAATTTGTATATGCTGATAACAAATGCTCCGGGCAGAGTTATTATCACAACATTTTCTTCACAAATTCAAAGAATCAGACAGATTTTAGAGTTTGCCGCGCAAAACAATAAAAAAGTTGCGCTTGATGGGTTTTCAATGAAGTTAAACATAGAACTGGCCACAACGCTCGGTTATATTAAAATTCCAAAAGGGGTCATAATCTCCGTCGATAAGGCGCAATCTTATCAGGACAATAAAGTCATCGTGATTTGCACCGGCGGGCAAGGGGAAGAGATGGCGGCGCTTTCAAGAATTGTCGCAGGAAACCACCGTTTTGTTAAAATTAAAAAAGAAGACACTGTTATTTTCTCTTCCTCGGCAATCCCAGGCAACGAAAGGTCTGTGCAACGGTTAACAGACAATCTTTACCGCCAGTCTGACAATGTTTACCATTCAGACATTATTGATGTACATATTTCCGGACACAGCAATATTGAAGGAATAAAAGAAATGCTAAGAGAAACAAGCCCAGACTACTTCATCCCCGTTTATGCTAACCATTATTTCCTTAAAGAGGCGGCTAAAATTGCCCGAGGAATAGGATTTAAAAAAGATAGCATAATTGTTCCCGACAATGGTTCAATTATAAAGTTTTCTGAAAAAGGAGTTGAAATATTAAAAGAAAAAGCGCCATCTAATTATATATTCGTGGACGGGCTTGGGGTTGGGGATGTTGGGGAAATTGTTTTAAGAGACCGTCAAATGTTGGCTGAAGACGGAATGTTTGTTATTGTAGCTATAATAGACAAGAAAACTGGAACAGTGAGGGGTAGCCCTGATATTATTTCGCGCGGATTTGTTTATTTAAGGGAGTCAAAAGACTTGTTGGCGCAAACTCGCAAAAAAGTTATTGAAATTGTAAATAAGACAGCCGGCCACGGAGGGGCTGTAAACTGGACATACGTTAAAGACGAAATCCGCAACAAGGTCGGCGATTTCCTGGCTACTAAAACCAGCCGCCGTCCAATGATTCTACCAGTCGTCATCGAAGTATAATTTTATATAATAAAAGCGACGAATAGGGTATCCAACGTCCCGCTCAGCGGGACGAGGCAATCGTGTTCGCCTCGCTCACACGATCGTGCGTATTTTTTCTGGGATCCGCCCTACCGGCGGACTACATATAGGAAATTATTTGGGAGCTATAAAGCAGTGGATTGATTTGCAAGAAAAAAACGAATGCGTTTTTTGCATTGTTGATTTGCATGCAATCACAACTCCATACGACCCCAAGGAATTGCAAAAAAATATTTTAGAAACAACCGCAGTTTATTTGGCGGCCGGAATAAATCCTGATAAATCGGTTATTTTTGTGCAGTCGGAAGTTAAAGAGCACGCCGAATTAGCTTGGCTTTTGGGCACGATCACGCCAATGGGCGAACTTTCGCGGATGACCCAATTCAAAGAGAAATCAAAAAAACATAAAGATTATATAAACTCCGGCCTGTTTACATACCCGGTTTTAATGGCTTCAGATATTCTTTTATACAAAAGCCAGGGCGTTCCCGTTGGTAAAGACCAGGAACAGCACGTCGAGCTGACAAGAACTATCGCTAAAAAATTTAATCAAAAATTCGGCGCTATTTTTCCCGAACCGGAAACTATTTTGCCAAAAACAGGGGCAAAGATAATGAGCCTGACAGACCCCAAAAAGAAAATGTCTAAAACAGATGAGCCAAAAAGCTGTATTTCCCTTTTTGATTCTCCCGAAGATATTACAAAAAAAATAATGACAGCTGAAACCGATTCCGGCAAAGATGTAATTTACAATGTTACAAAAAAACCAGGTATTTCAAATCTTCTTACAATTTACGGTCTATTAACCGGCAGAACAACTCAAGATATTGAAAAAGATTTTAAAGGAAAAGGATACGGAGACTTCAAGAAATCTTTGGTAAAAGTTGTAATCGATTATTTAGAACCCTTCCGCAGGAAACAGAAAGAGCTTGAGACAAGAGACGTTTATGTAAAAGAGGTTCTTACGAAGGGCGCCTCGCGAGCTAAAATAATCGCTGAAACCACGATGAAAGAAGTCCGAGAAAAAATGGGACTGATTTAATCTGGTAACCTTAGGCTTCATCACTTTTATTAAAAAACAGCCCTCTATGGACTGTTTTTGTACTCTAGCCATACAAATCTGTCTTATCGGGATCGTAATCTTTAAAAGGATCTGTTTCTTTTTCCCAAGCTTCCTGAGCCTCTTTATACTTACGAGCAGCCTCCGCTGATTTTGAACTTATTGAAGCTGGTCTTATTGAGTCTTCGGGTTTTTTTGCTTTTCCCGAAAGCCGCTCATAAGCTTCTTGTGTTTGCTTAAAAGCGCCTTCGCTCCCGACTCCCCTCATATCGGGATGAACTTTTTTAACTGCCCTGCGATAAGCGGTTTTTATTTCCTCTGGCGAAGATCCTTCTGGTATTCTAAGAATCTCCCAGTCGGTTGGTTCTTCTAGTTGTTCTGGTAAGCCTTCGCGATTAAGCATTTTACTTGCCCGGTTAAATAAAATCCTTCGTGATTTTAATTTTGATAAAATCAAAATTATTTAACTGGGTAAATCTACAAAACTTGTCAATTCTTTTTGTCCCGACCCCGACTTGTCGCGGGTCGAGGATCCTCGAGAACTAAAAAAACTTTTTCAGCTCTCGGGATTTTTTTTCCAACAATTCCTTTGTGTCTGCTTCTATCGTCACACGAAGTAGCGGTTCCGTGTTTGATGGACGGACATTAAACCACCAATCTTTGTATGTAACCGTGATGCCATCTAAAAAATCTTGCTCTCCGTCTGAATATTTTTGTTTAATTTTCTCCATAACCGCAACTTTCCAGCCCGAGGCTGGTCCACCTGGGGCGGAAAAATTCATTTCCGCTCCTTTTGGATAAGGAGATAGCTCGGTAATAATTTCCGAAACTTTTCTTTGGTCTTTTGAAAAAACCTGTAATAAAACTAAAAAGGAAACCATACCAGAGTCCATATAGTAATTGTCCTTAAAACAATAATGCCCCGATAATTCGCCCCCCATAATTCCATTATTTCTTAAAAGACCGTCTCTTACATTTACAAAACCTACCTGTGTTCTTATTGGTTTTCCTCCCCATTTTTCAACGAATTCTGGCACAGCTTTTGAGCAAATCGCGTTATAAGCAATTGCCATACCGGGATTTTTTTCTAAAAAATATTTTGCTAAAAGTAAAAGAGTTGCATCGGCTCTTACTAGTTGTCCGTTTTCGTCTACCAAAAAAATTCTGTCTGCGTCTCCATCAAACATCAAACCAAAATCCGCTTTTTCTTTTTTAACCAATTCGCCTATTCTGTCAGCCGATCCCTCCATCAACGGATTCGGGCTGTGATTTGGAAAGTTGCCGTCCGGTTCAAAGTTTAAAGGAATAATTTCTATCGGTAATTTATCCTGAATTCTTGAAATAGCATTGCCCGCCACCCCATTTGAAGCATCAATAACAATCTTTAAGGGATCAACTTCACTCAAATCAACAAATGAGATAACGTGATTTGCAAAGTCATTCCAAATATCTTTTTTTTCAATTTCAGTATCAATTTTGCCATCTAAACTATCTGTCGCAACAAATGAAAGAAGATCTTTCCCTCTTACCATCTCTATACTGCTATCATTTTTCTTAATCATTTTAAGCCCATTATATTCCTTGGGGTTATGGCTGGCGGTTATCATAATTCCAGAATCAAAATCATAGTTTCCCACCGCAAAATAAAGGCATTCTGTGGGCACTTGTCCTATGTCGTGTACTTGAGCGCCCTGTGCCAAAACACCTCTTACAAGTGCTTTAAATAGCGCTGGTGACGAAATGCGCGCGTCTTGCCCAACTACCGCCCTTTTCGCCCCAGAATACTGTACAAAGGCGCGGCCTATTTGGTACGCCGTCTCTTCGCTTAACTCGGAGGGGTAAATTCCCCTTATGTCGTATGATTTGAAAATGGATGGGTTTATTTCCATGATAATAAAATTTATATCACTCAGGGCGAGTATAGTACATTATACATATAAAGCTTGATTTATTGCAACAATCTGCTATAATGACCCTACTATTTAACTCCGCAGTATTACACTAGGTGTAGCCCAGCGGTTCTAATAACAAATTAGCAATCTAATATGAAAACATACGAACTAACATATATAATTTCCCCGGAAATAACATCAGAGGAGGCAACTGCCAGAGCAAGAGAGATTGAGTCTGCTGTCCAAAGCAAAGAGGGCACAATTTTAAGCCAGTCAAATCCTATAGCCAAAAGTTTGGCATACCCCATAGAAAAAAGGGCATCAGGATTTGTTGGCACCATAGAATTCCAGATGGAATCAGAAAAAGTACCGGAGTTAGAAGAAGCTATTTCAAAAGATGGAAATATTGTCCGCCATATGGTTATAATAAAAGAACCCTTGATGGCAAAAAAGGAGAGGAGAAGCAGAACAAAACCAGTCCCCGCCTTAGAGGTAAAAAAGAAAGTTGAAGAAGCAATAGAAGAAGAAAAACCAGTCCATACTCCCAAGCCTTCGACAGAAACAAGGGGAAAGGTGGAACTAAAAGACATTGAACAAAAATTAGACGAGTTGCTCGGTGAGTAAAATGAACCCCGTTAGAAGTTAAAACGGGGAAAATAGATAAATTAATTGAGAAGTTTTCTGAAAACAAAAGAAGGCTTCTAACGGGGTGAATCTAAATAAAGCATTTGTATTGGGAAACGTTACCAGAGATCCGGAGGTAAGATCATTACCCTCGGGTCAACAGGTAACAAACTTTAGCATAGCGACAAATAGATTTTACACTTCTAATGGTGAAAAGAAACAAGAGGCTGAATTCCATAATATAGTCTGCTTTGGTAAATTGGCTGATACAAGTTCAAGATATTTAAACAAAGGTTCTTTGGTCTTAATAGAGGGAAGGATAAAAACAAGAAACTGGACAAGCGCGCAAGGAGTAAAACAATACAGAACAGAGATAATCGCTGAAAGCATGCAACTCGGTCCAAGAGGAGCCGGAGGAGGGGTATCATCAGGTCCCGCCTCAAATTACGGCGAATCAAGAAAATCAGCTGCGCAAGACGCAGATTTAGAAACAATAAAACAAGAAGAGATACCGATAATCGAAGAGAACTATACACCGCCAGCACCGGATGAAACAGGGAATACAAAACCAGCCACATTTGAGGATGGCGCCACAGATGAAATTGATGTCCGCGATATCCCTTTTTAGAAAAAATAAAGCTATTTGATTCTGCTCTAAAAAATTTAAGGAACATTTTATGGCTACTGAACATAAAAAAGAATATTATTCCAAAAATAGAGATGAAATATTAAGGAAGAAAAGGGAATATTATCAAAAAAACAAAATCACTCTTAAAGAAAAAATGTCACTGTATGGGAAAAGATGGTACGAAAACAATAAAGAAAAGATACAAAAACTTCACAGAGAATATTATAAGGATAACTTGGAAAAAGAATCAAAACGTCATAAAATCATATATTTAGAAAACAAAGATAAGATATTAAAAAAGAGCAACGAATATTATCAGGAGAACAAAGAAGCTGTCTGTCTTCGACATCGAAAATATAATAGAGAAAACAGAAAAAGATTATTAGAATATAAGGGTGAATGGCAAAAAATTAGAAGAAAAGTAAATCCCGGATGGCGATTAGACGAAAATATGGGCAGAGCAGTATGGTCGTCTCTAAAAAACAAAAAGGCGGGGAGGGGGTGGGAGTTTTTCGTTGAATACAATTTAGATCGGCTGATCGAACATTTAGAAAAAAGATTTGACGAAAAGATGAATTGGGATAATTACGGGAGATATTGGGCAGTTGATCATATTAAACCAAAAACCTTATTTACATACAACTCTGAAAGTGATATAGAATTCAAACAATGCTGGGCATTAGATAACTTACAACCATTAGAAAAAATACAAAACATTAAAAAAGGTAACCGCTATATAGGTTAATAAAAAATAAAATTATGTGTTATTTTTGCCAAAAAAATATCGATAACGTAGATTTTAAAGATACAGAACTGTTGTCTCGTTTTGTTTCGGGTTTTTATAAAATAAAACCAAGAAAAAAAACAAACCTTTGCGCCTATCATCAAAAAAAGATTGCCACCGCAATTAAGCGCGCCCGCCAAATGGGCTTAATGGCTTACCTCCCCAAGTAAATCTGTTCAAATTTTAAAACAGCCCTCTCGGGCTGTTTTTTGCTTGCGCTTATTCTTTCACCTTCATCGCCTCCTCTTTGATTTTTGCCATCGCCTCGGGATGTTCTTTCAAGAATGCCTTTGCGGCTTCCGTGCCTTGACCTATTTTTTCACCTTCGAGTGTAAAATAACTTCCTGCTTGTTTTATAAAACCAATGTTTAGGCCAGTCCTTAATGCGTCGCCAGACTTAGATATTCCCTCATTATAATAAATATCAAATTCGGCTGTTTTAAATGGAGCTGCCACTTTATTTTTTACAATCTTTGCCTTTACGCGATTTCCAATAATTTCGTCTCCCGCTTTTATCTGTGCGGTTCTTGCTAAATTAACCCTTACAGAGGCATAAAATTTTAAGGCTAACCCGCCGGGCGTTGTTTCCGGATTTCCGAAAACCATGCCTATTTTCATTCTTGTTTGGTTTAAAAATATAACCATCGTGTTTGATTTTGCCATAATCGCCGACAATTTTCTGCACGCCTGAGACATTAATCTTGCCTGTAAACCCATGTGCTGATCGCCAATCTCTCCTTCAATCTCCCTCTGCGGAGTTAAGGCAGCAACTGAGTCAACAACTATTACGTCAATAGTTCCTGTCTTTACAAGCGTTTCAACTATTTGCAATGCTTGCTCTCCGGAATCTGGCTGGGAAATTAGCAGATCGTCAACATTAACACCCACCCTTCTTGCATAATCGGGATCCATGGCATGCTCTGCGTCAACAAATGCGCACGTGCCTCCCTTCTTCTGCGCTTCAGATAGAATATGCAAGGACAATGTCGTTTTGCCGGATGACTCTGCTCCGTATATTTCTATAATTCTTCCTCGTGGCATTCCCCCTACGCCCAAAGCTAGATCCATTGCGATTGATCCGGTGGGAATCACGTCAACATTCACAGCGTGGATATCTCTCATTTTCATAATCGCGCCCTCGCCAAATCGTTCTTTAATTTCATCAATCGCCGTATTCAGCGCCTTATTCTCCTTTAGCGCTTCCTCCTTCTTTTCTTTTATTGTTTTAGTTTCTTTTGCCACGGTCTTGTGAGCGAGGCGAACAAGATTGCTTCGGAAATTAGACCCAGATATATCTATACCTATAGGGTCTAATTTACGTTGAATACATTATTCGTCGCCTTTGTTTTTTTATTTTGTAAATTTAATTAACGCCAACCCATTGACCGTTGTGATATATTTGGTAGCACCAATTACTTTCCGGCGGATTAGGATTTTTCTTGAGACATTCGGAACTAATTAGCCGACTGGAGCCCTCGGACGGCTCCTTGCTTAAATATTGATACGCAAAAACTCCGCCAAAAAGAATAGCTATCGCGGCAATAATTATTACAAAACCGATCCAACTGGGAATTTGTTTTTTGGGATTTTGTTGAGGCGTTTGGTTAAAATCATTCTGCGGATTTTGGTTTTGCAAATCTTCCATAAT
>Ga0209542_10010938_pt1 | contig 16220 bp, 17 predicted proteins | sample RifCSPhighO2_01_FD_184028 | JGI IMG/M metagenome (GOLD analysis project Ga0209542, IMG submission 184028) | Soil microbial communities from Rifle, Colorado - Rifle CSP2_plank highO2_0.1 (SPAdes) (version 2) | ecosystem: Environmental > Terrestrial > Deep subsurface > Rock core/Sediment ...
CGAGGGACAATTTCAATTGAATTTTTCGATGACGAGGAGCTTCACGGCATTGTGGGCAAAATTTCTCCTACCGACGAAGAATTGGCACGCCTGCCCGCCAATTTACTGGCGGGCGAAGTTGTAACCGAGGAATCTCCTGTCGCCGCGCCAGAAGAAAAACTACCTCCCGCGGAGCTGGTGTAGATTGATTTTATTTCTCTTCCTGAATGGCCACCGACTCGACATCGGGGATTTTTTTGATTTGGGTCAGTAGCGCTGATTGCGGCAGGCCTTTTTTGGGTTTGAATTTCAACGTGATGCGCGAGAAGTTTTTGGTTTGGTGATCGGATTTGTGGCCGAGGATATTGATATTACGGCTCGAAAAAACAGAGGCGATATCTTTGAGAAGCCCCACGCGATCTTTTGCGAGCACTACAGCCTCAAGGATTTTTTGTTTTTTTTCTTTGGGCGCATCGAGCTCTCCCGCTTTGCGCAAATAACCCCGAATACGGTTTCGTGCGATTGATGTTTTGGCATGATCGAGCCAATCGGAAGTCGGGTGTTTGTTTTTTTGAACAATAATTTCCACCTGGTCACCAAGCTGCAATGGATGTGAAAACGGAACCATCTTGCCGTTTACTTTTGCGCCAAACATATGATCACCGATTTCCGAGTGAATGTGATAGGCAAAATCAATTGGGGTAGCGCCTTCGGGAAGATCAATAACATCCCCCTTGGGAGTAAGCACAAAAATACGATCTTTAAAAAAATCAATTTTGAGCGCCGCGAGCGTTTCTTCGGACGACCCGTCGTGGCTTTTGTGCCACTCTTGCAATTGCTGCACCCAAGCGTAGCGTTTGTCATCAAGGCGGGGAGCCGACTTTGGTTTACCCGAAGCGTCGTATGCCCAGTGCGCGGCGATGCCGTACTCTGCTTCATAATTCATGGTAACGGTGCGGATTTGAAAATCCACTACATGTTTTTGTGGTCCGATCACCGTGGTATGCAAACTTTGGTAACCATTTGGTTTCGGAAGCGCGATGTAGTCCTTGATTCGCCCCGGCAGCGGTTTCCACAGTTTGTGAATAACGCCCATGGCGTAGTAGCAATCGTCTGCTGACTCGACAACGATGCGCATGCCGACCAGATCAAGAACTCTGCCGAAATCCATATCATTACGCACCAGTTTTTTCCAGATGCTAAAAAGATGTTTCGTGCGATATGCAATAGTGACGGGTTTGATGTGTTCGTTGACCAGCTCCGCTTCCACCATGGGCTTGAGGGTTGCAAGGTATTGCTCGCCGGCTTCGCGCTTTCCTTTAATTTGTTCAGTAAGCCATGTATGTTCCTCGGGATAAATGTATGGGAAACAAAGATCCTCGAGCTCCGCTTTAAGCTCCCACATACCAAGGCGATCGGCGAGTGGCGCAAAAATTTCCAGAGTCTCCAGCGCGATACGTTTTCGCTTGTGCGCCGAGACGTGCTTCAAGGTCTGCATATTATGGAGCCGATCCATGAGTTTGATGATGACGACGCGAATATCTTCGGCGAGCGCCAAAAACATTTTGCGGATTGATTCTACCGCGCGCTCCACGCCGCGATAGCGGATGCGGTCTACTTTCGTAACCCCGTCAACCAAAAAAGAGATTTCTTTGCCGAAGAGTTCTTCTAATTTTTTCGTTGTAACCCCGCTCTCGACAACATCGTGGAGAAGCGCCGCGCTTACTGTCTGCGGGTCAAGCCGAAGCTCGGCGACTTTGAGTGACACCGCAATAGGATGAGTAAGATATGACTCTCCCGACATTCTTTTTTCGTTTTTATGAGCTTCTGCTGCAAACACATATGCTTTTTTGATCATGCTGATCGCATCATCTCCATACCCCCATGAGCGGATTTTTTGTTCATATTCATTCCATGCCATTTTTTCACTGTAGCATATTTCTTATCGTAGTGCAGATTGATTTTTGAGGCGTTGTGCGCTATGCTCAAAACAGAGAACAGAGAAAAGGAGCGGACAATGTTGAGGCGAAGATCGTTAACAATCGATAAGCCGCACGTGCTTATTCTCCATGAGCACCACGGCAGGAGATATCTGCTTGTGCAAAACGAGGATGACCTGTATCGACTCGCGCTAGAAATTCTTGATTGGCGATTTGGTGGGGAGAAAGATAACGGCGGTTATTATATGTTGGAGAAGCCAGTGGAACCGCCAAAAAATGAGATTTTAAGTGACGAAGAGATTAATAAGCTCCCATCCGAAGGTCTTCAGGAGTTTGCAAAACAACAACGAAAAACCAATGAAGTGAATATTGTGTCGTATCGTCGCGAAAAAGAACAATACGACGCGGTGCACGAGGCGTTGTTGAAAAAAGACGGCAGACGCGCATGGAAAATTCTTCAGGCGATGAGCAACGCTGGCGGCGAAGATGACGCAATAGATCTGACACCGCTGGAAACGGGGTATTTCTTTAGGCAACGCGCCTATACCAAAAATTGACAAGCCGGGCTTGTCAATTTTTTACAAAGTGGCAGATAATTTATGCGGATTGTGGTTGGGGCACGCTTTGTCCGAACAGCGCTCGGGGATTGTTTTTGTCCCTTCCATCATCAACGCGCCACAGATGGTTCCATCTTCTTTTTTGTATGTACAAGTTTTTCCGGTCGGTCGGGCATTGATGGCATACTTACACTCCGGATAGTTCGAGCAGCTGTAAAATACGCCGAACCGTCCTCTTCGCTCGCTCATAAATCCTTTACGGCATCGTGGGCACAAAATCCCGGTGGAGTTTTGTTTTTCAAGTGCTTCGTCGCGCTTTACATATTTGCATTTCGGATAGTTGTTACAAGCAATAAATTTCCCATTTTTCCCTTCACGCTCAACCAGCATCCCCGTTGTGCACTCTGGACACTTCTCGCCTGTTTCTTTGGGTCCTTCTACGGCAACCCCTTCCATAGTGCGTGCGCCTAAACACTCTGGATAGCGCGCGCAGCTTAAGAATTTACCTGCGCGTCCGAGCTTAATAATCATGGCGCCATTGCACACGGGACAGCGAAATTTCTTATCGGCAGATCCGAGGGTGGTAATTTTTTCCATTTTTTCTTTTGATTTTACTTCGTGCGCAAACGGCTTATAAAATGCGCCGAGCACTGCTTCGTACTTACGTTTTCCTTCCGCGATATCGTCAAGCTCGTTTTCCATCTCTGCGGTAAAGGAATCGCTGATATACGTAGGAAAATGTTCTTCCAAAAAAGAGCTTACAACTTCGCCGGTATCCGTTGGTTTAAGGGATTTATTGATTTTTTCCACATACCCGCGATCTTCAATGGTTTTAACAATGGTCGCGTATGTGGAGGGTCGTCCGATGCCGCGCTTTTCCAGTTCTTTCACCAGGCCAGCTTCGGTGTAGCGCGGCGGCGGCTCGGTTGTTTTTTCTTCCGATGTACTATCAATGAGCGTTAGCGCATCCCCCACGCTTACTTTGGGGAGCTCTATGTCTTCACCGCGCGCTTGAAGGTCTGCCGCAAGCCATCCAGGGAAGAGAAGTCGCGATCCATGTGCGGCAAAGTCCATTTCCTTTTCTCCGTATCCTGCGACAATTTTGGTGCGCATAAGCTCTGCATCTGCCATTTGCGACGCAACGGTCCTTTGCCATATGAGTTCGTAGAGCTTATGCTGTTCCGGATTGGTCCCCGCTTTTTTGATACATATATTGCTTGGACGGATCGCTTCGTGCGCCTCTTGGGCATTTTTACTTTTTGTTACATAGGTGCGCGGAACAAGAAAATTGTTTCCATATTTTTGTGCAATAAGCGCGTGCATTTCTTTTTGCGCCGTTTCGCTGAGATTTGTGCTGTCTGTGCGCATGTAGGTAATGTGTCCTGCCTCGTAGAGCCGTTGCGCGATGCTCATGGTGCGCGACGGCGCAAATCCCAAGCGCGAACTTGCTGCTTGCTGGAGCGTTGAAGTGATAAACGGTGCGCGCGGTGCGCGCGTGGTCTGGGTTTCGGTAACATTGTTGACATACCACGGATTTTTTTTGGCAGCGGCCACAATGCGGTCAACCGTTTCTTTGTTTTTTAGCTCTTCTAGGCCAATGAGTATCAGTGTTTCGTGGGAGGGCGTTTGTGTTTCCGCGCGTAGTACCCAATATGCTTCAGGACGAAACGCTCGGACTTCACGCTCGCGCTCAACAATGATGCGGAGCGCCGGGGATTGTACGCGTCCCGCTGAAAGACCGTAGCGAACTTTTTTCCAGATGAGGCCGGAAAGATCGTATCCGACAATACGGTCAAGCACGCGGCGTGCTTGCTGGGCGTTTATCAAGTTCATGTCCAACGGACGCGGATGTTGCAATGCTTCTTGCACCGCTTCTTTGGTAATTTCATGAAAAGCAACCCGTTCGACATTTTTGATTTTTAATTGATTTTTGATTGTGCCCAAGCCAAGCGCTTGAGTGATGTGCCACGCAATAGCTTCGCCCTCGCGGTCGGGATCGGTTGCCAGAAGCACTTCATGTGCTTTGTTGTAGAGCGATTGCAATTCCGATACAATTTTTTCTTTCCCGGGAACAACAACATAGTGCGGGGTAAAGCCGTTTTTGATGTCAATGGCGGATTTGTTGCTTTTGGGCAGATCGCGAATATGCCCGATGCTCGCCTTGACGGTATATTTCTCCTCCAGATACTTTGAAATTGTTTTTGCCTTCGCCGGCGACTCAACAATGATAAGCTTCATAATAGATTAAAGATTAAAAATTATATGTTTTTAATATATTCTGTTCCAACTTTTTTAATGATACCACGGATTTCCAGCATGCTGACAACGGTTTGCGTTTGCGCCGGCGAATAGGGGCTTTGGCGAATGAGCGAATTAATATCCAGCGGTTCTGCCAACAAGGAGAGAATTTTTTTCTCTTCTGGGGAGAGCGAGTCTTCTGATAGTATCGGCGCGGCTTCTTCAATGCCATAGGCGCGTAAAATATCCGACGCGTTCTGTACCAGCATTGCTCCTTGCTGGATAAGCTGGTTTGTGCCAATGGATTGCGAAAACAAAACAGACCCGGGAACAGCAAACACATCACGGTTTTGGTCGAGCGCGAATCGTGCGGTAATCAGCGCCCCACTTCGTTCCGGCGCTTCTATGACCAACACCGCTCTGCAAAGCCCCGAGATGATGCGATTGCGCTGGGGAAAGCTCCAAAGCGTCGCCTTAAAATCCGGTTCATACTCTGAAATCACCGCCCCGCCGCGCAAGACAATATCTTGGGCTAAGCGAAGATTTTTTACTGGGTGGAGTGCCGCAGGATCTATGCCTGAACCCAAGACCGCAACCGTGGGAATATTTGCTTCGAGAGCCGCCTGGTGCGCGGCGGTATCAATGCCAAACGCAAGCCCGCTGACAATACAAAAATTATGCGGGGCGATCTCCGCAATAAGTTTTTTGGTAACTTCTTTTCCGTACGCCGTGCACCGCCGGGTGCCGACAACCGCAAGCCAATTTTGCGCGCTCGGAACTTTGCCCCACACCCATAGCTTTTCGGGTGGATGGGGGATTTCTCGCAACGCCGCCGGGTACTCTTTACTTTGGAGCGAGATTTGTCGGATGTTATTTTTGGTATTCTGCGGCATGTCGCTTATGGTACGCAGTACAGCGTGTGTTTGTCAAACTCTCTGGACAAAACACATGCGGCGCTCTATAACCAAAGAGAAACAAGAGAACCTTGAAAGGAGCTTATCATGTCCTCCGTTATAGCTCTTCTTGAAAAAGAGCGCCCGCGATTTTCGCCGCTCGAGATGAAATTTATTAAATATGTTCTTTCCCGGAAAGTTCCGCGATTGGTCATTCGTGCGGCGCTTGAATCAACCGAAGGGCTTCATTTTCTTGAACAATATCCCAACGCCGCAACGGTGATGGGTTCCACGCGCAGTAAACCGGGATCACCGGAGTATCGCGAGGCATACAAAATAGGGCGCGGTCTTGCTGAAATGGGGTTGCCGGTGATTACGGGAGGTGGCGGTGGCATTATGGAGGCGGTCAATAAGGGCGCTCTGGATGCGGGCGGAGAATCAATCGGCATTGTTATTCGTCTGCCGCGGCTTTTTAAGTTTGAACGGCCGAATCAATACTCAACGAGAGTACGCCGCATTAAACATTTTTTTGTACGGAAACTGATTATGGAACATCCATCGCGGGTCAATATTTTCTTTCCCGGAGGACTCGGAACATTTGATGAGTTTTTTGAGCTCGCAACGCTTATTCAAACGCGTAAAATTGACCCTGTTCCTCTTCTTTTGGTTGATATACCGGGGCGTCGGGTGCAATTTTGGCGTGAAGTCGAACGATGTATCAAAAATACAATGCTTAAAGAATATAAGACCGTGTCATCTGAAGATTTTACCATCTGGAAACGGCTTTGTGGCGCAGACGCAACGCTCCGGCACATCAAGCGTCTCATGGTGCAAGGCATTATCCCCGCACAGGGCAAATAATAATAGTACGGGAAAGAATGTCGGAAGTCGGACTTCCGACATTTTATCCCGTTAGAAAATACCCTCTGGCTTGCCAGAGGGTTATTCCAAATTTTACGAACACGGGGTTTAATACCCCGTGTGAGTTTTCTAACGGGATTTATTTGTTTGCCAATATTTGCGCGCCAAGCCATGAAAGCTCATACGCTTGCCGCATGGCGTCAGCAATGGCTTTTGATTCAATAATAACCGACATGTTTTCCGCATAATTCATAAACGCGGTTTTATTGTTATAGATGTTTACCTCAATCTCCGGCCAAAAGCTGTCGCGCGGCACAACGCGCGTATCAGCAAGCTCTGATTGGTCAAATGGTTTATGCTCGCGCTCCCATAAAGAACCGGAACCGGCAATTCTGCGCGCCGTAATTCCCAGCGATACTCGTTTGTCAATATAGTTATAATTTTTAGGAAAACGATCAAAGTATAAATCGGTGTTCCACTCCAAAATTTCTTTCGGACGCTCTTTAAGTGTGTCCTCATAGACATTGTGGATTGCGTTTTCTCCCTCAAAAAAAATAATTTTCGGCTTTGTCTCATTTTTATTATAGAGAGCCTCAAGCTCCGGAAGGGCTTTTTTGATATGCGATTGAAGCTCGCTTACCAAGTTAAATAGCCGATCCGGCGGCTCCGCCAAAAATCTTGTTTTATTTTTTACTTTCGTTCTTCCCACAACGCCTCGCTCAACCAAATACGAAAGAACCGAGTAGGCAGTAGTCCGCCGAAGCCCCGCCTTTTTGGCGATATCCTGCGCAGAGGCAATGCCTGATTCCAGCGAGGCAAGATACACCTTGACTTCGTTTGCGGAAAATCCAAGTTTTTCAAGTATGATTTCCACTCTCATATATTAAGTATGACGAATTATTCGTCGTCAGTAAAGTGGATAACTTACCCTGTATAACAACATCTTTTTAGCAATATTGGATATTAATAGTCAAAAACGACGAAAGTATTGACAATTTATATTTTTTGCGCTATAATATGCGTGTAAGATCGTTGAGAAACAAAACAATAAAACCGCGGCAAAAAGCCGCAGAAAGAGAGTAAGAATGAAAAGAGAGCAGATTCGGGCAAGGGTCTACCAGTATGTGTCCAAAAAAAATCGTGGTTTCTGGTGGCAAAAGATCGAAAAGAGCGAGCTCGTCGATCTCGATACGGATAGAGGGGAAGTTGTTCCGGACGAGATGGTGGCGCATCGCACTTTCATAGCCGAAGCAAATCTTATTATGTGTGTTTTGGCTGGCAATAGTGCCATATTTATCTTAGATGGCTACCAAAATGTGCGTATCGATCCAGCAAACAGCAAATTCTACTTTGATTCCTCGCTCGACACGCCTACATCTACCGTGCGCTTCCATGGAGCGTGCACGGCCGATGGATCAATGGAGATACGCACCGATGATTTTGTTACCGCAACATTCAAGGATGTGGCACAATTGAAAAGCTACATCCGAATTGCCTGTTGCGAACACAACTCAACGATCTGATCTGACTGCGCCAGCGAGCGCAGAGGGGCCGATGCAAATGCATCGGCCCTGTTTTTTGTGGTCAAAAATATGCTATACTATTTTATATAACATGATGCGACAAGCGATTTTAGATTTTCCAAAACAATTTGCTTTCAAGCCGCGGATTGAGCGGCGGCGGAAAGTGCCTGGGTACCGGCGCTTTATTGTTGCGGGCATGGGCGGGTCGGCGCTTCCGGGAGTACTCTTTGCGCAGGAATATCCTGACATTCCCATCACCATACATCGCAACTACGGTCTGCCGTACATTGCCGATAAAGAGTTAAAGAAAACACTGGTTGTCGCTGTTTCGTATTCGGGCAATACCGAAGAAGCGCTTGATGCGTTTCAAACAGCGATTGATCGCGGTATTGATGTATGCGTAATTTCTGTAGGGGGGAAACTTCTTTTGCTTGCGCAACAACACGGCATTCCATATATTCAACTGCCCGATAACGGCATTCAACCAAGAGCGGCGATTGGGTTTATTACAATGGCGCTTGCGGCCCTGTTGAGACGCAGGGATATTCTCAAGTCACTGCAACAACTGGCACAAACACTGCGTGCCGATGAATATGAAAGCGCCGGAAATCGTCTTGCGGAGCAGTTGCTCCATAAAATTCCCGTGGTGTACGCTTCCGAGCGCAATTCCGCGCTTGCCTATATTTGGAAAATAACATTTAACGAAACGAGCAAGATTCCTGCTTTTTGTAATGTTTTGCCGGAACTTAATCACAATGAAATGACAGGATTCGACACGCACGCGGGGACTCGGGCGCTCACCGAGCGATTCTCGTTCGTTATGCTTCAAGACGCTGACGACCACACACGTATCAAGCGGCGGATGGAGATGACAGCAAAAATGCTCCGCGACCGTACATCGCGCGTTGAAGAAATTTCGTTGGAAGGCGCATCGCGCTCCTTCCGCGTTTTTTCGTCGGTGCGCGCGGCAGAATGGACCGCATACCACCTCGCTCGTTTATATCACGTTGACCCCGACGCAATCCCCATGGTGGAGGAATTTAAGAAGCTGATTGCTGAATAAAGAAAGTAGCCGTGCGTTATAACGCGCGGCTCGCAAAAATTCAGCAATCAATATTTGAATTTATGTGGGAAAAACTAAACAGTTAACTAGCGCGCGGTGTCCGCATTAGCTCATAATTAAGTGTTACCGAAGCCTTTACTCTGCGCGACTGACTTTTTCGCATACAATGTGCGGAGAAGCCGGTCGCTTTTTTGTTTCAATAATCTTGGGTTTAGTGTAGCATATTTAGCTTTTAATTTTTCCTTGACCTCATCTGAAATCATTGGATGAGCCAAGACTCTCTGGTACGCGGTTTGTGCTTTGTCATATCTCCGAACATATCTCGAACCGATCCTGATTTTCTCGACACATTTCATCGAAGGCAAGAAGAAGTTGATGTAATTCTCAAGAATATCATAGAGTTCATTCATCGCGTCCACCGCTTTCGGATTGTCGATTCTGACATATCCCACAAACTCTCTCACGTTGGTATAGTTTTTCTGTTCAATCCTGGCATGGTCATTTTTCATGTACGGCCTGGCTCTCGTCATTTTCACCATCTTGGCATCACACCATCTCTTGAGATTCCAATTGATGAATTCGCTGCCCGAGTCCGGGTCAATACCTAAAAGCATAAAGGGCAGATGGTGTTTAGTGCGCTCAATGCTTTTCACGGTGGCAACCTCTCCTTTGTTCCATTGGGCAGCCAAGCATGTCCAAGTCGTTGCAACATCGGTATATTGTACGGTATATGCGTAGTCACCGACCAAGGTTGAACCACAATGAGCGACCGTATCTACCTCTCCAAAGCCAGGATCGGGATTCTCCCAGGGACCACGACGCATAGGGATGATTTCTTTGAGATTTGATGGCTTGGTTGATCCTCTGCCTCTTCTCCGTCCATGAATTTTCTCAAACCGGCCAATCCTTCTTTTCATTGTGGCTAAGCTCATGGTTAAGAGGAGGGCGGTGGTATCTGCGTTATGCTTCCACGTATCGCGTCTGAGGACCGAAACGTATTCTGCGATTTGAGGATGCATCCTTTCTGCGCAAATTTGATGGGCTATGCCCCAAATCTCTTTCAAAGCAACGTCTACAGCTTTCGTGTAGGTAGCAGTTCGGCCTCTTTTGTCTTGAATGCCGGCGTCTTTCATCTGCAATGTTCGGAACCTCCTGATGGCTGCTTTCCGGTGAGCTTTTGTTACCGTGCAGACCGCGTCTAAAATCACGCCTCTTTCTTCTTTTGAGGCAACCAAATATTCCTCTAATTTCTCCTTAAAAATCTCCTGTTTTGTAGCCATATTCATAATATGACTACGGTAACAGGAATTATGAGCTAATCGCTCCTATCCTGGTAACAGTTTCAATGAGCTAAAGCGGTGTCTTGACAAATTTTTTTGTATTGATTATACTTACGGCTAGATTGGTTCGTTGAGCGAAGAAACTTGACAACCTAAATACCCAAATCGCAGAGAGACGAAGAGACGAAAGGAGATTGATGTCATGACAAAACGTGTTGCGATTGCAATTTGGATACTTGGGCTGTTTGTTTTTGCCGTTTTGGACGCACCCTCTGTGCATGCGGCAGATTACTACATGGTACGGAGTGATGATATGCTTTATCGCGTACCACACAACGCGCTCGGGGCATTTTTTGACAATAGGGTCGTTCCTCATCCCCAGCGGCATACGCAAAACAAAAAGCGCTTTACATTAATACCGCCGCCGCAAATAGTAAAAGCGTCATGGTATGGGCCACGCTTTCACGGCCGACCTATGGCAAACGGCCAGACATTCGATATGTACAAAATTTTCATCGCACACAAAGAATTACCGCTTGGCACCTGTGTGCAAGTAAAAAATCCGAGAAACGGAAGAGTTGTACAAGCCCCTGTTTCTGATCGCGGCCCTTATATTCCTGGTCGGAAGTTTGATCTTTCATGCTACGCGATGTCGATTCTGGGTGGTATTGAGCGCGGGGTTATTCCGGTAAAATACCAAATTGTTCCCGAGTTGCGATGGTGCGATCCATCTGCAACAGCCGACAAAAGCATTTTAGTAGAAGCGCGCAGGCGCTGTTGGGAAGAATCTGAAGAGAACAAATAGCGAGCACAGAGGGGCCGATGCGGCAACGCGTCGGCCCCTTTTTGATTAATTACATACATTTGATAGCTTGCTTAAACATTTAAAAAAATATGCATCATGGTATGCTGTCGAGCGACGAAAAAGAAAAATTCGTGAACGCGCTATTGTGCCCGATACCCCAACCGCCCGCAAATATCTGGATGCCTATAATAAAGAGGTTACTCAAATTGCTTTTGTGTTATATTCGAAGTATCGATTTTCTCTTGAAATGAACATCTACGACAGCAAAGTAACTTATGTTACATTTCGCGAGCCATTTATTTCTGTGCTTATCGAAGACAAAGCTATCGCGGATACTCACCGAGCGATTTTTGAGCACAATTGGGCAAGTGCTATACTGAAATGACTATGTATATTCTCTTCGACATTGGGGCGACGAAGATGCGGGTGGCGGCATCGTTTGATGGAAGATCGTTTGATAGACGGTATGTCAAAATTGCCGCAACGCCAAAACACTTTAAGGATGGCATTGCGCTTTTGCGGTTGCTTGCGCGCGAGCTTTCGGAGCACGCGCCGCGAGCAGCATTACGCAAAGTAATCGGTGTTGCCGGCGGTGTTGCCGGGTCCTTGGACGCAAAAAAAGAAACAATTTTCCATGCCCCCAATATGTCAAAATGGGATAATAGACCTCTCAAAAAAGAGCTTCAAAGAGCGCTTCACACGAAAAATGTTTTTTTGGAAAACGACACGGCGCTTGTAGGGCTTGGCGAGGCGGTGCGCGGCTCGGGAAAGGGCAAGCAGATTGTTGCCTATATTACGGTAAGCACGGGGATTAATGGCGTTCGGATTGTAAATGGGGAAATTGATCGAAGCGCGCTAGGATTTGAAATAGGACACCAAATTCTTGACAAAAATACGGCGCACACCATGGAGTATTTTGCAGGAGCTGCGGCGCTCAAGAAACGCTACGGCATGCCGGCAGAAAAAATCCACAACCCGGCAGTGTGGAAAATGGCAATAAAATATCTTGCTATCGGCATACATAACATCATTCTCCACTGGTCGCCGCACGTCGTGGTACTTGGCGGTGGCACCATACAATCCGGGAATATCAATGCCGCACATGTAGAAAAATCTGTAAATAAGATTCTTACTATTTTTCCCAAATCCCCGCCTATCAAAAAGGCCTCGCTCGGAGACCTCGGCGGTCTTTATGGGGCGCTCGCATTTCTTCACCAACAAAAAAAGATATAGGAGTTACCTCTTTTTATTCCCACTCCATTGTCGCTGGAGGTTTATTTGTTATGTCATACACAACACGATTGACCGCGCGAACCTCATTTGTAATTCGTGTTGAAATCTTTTCAAGGACAGAGAACGGAATTTTGGAGAAATTTGCTGTCATCGCGTCTCGTGATTCCACTATTCTGACAACAATCGGATATTTATAGCTTCTCTCGTCTCCTTGAATACCAACGCTTTTGATGGGCAATAAAATGGCAAAGCTCATCCAGATGTTTTTCCAAAATTCCGTTTCCCCCAATTCTTCCTCAATAATTTTTCCGGCTTGCCGAACGATTTTTACGCGTTCCGGCGTTATTGTGCCGATGATTCGTATCGCTAAACCCGGACCAGGGAAAACCTGTCTTGCGATTATTTCTTTTGGCAATTTAAGTTCCCGGGCCAATTTTCTCACCTCATCTTTGTACAAGTCCTTCAGCGGCTCATACAGCTTCATTTTTAAATTTTTTGGCAGCCCGCCAACATTGTGGTGAGATTTAATTTTTGACGAGTGCTTGGTTAGGCCGCTCTCAATTCTGTCCGAGTAAATTGTTCCTTGAATGAGAAAATGCGCTCGCTCTTCTTTAGCAATATCATGGAAAATTTTTGCAAAAAGTTTTCCGATAATTTTTCTCTTTTGTTCCGGCAAGTCGATTCCTTTTAGCGCACGGAAAAATTGTTTTTCCGCCCTAACAATTTTGAGATTTAGATTTTTTCTTCGAAAGGTTTTCTCTATGAATTTCGTCTCCCCGTCGCGCATTAAACCGGTGTCAACGTAGACAGCAACTAACTTTTTACCAATTGCTTTTCCTACTAAAGCAGTGGCAACGGACGAGTCAATGCCACCGGAAAGCCCGATAATCGCCTTTTCGTTGCCGATAATTTCCCGCGTTTCGCGGACTAAATTTTTAGCAACTAATGTTGATGTCCACGATTTTTTGCATTTACAAATATCAATAACAAAATTTTTGAGTATCTGATCGCCGTTTTCTGTATGGCTGACTTCGGGATGAAACTGGATGCCAAAAATTCTCAATTTTTTATTTGCGAATGCGGCAATTTTTGAGTGTTCTGTATTTGCCGCCGATACAAACGATTTCGGGAGCCGTACGACAACGTCGCGATGGTTCATCCAAACGTTTTGTGATTTTCCGAGATGCCCAAAAATTCCATCTGCCCTTTTGATGTTTAATTTCATCAATCCGTACTCGCCGGATTTTCCCGACGCAACCGTGCCGCCAAGCATATGCGCGATAAGCTGATGGCCGTAGCAAATTCCCAAAATCGGTAAATTTAGATTTAGAAGTTCTTTCTCAAACTTTGGCGCGCTTTTTTCGTACACGGAGCGCGCGCCGCCCGAAAGGATAATCCCCTTTATGAACCTATCGGTCCGTAGAGCTTTTGAGGAAACATAAGGCGGCATTATTTCAGCACGCGCTCCAAGATCTCTGATTCTTCGGGAAATCAAGTGACAATACTGTCCGCCAAAATCTAAAATAGCAATTTTATCCATCAATGTTTCGTTACTTTTGGACCTACCGGGAATCGGACCCGGACCTTACCCATGCGAAGGGTACGTAATGCCATTTTACTATAGGCCCGCAAAATTTCTAACGAGGGGTGAAATAATCTACCGACTATCCAATGTTTTGCGCAATGCGTCAAGTGCGGATGTCAAAAAGGACTTAAATGCTTGTTCTTGGCCCCCTGCTATACGTTTGCGCGCGGCGTCTGTATGACTGTCTTTGGCATTTGTAAAACGCAGATCAATATCGTTAGCAATATCTCGAAATGCTTGCAGGACATCCCAATCGAGATAGCGGCGCCCCTGCGTCAGCGCATTGTTTACTGCTTGGTCAAAAGCGCTTTTATAGTGTTCGAAAGCCGCATCAAACGACATAGTATCAAGATTTTCCATAATCAACCAGCGATTGGAATGTTGTTGATCTTCCCGAGCGCCATAAATCTGCCGAAATGTCTCATGGTAGCGATCCCAGCTCGGTGTCTGCTCTTTGTTGTTGGTCACCGACGAATACTCTGTTTCCATACTATATGCTAGTTTTCCAATAATCCTTTTAGCTCCTTAACCTTATTTGTTTTCTCCCATGGCAAATCTAAGTCCATTCTTCCAAAGTGCCCATATGCTGCGGTTTGGCGGTAGATGGGTCGGCGGAGGCGCAACTGTTTAATAATCATGCCGGGGCGGAAGTCAAAGAGCTTTTTTACTGTTTTTGCCAATTTCGCGCGGCCAATATCTGATGTTCCAAAATCATCAATATCCACCATCAGCGGCTCCGGCACTCCGATTGCATAGGCAATTTTCGCTTCTACGCGCTTGGCAATTTTCGCCGCGACAATATTTTTTGCAACGTAACGCGCGTAATATGACGCGGAGCGATCTACTTTGGTAGGATCTTTGCCCGAGAACGCGCCGCCTCCGTGCGCTCCCGCACCGCCATAGGTGTCGACAATGATTTTGCGCCCGGTAAGGCCGGTGTCGCCCGCGGGACCGCCAATCACAAAGCGCCCTGTGGGATTCACTAAATACTTCGTCCGACGATTGAGAAGGTCGGGCGGCAAAACTTTTTTTATTACGTGTGCGACGATATCGCGTTTTATGTGTTCTTGCTGGACATCAGGATCATGCTGCGCAGAAACGAGAACCGTATCAATGCGAAACGGCACTCCATTGCGATATTCTACGGTCACCTGTGATTTGCCGTCAGGGCGCAAATACGAAATCTCTTTTGATTTGCGAACCTTTGCAAGTTGGCGCGTAATGCGATGCGCAAACGCGATTGGTGCGGGCATCAACTCCGGCGTCTCATCGGTCGCATAGCCAAACATCATGCCTTGGTCTCCTGCGCCAACAAACTCCGGTTTTTCTTTTCGGTATTGCCCAACGCCTTGCGCGATGTCTGGAGATTGCTCGTGGAGCGCAACTAAAATACCGCATGTGTTGCCGTCAATACCATAATCGCTTTTGGTATACCCCGCATCGCAAAGAACCTTGCGCGCAATTCCTTGAATGTCAATATATGCGCGCGTTGTCATCTCGCCGGCAACCACACCAAAACCATGCGCGAAGAGCGTCTCAATGGCAACTCGCGCATATGGGTCTTGTGCGAGCGCCGCATCGAGCACTGCGTCAGACACCTGATCGGCAAGTTTATCCGGATGCCCCTCGGTAACCGACTCCGAGGTAAGTAAATAATTTGATCTCATAATTCTTTCAGCATACCAAAAATAAGCCCCGTTACAATACTTGTAACGGGGTAAATGTTTCAAACGGAAAATGATTCGCCGCAACCGCACGTGCGTTTCGCGCGCGGGTTGATAATATGGAAGCCTGATTTCGCAAGGCTTTCTTGGTACGCCACTTCGGTCCCTGCAAGATACAGAAAGCTTTTTTTATCAACAATGATTCGGGCGCCATTGCGCTCAAACACCTTATCGGTGTCATGAGGAAACTCGAGCTCCATTTTGTATTTCAGCCCCGAGCATCCGCCGCCTACCACTTTAATGCGCAACCCCTTACCATATTCTGCGCCCACCAATGCTTTTATTTTCTCTACCGCACTATCAGCGAGCGTTATAGTCATTGGTGCCTCATTTACTGCGTGGAAAACGAAATGCCGCATCCGCAGGTTCTCGAAGCGTTGGGATTGTCGAAAACAAGCCCTGCGCCGTGGAGCCCGCTTTTATAATCAAGAATCATACCATCAACAAGCTTCAAACTTTCCTCGTCAATCAAAATGAGAATGCCGTTGTTAAAAATTAAATAATCACCATGACGCTTTTGAGAAAAACCGAGCTCGTAT
>Ga0209542_10010939_pt1 | contig 16215 bp, 18 predicted proteins | sample RifCSPhighO2_01_FD_184028 | JGI IMG/M metagenome (GOLD analysis project Ga0209542, IMG submission 184028) | Soil microbial communities from Rifle, Colorado - Rifle CSP2_plank highO2_0.1 (SPAdes) (version 2) | ecosystem: Environmental > Terrestrial > Deep subsurface > Rock core/Sediment ...
TCACCGGTCGCTCGCGCCTGGTAAAAGCCGATTACGAAGAAGCCGCCGACCAGCTGATCGCCATCATCCTCAAGGGCTGCGGCCTGACCCCGCCATCCAAAGACGCCTGATGCCCTTCACCCTGCTCGGCCCTTGCGAGTACCGCGAGGAGATTCGCAAAAGTCGCTTTATCGCCCTCGCCGCGCCGGTTGCAAGCGCGGCCGAGGCGCAAGCATTTATCGCGGCGCACAGCGACGCCAGCGCCAGCCATAACTGCTGGGCCTGGAAGGTGGGCCAGCAGTACCGCTTCAGTGATGACGGCGAACCCGGTGGCACGGCGGGTCGGCCGATCCTTGCAGCCATCGAGAGCCAGGAGATGGATCAGGTGGCGGTACTGGTGATCCGCTTCTACGGCGGCATCCAGCTCGGCACCGGTGGGCTGGCTCGCGCCTACGGCGGCAGCGCCAATAAATGCCTGCAAAGCGCACCGCGCATCGAGTTGGTGGCCCGCGAGCAGTATCGCTGCCACTGCCTGTTCGCCGAGCTGCCGCTGCTCAAGGCGCGCCTGACGGAACTCGACTGCCTGCTGGAGCGCGAAGACTACAACGCCACGGGGGCCGAACTGCACGTAGCCCTCCCCGCGCCACGGGTCGCCGAGTTGCAGCGACTGCTGGCGGATATCAGCCGTGGGCGGAGTGAGCTGCGGCCGCTCTAAATCCTGGCGCAACGCTCTGCACTGCGCCAAAACGCACCAGCATCTCGCCGCCTTGCACCAAGCTAGGGCCACTTAATGGCGTGGTATTACGGCAGGGCTTGCATCGACGCCGCCAGCAGGCTTTTCTGACTCACTGGCCAGCTTTTTGCTTTAGCCAGGGCAGTTGTCATTCCCGAGCCTCTGTCCATGTCCAGTTCCCCTTCTGTTCCACGCTTGCAGCTGAGCGGTATCAGCAAGCGCTACCCCGGCTGCCTGGCCAATGACCGTATCGATCTGAGCATCGCGCCTGGGGAAATCCATGCGCTACTCGGCGAGAACGGTGCCGGCAAAAGCACTCTGATGAAGATCATCTACGGCGTAACCCAACCCGACAGCGGCGAGATTCGCTGGCAGGGTGAACCGCTGAAGATGCGCGACCCGGCCATGGCGCGCAGCCTTGGCGTAGGCATGGTGTTTCAGCACTTCTCGCTGTTCGAGACTTTGAGCGTGGCGGAGAACATCGCCCTGGCTATGGGCGCGGCGGCTGGTACACCGAAACAGCTGGAGCCGAAGATTCGCGAAGTCTCGCAGCGTTATGGCATGGCCCTGGAACCGGGCCGGCTGGTGCACAGCCTGTCCATCGGTGAACGGCAGAGAGTGGAGATCGTCCGTTGCCTGATGCAGGACATCAAACTCTTGATCCTCGATGAGCCTACCTCGGTGCTCACCCCGCAGGAGGCCGACGAACTGTTCGTAACCCTGCGCCGCCTGGCCGCCGAGGGCTGCAGCATTCTGTTTATCAGCCACAAACTCGGCGAGGTGCGCGCCCTGTGCCAGAGCGCCACGGTGCTGCGCGGCGGTAAGGTGTCGGGGCATTGCATACCGGCCGAGTGCAGCGACCTGCAACTGGCGCGGCTGATGGTCGGCGACGCCGAGGGGCTGGAAAGCAGCTACCCGAAAGCTGACGGCGGTCTGCCGCGTTTGCGCGTGGATGACCTCAGCTGGCACAACGCCGATCCGTTCGGCTGCACCCTCAGCCAAATTCGCCTGGAAGTACGCAGCGGTGAGATCGTTGGCATCGCCGGGGTCGCCGGCAATGGTCAGGACGAGCTGCTGGCTCTGCTCAGTGGCGAAACCCGCCTGCCGCGCAGCGAGCGTGAACGCATCAGCCTGGACACTCAACCCATCGCCGACCTGTACCCGGATGCGCGGCGCAAGCTGGGCCTGGCCTTTGTTCCGGCCGAACGCCTGGGTCACGGCGCGGTACCGGATATGAGCCTGAGTGATAACGCCCTGCTCACCGCTTTCCAGCAAGGTTTGCTGAGTAAGGGGCTGATTCAGCGCGGCAAGGTGCGAGCCCTGGCCGATGAGATTATCCAGCGTTTTGCGGTAAAGACGCCGGATGCCGATGCGCCCGCGCGCAGCCTGTCCGGCGGCAACCTGCAAAAATTTATCCTCGGTCGCGAAATCCTGCAGAACCCAAAACTGCTGGTGGCGGCGCACCCGACCTGGGGCGTGGACGTGGGCGCGGCGGCGGCGATCCATCGCGCGCTGATTGCCCTACGCGATGCCGGCGCGGCGATCCTGGTGATCTCCGAAGACCTCGACGAGCTGTTCCAGATCAGCGACCGCATCGGTGCGTTGTGCAGCGGCAAGCTCTCGCCCCTGGCCGCCACCGCAGAAACCGAAGCGGTAGAAGTCGGCCGCTGGATGGCTGGTGAATTCGCCCCGCGTTCCCCTATCACAAGCACGCCGGCAGCCGCTGCTGCCAGCCTGAGCTGACGGAGTTTTCCATGCTGTTATCCCTCGAACCGCGTGGCCAGCAATCGCGCGCCATGCTCTGGCTATCGCCGCTACTCGCCGCGGTGCTGACTCTGTGCAGCGGCGCGCTGTTATTCGCCCTGCTCGGCCACGACCCGCTGGACACACTGCACACCCTGCTGATTGCGCCGCTGGCAGACTGGTATGGCGTCTCCGAACTGCTGGTCAAGGCGCTGCCGATTCTGCTCTGTGCACTTGGCCTGGCCGTGGCCTATCAGGCGCGCATCTGGAATATCGGCGCAGAAGGTCAGTTGCTGCTCGGCGCATTGGCCGGCAGCGCCATGGCGATTCAGCTCATCGACTGGGACAGCCGCTGGGCACTGGTCTGGGTGGTGCTCGCCGGCGTGGCGGCGGGTGCAGCCTGGGGCGGCCTGACCGCCTGGTTGCGCACGCAGTTCAATGCCAACGAAATCCTCACCAGCATCATGCTCAACTACATCGCGCTGAACCTGCTGCTGTTCTTCGTACACGGCCCGTTGAAAGACCCGGCCGGCTTCAACTTCCCTGAGTCGGCAATGTTCGGTGATGCCAGCCGCCTGCCGCTGGTCAGCGGGGATGGCCGTCTGCATGCCGGCCTGTACTTCGCCCTGCTGGCCCTGGTGGCGGTGTGGGTGTTGCTGCACAAGAGCTTTCTCGGTTTTCAGATCAAGGTGCTCGGCCTCGATCGCCGTGCCGCCGGTTTTGTTGGATTTCGCGAGAAGCGCCTGGTGTGGTTTGCCCTGCTGGTCAGCGGCGGCCTGGCCGGGCTGGCGGGTGTTGGTGAAGTGGCCGGGCCGATTGGCCAACTGGTGCCGCAGGTATCGCCAGGCTACGGCTACGCGGCGATCACCGTGGCCTTTCTCGGCCGCCTGAATCCGCTCGGCATTCTGTTCGCCAGCCTGCTGATGGCCCTGTTGTACCTGGGCGGCGAGAACGCGCAGATGACCATGAACCTGCCCCAGGCGATCACCCAACTGTTCCAAGGAATGATGCTGTTCTTCCTGCTCGCCTGCGACGTGCTGATCCTCTATCGGCCACGGCTGAAGTGGAAATGGGCGCAGCGCACAACCAACGCCGAAGCAATGGCCTGACAACGTATCTGTAGGAATTCCCGATGGACCTTGACCTGTTAAGCAATATTTTCTACGCCATGGTGCGCACCGGTACGCCGCTGCTGCTAGTGGCGTTGGGTGAACTGATCTGTGAGAAAAGCGGCGTGCTCAACCTCGGCCAGGAAGGCATGATGCTGTTCGGCGCGGTGATCGGTTTTATCGTCGCCCTGAGTACCGGCAACCTGTGGCTCGGCGTGTTGCTGGCGATGAGCGCCGGCATGCTGCTGTCGATGCTGTTCGCCGCCGTGGCCCTGGGTTTTAACGCCAATCAGGTGGCCACCGGGCTGGCGCTGACCATCTTCGGCGTCGGCCTGTCGACCTTTGTCGGCGCGGCCTGGGTTGGCAAGCCGTTGGCCGGTTTCGAGCCCATTGCCATTCCGCTGCTTAGCGAGATTCCACTGATCGGGCGCATGCTGTTTGCCCAGGACATTCTGGTTTACCTGTCCTTCGCCCTGTTCGGTTTAGTGGCCTGGGTGCTGCTGAAAAGCCGCATCGGTTTGATCATCCAGGCGGTCGGTGAAAACCCCGACGCGGCCAGCGCCATGGGCCTGCCGGTACTGCGCGTGCGCACATTGGCGGTGTTATTCGGTGGTGCCATGGCCGGCTTGGCGGGCGGTTACCTGTCGCTGGCCTATACACCGATGTGGGCCGAAAACATGACCGCTGGGCGCGGCTGGATCGCCCTGGCGCTGGTGGTATTTGCCAGCTGGCGGGTATTCCGCGTGTTGCTCGGCGCCTATCTGTTCGGCCTAGCCAGCATCATCCATCTGGTGGCCCAGGGCATCGGCCTGTCGATTCCTTCCAACCTGCTGGCGATGCTGCCCTATGTGGCCACCATCCTGGTGCTGGTCCTGCTGTCGCGCGACGCAATCAAGACACGCCTGTTTGCCCCGGTATCACTGGGCAAGCCCTGGCAGCCGGGGCACTGACCCCCACGCACCAGCAGGCAGCACAAGCAGCACCTGACGCACCAGCACAGCACTTCCACAGAACCCCGCTTCGGCGGGGTTCTGCGTTTTTACGCGGCGCGCAGCGCTAATTGTCCAGTTGGTCAGCTTTTTGCAATCCAACTGGCAGCTGTTTAACAACAACGTACCCACACACATCGGAGTTCCGCCAACCATGTTCGAGAAGAGCAAAAAACCGCTGCTGCGCACCCTCGTTGCCGCCCTTGGCTTTAGCGCCACATTGGGCGCATCCGCCGCCGATCCGTTGAAGGTCGGCTTTGTCTACATTGGCCCGATTGGCGACCACGGCTGGACTTACCAGCATGAGCAGGGCCGTCAGGCGGTGATCAAACAGCTCGGCGACAAGGTTGAAACCAGCTACGTGGAAAACGTCCCTGAAGGTGCGGACGCCGAGCGGGTGATTCGCAACATGGCCAAGGGCGGCTATGACCTGATCTTCACCACCTCGTTCGGCTACATGAACCCGACGCTGAAAGTCGCCAAGCAGTTCCCCAAGCTGACCTTCGAGCACGCCACCGGCTACAAGCAGGACAAGAACCTCGGTACCTACCTGTCGCGTTCCTATGAGGGCCGTTATGTCGGAGGCTTCCTCGCGGCGAAGATGACCAAGACCAAGAAAGTCGGCTACGTCGCCTCCTTCCCGATCCCGGAAGTCATCCGCGATATCAACGCCATCCAGCTGGCTTTGGACAAGTACAACCCCGGCACCGAAATCAAGGTGGTGTGGGTCAACTCCTGGTTCGATCCGGGCAAGGAATCCGATGCGGCCAACGCGCTGATCGACCAGGGTGTCGACGTGGTGTTCCAGCACACCGACAGCCCAGCGCCGATCCAGACTGCCGAACGTCGTGGCGTTTACTCCGTGGGCTACGCCTCGGACATGGCGCACTTTGGGCCGAAAGCCGTGCTCACCTCGATCGTCAACGACTGGGGCCCGCACTACGTCAAATCCACCCAAGCTGTGATCGACGGCAAGTGGGCACCACAGGATTTCTGGGGCGGCCTGGCTGAAGACACCATTCGCCTACCGATCAGCGACCTGGTGCCGGCGGATGTGAAAACCGAAGCCGAGCAGATCATCGCCGACATCAAGAGCGGCGCCTTCCACCCGTTCACCGGCCCGATCAAGGACCAGAGCGGCGTAGAAAAAATCCCGGCCGGCGTCGCCGCCACCAACGCCGAACTGGCCTCGATGAACTACTACGTGGAAAACGTAAAGGCTGAACTGCCGAAGTAAGTCATAACCCAGATGCCGTCCCTGCCTCACTGGCAGAACCGCATCACAGGGCGCCCTATAAATAGAGGCGCCCTTTTTCGCTGCTTGGAGCCTGTCGGGCTCAACCGTTCGTCGCGAGGGAAGGCCGGTTTGAGGCAGTTTTGTGGGTTTACCGAGGCGAATAGCGCGCTATTTAACGAGGGAAAGCCACAAAAGTGGCCAAATCCGGATTTTCCGCAGCAGAACAGTGTTGAGTTCGACAGGCTCCTTAGTACGAGAAGACTCGCAGCACCGCCCCACCCGGAGCCTCTATGAACACCCTACCGATTATTGACATCGCCCCGCTTTACTCAGCCGATTCATCCGCCTGGCCCGCCGTGGCTGAGCAGATTGACCGCGCCTGCCGCGAGTGGGGCTTTTTCTACATCACCGGCCACCCGATCAGCCCGGCGCGGATCGCCGAATTGCTGAGCGCCGCCAAGACCTTCTTCGCCCTGCCGGCTGCAGAAAAGCTCAAGATAGACATCACCCAGACTACTCATCACCGTGGCTACGGCGCGATTGCCACCGAGCAGCTCGACCCGAGCAAACCGAGCGATCTCAAGGAAACCTTCGATATGGGTTTCCACATGGACCTCAATCATCCCGAGGTGCTGGTCGGCAAGCCGCTGCGTGGCGCAAACCGCCATCCCGATCTGCCCGGCTGGGCCAGACTGATGGAGCAGCACTACGCCGATATGCAGGCGCTGGCGCAAACCCTGCTGCGCTCCATGACCATTGCCCTGAATATCGACCGCGATTTTTTCGACACGCGTTTTCATGAGCCGATCAGCGTGCTACGGATGATCCACTACCCGCCGCGCCACACCGCCAGTAGTGCCGAACAGCAAGGCGCGGGTGAACACACCGATTACGGTTGCATCACCCTGCTCTACCAAGACGACGCCGGCGGCCTGCAGGTGCGCCACCGCGATGGCCAGTGGATCGACGCGCCGCCGCTTGCCGGCAGCTTTGTGGTGAACATCGGCGACATGCTCGCGCGCTGGAGCAACGACCGTTACACCTCGACCCCACACAGAGTAATCAGCCCGCTGGGGGTTGATCGCTACTCCATGCCGTTCTTCGCCGAGCCGCACCCGGATACCGAAATCAGCTGCCTACCGAACTGCTCGGACGCCAGCAACCCACCCAAGTATCCGTCAGTAACCAGCGCCGAATACCTACTCTCGCGCTTTGCCGACACCTACGCTTACAGGCGTGAAGAACAGGCGGGCATATAACACCGCCCGCACCCCGGAGGAATGGCCTTGGCCGCGAGAGCGTTGCGCGGTCAAGGCGATTTAGCGCCCGGCTGATTCGGCGAAATCCTGTCCTTACGGTTAAACTTTGTCGCGACCACGCCTGATAACGAGATCTGACCATGTACGACTGGCTCAATGCCCTGCCCAAGGCCGAACTGCACCTGCATATTGAGGGCTCGCTGGAGCCCGAGTTGCTGTTTGCCCTGGCCGAGCGTAACAAGATTGCCCTGCCCTGGAACGATGTTGAGGCGCTGCGCAGCGCCTATGCCTTCAACAACCTGCAGGAGTTTCTCGACCTGTATTACGCCGGCGCCGACGTGCTGCGCACTGAGCAGGATTTCTACGACCTGACCTGGGCCTATCTGCAAAAGTGCAAGGCGCAGAACGTCATCCACACCGAGCCGTTCTTCGACCCGCAGACCCACACCGACCGCGGAATTCCCTTTGAAGTGGTGCTGCGCGGCATCAAGCAGGCGCTGGTCGATGGCGAAAAGCAGCTGGGCATCAGCCACGGTTTGATCCTGAGCTTTCTGCGGCATCTGCCCGAAGAAGAAGCGTTCAAAACCCTGGAACAGGCCAGGCCGTTCCGCGATGCGTTTATCGCCGTCGGCTTGGACAGTTCGGAGATGGGCCATCCGCCGAGCAAGTTCCAGCGCGTGTTCGACAAGGCGCGCAGCGAGGGCTATCTGACCGTCGCCCACGCGGGCGAGGAAGGCCCACCCGAATACATCTGGGAAGCCCTGGACCTGCTGAAAATCAAGCGTATCGACCATGGTGTGCGCGCCATCGAAGACGAGCGCCTGATGCAGCGCATCATCGACGAGCAGATCCCGCTGACCGTCTGCCCGCTGTCCAATACCAAGCTCTGTGTATTCGACGACATGCGCCAGCACAACATCCTGCAGATGCTCGAACGCGGCGTGAAGGTGACGGTGAACTCGGATGACCCGGCCTACTTCGGCGGCTACGTCACCGAAAACTTCGCCGCTCTGTACGACAGCCTGGGCATGACTCAGGAGCAGGCCAAGCGCTTGGCGCAGAACAGCCTGGATGCGCGCCTGGTTTAAGCAAAATCATCGCGACTGAAGCCCCGCCCACAGTCCGTATACGCTGTGGGCGGGACTTTAGCCGCGACAGATAAAAACTCAGTGATCCAGCTTGCGCCGCTTGCCGGTGACCATCGACAGCGGCAGATTTTCCTTCAGGCGGTAGCTTTCAAACAGCGCCGCCGCGATGTGCAGGCCCACCAGGGCCATCAACCCATCGGCGCAGAATTCATGGATATCCAGCGGTAAATCAGCGCCCCAGAAGTAATCGACCTCCTCCATCAGAAAGCCGGTCACACCCAGGCCGAGCATCAACAGCATCATGCCGATCATCACCAAGCCGCCCAGCGGGGAATGCCCCATGCGGTGGTAATCACGCCCGCTGAGCAATGCCCGCAGGTGTTCGGCCAGGCGCGCCCGGGTCGGCCAAAAGTCCGCCCAGCGCGCAGCCGGTGTGCCGATAAAACCCCACACCAGGCGAACCGCCAACCAGGCCACGGCGTAGTAACCGAACCAGCGGTGCCAGTTCTCGCCCTCTTCGGTGAAGAAGTAATTGGCCAGGAAAGCGCTCGCCAGAGACCAATGGAACAACCTGACCAGCGGGTCCCAGAGGCGTGTGGTGGCGTTGTTCATCAGTCTTCAACGCCGCCTTTGATGACCTTGCCGCTGACCGGATCGAAGTAGATTTCGACCTTCTGGCCTTCTTTGTTGAAGCCGTAGATTTCGTAGCAGTTGCCACCGGTCACTTTGAACTTCTTGATCTCGTAGCCCTGGGCTTTGAGGTCGGCCTGGAATTTGTCCTGGTCCTGCCACTGCGCCTTGTCGGCGGTGGTGCATTGGGTGGCGGCGAGGGTCAGCGGGCTGACCAGTACCAGAGACAGCAGAAGCAATTTGCGCATGGTGAAGTCCTCGTGATGCAGGGGAAGTTGTGTGTCTGCGGGGACTACTGTCGCGCGGCAAGCTTAAGGCTGTATTAGGAAACGCAAAGGGCCCATCAAATGATGAGCCCTTTGCCAACACGCCAGATCTATCAGGATCAGAAGTCGTAATCGACCTTGGCCCACAACGTCCGGCCTGGCTCATCGATCCGGGTATCGGCAGGGAAGCCAAAACCGGCATCACCACCCAGGTTGAGGTGTTCGGCGTATTGTTTGTCGAGCAGGTTATCCACCCCGGCGCTGAGTTTGACCTGCTTGGTTACACGGTAAGCACCGTTAAGCGAGAGCACGCCGAAGCCGGCGCTGTCGCTGAAGTCCTGCCCCACCACGTTGCCGCGTCCATCCGCAATGCGGCCCTGGCCATCAACCACCCGCCACAGGGCGCCAACGCTCCAGTCGTCACGCTGATAGGTCAGGCCCAGGCGTGCTTCCAGCGGCGGCATCTGCGGCAGCGCTTCGCCATCGGAGCTGTTTTTGCCCCAGGCATAAGCCAGGGTGGCATCGGTCTTCCAGTTGGAACTCAGGTCATACGCCACGCCCAGCTCGCCGCCCATGATGCGCGCATCGATGTTGTCGGCCTGGGTGCTCATGCCGCGGTAGTCGAACAGGATGTAGTCACGCACCTGACCGACATAGGCCGAGGCCCAGGCCTGCAGGGCGTCGCCCTGGTATTGAATACCGACATCCAGCTGGGTGGTCTTCTCCGGTTTGATGCCGTCGAAGGCGTTGTCCGCGCCAGCCGGGCCATTGAGGCCGGCGGAAAACAGCTCCCAATAATCGGGGAAGCGCTGCACTGACCGATACCGGCATAGACGGTAGTCGGCGAGCCGGACAGGTCGTGCTCGTAGCGTACGAAACCGCTCGGTAGGGTATCGGCGCGAGTCTCGCCGGCAGTCGGGTTGGGCGTGGTCATGCCCATCATGTCGCTGAAGTTAGGCCGGTAATCCTTGGCCGAAGCGCGATCCAGGCGCGCGCCGGAGACCAGTCGATCACGCTCGTCCAGGCGCCAGGTAGACTCGGCGAACACACCGTAGTTGTGCATCAGCGCGTCCTTGTCCCAGGGGAAACGATCGGCGTCGGTGTAGTTACCCATCATGCTCAGGGTGGAGCTGCGCTGGCGGTGTTCGCTGCGCTGAGCATCGACGCCGGTGATCAGCTCGACATCCTCCCACACCCAGGTGGCGGCCAGGCGTGCACCCAGGGTGCGGCGGTCAACCTGGGCGGCCATCGGGCCACTCATCATGCTGGTCGGGTCGGGCATGCGCAGGCGGAAGTTGTCCATGATGTGGTCGGCGTAGTTGTAGTAGACCTTGGCCTCGACCTTATCCAGCACGCCACCGAGGTTGCTGCGCTCCACGCGCAGGCCCAGGCTTTCACGCTGGAACTGGGTGCCGTCCATGCCACGGCCGCCGTAGCGCGCCTCGCCATCGCCACGGCCGGCGGTGAGCTCAATCAGCGTATCGTCATCCGGCGTCCAGCCCAGGGCCACGTCGCCGTTCCATTTATCCCAGCGCGAGGGGATGGTGTCGCCGTTTCCGTTCTCGTAATCGTCCGAATGCGAGCGGTTGCCGGTCACCCGCAGGTAGCCCTGCTCGCCGCCCACAGCGCCATCAAGGGTTTGGTCGAAACGGCCGTTGGAGCCCGCCAGCACGCTGGCATGCAGACGCGCACCCAGCTCACCGAAACGCTCCGGCTCACGGTCGAAACGCACCACACCTGCCGAGGCACCTGGGCCCCAAATCACCGTTTGCGGGCCCTTGGTCACGGTCAGCAGGTCAAAGGTTTCCGGCGAGATGTACGAGCTGGGCGCATCCATCCGCCCTGGACAGGCGCCGAGCATCTGCCCGCCATCGGTGAGCAGCAATAAGCGCGAACCGAACATGCCGCGCAGCACGGGATCACTGTTGCTGCCGCCGCTGCGAATCGCGGAGAAACCGGGAATGGTCTTCAGGTAATCGGCGGCATCACTGGCCGGCACCGGCTGGCGCGGGTCCTTGGGGTCGGCCACCACAGTCAGTGGCGAGCTCTGCTGCACGGCGGTGACCACCGTTGGCGGCAATTGCAGCGCGTGGTGTTCCGGGTCGTCTTCGGTGGTTTGCGCGGCATGCGCCTGAGTGGCCAACAGCAGGCCGATACACAGCGGCGCCAGACGGAAAGGTGCAGCGCTGATCAAAAGCGAACGAGTAGACATGACTATTCCAGAATCGAGACAAAACCAGGGAATGGCCAGCACCGCATACGCGGCACCAGCAACAGGGCAATGGCGATCAGGAATAGGCAGGCGGTGCGCGGCTGCGCGAACCGGGGAAAATAGCTGAGCGGGCAACGCCGCTGCGTACCGGCGCACTATGCCGATCCGCAGGCGCAACGGCCGTCAGGGCTAGCGTTGGACTGGCACAACCGGTGGCTGGGCTGTTGAGCAACAGGGTGCAATAGCCGCACTTGGCCCACAGCGCGTCGTGATCCAGCGGGTTGTCATGGCTACCGACATGCTCCCCGCAGGCCAGTTCCGTCAGCCAGGCCGGTGCAGCCGGTGCAGTGAGCTGCGACAGCAACGGCCCGACACTGAGCAACAGCATGGCCAACAGGGCCAGCCAGCTTGCGCGGTAATCGGCGGTGAAGGAGCGATTGCGGGGCATCACGACAACTCAAGAATCCTGCGCCGAGTATGACCGAGGGTCGGCGTAGAACAGCTGATGCAAATCAATGGTGCATGGATCCTGAGCAGGTCCCAGCATAAGCGGCGCAGACCAGCGAGATAGGCTTGCCCACACAAGCAAGCAGCATAGCGTCCTGTGACAAACAGCGGCTGCCACAGGACCAGCAGCGGGTTACCTGACCTTACTTGGACATCCAGTCAATCACGGCCTTGTAGTCCTCAGCCGAACAATCCATGCACAACCCACGCGCCGGCATGGCATTGAAGCCCTCGGTCACGTGCTTGACCAAGGTATCCGTGCCCTGAGCTAGGCGCGGCTGCCAGGCAGCGGCATCGCCTTTCTTCGGCGCGGTTGGCAACTGACCGTTATGGCACATGCCGCAGGAGCGGTTAAACACCGCCTCAGGATCTTGCGCGGCCTGTACCGAGCCCATCGACAGCAGAGCAAACGTCAGCACGACAACTTTCTTCATATCAAGACCTCATCGGTTTATGTGTTGTTATAGGTATCTGGCAGATACAGCCGATCACCCTCAACCAGGCTGTAGGCATCTTGCGAATGAGGGTGGAAAAGAGGGCTCTCCCCTGAGGGAGAGCCGGTTACCGAGCCTTGGCCGATAAAGAGACCTTCGGGCTTAACCGTGGATGCCCAGACAAGGCAAATTCCTACCCGAAGTCGGCCCATCCTATGGGCAGCCTGGCAGCGCCTCAACTGCGACAACCCGCCACAGCCGTTCGCCATCACTCAGGGGGCTGGCACCTGGGCCAACCTGCGTCAGGCTGTCGCAGCGCTTATTCAGGAATCCGCAACCAACGGCGAAAACCCGCAACGCCGCTGCGACTTAACGGAGACCAGGCAAAGTCGAACCGTGCCGGCGGCAGCACATGAATATCACCGCCCTGCTCAGCACCACCGACCTTCCAATCCACCAGTGTCATCGGCTGAACAGAACAGGCCAACAGGATGCCCTGCGCCGAACTGGCATCACTGTTGACCCAGCGCGCTGCAGCAGCTGAAAGCAGACTCTCCACCTGTTCAGCGGTGACGTGGGGGGCATACTCAGACAGCAACAGCCAGCGGCAAACGCTGATATGAAAAGTCCAGTCCTGCGCGGGTTGGCGGCGGTAGGCCCAGACCATAAAACGCCGGAACAGGTTTAGCCCTTCCGGCGGATCAAGCTTGAGCAGTGAAGGGCACAGGTCATACAGCAGGTGCCAGTACGGCAGCAACTTGGCATCCAGCGCGATGAACGAGCGCGCGTTGCTCGGGTAATCCGGGAAGATCCGTTCGTTGGCGATACGCCTGTACACAGGCAACGCCCGAGTTTTGGATGAATGCATGATTCACGCTCCTTGCCATACAGGGTTACTGGCCGCACTGGGCCAGTAACACGCAGTGATGGAACCCACTGGGGCTCCACTCGATCATCTCAATCGAGTGCAACAGGCGGGGCGCGTGATTGTGCTGCGGGGAAACGCATCGCCAACGCAGGCCACAGCCAACGCAACGACTGTGGACCCAGGCGCAGCACAGCGATATTGAAATAGCCCCAATCCAGGCTACCCAGGGCTGGGCTGTTGATCAGTAACGAGCAATAACCGCATGCATCCAGCTTGAACTTCTGTGGTAAATCATCCGGCATGGCTGGCGATGCTGCTTGCGCCAGGCCTTCATGGCAGGCCAGTTCGGTTAACCACGACCAATCTTGCGACTCTGCGCGAGACTGTGAAAAGAGCGGTGCGAGGACAATCAGGGCGAGTGCCAGCACGCCGAGCGCGGCCCCCAGCCGATGCCCTCGCAACGCGCTTATCATCAGTGCTGGTGCTGACCTTCACCGTGCGCACTGCCCTCAGGCGCATCCTTGTGTACGGCAATTTCCACGTCGACATTGCCGGCCTTCTCGAAGGTCAGGGTCAGCGGGAAGCGCTCGCCGTCCTTGGCCTGCTGCTTCAGGTTGAACAGCATGACGTGGTAGCCCATCGGTTCGAACTTCACTTCACCACCGGCAGGAATCGCCACGCTCTGTACCTGCTGCATCTTCATCAGACCATCGGCGTGTATGTGTTCGTGCAGTTCGGCCTTGCCGGCCACCGGGGTGCTGGCACTGAGTAGGCGGTCAGCCTCGGCGCCCTTGTTGTGCACCACGAAATAGGCTGCAGCGGTGGGTGCTACGGCCGGCATTTCCCGCGACCAGGGGTGTTCGATATGCAGCTCACCGGCGGTGTATTCATGGGCCTGGACCAGCAGTGCCGGCAGCAACAGGGAAAGACCAAGCAGGGTTTTCTTCAGCATCATGGGTATTGCCTCCTTGTAGGAAAACGAAAGTCAGAAATCCAGGGTCAAACCAGCATACAACGCACGGCCATCGCCTGGGGCATGCAGGGAATCCAGCGCGCCATCGGGGTCATACCAGACGTACTCGTAGTAGCGGTTGGTGATGTTTTTCAGTTGCATGTCCACGCTTACACTCTCACTCAGGCGGTACTCCGCACCGAGGTTGAGCAGGGTGTAGCCGCCATATTGACCGGTGCTGTTGGTGCGTTCCAGGTAGTAGTCGCTCTGGCCGTTGACCCAGGCACTTAGCTTGAGTTTTTCACTGGCCTGATAATCACCGCCCAAGGCATACAGATGATGCGGTACGTGATCCATCTCCTTGCCCTTGCTGGCCGGCAAGCGTGGGCCGGGCGTGAGGATTTCCGAGAACTGCCGTGAATAGGACAACCACACGCGCGCCAGGTCGTTGGGGTACAGGTTGAGCTGCACGTCATAACCCCGTCGTAGGGTTTCACCGACGTTCTCGGTATCCCCGGACGGTGCATTGAGCCGGCGCTGTACTTCATCGGTGGCGTGCTGTTCCCAATACGCCACGCGACCATCGAGCCAGGTCACTGGGTTGAACTTGATGCCGGTTTCCCACCCTTCGTTGATCGACGGTTTCAGGTCATCCTGCAAACTGGCCAGTTTGTAGGCACCCGAACCGACACCGATCTGGAAGGTACGTCCCCAGTTGGCGTAAAAGCTGGCCGTCTGCCAGGGGGAATAGACCAGGCTGAATTTGGGCTGGTTGATGGTGCCGAAGTCATTGACGCTGGCCCGCTCGCCAGACAACTGATCGTGATAGTCGCCCTCGACGCGGTCCACCCGGTAGGCCGGGATGAGCTTGAGGCTTTCCCAGGGTTCGATCACCGCCTGCACGTAAACACCCGTTGTGGTCAGATCGAACACCTGGTCGCGTGTCTGTGCGGTACGCACACGACCGTCCGATAACGCTCACTGATCACCTCCTGGCGCTGGATATCGGCGCCACCTTCCAGGGCAAAGTCATGCAGCCCCGGTACATCAGGACGCCAAGTCAGGCTGCTGATTGCGCCGTACTGGTCTTCGTCGTTGAAGCGTTCCTGCTGCGCGGAGGTGATCCAGTACTTGGTCCAACGACGGTCTTCAAACCGGTTGTAGTAGGCCTTGCTCGACCAGGCGAGGTCGTCGGCCAGCTCGGTATCCAGATGCAGGCTGAGCGAATCCATGCTGCGCTCGCCCTTGTCCGTCGCGTTGTTCAGGTACGACTGGCGCGGATCATCATGGGCATCGGCTTGGGTCAGGTAACCGGCCTCCAGGGCATCGGCTTCGTAATGCCGTGCGATCAGGCCGGCGCGCCAACCGGCGTCAGCGGTATAGAACCATTTGCCGGCGAAGCTCTGCCGCTCGGCATCGGCATGGTCACGGTAACCGCCGCTCTTCTGGTAAGCGACGAAGTAGTTCTGCGACCAATTACCACTTTCGATGCCCTTCACCAGTTGCAGTTCTTGCGTGTCGAAACTGCCGCTGCGCAGGCGCAGCTTGCCCTCGTTGCCGCCTTGCAAGGTGTTGATGCTGGCATTGCCGGCAATGTTGTGCAGGCCGTAGCGCGGGTCGTTGGTGCCGCGCACCACTTCGATATCTTCGATATCCAGCGGGTAAACCATGTCGATAAACGGCATGTTGCCGTCGTTGGTGTTGCTGGGGATGCCATCGATCAGCAGCTTGACCGCGTTGACTTCACCCTCGCCATTGAAGCCACGAAACGACAGCTTGCCGGAGGTGGTGCCCTGATTGAACTGAGTCAGCATGACCCCTGGCACACGGTTGAACAGCTCCCAGCTGTATTGCACGGGCTGCTTTTCCAGCACGTCACGGCCGACATAGTCCACCGAGCTGAGAATGTTGTAGCTGGACAGCGGGCCCTTCTCCTCACCCGTCACGGTGACACTGCCCAGCGCCAGGGTGCTGTCGGCAAGCACGGGTAAGCTTTGAATACTCAGCGCGATCGCGCTCGTGGCCAACAACTGGCTGAGTGGTTTTAGCTGAAACTGCATATGTGTTTATTCCTGAATCAAAGGCACGGCACAGGCCAATGCCCTGTATCGATAAGGTCGTTATGCCTCAGCCCGGTTTTGCCAGGGCAAGGTTGTTGTGGCAGCCAAGACGGTGGCCTTGGTTGCCAATGGAGCAGGTGAATCAGGTC